>Ga0209087_1001238_pt1 | contig 15165 bp, 13 predicted proteins | sample S_130805_EF_Meta_FD_187321 | JGI IMG/M metagenome (GOLD analysis project Ga0209087, IMG submission 187321) | Freshwater microbial communities from Lake Simoncouche, Canada to study carbon cycling - S_130805_EF_MetaG (SPAdes) (version 2) | ecosystem: Environmental > Aquatic > Freshwater > Lake ... | reverse complement strand
TTGTGGAAGAAATTACAGGGGGTCAAACACCACCCGAGCTGAAGGCCTGGGCGGAGGGATTGCGGCGGGAGTGGGAGGAAAAACAGGCAGCCAAAAAGGTGGCGGTCAGCACGACCCCTGCTGTGAAAAAAGAAAAGGCACAAGCTGGCTTTGCGCGAGCCGCGGTCCGCGCGGCCCAGGAGGGCTTGCCGGTGATCTCGATCAGCGCGGACTTGCCCGGCTCAACAGGAGTGGCGGCATTTCAAAAGGCAGTTCCGGGTCGGTCGTTTGATATCGGAATTGCTGAAGCCAACATGGTGAGCACCTGCACAGGTCTTTCGAAGACCGGGTTTCTGCCTGTGGCCGACACCTTTTCGCAATTTGGAATCACAAAAGGAAATTTACCGATCATTATGTCGGCTCTTTCACAGGGCCCGATTGTGGGGGCCTTTACCCACGCTGGATTCCAAGATGCGGCGGATGGGGCCTCCCATGAGGCGACAACCTACTTTGCCGCGGTGAGCGCAATTCCACACACGCTGGCGATTGCGGTGAGCTGTTCGGAGCAGGCGGATGCGCTGATGTTTGCCGCGTTCCAGCGGTTGGCAAAGGAAAGAGAGGCGGGAAAAGATGGGGAGAGCGCGCTGTTTTTTGCTGGCCGGGAAGATTTTCCGGCGCGGTTGGGAGAACGGCCAGAGGGTTATCCTTGGGGCAAAGCGACGGTTCTCCGGCAGGGAAAAGATGGGGTGATTGTCGCCTGCGGGCCGATGGTCCCGTTGGCGCTTGAGGCGGCGGAGATTTTGGCGAAAGAGGGCAAGCAAGCAACCGTCATCGACAATCCATTTGTGAACCGGCCTGACCTGGGAACGATCGCTCCTGCAGTAACAGCGGCGGGTGGTCGATTGGTCACGGTGGAGGATCACCAGATCACAGGAGGAATGGGAGCGATGCTAGTTCACGCCTTGGCGATTCAAGGAGTGGCGTTAAAAACGGCAGCGATTGGCATGCATGGAGAATTCGGGCGGTCAGCCTACAGCGCTCGGGAGCTCTATGAGCATTTCAGCATGGGTCCGAAGGACATCGCGGCGGCTGTGCGGAAGCTTTCTTCTTGATCGATCGATTTGCCGGGTGGGTTCTGGGGGCTTGGTTGCTCTGTTCCAGTGCGGGATGGGCGGAGCTCCTGGTGTTGGAGTCCGAAGGCGGGACGGTTCTTATTTCAACCCAAGAGGTGAAAGAGGAGGGAGGGAAGGTTCTTTTTAAGGAGAACAGCGGAACTTTGCGCGAGGTAGCAAAGAAAAAAGTGCTCAAGAAACTGCCTTCGCTTCCAGCGGCAGGGCAGGAGTTGTCTCGGGAGGCGGCGGTGGGAGCCATCAATGCGTTGTTAGAGGCCAAATCTCTCTATCCGAATCTTCAGGAAGCGTTGCAGAATGAGGTGGAAGGATGGAAAGAGAGGTTGGACAAAATGCCCAGCCCGCAAGATCCCGAGGCACTGGCTCAAGCGGAAGCGATCTTTGTTGCGGCAACAGAGAAGGCGATGCCCAAAGTCCACGATTTCAGAAGAAGCTATACGCTGGAGGAGTTGGAGGGACAGTTGGCGGCTCTCAACGCCTTAAAAAAAGAATTTCCCGACCGAGCTGACGAGGTGGACAAGCTGGCTGCTCCTTGGCAGCTCGAGGAGGAGCAGCAACGCGCGGGCAAAAAAAAGTTCGAGGGGCGGTGGCTGGATCCGGTGGAGTGGGAAAAAGAAAAGGGAGCGCGACAAGAGGTCGCCAAAGCGGCTTTTTTGGAAAAAATTCAAAGTCCTGCCTTGCCACCGCTCTTATTCGGTCAGGCATTTTTTTTGGCAGGGCTTAGTCTGTTGGCCGGAGGCGGGTTGTTGGGATTCAGTTTTTTATTCCACGGGGTGGTGGAGATGTTGAGGCATCGGGCTTGGTGGAAGGGTTCTGCCTGGGCCTTGGCGGGGATGGCTCTTTTTGCCTTGGTGTCCCGCGCGGCGGTGCTTGCGGTCACGACGCCCGACAGGCTTCCAGGAGTGGATCAAACGGACGCGGCCCAGTTGGAGGAGATGCTTTGGCAACAAGCGGGATTGGGCCAACCGATGCCAGAGCAGGTCCGACTGACGGATGGAGAAATCAATGCATGGTGGAACCGGAGATTACGCTTTGCTCCGTTGGGAGTGACGGATGTTTTGGCGGCGAGTACGGAAGGGTGGAGGATACAATTTCTGGAGGGGGGGTTAACGCTGGATCGAACGGGGCGGTGGTTGGGGCAAAGCCTTCTTTTGAGGCATCGGCTGTTTTTTAGTCGCTCGGATAAAGGGGAGGACATCTATCGGGTCGAGGCAAGTTTGGGCAAACTTCCTCTGCCACCGGCACTGGTCCTGAGGACGTGGAACCAGTGGGTCGAAAGCGTTGTTCAGCAGGGGACTCTTTTCCCTGGCGCCAAGGAGGCGCGGTTGGAGAGATTGGCGAAAGGGACGGTGGTTTTTTCGGCGAAGTAAGGGGAGAGGCTTGAGAAAAAGAGCCTTCGCGAGGGTTGAAATCCTAGACGGGGTTGGGGATATTATGATGAAGGAGGATTCTGACGTATGACGAATGGCAAAGAGTGGGCACAGCGAATTCGGGATGAGGTGCAAAAAGCTATCATTGGGCAGGACGAGGTGATCGAAAGGCTTCTTGTCGCTCTTTTGGCGAATGGCCACGTCTTACTGGAGGGATTGCCCGGGTTGGCGAAGACGCTTTTAATCAAAAGTCTGGGATCGGCGATGGGGCTGGATTTCGAGCGGATTCAATTCACGCCGGATCTTTTGCCGAGCGATGTAGTCGGGACAATGGTGTTTCAACCGAAGGAAGGGACCTTTCGCGTTCATCGGGGGCCAGTCTTTGCAAATCTGGTATTAGCGGACGAAATTAACCGGGCTCCTGCCAAAGTGCAGAGCGCGCTGTTGGAGGCGATGCAGGAGAGGCAGGTGACGATCGGCGGGGAGACGCACCTCTTGCCGAAACCATTTCTCGTGATGGCCACACAAAATCCGTTGGAGCAAGAGGGAACATATCCCTTGCCGGAGGCCCAGACCGATCGGTTCCTGTTCAAGATCCTGGTGGACTATCCGTCGGAGCGTGAAGAGCGGGCCATGATGGAAAGGTGGGGGCAGCTGAGCATGCAACCCAAGCTCAGCGCCGTATCCTCAGGAGAGGAGCTCTTAAAAATGCGGAGCCACGTCGATGCCGTACATCTAAGCCCGCCCTTGCAGGCCTACATGTTGGCCTTGGTCCGGGCAACCCGCGAAGCGGCGGCAGCAGAAGCGGGGAACGGAGGAAAAGTTTTGTCGTACGGAGCGAGTCCGCGGGCGTCTCTGGCGCTGGTTCAAGCGAGTCGGGCTTTGGCGTGGTTGCACGGGATGGATCACGCCACGCCGGAGGTGGTGCAGAATGTGTTTTTAGACTCCCTGCGGCACCGGGTGGGATTGACCTACGAAGCCGAGGCGGAGGAGACAACAACCGACAAAATTTTACGGGGAGTACTCGACCGGATTCCTGTCCCTGCCGGGTACTGAGGAGGGAGGGGGGCACAGCGACCATGAGCACAGCAATGGCGCCTGGGGAGGTGGCTCGAAAAGCCCCGCTTGCCCTTTTGCGCAAGTTGGAGTGGCGCGTGCGGATGGCAGCCGACTCTTTTCTGGGGGGAGAATATCGGTCCGCCTTTCGGGGGCGGGGACGAGAGTTTGATCAGGTGGTGAAATATGAGTTCGGGGACGACGTCCGGGATGTGGACTGGAATGTCTCGGCACGGCTGGGGGAACTTTACAGAAAAAAATTCATCGAGGAGCGGGAGCTGACGGTGGTGATTTTACTGGAGGATACCCCTGCACTGCAGTTTGGGTCCGGGCAACGCACCAAGAGAGAGGCCTTGTTGGAGCTGGCAGGGCTCTTTGCCCTAACGGCGGCGGGGAATCGGGACCGCGTCGGATTTTGGCACGCAACACCGGCGGGGCACCATGTTCGGCAACCGGTACGAGGCAGAGTGAATATTGTTCGGACCGCAGCGACGTTGCTGGGCCAACCAATTCCCAAATTAGAGGACGGGTCGGAAGCTTCCCTAGAATGGAAGCTTTTTTTCCACGCTTTTCCCAAGCACAGCATTGTTCTCTGGTTGGGGGATTTTCCGCCGAGGCCGGTGAGTCCAGGTTGGGCGGCCTTGCGGAAGCGGTACGAGATGATTGGGGTGAGGGTGGACGACCCCTGGGATATTCAGCTTCCGTCGTTGGGAATTTTACCCGTGGTGGATCCGGAGTCGGGGGAAGTTCTCGCATTTGATACGGGGACAAGGGAAAGCCAGCAGAAGCATGCGCAGTGGGTGGCGGAGAGGGAGGCGGCTTGGCTGGAGTGGTTTCCGAGTCCGTTGCAGAGATTGACCGCGAGTACGGAAGGGGATCTGCTCGATCCGCTGATCACCTTCTTTCGTCGAAGAATGCAAGGGGCAAGAAAATGAGTCCGACACTTTTGCCGGGAGGATGGACATTGGCCGACCCGCTCTGGTTGTTGGCGTTGCTCCTCATTCCTTTGGCAGTGTGGTGGAGAGGGAGGAGGGCACGTCCGGTTTTGGTCATTCCACGGGTAGCCCGATGGGCGGGAACCCCCGCGATTTCGTTGGGTCGGGGACCCTCGATCCTTGCGGGAGTGGGTCTTGCTTTGTTGATTGTCGGATTGGCCCGCCCCCAACAGCTGGAGGAAAAAAAACAGGTAAGACAAAAAGGTTATGACATCATGCTGGCGATCGACCTTTCCCCCAGCATGCTCGCGGAGGATTACGAGGGGCCGACGGGAAGAATCAATCGCGTGCAGGCGATCCAGCCGATTATCGAGGCATTCATTTCAAAAAGGCCAACGGACCGAATCGGAGTGGTGATTTACGGGGGCAGAGCCTACACCCTCTCCCCGCTGACTTTTGATCACGAGTGGTTGGCGCGGCAGATCCAACGTCTCCGAGTCGGACTTGTGGAAGACGCGACTGCGGTGGGAGACGGGTTAGGACTGGCCGTATCCCGGTTAGAACAGGCGGAGAAAGAAAAAGACGGACAGAGAAAGGGAGCCTTCATCATTCTTTTGACCGACGGCTCAAACAACAGCGGAGTCTTGGCCCCGCGACAAGCAGCGGAACTGGCGAAGGCAAAAGGAATTCCTGTGTATACGATCGGGGCGGGACAGCCGGGGGTTGTGCCGATGCCAGTGATTGACAATGCGGGGAGAAAGCTGGGATACCGACAGGCGATTTCCGATCTGGATGAAGACACCCTTCAAAGGATTGCAGAGACCACAGGCGGAAAATTCTTTCGCGCGATGGATGTGGGAACGGCGGAGGCTGCCTTTGCGGCGATCGACAAACGGCAGAGGATCGAGTTTAGCGCCAAGTCACAACTTCGGGCGCACGAGTGGTATTTTGCCTGGGTGGGACCAGGAGCGGTGGCATTTCTGGGTGGATTGGCGTGGGCGCGACCCGGGCGATGGGGGAGGGCGGTATGAGCATTTTTGGCGTGCACTGGGAAGAGCCTAGGATTTTTCTGCTGCTTCCACTGGTTCCGGTGGCGTGCTGGCTGATTTTTCGCGGGAAGGGTGGCGGATCTGGAACTCTGCCCCTTCCAAAGATTATGAGGCGTTGGGCAGGCGCACGGGCGGTGGTGGATCGTCCCGGAGCGACGCGACGAAGGGGAGGTTTTTGGTTGGGCATTGGGATGATGTTGGCTTTGACCGCGTTGGCCCGGCCCCAGTATGGGCACTTGGAGGAGACGGTGTTTGATCAGTCGCGGGAAGTACTTTTGGCGGTCGACTTGTCAGCGAGCATGTTGGCAGATGATGTGAAACCAACCAGGTTGGCGCGAGCCAAGCTCCTAATTGGGAATCTACTGGATGAGCTTCAGGGAGAGCGAGTGGGATTAGCGGTTTTTGCCGGGACATCTTTTTTGCAAGTTCCACTCAGTTCCGATTATGAGGTCTTACGAGATATTCTTCCGGGGTTGGATCCTTCCTACCTTCCCCAGGCGGGGACCGATTACGCAGGGATGTTGAGGGTGGCGGCGGAAGCTTTCGGGCAAAGTTCGGCCGCAGATCGTTTTCTGATCGTCCTGAGTGACGGAGAGGCTCACGACCCTGAGTGGAAAGCGGCTTTGGAGGAGTTGAAAAAGAAAAAGGTGAAAGTGATCGCGCTTGGGATCGGAACCGCGGCCGGGGCGCTTTTGCCAGATCCTCAAGGGGGTGTGATGAAGGACGAAAGAGGAGCAGCGGTTTTGACGCGGCTGGAACCGTCCACGTTAGAGGCGTTGGCATCGGAGACAGGTGGAGTATATCGCGAAGCGTCCAACTGGGTCGACGTGAAGGACCTTTTGCAGGAGACGATTGAGCAGGGAAAATCAGGAGAATTTTCAAAAACAAGGGAGGCACGCCAAGCCGAGAGGTTTCAGTGGGCTCTGGCACCTTCGGTATTTCTTTTGGCGTTGAGCCTGGCCCTGGAAATGCCGGTGTTGCCGAGTCGACGGCGTGTTGCGATGGGTGCGGTTACTCAGGCTGAGGGGGCATTGCCACCCGTGATGAAAAAGAGCACAAAACTGGTTTCTAAAGAAAAGAGAGAGAGGGTCCACGCATGAAAGGGTGGAGCACGGTTTTTATTCTAGGGCTGAGCTCGATCGGAGCAAATGGGGCGATTTCGCCCAAGGCTGCTGCTGGGGAAAATTCGGCCTCGGGGTTAGCGGCAGCGGTTGCGGTGATGGCGGAGAAGGAAAAAAAACCCGCAAAGGACTACGCCATGATGGCAGAGGAGACCATTCGTTTTGGACAAAGGCCGGATGCAGTCGACAAACTAAACGAATCGAGCAAAGGCACAAAAGATGCACAGGCCCCTTGGCGAAACATGGTCGGCGATGCTTTGACGGGAGTGGATGAAGGAGAGCGGATCGATAAAAATGCGGCGGATTGGGATCGGTTGCGGGATGAGCTGAAAAAACTTCAACCCCCCCCCCCTCCGCAATCGCAGAAAAAAAAGGACTCGAAGAAAGACTCTTCTGAAAAAGATAAGAAAAGTAAGGAGAAAAAGGACAAGAAGGCGGGCGACGGGAAAGGAGATCCAGAAGAACAGCAGGGAGGAAAGGGTGAGAAGTCGGAGAAAAAAAGTGAGGGTGGGGAGGGTAAGGATTCCCAGAGTCCGCCATCACCTGGTGGAGGAGGGCAAGGTGGAGAAAAGGGGGAATCGAAAGGGGACTCACAAGGGGAGGGTTCTGAAACGGAGGGGAAAGGCGGGGATCAAAAGAAGCAAGAGGCCAAAGAAAAAGGCAAGGATCCGAACCAGATCAAAGATTACAGTTCAAGCAAGGAGCAGGAGGGAACCATGAGAGATCGAGCAAAGGAGGATGACCTGGCTCCGATTCAGGACAAGAGCGCCGGCTTTGGAAACATGGGTGAGGAAAAAAAGGAAGAGGGCAAAAAAGAGGCAAAAAAAGGGCCGGGCAAGGGCCAGGACGAGACGAAAAAATCAGAAAAGGAGGCGGCATCTGGAATGCGTACTGTGGGAGGGGGAACAGGGAAAAAGAAACAAGAGGATTCAGGGGATGCCTACACAGTTGAAGCAACCGCGAGGCTGGATCAGGTGAGACAATCGGACAGTCCGGCCCTGTTGCAGCAAAGGCTGCAACCGAAAGATCAAAGGCCGTCGCCATCTTCAACAGCCAAGCCATGGTAACTTTTATGAAAAGATTTCTACAAAGTATTGTGATGGGGATAGTCCTTGGGGCGGCAGCCTATGGGCAAAGTGTAGCGTGGAATGACCCTGGGCAGATTTCTCCCGAAGAGGGGTTTCAGCTGGATCTTGTTTTTACAGACTGCGAACCCAAAGGGAGCGTAAATCTGCCCGCCGTATCGGGACTGCAGTTTTCAAGGCAGCCGGGAAGAGCCACCAGTTTTTCGATAATCAACTTTCAAACCAGCTCCTCTACCACGTTGACCTACACAGTCCAGGCGGGACAAAGCGGGCGAATCAAAATTCCATCTTTCGAAGTCGTAACCGACAAAGGGAGGATAGCGGTTCCTGCGCTGTCTTTAGACGTCACCGCAGGTGCGCCTCAGCGGTCGAGGCAATCGAATCCGCTGAGTCCTAATTTTCCGTTTCCGCCAAACCCTTTCCAGAATCAGGCTCCAAATCCAGGAAGTCAGGTAGTTCCACCCGATGCGGTGCAGGCGTCGGCTGAGGCTGAACCACGGCGGCCCTATCTCGGCGAGATCTTTGATGTGAATTATCGGGTGGTGATGACGGGGAACCGCAGCGGTCGGGTAAAGACCACCCCATTGTGGGACGTTCAAAACTTCACGGCCGAGGCGTGGGATCGGGGGCAACAGATAGGGCCGGGAGGAAGCCAAGGATTGCAATTCCACACGCGAGCCATGGTGCCGAAGGCGGGACTTTTTGAACTACCGTCGATTCGGCAAAAACTGGATATCGACACGGCGGCAGGGGGAAGGTCGTTTTTCTTCACGGCTCCAGGCTCGGTTGAGGTCGAGGCGGTGGCAGCCCCCGTGCCGATTCAAGTGGAGCCACTCCCCGGGAACGCACCTGCCGGGTTCAAGGGAGCGGTGGGTCAGTTTGTTTTAGAATCAAAGATGGTTCCGGAGCAGGTGGGCGAAGGGGAGCCGGTGACTTGGACCTTAACCTTGCGTGGAACCGGCAACTGGCCGATGGGGGTGGAACTGCCAGCTCGATCGGTCCCAAACCAGATTCGAACTATTCAGCCGAAGCTACGCAGGGAATTTAACGGGACGGAGATTTTTACAGGAGCGATTGTGGAAGATCTGGTAATGATTCCCACCCAGAGCGGTGAGTTTGAGTTGCCGCCGGTGAAGTTCGCCTACTTCGACCCCAAGAAGAAAGCCTTTGAAACTCTTGAGGCTAAGCCACCAAAAATCAGTGTCACTCGGGGAGCGGGGGGGTTGGCTTTGACGCCGCCACCTGTCGGGGCTTCTGAAAGCTCAGGTCAGGTTGAAAGAAAGACAGGGATGAATGCCTCTGGTAAGAAAATGAAACCACTTGAGTACGGCTTGCCCGGCTTGCCGAAAGAGCCTGTGGAAGGAAGAGGATTTGGATTCGGGCCGCTTCCGGTCTGGCTTGTGGTTGCAGTGGCCCTCATGCCTTGGGCAATTTTGATCTGGGTTTGGTGGGGCTGGGTAAAGATGAGGGCGGTGAATACAGATCCAAGGTCAGCTCAAAAAGATGCCCTAAAGGAGTGGAAGACCTGTGTTCAAAAGATCAGCAACGCAAAATCAAAAGAGGAGATCGTCAGGCCTTTGATTCTATGGCAACAAGCGGTTTTTAAGTTTCTAGGCATCAAAACAGCAGCGCCGCGTGCGGGAGAAATAAAGAAAGTAAAAACGGAAATTTTAAGCCAAGAAAATCTGGACGGACTTTACAAGACCTACCAAACAGTGGAAGACGCGTTATATGGCATTGAGACAGGCGTACGAATCGGAGATTGGTGCGATGAGACAAAAAAGATAGCTGCAGAGGCAAACTTTCCGCCACAACGATGGATGGATGTTTTGGCGCCTAAAAATGTGTGGCCCTGGATCGCGCTTTTTATGGTTTGTCTAGGAGCGGACTTGGTCGCCATAGATACGGCTCGATCTGCTGCCCCTACGCCAGCAGACAATCCAATTGGACTATATAGAGAGGGAAGCTTCGAAAAGGCGGAACAGATCTGGGCTGCCACGGTTCGTAAAAACATGAGAGATCCGGTGTCGCGAAACAACCTAGCGTTGGCGTATTACCAGATGGGGGACAAGGAGAGGGCGCTGGCGTACGGATTGTCAGCTTATTTGCTTTCGCCTGAGACGACGACGGTTGCATGGAATACGAGAATTTTTGCTCAAGGAGCAGATCAGCTGGATGGAGCCGTACTGGCTCTGTGGGACGATCAGTGGGCGGCCTGGCTGACGAGCCGCTTTGGGGTTTTTGGGTGGCAAGGAATTTTGGTTTTAGGGATTGCGGCGTGCGCCTTCGGGGCGGGCCTTGGGCTGGCATCGGGATATTTTGAAAAGAAACGCAGGATTCTTTTTCGGGTAGGAGCAGGAACTCTGATGGTTGGAATTCTTGGAGTGGGCGGAGGAAGTTCGGCTCTTGGAATTTATGGAAAATTAGCCGATCGGAATGCAGTGATGATTGTGGATGTTGAGCCGCTACGTTCCGTTCCAACGGAAGTAGAGCCCCAGGCGGAAAAAGCATATCCCCCAGGATCGATTGCCCATTTGGAGAAAAGCTTTTTGGGTTGGAGTAAAATTCGGATGCCGAACCAGGATGCCGGATGGATCCGGACAGAGCATCTGGTGCCGTTGTATTAAGGGCGGCGAAGCTGGATTCGATTGGTCGAGGGAATGGAGGCCTCTTCTTCGGGTTGGGGAATCTGCGAATCCGAAGATTGTGGAGGAAAGAGTTGATCCATCAGCGAGGGGTTTTTGCCTCCCGGGAGAACTTGGACAACAAAATTAGTGGTTTGGACAGGAGGGACGGAAGATGCCTCCCAGAGGCGCCGATAAGAAAACTTTAAGTTAAAGCGGCCTTCCCTAGGAAAAACAACGCGAAGGGTTTGTTGGCCTGGGGCACCCGGTAGGGAGGGAGAAGAGTAGGATTCATCTAAAAGATGAGCGGTTTGCAAGGGAGGGTCGAGGACCCACCGGTATCCGGTGGAGAAGTTGGCAGGCAGGACGATAGCCAGAGGCTGGGCGATCGGAGTCTTTTTGTCGGCGCTCGGGCGAAAAAAACCGCACCCCGCCAGAAGAAAGAAGGCTCCCAGGAGGACGAGAGGAAGGTCCTTAGGACTTTTCTCGAAGGGGAGCAAGGTCGGCATCCTCCTTGGCAACGCTCGCCCACGACTCATCCAAGCGAATGGCAGCCTGCAGATAGGAGCGAGCTTTATCCAGATCACGCAACTGACAATGGTAACAGCCGAGCTGAAATTTGATATGAGGATTGTCGGGAAATTTACGTTCAGCCTCCAAAAGGATAGAGCGACCCTGCTGAAGGGAGTCTTGGTGGCGGACCGCGTCTGCCAAGGAGACCCAGACTTCAGGCTCCTCGGGGCGCTGGCGGCGAAGTTGTTCTGCCGTTTTTTTAAGCTCCACAAAGCGACCGGCGGCACGGAGGATCCGGGTTCGCAGAAAATCCAAGGTTAGGCTGTGATCCCCTTTTCGGCGGGCTTGGGTGATGCGGCGAAGCGCTTCGTCGTACATTCCCAAACCGCAGTACCCTTCGAGCTCTTCCTGAAGTTTTGCAGGGTTGTCCATGGGTTGAGTTGAAATTTTGCAGGCTTTTGAGAGAGCACAAGTGTGGGCGTCATTTTGTTCGCATCCTTCATAGAGTTGCTTGCGAGCAGTTTTTCGTCCCAGGCAACGGTCTGGGGATAATCTGGGGCTGTTGCGCGGTCGGGATCGGTTCATATTCAAGGATGATGATTCTAGGCATCGATATCGGTGGAACGGGGGTGAAAGGCGGATTGGTTCAACTTCCCCAAGGGGTGCTGAAAGGGGATCCTGTTCATGTACCGACACCTCATCCGGCCACTCCTGCGGCACTGACTCGGGCGGTCAGGAAGCTGATGGAGCACTTTCAGTGGAAGGGGGCGGTGGGGGCTGGATTTCCCGGGCCGATCCGAGCGGGGATCGTCGAAACGGCGGTGAATCTTTCGCCGCAGTGGGTGGGCAAAAATCCCGCAAAGATCTTTCACAAGGCGACGGGGCAAAAGTTTATCGTGATCAACGATGCTGATGCCGCTGGACTGGCAGAAGTCCATCACGGGGCAGGGAAAAAAGAGAAAGGGGTGATCGTGATGGTCACATTAGGGACAGGAATCGGGAGCGCCCTTTTCCATCGAGGGGAGCTGATTCCAAATACGGAGCTGGGGCATCTGACGATCCGCGGAAAGGATGCGGAGAAATCGGCCAGTGCAAAAGCCCGGGAAGAAAACGATTGGACCTGGAAAAAGTGGTCGCGAAAGGTTCGGGAGTATCTTCAGCAGGTGGACCGACTGATCAATCCTGACCTAATCATCGTTGGAGGAGGGGTGAGCAAGAGAGCGGAGAAGTGGTTGCCCCGAGCCTCGCAGGGGGTTCGTGCGAAAGTTGTTCCCGCAAAGTTGCATAATGAAGCGGGAATTGTGGGGGCAGCTATGGCTGCGGGAAAAAGCAGGTAGGGACAATTGCCCCTACCGATCCTGCCTTAATTTTAAATACTGATTTACACCCTTGATGCACCGGACTTTTTTTGTCCGAAGGGTTTCTTCTAGGCGGGCCTTGCTTTTTGGGAGGTGGTCACGGCTGAGGATGGGGTGATGGAGGTGATAAAGGATTGCCCGACCATAGACAAACTTACGGGGGCAGCCCAGGTGGTAGAGTCGTGAGCCGATGTCGGAGTCTTCCCCAAGGCCCCAACCTTCGTACTCCTCGTCCCAACCATTGACTTCTAAAAGATCATTTTTCCACATAGCCATGTTACAGCCGATGATTCCTCGTTGGGCCGTGTCACGTTTGATAATGGGAAAAGGGAGACGAAATCCTTTGGCGGCGCCTTTGAGTTGACCTGCGAGGAAGAAACGAAAACTTGGAACGGATTCGCCTACTTGGAGAGAGGCAGATGCCGCAGCATTGAGATAAGAGCGACGACCTTGAACCCAGAATCCACGTTCGGCCAAAGAAGCGTGGTCCTCGATAAACTGCGGGTGGGGGATACAGTCCGCATCGGTTAGGACAAGATAGTCCCCCTTTGCGGTAGCGAGAGCGCGGTTGAGAAGGATATTTTTTCTAAAGCCCTTGTCTTCGTGCCAGAGGTGGTGGACCGGGCAGGGGAAGGATGGACTAAGGAGGGTGATCAGATCGCGAGTGGGCGAGTCAGAGCCATCGTCAGCGATAATAATCTCCATCGGCTGAGTGGATTGCTGCCGGAATCCCGCCAGACAAAGTTCCAGCGGTCGGACATGATTGTAGGTGCTGATGACAAGAGAAATCTGGTTCGAGGAGATCATTGGGACAGTTCCTGAACTTTCGATTCGAGAACTTTGAGGTGAGCATCGGGATCGAGGGATTTTCCTGTCGCTTGCTGAACAAGGTCGGCAGCGGTGTAGCGGCGACCGTGAGAGTGAACTTTCTCACGAAGCCATCGCAGGAGGGGCTGATAGTCTCGGTTGTCGATGGAGGAGGGGAGGGAGGGGAGATCCCGTTGTGCAGCTTGCCAAAGTTGGGAGGAGGTCAGGTTGCCGAGAGTATAGGTAGGAAAGTAGCCAAAGCCGCCCAGGGACCAGTGGATGTCCTGGAGACAACCGCGCGCATCGTCAGGAACTTTGACGCCGAATAATTTTTCAAAAAGCTCGTTCCACGCGGAGGGGAGATCGCGAACGGCTAGATCTCCCTTGAGGAGCTTCGTTTCCAATTCAAAGCGCAAGAGGATGTGGAGATCGTAGGTCACTTCATCGGCTTCAACACGGATGAAGGAGCGTTCCACCGCGTTGGAGGCACGCCAGCACTGTTCGGGGTTTCGGCCGGTCAGGTCGGGGAAGGCTTGAATAAAGTCGGGCCACCAGGCTTTCCAAAAAGAGCGGGATCGACCGATGCGGTTCTCCCAGAGGCGGGATTGGGATTCGTGGATGCCGAGAGATGCGGCTTGGCCAAGCGGGGTGCCAAGTTGCGATTCGGGGAGACCTTGGTCGTAAAGTCCGTGGCCAGCTTCGTGAAGGACGCCGTAGAGGGAGACCATAAAGTCGGTTTCGTCGTAGCGGGTCGTCATGCGGGTATCGCCCGGGCCGAGGCCGGAGCAGAAGGGGTGGGTGCTGGAGTCGAGACGACCCGCAGAGGTGTCGAATCCAATTTTTGGCAGGAGGGATTGGAGGAACTTTTCTTGATCTGGGCGGGGATAATGACCGCGAAGATTCGAACGGGAGGGGGGAGACGGAAGGAGGAAAGCTTTTTCGGCAATCGAGACGAGGCGTGGGCGGAGTTTTCCGAAAAGAGTAGTTACGTCTTTAGTGAGCCAGCCTGGTTCGTAGCCTTCAAGAAGGGCATCGTAAGGTTGGTCGGCATAGCCCCAGAGATCGGCCATTTGGCGTGAGAGCGAGAGAAGTTTCTCAAGATGCGGGGCAAAGGTGGAGAATTGGGAGTTTTTGCGGGCCTCGACCCATGCGGTGCGTGAGAGGCCGATGGCGAGCTCGTTTTCTTCCACGAGTTCTGCGGGGATACGGGTAGCCCGTTCATAGTCGTGTCGCCAGCGGGCGATGGCAGCCGCTTCCGGGGAGAGGGGCGGAAGGGAAGTGCTTTCGCACTCATCGATCCAGCGAGAGATGTCGGTGTGTGTCGCGAGTCGATGAGAAATGCCGGCGAGGAGGGAAGACTGTTCAGCGCGGAAAGAGTGACCTTTTGGAGGGAGGAGGGTTTCTTGATCCCAACTGAGAAGACCTGTGGTGGCGCCGAGGAGGGCCAGGTCTTTGCCGCGGGCGCGGAGTTTTTCGTAGGCCTCAGGAAGAGGGGGCATGAGGGAATAATGAAACAAGATGACACTTCATGGAATGTTTTCTTATGAGGCGTCGGATGTCGTGCTGATCATCCTACATTTCCGGGGAAGTAGGACGGTGTTGGGTTATGGGGCAGCTTGAAGTGCGTTAGGGGGAAGCAGGCCGCGAGAGATCAGTTTTTGGGCGAACTCGATCTGGCTGGGGGCAAGAGTGGAGGTAGAGGCTTTGGGTAGGGAGCCGTCGAACAGTTCGTAATTGAAGAGTTGGTGGGCGACTTGGGGGAAGCGTTCAGGGGGAAGGATAGGAACTGGGAAGGCAACACGATTCAGGGGATTATTGTCCGATTCGGGAATGGAGGGGGGGAGGCCTTCGCCAAGCTTAACGAGACTCGTGAAGCTCAGAACACCGAGGTGGCGTGCGGTGTAATAATTAAAGAGGAGGACTTCAGCCATGGTAGAGTCAGCTGGGGTGGCCTGATCGTGGTCACGGCGGGAGATTTCCTGGAGAACCTGCTCTACGTCGGCGCCCGCTAAATCGGCTTCGGCCAACCAGTACAAGGTGAGGAGAAGATTTCTCTGCATTCCGCCAGGGGCACTCAGTTTGGCCCAAAGAACAGGATCGGTGAGGCGGCGAAGATTTTCCATGGCGGCTTCTGTTTT
>Ga0209087_1001237_pt1 | contig 15168 bp, 14 predicted proteins | sample S_130805_EF_Meta_FD_187321 | JGI IMG/M metagenome (GOLD analysis project Ga0209087, IMG submission 187321) | Freshwater microbial communities from Lake Simoncouche, Canada to study carbon cycling - S_130805_EF_MetaG (SPAdes) (version 2) | ecosystem: Environmental > Aquatic > Freshwater > Lake ... | reverse complement strand
GTCTTCCTTTAGAACCACCGTGCGCGGAGGGCGCGGTTGGTACTAAGTGAGCTAAAGGGCTTATCACTTAGTTCTTGACCTACTAAAAGTATAGGCCTAGTAACTGTCAGTGGATAGGAGCAGACTTCAGGGATGAGTACAGAAGAAAAGCGTTATCGAGTGACTGCTCAACTTGTAAGCATCCATCAAATAGTTGTACAGGGTCGAGATGAGGATGAGGCTCGTGATTTTGCAAATTCCGTTGATTTCGAGAAGTGGACCTATGTTGAAGGTGAGTATGAAATATTAGATATTGATAAGGATTTCTTTGAAAGAAAATTAAAAGTTGAACAAGATATAGAACTCTTACCTACTACAGATGGTCCTTACTTGAAGATAGTTAAGGGGTAGGTATTAGTTATGGAAAATAACATAGCTCTGAAGATCACATCTGGATGCAGATAAGTGGGGAGTGCACATTAGCTCAAGTTAGCTATGAACAGTTTAAGCAATTACTACCAGAGGCTTTTAAGGATGAAGAGGGGAGTAAATGAAACTACCTGTATATCTGATTCACTCAGATGAGTATAAAAACTGGATCTTTGATCCATCTCATCCAACTCAGGGTCGGAGATTTGATAATGCCAGAGATCTATTTCTCCAGTTAGCTAAGGCAAAGAATGTTGAGGTTATTGAAATATCACCAAATGTTGTGCACAAAGGAGAATTACTTAGAGTGCACACACCTGAATACATTGAAGAGGTACTTGAACAACACCGCTCATCAGAATGGAATGGCAAGCGAGAGGATTTAGCAAATCTTGCTAGCAAATTCGTCCAAGGCACGCTAAATGCCCTGGATAATTTAATGGTTGGAAATACTAAATTAGCAGTCCACTTTCCTGGTGCTAAACACCATGCCCAAGCAGATCATTCCTCTGGTTTTTGTGTATTTGCTGATTTTGCCATAGCAGCAGATATAGCTACTAAAGATTATGGAAAAAAAGTAGCAATTTTAGATATTGATGCTCATCATGGTGATGGGACTGAAAACTTAACTACAGCGAATCTAAATGTGCTTACATTTTCAATCCATCAAGATGGCATTTTCCCTGGTACTGGATATGAGAGTCACCCAGAGAAAAATGTCTATAACTACCCATTAGATAGTAATCAACCAGATGGGAATTCAAATAAGGATGATCAAGCACTAATAAGTGGAGTAGATAAGTTTTGTGAGTTAGCAAAAGATTTCAAGCCAGATCTGCTATTCATTGCCTGTGGAGCTGATGGTCATAAAGAGGATCCATTAACCTCACTTGAGTACTCAGTTGCTGGATATATCGCAGTTGCTAAAAGACTTAAAGAGAGATTTCCAGATTTACCGATACTTCTAGGTGGGGCTGGTGGGTATTTACCTGATACTAGAACTCCAGAAGTTTGGTCTGAGGTAGCAGTGACACTTTGTGAAATTTAAGTATGATTAATAAATGATACTTACTCCCGGTCAGCTTTATTTCATTAATGAGCAAGATACTCAAACTGGTGTGCGATCAAATTATTATAAAATAGGAATAGTTCGTGAGGCAGATGACCGAGATTCAGAAAATAGATTACTTGAGCATCAAACTGGAAATCCGCGAAAGCTTTGTATTGTTGAAACATTGAGCATGCCAGCGGTTGAGGCGGTAGAAACAAATCTGCATTATTTATTTGCAAGTAAGCGAGTAATGGGTGAGTGGATGTCCTTTACCGATGCTGAATTAAAGTTAGCAGTTACTAAAGCAAAAGAGTTAGCTACTCAAATGCAAGAAAATATCAAAGATTTTGAAATGGCAGAAAAACTAAAAAAGGTTGTCAGCAATTCAAAGATACTGCCTGTAAGCCCGGAGGCAGAAGATCTATATGCAACAATAATGAATTTTAAAGAGGTTTTAAGTAGTTGTAATGAAGTTTTAGCGATGTATAAAGAGTATTTATATAAAGCTATTGAAAAAGGGATTCCTGTTGGGGCGAAGGCAAATCTTCAAACAAGAGCAGGTATTAAAAAGTTTGATCCTAAACTCTTTGAATCTAAATACCCAGCGTTGTATAAAAAATACTCGTTAACTACAGCTTCAATTACTGGAGCTTTTCGCACAAAGGCAGCTAAAGATTGGAATTTTGATCTATCAACTCTTGAGCCAGAGCAGGTGGAGTTAATAGCCGATTTTAAGGAGCAATTAAAGATTGCTGATCACACGATGGAGATTGGTTTTGCACTTCATAGCAAACATCTTGGAGTACTTGAGATTGAGAAGTATGCTGAATGGGAGAACCAAATGGCTAATACCAAATTAAGAGTTTTAACTGGTGAGTCTGAAGGTATTGAAGGGATTTGCACCTGGAAGCGAGAGTTAAAAGAAACAGTCGCACTTGATAAAGACAAACTTAAAGCTGAACAGCAAAATGAGTACAACGATTGTATGGTGCAAGGAGCAGAGACGGAGGCTTTGGTGATTCATCCTAAGATTGCCAAGGCAGAATGAGTGCTACCCATTGGCAAGATGAGGTAACTCCAGAACAATGGAAAGCTTGGCTTAAATTTGCCCAAAGCTTGTCTAAGTCTAGGAAAGTAAATACCAGTCTTGGTGCGGAAGATTATGCAGCTCAAGCAATTGAGAATTTAATTGAGCAAGAGAAAAGACCAGCAAATATTGAGGGCTGGATTGCCCTAACAATAAAAAGATCTTATATTCATAGGTTTAGGAAAATTACTGCAAGGGGAGGACATTCAATGCGGGAGCTCTCTGATGAGGAATTAGGAGAGGAGATGATCTCATTTGCAGCGGGCTCACCTAGTGTGTTAATTAGGATCAGAGAATCAGTGGATGAGGTTCTTGATGTTTTAAACCTTAAAGAGAAAGAGATACTTATTTTGGCAGCTGCTGGCTTTGATAATCATGAAATTGCCGACCAGCTTGATTATAAAAATAACAAGATTGTGGCAACTAGAATTAAACAAATTGAGCAAAAAGTAAAAATTGCTTTAGATTTAAATCATTTAAACCCAAATTAATTCTTTTTTGCTAGATAAAATAACAAACTGTCACCAGCTGATGGTATAATTGCGTCTTCACACCAAATAAGGAGGCAGATATGCAGAGATTAACCTCAGCTTCAGCCGCCGCTTTTACCCCTTCTACTATCAACTAGTTCGCTACTCGCAAGGCCGCCAAACCAGGCCTTAACACCTTTAAAGCTCAACTACTCAAGCAGGCATTTAGTGCCTACTCGCACCTTTTTTCACGCTCAAATTCAGATTCTCATTGACTTTTGAGCCCTTTTTTCCTCTACCCATATAGAGGGGCAAAAAGCCCCAAGAAACGGAGCACCACATGAAGGTAAAAGCAATACTAGATGTAGACATGGTTGCCATAGAGGCAGCTGACAAAATAACTCTAATGCTGGATTTAACAGCGCCAGAGAATGTAAAGCAATCAACTCGTCCTGGCCAAGCTGTGCAGGTAGTACTAGATCGCAGTGGATCAATGAGTGGTGCACCATTAGATGCAGCTAAAGGATCCCTACTTAAGTTAATTGACCGCTTAGCACCACAGGATTCATTTGGCTTAGTTGGCTTTGATGATAACGCCTTGGTGATCGCACCAACTCGAAAGATGGCAGATCACGATAAGCCATCACTTCGTAAAGCTATTCGTGAAATACCATCTGGCGGTTCAACTGATATCAGCGCTGGTTACTTACTTGGTCTACGTGAGGTAAACCGAGTAGCTGCTAGCGGCGGTTCTACTCTGCTTCTAGTCTCAGATGGCCATGCAAATGCTGGTGAGCAGGATCCAAAGTTCTTTAAAGAGGTTGCAACAAAATCTGCAACTGAAAGAGTAACCACTGCAACTATCGGTCTTGGCATTGGTTATGATGAAAAAATCCTAGAAGCACTCGCTCAAGGCGGCGGCGGTGCTCATAGATTTGCTGGCACCATCGATGAAGCAGTCGGAGCTATTGCTGCTGAAGTAAATGATCTACTTGATAAATCAGTAGTCAATGCAGTCCTTAGGGTTACACCAAAACATGCAGCAGCTGGTGTGCCACAAATTGAAGTGATTCAACGTCTTCCTTTTTGGATGGATGGAGAATCTTATGTACTTCAATTAGGAGATCTTTATAGTGGTGAAAACCGTCGCTTTGTAGTTGATATCCAAGTACCAGAGATCGCATCCCTTGGTCTTTGCAAGATTGCAGATATCACTATTGAGTACTTAGATCTTGCACAACGTCAAGAAATTTCCGTCACTATGCCGGTCAATGTAAATGTTGTGCCAGGTGATGTTGCAGCAGGTCGCATTAGCGATCCAATTGTTCGAGCTGAACGGTTAATACTTGAAGCCCAAACTGCCAAGTCGTTAGCAGTTGAGGAGCTTCGTAGCGGAAAAACCAAAGAGGCCTCTGACCGCCTAAAGGGAGTTGTGTCCTCCCTTCGCCGCCATGCCTCTTTGATCCCAGTAACTGATGAGAAAAGTGCTGAATCACTTGCTCTCATTAAAGCTGAAGCTGATGAAATAGATTCCTTAGCTCAAACAGCTGAGTTTGAGGATATCTCTTACTCAACAAAGCGGATGACTGAGTCTTACTCAAGGTCAACTCGTTCAAGAAAACCACGTCCAACAACAGAGATTGATCCTTCGATTGATCCTGACCAAAAGAAATAAGAGAGGAATAAAAATGTCTCAATATCCAACATCTCTGTACTCAGAGATTGCGCCAAATCTATTTATGGGAGGCACAGCTGATGAAGATGTAATTCATCAAGCTGCCCCATATAACAAAGCTCGGACAGATCTACCTTTTGATGCCATCATCACAATGTATGCCTGGGCAAATCCAGCTGATTGGAAGGTTCAGGAATTCCGTTACGGAATCTATGACTCTGCCATATCTGAAATTGATCTTGATCGACTAAAGCAAGCGGTTGAGTTTGGTTATAACCGCTGGCTATCAGGTGATCGATTACTAGTTAGGTGCCAAGCTGGTTTAAACCGTAGTGGTTTAGTAACAGCATTAATCATGATGAGTACCGGTCTTGATGCTGAAACAGCAATTGAGCAGATCCGTAAAAACCGCGGTGATATGGCGCTCTTCAATAATAATTACGTAGAGTGGTTAATGACCAAGGGTGCTACGTTCTTAGCTCCCTCATCTCTTCAAGAGATTGCCTAAGTAATAATTATGTGGCTCTTTACAAGTAAAGGTTTCATCAGCATCGTAGAACATGATGCTGATCATCTAGTAGTTCGTGCCAGGGATAGTTTGTCCCTTTCACCTCTGGCACAGAGCTATGACGTGGAGATCCGCAGTACCCCCACTGCGGATTATCCATACCGTATCTTTTTATCAAAAGATCAATTTAAAAACTATCTCCATAACCAAGCAGGTTTAATCAACTATAAAAACTTTAAATCTGAGGTAGCAATTACCCGCGGTAAGAAGTTTTCTACCACCCTACTAAGTGTCTGGTCAGCCATGCATGAGGTCGAAGATAAGGAGGCAAGAAAGAGATGAAGCTAGAAAATGTTGATGACTTGCTGATAGATATTTTAGGTGTGCCAGATAATGCAATCGCAGAGGAGCAATGGTGGTTAGATACCACCAAACTTTTTGCTGATGCAATTGCCACAGCTAAAGACATTCTGATAATTGATGCTTCCTCTGATCGCTTCAATGATGGCCATCCATATATTCAAATCTGTTATGAGGATGATGGGGCAATGACAATTGAGGCAGTAAGCAGTAATTTCCTTGATCCTGGGTTATCACCGGATGCAATGAACTCACTTGCTGAGCTTGGCTGGGAAATCAGTGATGACCCAAAAATGCCCAACTACTCCCAATTCTTACACGCTGAAGAGGGCCCGCCTGAGTTGTTAGCACGATTGTTTGCTAAGACTTTTCGCAATGTTTACGGGGTTAGGTCTAGTGATCTAATCGAAGTTAGTCCACAATGTATCATCGATCAAATAAGAAATGGAAAGAAAAAATGATAAATAAAAAAATCAGCATAATCGCAGCTACTACCGCCATGATGCTTATAGCTGCGCCAGCCTACGCTGGTTGGGTAGCAGATACAGATGCGCAGAGCACAGTATCTCGAATGAAGTCTGAAGATTTGCTTCAAGTAAGAGCAGATGGTTACTTTGCAATTACATTAGATGAGATCACCTCAACACCACAGATGTCTGGGCTTACCGATGCTCCATCCCCTAAAGCAAAGTACGCCGTTATTGTGGACGGAGTTATTGACAAAATTGTCACTTGGGATGGTTACTCACCAAACCGTGTAATTGATTCTTACGGAGTGATTGTAAAGCTTCCAACTAATGCTGGAGTTAAATATGTTGATTCAAATGGTGTAATCAGGCTTAAGCCAATTACTCAAGGATCAATTGTTTCTGTATATGTTGCACCTGATTTGAAGGTAACTCCTACATATGAGATAACTCAACTATCTCCAGTGACACTTCCAGCTGAGCCAACTGATCCCGCAATAGATCAAGCAAACTCACCTGTAGTTACATCTCAAACACTTAATGCTGATAAATCAGTTTCAATGACTATTGAGGTCGCTGGTATTAAAGATATCCCGTCAACATCAACTGTTTCTGTTTACACAGTTACTGATGGTCGCTCAACTACTGCAGTTGGACTTGCGCAGGGGCAAAGCACGGTAACAATTAACGATCTTCCGCAAGATCAAAATGTTACAGTTAAAACAGTTATTCGTGACACTTTAACAAATACTGAAACTGTGATATCAAACCCAGTCGTTGCAACTCTTGCCTCAACTGCGCCAGCGCCAACTTCAGCTAGAAGTGCTGCCACAGATCGTGCAACTATTACTGCTCCATCTATCTCTTCTAGAGTTGTAGATGCCTCTGGACATTTATCTGTGGCTATTGCAATGCCTGCAGTTCCAAACTTTGATTCAAGTAAATCTTGGGCAACTCTTATGGTTGTTGATAATAAAACTGGATCAACTACTGCAATGGGAACAGATGGAACAGCCCAGACTCTAAATGTTGGTTCCCTTGGAACAGGACGTGATTACACCGTTTCGGTTGTAGTTCGTGATCTTGCTACAGGTCAAGAAACAGTCATTAAGGGTGAAGGTATCTCTAAGTAGGTTCGAACAAATATTGCTCATTGAGCTCGACCAGTTATTAACTACTAATGAAAGGTTTATCTATGGATAAGAATTCAGGAGATATGAAACAATCTTCACTCATTAGACTTGAACAATTGACTGATTTTGTGATTAATAAAATCGAGTTTATGAGTAAACCTAAAGAGTGTAATGTCATTCGAGGAGCTACCCCAGTTGTTTCATTTGGAGACTTTACGAAATCTAGAGTTGCAACAATTGGAATTAATCCAAGTTCCATAGAATTTCTTGATAAGTCTAAAAATGCTACCTGTAATGGGATGTATCCTGAGGATAAGAAGAAGTTGGCAGATCTTGAGACTGTTGGAATATTGTCAACTGATCCGTTAGATGATGATACAGCTCGATATTATTTGGGTTCAGTTGGAGCAGAAACAATATGGAAAGGCTGTAGAGATTATTTTCTCTCACCCAATGCTTACTGGAAGTGGTTTGGTGACCTTGAAAATATATTGGAAACACTTTCTGTTAGTTATAAGGACTCATCAGCTTGCCATCTTGACTTAAGCCCATGGGCAACAGATCCAGTTTTCAGTGAGCTAAATCCAGCGCAGCAGAAAAGTTTGTTATTAGGTGAGGCGGATTTCTTAAGATGGCAAATTGCAAAGTCTCCAATTGATCTGTTACTACTTAATGGCGCTCAAACAAAAGAATCCATCTTTTCATTAGATGATTTCGATCTAGGATCGATTAGGGAATTTACCTATACATCAGGTGGAGCAAGTAGAACTTCGGAATTCTTTACCGGTTGGGGGCCTTCAGGTGTACAAATCCGTGGTTGGACCGTTAACTTACAGGCTTTGCAGGTTACTAGTGAAGAAAAACAAGCTGTATTTGAACAATTGAAAAATTTTCTTTCATGACATATCTAGTAAATGAATCAATCGGATATTAAGCTTTGTCAATGCGCTATTTGTGGGTTAATCAAAACCAAACATATAGAATCGCGGATACTGAGCGGAATAGGAATTCTCACCAAATGCCACCAAGCGATGGCAGGTGTAACTATGAGTAACCAAAACATCCAAATTCGAACAATCCCGCCAAGCGATACAGCCAACAATCAAGATGTATTTCTATGGGCCATTTATGTTTTGGGTGGCGCAGATCGTGATATAGATGTAGAAGATATTTATTTGAAATGCTTTGAAATGGCCCCTGCCCGGCTTGGATGGCGGACACAGCCCCAATTGCCGGACTACAAGAAAACTTCAAAAGCGCTCCAATCCGTCGAAGCATCGACGCATGTGGGATTAATTCATAGACCTCACCAGTATTCGCGACGCTTAACTATTGAGGGAATTAGTTGGATTGAAGCTTATAAAGAGATTTTGGAACGAGTTTATTCAAAACAAACAGTTGCTGCTTCAGCGAACACAAATATGTATGAACGAACTCGGCAATCGATTAAAGAAAGTGGTTCTTGGCAATTATTTCAGAGTGATCCTACTTTGCTAGACATAGCTGATTTGGCCGCTCTTCTTAGATGCACTGCAACCAGCCCTCAAGAAACTTGGAGATCTAGAATTCTTGATCTCAAACGCGCAGCAGAAGTCTTAGACGATAAGGAACTAGCCGAATTTGCAAGAGTTGTCGATTTTAAAGTGATTAAAGGAGTTAAAAGCAATGACCGATAAAGATCAAGGAAAATTGGTTTATACCACTCGAGGGTTCTTGCAAGATGCGCAAGATGCGATGAGAGGTGACATCTTACGAGCACTTATTGAACTAATTACCAATGCAGATGATGCATACAATGGAAAAGGTGGAGAGATTTTTATCCACGTTATGCAAGCTGAGGCACCCTTTGAATGGAAAATTTCAATTCATGATAAAGCAGGCGGGTTATCTGCCGAAGGGCTAAAGAAAGCATTTTCAAATCTTGGAGATGAAAATCTAAAATTTGCAGCAGATCAAGGCACTCGTGGACTCTTTGGTAGAGGCGCAAAAGATGTAGCAGTATTTGGTAAGGCACGATTCCACTCAATCCATGCAGGCAAATACTCGGAATTGCAGATTCTTCCCAAGGAATCGAAATGGGAGAGAAATGCAATTGACATTCCGCCTGTAGATATACATTTCAATGAGCTTAGATTAAAGAATGGTGAAACAGGATTAACGGCAGAGCTCTATATCTCAAAGGAATACAAAATTCCGTCCCCCTCAGATCTAATCGAAAAATTAGAGTCTCACGTTCAATTGCGTGATTTAATTAATCGAAATTCTGTAGTAATTTCAGATTCGCGTTCAAAAGCTGAAAAGAAGCTAACAGGATTGGTGCCATCAGGCGACAAGATTCTTGAAATTGAGTTTCCTGTACCTGGCTATAAGATGAATGCTAAATTGGAAGTCTTCAAATTCTCTGAGAAACAGACTGGAAATTTATCTCCCTACTCAAAGCAGGGCTTAGTAATTTCTGGTCGAGGAGCTGCATATGAGAATGGATTCCTCATGTTGGACGGAAGACCTGAATCTGGTTGGTTCAGCGGCAGATTAGATGCACCCGAGATTCATGACTTGGCGCGCGCAATTGATAAAGATGTAGATCCTGACCCAGAAAATCCAACACGAGTAGTTAGTAGACAACGTGATGGCTTAGTTAGAAACCACCCTTTTTATCGAGCACTTGCCGGTGTCGTTAGTAGTCACCTAAAACCAATTTTTGATGAAGCTGCGGATGAAGAGGGTGCAAACAAAAAAGAAGGTCAAGCGCTTCGAAAACGCCTTGATGCCTTAGAACAGGCTCTAGGAAAAGCCCTTCAAGATTTACTAGATGAAACCGATCTTGGGGATATTCCCACTGAGAATAATCCAGACGAAGATTCTCAAGACTTACAGTTTATTCCTCCTAGAAAAATAGTTGCCGTGGGTGATACTCCTAGTTTGACTATTCGCGCCCCAAAGAATCTTGATGTCTCTCAAATTCTGTTTACTCTGAGTCAAAGCAAGAAAGTAATTTCTCTAAAAAATCATGATCCATCAAAATTAATTTGGAATGAACATCCTAGATTGCCAGTTAAGCAGACCGCTATCCAAGTTTTTGGAGAGGATGTCGGATTAGCATCTATCACCGCAGTTATTGGAGAATATAACGCAAATTGTGAAATTATTGGAGCAAAGATTCTTCCTGCTGTGGAAGTTATTCCAGACCAAATTTCATTCCAAAATAGAAAAGCTACGATTGCCCCTACGCGAAAACGCAGACTATTGGTAACTGCACCAATCGAATTTGTAGGAGAAATTGTTGAATTAAGCTCAGATAACGGATACGTATCTGTTAATTCTCGAGTTAAGTTATCGGCAAGTGCAACAGGGATGATTGCACAATCGGTAGTAATTGCTTCTGCTGGATCCGAATTAGGAACTTCTACCATCACTGCATCGCTAGCCGGAAAAGAAGATACTTGTGAAGTTCAAGTTATCGAACCAGGTCAAAGTAAATATCCCAAGATTCACACCGAAGTCGTTGGAAATGATAATCCACCTCGCCGGGTGGATATGAGAGAAGATGAAGGGCGCCTCTTTGTTAAAATATATGGTCGACACCCTTCTCTTCAGCGAGTATTTGGTAAGCACTTGGGTGCTGAGCAAGGTTTTATAAATGATCAATCACCTGAGGCTCACGCTACTATCGGTGAAATAGTTGCTCAACAGCTTGCAATTTACGCGGTTGAACGGGAAGCAGCAAAGCATCCTGAGAGATTTACCGACGCTTCTAGCGCCTTTGCAAGGCAGCAAGAATTTATTCCTCGATTTATTCAGCTTCTGCAGATCATTTTGTTGGAAACTGAGTGAGTGCAACGATAGGAGACCTTATTGATGCTCCACTCGGAAACCGCTACTTAATTCCTTGGCAATGGTTAACAGTAAATTCAAAGAAAACCATGGAGACACTTTTCCAATTCGCATTTGATGAGGAGCAAGATTTCTCCAGGGGATTCGCCATACATCACCTGCGGTTCATAGATTTAGCTGATGTGAAAGCAATAAAATACCTTGACTACAAATACGTGCAACTAGCAATTGAAGAGATCCAGAATTTAGTTTTTAATCAGAAGTACCCTGAACTACCCACAATTGATGATTCTGAACAGTTTATAGGGACTATTCACATAAACAAATTTGAAATTTATGATGATTTAATCCGTAAAGCTTCGAACATTGAAGATCTTGCGCAGGCAATATTAGACCGACTTGATGCGGAGTTTCCAATGTCTGAGCGTGACAAAGCAGTAGTTTCTGCACGCGCAACTTGGTTCACATCAAGCCCGCAAACTTTAGATTCAATTGGTAGAGATTATGGACTCACCAGGGAGCGAATTCGTCAAATCACGAAGAAGTACGAAAATCCCAACATCCAAGTTACTGGAGAAATACGTTTTGCAAAATCATTAAGTGATTTAGCTGTGGCTTCTAATTCTCTGGATGATTTGAAAGAGAATGGTGCGAGTCAATCTCTTACAAGTGAAGAATACCTAGATACAGATCAGTGCGCAGAGATTATGGGACTCTTGTCGGATTCAACTGGATGGAACGGTTTTAGGAGTCAACTCTTGAACTGGCAGGCGCAAGAAGCCTTGGACGATGCTGCGGTCGGAAGGATTTCAAAATACCGAAGCAAAATGGGATTTATAGATGCAGCCTATGCGGCAAAAGATATGAAATTAACCTTAGAAAAAACTCTTGAAATTATTAATGAAAAATATCCACGATTAGTCATGAGCGATACTCTAGTTTTGGCAAGAACAGAAAAATTGGTTTCTACATTTGAATCTTCAGTTTTTAAACAACTATTGGTGATAGAAAGTTTGCCTGCAAACGAAATTCTTGTGGGAGTGCGCCGATATGCTTCACTTCGAAATGATGCAATGTCAGGTTTGGAAGATAACTATATTGATATTATTCATTCGTTATGTGGGACACCACCAACATTAGAGAACTTCAAACAAACGCAACTTTATCAAACTGAGTTAAGGGAATCTGACGTTTGGCTAATTGGAATTTTTAATTCATCACCAAATGGACTTTTACATCGCGTTGAGATCACTAAATATGGTATCGAGTCTAGGGTTAATCTTGGAAGTATTACTGCATATTGTGGCTCTAGTCCCTTTATCCGTCCTCACGCCAAAGGTGTGTATTCATTGATTGGCAAATATCCAAGCAATCAACAAGTTTCTACACATGCCGAGTTAGCACTTGCGCAAGATACTGCGGTGGATTTTCAAATCGAATTTCAAGGGAGTAATGTTTCGTTCATTCTTAAACCAAACTTGAATACATATGCATCTGGAGTACTTTTGCCTAGCAGGGAAATCAAAGACATATTTAGGGATTCAATTTTTACTCCTAGTTGTGTTTGTGGATCAATGGATAGTAAGCAATTAATCAGACTAAGCAAGGAAGGTTTTTGGACGGGATTTCAAAGCATCTTTGCTCACGCACTTCAAAACCATGGCTTTACAATTAATTCCAGATTCAATTTATTTTTTGATTTTGACCTCAAAACCGTGATCCTGGATCCTAAAAATTAGGTCTTCTTGATCTGAAGATCCAGAAGACCTAAACTTGAACAAGAATTTCGACAGATGGAGAATTTGTGGCGCTTACGGCCGAAGACCGATTTAAAGCAGAGTCCTTAAACATAACAGAACTCTTTCAGACTGCTACATACGAAGTTCCAGCTTTTCAACGAGATTACTCATGGACTAAAGAGCAATGCGAAGATTTATGGGGCGATATAGAGAATTTAGTAGAAGGTCAGGTAAAAGCGCATTTCATAGGACCAATGGTTGTTATTCGTCACGGCGAAAAGAATCAAAAGAATTATCTCGTTATTGACGGGCAGCAACGCCTTACAACTATTCAGATGATGATTTCCTTATTACGTGATCATTGGGTACAGCTTGATCCAGGAAAACGTCCCACACCAGCAGGCCCAAAACCGTATGAGGATACTTGCCAATCACTTCTAGTTTCTGGGCCTCCTGCTTATGCAAAAACGTTTGTACCTAATTGGCATATTAGAGATACTTTTTTTGACTATGTTCAGCGTGAGACTTCAGACGAAAAACGTAAAAATATTATTCGAATTTCAGATGTCCCCTTACAAGATATGGACTATGCGGAAGAGTTATTTAAGGCATACATATTCTTCCGAGGAAAGATAAGTGCTCTAAGCAAGGACCAGACTGAAAAATTTGAAGATCTACTTTTAAATGACGTATTAATCTTGCGTATTGATGCGGTTGAAATAGATAATGCATTTATTCTATTTGACACACTAAATAATAGAGGACTGGATCTGACTCAAGGTGACTTAGTAAAAAACTTAATATTTCAGTCAATGAAAGAGCCTGCCACAGTTAATCTCTCTGCGGCATTGGTAAAAATATTGGGCGATTGGGATAGCATCGCTGAAAAAGTTACTTATAAGAAGTTAGATTCATTTTTGAGATACTTTTTAATTCTAAAGTTGCGAAAAAAGATTCAGAAGGAAACCATCAGCAAAGAAATTGAGAAAGAATACGGAACGCCAGTAAAAATTAAGCAGTTCATTCAGGAGTTATCCAACTACTCTGATCTTTATTCTTTGATAGAAAGAACAGAATCTTTTCAAGGACAGTACAAGATTCAACTAAATTCACTTTTTGATGATCTTAGCGACCTAAATCAAGCAACTCAAGCAGTTTTCCTATTGGCTGCTTTAAAGAGATTTGCTAATTGGGAAACTAAAGAACACTACCAAAAATTGGCCAAGGTTTGCAGGGCAGCAGAAGTACTTTCTTTCAGATGGCTAATTACAGGAAAGAATGCCCAAGATCTTGAGAATATATGGCGCGAAGCTGCAATCAAGCTATTGGATAGCACAAAAGAAGACCAAAAAGTATTAGATGAAGCCCTTGCTCATCTGAAACAGAGTTTACCCGTGGATCAAGAATTCAAGACTGAACTTGCTGGTCGTTCTCTTAAGTCCAGTAAGTTTGTTCGATACATACTAAGAAAAATTGAAAACTCTAGATTAGATAATGAAGTGTGGGTACTTGCTGGTCCAGACAAACTTGATGTGGAGCATATTGCACCAAAAACTCCTGACGACTCTCATGACTGGAGAAGAATTATGGCGGGAGAATCGAGCTATCGGAACATTATTTATCGCTTAGGAAATCAAACTTTATTAACCAAGTCTCTCAATCGAAGTGCAAAGAATAAGGAATTTAAAGATAAAAAGGCGCAATATGAAAAAAATACAGGTCACCTGACGGAATTAACGAAAGATTTATTGAATTCATTAACGTGGAATCAAGCAGCTGTAGTCAAGAGATCGGAATCATTAGCGAAAGAAGCTGTAGCGCTATGGAATTGGACTGCTCTCGAAAAAGAGATAAGAGTCACCACGCCACGACCAATCGAGCGACGTAAGCGTGCTTTAAAAAAGGCGTCTAAGAAACGTGCTTCCCGCAGAATCAGAAAGAAATCAACTCGTAAGAAAGCTTAAAGTTTTCTTAGGTAGTAATTTACTCGAACAAACGATCCGAAGACTTAGAGTTTGCAGCCAAGGGGTCTAAACACTACCTAAACGTTGTTTCACACATATTTTAGCGTGTAAAAATTATATAGGTAAGCCTAGGCGAAATTAACTGTTTCTATCCGGTTGCTACCACCCCTATCCACCACCAACACACTGCCATTAGGAATCTCTTCCCACCCATCTTGATTCCAGCCGGATGAGGCCACTACAACCTGGCCATTACGTTTGGTGTATTTAAGGTGGTAGTAATCAGTATCGTCTTTAAACTTTTGCGGGATTTTATCCTGGTTATATATGCAAGCTGCCATAAATGTATGCTCGTTAATAATCATCATGTTTATAGATGAGAATGCGCAGTTAGCCTTTATATAAGAAAGGCCGGCCTTAACACCATCGATAAAGCCATGTTTTTCTATTTGGGTTAGTAGGTAGAGAAAGT
>Ga0209087_1001235_pt1 | contig 15176 bp, 26 predicted proteins | sample S_130805_EF_Meta_FD_187321 | JGI IMG/M metagenome (GOLD analysis project Ga0209087, IMG submission 187321) | Freshwater microbial communities from Lake Simoncouche, Canada to study carbon cycling - S_130805_EF_MetaG (SPAdes) (version 2) | ecosystem: Environmental > Aquatic > Freshwater > Lake ... | reverse complement strand
CTAAGGGCGAGGTTTTGGTGTGGAGGTTAACTGACCCCACCACTCCATCGGGAATCTCTTTAATCGGTGTTTATACAGTCGGTGCGCCTATCGGTTCGAGGTGTTGGGTTAAGTTTGGTGGTGACCTTTTAATTATTACTCAGGACGGGGTAGTTCCGATGTCGGGGGCTTTGCAGAGTTCTAGGCTAGACCCGAGGGTGTCAATTACCAACAAAATCCAATACGCCATGAGTGCGGCAATATCGAACTATTCGACTAATTTCGGGTGGTGTTTGCTGTATTTCCCAAAAGAAAACCAATTGATTATGAATGTGCCTATTTCGACAGGCGCACAACAGCAATATGTGATGAACAACATCACTAAATCATGGTGTAACTTTACGGGTTGGAACGCTAATTGTTGGACTCTTTACAAAGATAACCCTTATTTTGGGGGTGATGGGTATGTCGGTCAGGCGTGGAATACCAATGCAGACAATGGGGCTGATATTGCCTCATTTGGTTTGCAATCGTTTCAGACCTACGGCAGAGCCAACCAAAAGCAATGCGAAATGATCAGGTATCACTTGTTTACAAACGGAGTCCCCTCTATTTACGGGAATGTAAATGTGGACTACAACATATTAGATCAAAGCGTTTCTTTGGACTTTACTGTTGAGACTTATGGGGTTTGGGATACATCTTTGTGGGACTCTGGTATTTGGGGAGACGGGTTAGTTCCAAACGCTACTTGGCAAGGGGTAACTGAGATCGGTTATTCGTTCGCACCCCTGATAAAAAGTGCCTCCCAAGGCATACAATTGCAATGGGTCGCTAGTGACTTAGTGTTCGCTGGTGGCGGTACTCTCTAGGAGAAAATATGGCGTTATTTAGTTTTATTACCGACCCTTTGTTTGGCAAAGCACCATCTGCCCCCGCAGCCCCTGATTACGCAGGCGCGGCAGTAGCACAAGGCGCAGCTAACAAAGAGACAGCCGTTGCCCAAGCGCGGTTAAATAATCCCAATGTTTACTCTCCTTATGGAAACCAAACAGTTACATGGGGAACGCCTGATGCAACTGGGGTGGCACAGCCGACAATCAACCAAACCCTTACGCCAGAGGCTCAAAGAGCGTTAACTGCTCAACAGAATCTACAAGCCAATTTAGCGACTTTAGGTGGTCAATCGTATGGAACGGCATTTGATGTAATGTCAAAGCCATTTGATTACAGAGGACAAGTTCAAACCTCGCTAGACACCTCTGGAGTGGCTAAGATGCCTGTAAACGCAGGCACTACGGGTCAAGAGGCGATCATGTCGCGCCTAGAGCCTAGCCTTGCAAAGAACCGAGTTAGCACAGAAACTCAACTGATCAATCAGGGTTTGCGACCAGGCTCGGAAGCCTACGACAACGCCATTAAGTTACTTGGTCAACAAGAAACCGACCAAAGAACGCAAGCAGCTTTGCAAGGCATTAATCTAGATATGTCTGCCAACACCCAAGGGTTTAATCAAGCCTTACAAGGCGGTCAGTTTGGCAATACTGCCCAACAACAAGCCTTGGCACAAGCCATTACACAGCGTCAATTACCTCTCAATGAGATCAACGCGCTTATGTCTGGCTCACAGATTCAAAATCCAACATTTAGCCCTTACTCTGGGTCTAATATTGCACCACCTCCAATTGCTAACGCAACTGCCCAACAAGGTGCATTTGATCAAAATATCTATAACCAAAATGTTGGCACATACAACACAAACCTTGCTGGTCTGTATTCATTGGCAGGGGCTGCAGCAAGCCCAAGACGCGCTTAAAGGATGAAAAATGCCTGAAGTTAACCTAAACCCCTACACCGCAGAGAACGCGGCTATACAACGCAGATTGCAAATGGCTCAGATGTTGAGCCAAGAGGCTATGCAACCCATGCAATTGCCCCAACAACAAGGCGTAAGGGCAAGCCATTTAGCGGGTTTAGCAAAGGTTTTACAAGCCTACAACGCAGGGCAGATGGAGAAGTCTGCACTTGAGCAACAGCAAGAATTGGCAAACAAATATCGCGCAGGAAACCAAGCCGATATAAGCGGATTTATGGAAGCCATGCAAGGCACACCAGCCAAGGAATTGGCAGGCCCTGCACCCCAAGGCGCACCAACAGGCGTATCGCCCGAAGGTATGCAAGGCGGTTACATACAGCCTGCCCAAGCCCCTGACAGACAAAGAGCAATGGCACTTGCCCTTGGCTCACAGAATCCGACCCTACAAGGCGCGGGGACTGCTATGTTGGGTCAAATGTTTGCTCAAGACAAAATTAAAGACCTCAAAACAGAATTGGTTGGAAATAAGACTCACCGCATTGGTTACACGGAAACAGGCAAGCGCATTGATCTTGGTGAAATTACCGAGTCTGTTAGCCCAGACACCGCAGCTCGACTCAAGCAAGACAAAGAATTGGCAGATCGTGCATTTAGCCAATTGTCAACAAAAGACAAAGCGCAATTGGATATGGAAGCCAAGCGACTTAACATTAGCGCACAGCAATTGTTCTTTGATACAGGCATCAAGGCGGGTGGTGGAACATTTGTCAATCCTATTGCACAACCTCCTGCACCAACTGCACCTCCTGCACAACCTAATGCGCCTGTCGTTGCACCTCGCGTACCAACTACACCAGTAGCAGGCGCACCCGTTGCAAACGCGCCACCAACAAGCACATCACCATATACGCCATTTAGTAATTTGAATGCTCAAGCCAATGATTTGGTGTTACCGCCAAAACTTAGATTAGAACAAATGAAAAATGCGCCTACGCAAGAAAATACTTTGCGTGACGAATTTAATACTTTGACTAAAGATTTTAGAACTGTCCAAGATGCACACTCAAAAATTAAAAGTGTGGCAAACACGGGTGCAGGCGATATGTCATTACTTTACAGTTATGTCAAATTGTTAGACCCTGGCTCAGTCGTTCGTGAATCAGAATTTGCAACAGCGGCCGCATCGGGCAGTTTTGGTGAACGAATTCAAGGATTAGCACAACGAGTTATGTCGGGGCAAAGATTGCCACCTGATTTAAGAACCGATTTTATTCGTGAAGCAGACAGCATATATACCTCACAAAAAGATGGTGCAGATCGTCTTGAAAAACAATATAGAGACATTGCAAAAAGAAACAATTTAAATCCTGAGAATGTCATTGTTAACTATGCGTCTTCAAGTGGTACAGCATTGCCACCAGTAAATACTTTAAAAGAAGGCCAAGTTACAACATTTGGTAATGGTCAGCAATGGACATTAAAAAATGGCAAACAGGTACAGGTGAAGTAATGTCGGACAACAAAAATCCTTGGGAAGTTGTTTCAATAACACCTATTGGCAATCAACCAATGGTTGCTCAACCTCAACAAATTGCCTCGCCTCAACAAGTTTCTCAAAATCCTTGGGATGTTGTATCTACTCAACCCATGGAAAAACAAAACATGGGTTATGGGGAAATGCTTAGTCAAGCATTTACAAACATTCCCTCTAGTGCAAGCAATATGGCTTCTGGGCTATATCAAGCGGTAACCAACCCTGTTCAAACAGTTTCTGGGTTGTTGGATGTAGGTGCTGGCGCATTACAAAAAGCCTTGCCAAAGCCCGTTGTGGACTTTGTAAACCAATTTGAAAGCAACCCCGAGGCGGCTCAACGCGCAGTTAGCATGGCTAATGCGTTAGGCGGTATGTATAAAGATCGCTATGGTTCTGTTGAGGGCGTAAAAAACACAATAGCGACCGACCCTGTGGGTGCTATGGGTGACTTGTCGTTATTGTTGTCTGGTGGTGGCGGTATAGCGGCAAGAACGCCAATGTTGACAAAAGCCGCCCCTACGCTAAGAACTGCGGCTGAATACACTAACCCATTAAATTTAGTTACTAAACCAATTGGCGCGGTAATTAGCCCTAATGTTGCACCAGAAGTCAAAACATTGATGAAAGAAGGTGTTACACCAACTACGGGACAAATTTTAGGTGGTGGTTATAAGCGATTTGAAGAAGGTTTAACAAGCATTCCTATTCTTGGCGATTTTATAAAAAGCGCACAACTGAGGGCTGTTGAGGATTTAAACCAAGCGGCTTTTAACAGAGCATTAAAACCAATAGGTCTAGAGTTACCTAAAGATGTTGTGGGACGCGAAGCAGTTCAATTTGTGTCTGACAAATTAGATGATGCTTATGGCAAATTATTGCCAAACATGACTGTTAAAAAAGACCCTATTTTTGCCACAGAACTTACAAATCTTAGAGGAATGGTGCAATCAGGTGCGATTGACCCAAATGCAGTTAAGGCTTTTGATAGATTTTTAGATACAAATATTGTTAACAAATTCCAAGGACAAGGCGCAATATCTGGAGAAACATTAAAAAATATTCAAAGCGATTTGCGCGAACAAATAACAAGATATGGTAAATCTACGGATTCAGACCAACAATTGATTGCTCAAGCACTAAAAGAAGTGCAAGACCAATTTAGACAACTGGTTATTCGCACAAATCCACAAAATGCAAAAGAATTAAAAGCAATAGATACTGGTTATGCAAACTTTAAACGGGTGCAAGATGCGGCAAGCCGAGTTGGTGCTGAAGAAGGTGTATTTTCTCCATCACAACTACAAAGCGCAGTAAGAGCAAAAGACACAAGCAAAGACAAAGCGCAATTTGCTAAAGGTACTGCTTATATGCAAGATTTGTCTGAAGCGGGCAAAACTGTATTAGGTGGCAAAGTTCCTGATTCTGGAACGCCTTACAGAACTATGGCGGCATTGCTTACTGGTGGTGGAACTGCTATGGCTGGTTACCCTGCTATTGCTGGTGGGCTATTAACTGCGCCACTAATGTATTCCTCGCCTGGTCAAAGCACTATGGCAGCATTACTAGCAAAAAGACCTGCGGGGGCGCAAACCATATCTGATTTTGTAAGAAATAATCAAGAAGCAAAACTTGCGGCTTTATTGGCAGCTCAACAACCACCTCGGATTGAGTTAAACAATATGCTACCCAACAGACCATAAGGAAAAGCCATGTCGTACAACGGAAGTGGAACATTTAACATTAACACTACTGGTCAACCAGTAGTAGCAGGCACAGTCATATCGTCTTCAGCGTTTAACTCCCTGACCAATGACTTGGCTACTGGTTTAACAACCGCTATCACTAAAGACGGACAGACCACAACAACGGCTCGGATTACCTTTGCCCAAGGCATTACTTCTAGCCTAGTAACGGACTCTTCTAGCGTCTCCACAGGATCAATCATTACCGATGGCGGTATGGGGGTTGCTAAGAATTTGTATGTGGGCGGCACATTAAATGTCACGGGTAGCACATCATTGACTAACCCTGTGATCAACAACATCAAGATGGGTTACACCACCACCGCAACGGCTGCGGGGACAACCACATTAACTGTGGCAAGTAACTATCGCCAGTTCTTTACTGGTTCAACTACACAGACTATTGTTCTTCCTGTTACTAGCACTTTGGTGACGGGTATTGCGTATGAGATTGAAAACAACTCAACTGGTCTGTTAACAGTCAATTCTTCTGGTGGTAACTTAGTAGGAACAATCCCCGCAGGCGTTTGTGCTCATGCGGTCTGTATTGGTACAACCTTAACCACAGCCGCAGATTGGGATTGGGATTACATCTCAACCACAACAATCACGGGTACGGGTGCTAATGTGTTGGGTACATCTCCAACAATTACAACGGCAACACTTGCATCACCCAACATAACAACTGCGTTGACGCTAACTGGTTCTGCTGGCACAAGTGGACAAGCATTAGTTTCTGCTGGCTCTGGAAATGCACCAACATGGTCAACAGTATCTGGTGACACAGTAGGCTTTAAAAATAGAATTTTTAACGGCTCAATGGTTTTAGACCAGCGTAATGCAGGGGCTAGTCAAACATTTACTGCGGCAGGGGCTTTAGCATATTCTGTTGATAGGTGGTATGGCTATTGCACTGGTGCTAATGTTACTGGTCAACAAATTGCAGGAACTTACGCATCGTCATTATCTCGTTATCAATTTACAGGTGCGGCATCCGTAACTGCTATTGGATTTGGTCAACGCATAGAACAAAAAAATAGTTTTGATTTAGCCAACACAACAGCAACTCTTTCTTGTTATATTTCAAACTCTTTGTTAACCACAGTAACATGGACTGCATATTATGCTAATACAACAGACTCATTTGGAACATTAGCAAGTCCAACAAGAACGCAAATATCAACAGGCACATTTACTGTAACAAGCACAAGAACACAATATTCAACAAACATAAGTATTCCGTCTGCGGCTACAACAGGCATTGAAATTGTATTTACAGTTGGTGCTCAAACAAGCGGAACTTGGATTATTGATAGCGTACAACTAGAAAAAGGCAGTACCGCAACGAGTTTTGATTACAGACCTTATGGTACTGAGTTGGCTTTGTGTCAGAGGTATTTTGAAAAGTCTTACAACATTGGAACTGTTGCAGGGACTGCTACTGAAGTAGGAATGGCTCAATCTTCTCAAAATGCGGCTTCAACAGGAACTGGATTTATTGGTTCAAATATTCAATGGAAAGTAAGTAAACGAGTAGCACCTACAACAACTTTATACGATGTTGCTGGAACAATAAATACAACTACTAGATATACCCTAGGTGGGTCAACTGGTGCGGGACAAAATGGAACTGTGCAAGATAGTAGTGAAAATATGTTAAGCGTGTATTCTTCTGGAACTACAAATACTGCTGGTATTAAATTCCATTATGTAACAACTGCGGAGTTATAAAATGTATAAATTAGTAAATTATTCAAATTGTATTTTTAGAATTGCGGATGGTTCTTATATTCCAAAAGACCCAGACAACACAGACTACCAAGCATATTTAAAGTGGGTGGCTGAAGGCAACACGCCAGAGCCTGCAGATGCTTGAGGACGCTGAGACACGTCTCGCGGTACACGAAGCCCTGTGTAGTGAGCGTTATAAGCGGATAGATGACTCGCTATCCGTTGGTGACAAGCGCATGGCTAAGATTGAATATTTGCTATATGCGGTGATCTTGGTCGTGTTGCTAGGACCAGGCGTGGCAGCAGAGTTTGTCAAGAAAATGATCGGAGTGTGACATTGACCCTTTCTCTCTTCTTATGTTGGCACAAGGTGCTGTCTCTGCTATCAAGCAGGGGTGCGCTATGTTGCACGAAGGGAGAATGCAGCTCGAAGGTGCTAAGAAAACCATTGAGGGCGTACAAGCCGACCTTAAAGCAATTAAGGGAATCTGGGATTGGGTACTTGGGTTGTTTGTTAGCAAGCCTAGCAAGCCAGAAACCAAGCCTGTGGAGAAAGCGAAAGCCAAAAAGGATGAATCCTACGAAGCCCTCGAACTTGAAACAATCAAGAATGTCGGAGTCCAACTGGGTAACTTCTTTGACATACAAGCCCAACTAACCAACTACTACGCCTCTTTGGAGGCAGAGTCCAAGGAACGCTATGACCCAACTCAAAATACTTCTAAAAAGGCTATTGAACGCGCCTTGGTGGAACTCCAAATGGAAAACCTTGATGCACAAATTCGGGAACAAATGACTGTCTATGCGCCAGCAGAATTGAAGGCGATATACACAAGATTTCTGAAAATGTATGCAAGGATTCAACAAGAACAGGAATGGGCTAGGACAGAAGAAGTAAGGAAAATGAGACTAGCGCGTTGGCAAAAGGAACAGGAAGAGATCAGGGCTATTGAAGTAACAAGTGGAGTGGTTGCTGTGGTATTCATATCATTACTTTTTGGGTGGCTAATGTGGCAACTGCGCGTCTTATCGGGTGGGTTTTAAGCGCGGTGGCTTTATGCCTGATCGTTGCTACAACCTCCATTGCCTACATTGAAACCTTGTATATGAAAGCCCAACTCAAGCAAGAAATCAGGGAATTACGCAAACTTAAACGAGAACTCAAGGAAAGTAAATGAATGAACTATTCAATATTCTCAAGGGTATCGCACCCACATTGGCAACTGCTGTGGCTGGCCCTCTGGGTGGTGCTGCTGTTACCGCTTTGGCTAGTAAATTTGGTGTTTCTGATTCCATTGATGCTGTTGCAAAGGCTATTGCGGGTGACCCACAAGCTGCTCAAAAACTTGCTGAAATGGAACTTGAATATTACAAAATAGAGCAAAACAACCTCACAGACCGCCTCAAAGCAGATATGGCATCTGACTCTTGGTTGTCCAAGAACATACGCCCAGCGACCCTTATATTCCTTTTGTTGGCATATAGCGGTTTTGCAGTAGCCTCAATCTTTGGTTGGGAGACCAGAGGGGCTTATGTTGAACTTTTGGGGCAATGGGGAATGTTAGTAATGTCGTTTTACTTTGGTGGTAGAACAATGGAAAAAATAGCAGATAAGGTAAAAAAATGAACCTATCTGAGCATTTCACACTTGAAGAGTTAACACATACCGACCATCGGGAACTGGAGAACATACCAAATGAAATTGAACTTGCAAACCTTAAAAGATTGGCTGAATTCCTTGAAAAAGTCAAAACTGTGCTTGGCGGTAAGCCAATCATGGTTAACAGCGCGTTCCGCAGTAAAGCGGTTAATGACGCGGTAGGCTCAAAGGATACCTCTCAGCATAGGGTAGGGTGCGCTGCCGATCTGAGAGTGCCTGGCTTGACCCCTGATGAGGTGGTGAAAGCAATCATTGCGTCTGGGATTGGCTATGACCAAGTGATCAGGGAATTTGATCGTTGGACGCATATTTCTATACCCAACAAGTTATTTGACTCTCCCCGTAAACAAGCCCTTATTATTGATAAACAAGGCACTAGGGTCTACGCTTAGTCTTCTACACTCATACAAAGAACTGCCACTAGGATGCCAACACCGACAAACGCGCCAAGAAGTAGCACAACAATAATGGTAAGAATACTAGTCAGCATCTCGACTCCTTATATCGTAAAACCAATCATCTGAGGCAACCCACTTGCGTGACCCGTCTACCGAGTAGGTCTGGGTGGCAACATTAAAATCAGGTGTTAGTGTTCCTGACACTAGACTTTGGTCGTACCAGATGCACCGATTGTTGGGTTGGCAAGCGAACTGCCCGTTGTCGAGTTTAATGAAATTAAAGGATTTGTGTTCCTCTGCGGTCTCAGAAAAACCCGTATCAATGTCGGTCTGGTCTGCACAAAAGTCCACAGTAAACATATAAGTCCCAAAGTGCCATTGGCGGTCTTTACCAAACACCTTGACACTTAGATTCCTGAGTAAGACCTTTTCAATGATGGTAAACCGATACCCTAGACAATCCCACAACTGGAGAGCGTCAATTGGTAAGTCCCCACCATCTTTCCAACAGTAGGCATGGATGGGCAGCTTGTCATACAAAGCCCCATATCTAGGCAAAAGTGACTCAATCCTAAATACTTGCCCTCTAATGGCTTTAAGAGACACCCAGATACAGGGTTCTAACTCTCCATGACCCTTGTGTTGGTCATATAAGAATTCTTTGCGTATAAAGCATTTTAAAGGCGGTAGAGAGCCTACTAAATAACTCATTTACTACGCGCTTTAGCAAACACATAGAAATGGCGCACCCGTACATCTCGTTTTTGTATTATTTTGGGGGCTGACCAAAAATGAGGGTAAAAAGTTTTCATAAAGTCTTTGTGAAAAGCGTTCATGTATTTTTATCCTTTAATTTCTTTTCCGTTGCTCTGACCACATCAACCAAATAATAAAGGTCTGGCAAGGTTAATTTAAGTTCGTTGATGTCTTGTTCAGACAGACCAACCCAAGGCTTAACGTAATCTTGAATATCGTCATCTTCGTCAATCATTTTTGCCTCGTAAAAAGATCAAGTGCCACTTTTCTCCAAAGGTTTTTAGCCTCTCGGTGTTGAGCGCACATGGGACAGTTTTGGATGGTTTGTAAGATTTCTTGTTTAACAATAAAGTTTCTTACATCTTCTCTAAGCTGCTTATGCTCGGGCAGATCATAGATTTCCTTGGTGACTGGGTTCACAGCAATTCCCTCTGAATTGGGGTTATCTTCCATTCGCGTTCCATGCGGTTAGATTTTGACTTAACCACATTCCCCGTCAAGCAGATTTCCCCCTCTCTCTCCAACTCATGCAACCGCCTAGCGACTTGCATGGACTCCAAACCAGTATGGTGAGCAATACCATCCTTGCCTAAACTCCCGTGGTCTTTGAGGCATTGGATGATCTTGGTGGCGTGGGCTTTAGCGAGGTCTTTGGCAGAACCCGCAGCCACCCAACTTGTCATTGGGTCGCTGTTTCTTACTCTTGGGTGATCAAAACTGGATGTCATCATCATGTGTTGACCCGTCACCAAATTGATTTTTAGGCGCAAATTTAGTTTGCTCAAACACCCACAACTTGCCTGTAAATTCTTTAATTGGGATTGAGTCAAGTTGGATGGTCATTTTTTTGGTTTCATCATCTACCCACAAATTGCCATGTGTTGTCCAAAAGGTTTTTTCAACGCCTTTGTCTTGGTACTTACGGGCAGGGAATTTAATATCGTATTTCATTTGTTTGCTTTCAGATTAGTTAACTTTGCTACTTTAATTTCCAATTCCTCAAGGAAACTGATTACCTCTTCTTCTAACATTGCCACATAAGTTTGATTAACTTCCACCCTTTTGACAAACAACTGAAGGTCTTGGGGTAGACGAGGGTCGTAGGATATGAAATCACAATATTGCCTCTCACAACATCTAAGCTGCCATTGAATTTGCGGAAGATATTTGATAGGCACTTTGTTTAACAATAAGTTCTCTATTTGCGTATTTGTTTGGGGGCATTTCACTTCACAAATAATATTGTCTGCCACAAATCCATCAGGAGACGCGCCAGACATTGCAATCGTTGGGTGATCAACAAACCCTACAGCCTCAACCAAGACATTAGTGGCATTCTCGTAAGCCGAGATAGCCAAGGCTTCATTGGCCACCCCCCACTCCATCGCACTATTTGTAAAAGACTCTGCCTTTTGACCCGTCAAGCGTTCACAGATCAATTGCGCCATGTAGTTATCCCGACTAGCGGAATAGCCTGATTTGGTCTTGGCGATCACATCTGCCACCCGTGAGGCGGTTACTTTGCCCAGACGGGCGGTAAACCATTCTTCTGTGCGTTGTTCCATTTTTATCCTTTTAATCGTAAGTTTAAAACAGCAAGTTTGGTTTCAATGTCTTTCAATGTTTTTCTGCCTATGTCTGGTATTTTTAATAAATCAAATTCTGTAAGCAAAGTTAACTGCTCTATTGTTTCAATGTTTTTAGCGCGTAAAACATTTGTAGCGCGTGTAGTTAATTTAAGATGATTTATCGTAGTCGAGCGTTGTTCTACTTCATTCATTTAAGTTTCCTTTTCATTAAATCTTTAGCACTAGTAACAGCCTCTAACCATTCCTTGTCCGTACCCGCAGACTTATAAGCCTCTTTAAAGCGCGTCTGGAGTTCCTCTAGCGTGGTGGACTCGCTGATTGAGGTAATGTGGTCTTGCATCTGGTTGTGATTAGCCTTGGTTTCCTTTGGCTTAGTAGCTGCGTTGCCATCGTCATCCTCGGGGGCTTGCCCTGTGGCTGCCATGAGCGAGGCTCTGCGGATATAGGTCAAGCACGACATAAACCCTTGGGGGTCGTGTTTAGGTGAGGGAAAGAACAGTTTTCCGCAGTCTAGCCGTTCACCTGACTCATGTAGGAAACTGGTCTCACAGACAACCCCGTCTGGGTGCTCTGTGGTTGTTTGGAATAGAAATATCCCATTGTCGTTTAAAGCCCCTATAACGCTATCCACGCAAGATGCTAAGTCAACATACTTGGAACGGAAATGGGGGTTTACAGCGTTTTTGAGGGCTGGAGAGAATTGGCGTTGTGCTTTGACCAATGCTGTTGCAATATTCTTCATGTTAATTTCCTGTAATTAAGAGGGCAAAGATAAGACCGCAGACAAAGCCAGATAACCAAAACAATACTTTGTCAACAAGTGTGGGGGCGGGGGTGTATGGGCCATCTAGCCCATGTTGGATGTATTTAGAGTGTTTCATGCGTAGTCCTGTTTAGCGTAGTAACGATCAAGTGCTGCGGAAAGTTTGCTTTCTTCGCGTTCTACACGGCAAGCAATTTCGTATTGACGTTCAAAGTTTTGGATAACTGCATCGCGTAGCATCTCGGTGACTAACTGACCACCGATATAAGCAAAGTGAAGACTCTGCGAGTAGGGGTCAAAAAAGCAATCAACTTCTGTAAAGTCGCATATACAAGTCATGCGTTCTAAGTCTGTGTGTTCGTCTGCGTAATTTTCAATCATGGTGTTTCCTTAATGGGGCTTGCGCCCCGTTTGTTTTACTTGCGATCTACTGTAAGAACTAAATTGCCATCAACGATTTCAAATAAAATTGCTTTAGCAACATTGAGAATTTGGCGTGAACGCTTTTCGTCACCATGAGAAAGCAATTCTTGTGCGTCTGACAATAAACCAGCAACAACCATACTTGCGCCAGTAAATTTATAAGTAGTTGATTCTTTAACTGACTCTATGTAAGCATCAATATCAGCAAATCCATACATTTGAATATTGAATTGCTCTTGTGTAGTGACTAAGATGTTTGCGTTTGTCATTTGATTTCCTTAAAAGACCGCTTGCTAATTGCTACGGCATGAACGCATCTTAAGCCAACTTATATAAGTATTTATTTAGGATAAACCCTAATACAGAATAAGTTTACTTATGTAAAATATTGGGCATGACAAAAGAACATCTTATCCGTCTGGCAGGCTCACAGCGTGATCTTGCCAACATATTGGGCATCAGCCAAGCTGCGGTAAGCCAATGGAAGACAGTTCCCAAGGCTCGAATATGGCAATTGTTGGTTTTAAAGCCTAAGTGGTTCAAATAGTTTAAAAAATATGTATAATCCAAAGCATCAACGGATTGGTAACCCGTTGAAGTCCAGTACAACGAAATCCGCAGAACCCATTGGTGAGCGGGCTTTGTCAAAGCTAAAGGTGCGTGGTACTGCACCCCTTTATGCGGCAACCAAGCCTAAAGCTCGTTCAACCAATGGGTTTTTTGCTTTCTGCCTTACCCGTCAGGGCGCGTTAGCAAATGGTCTGCATGGACTGAACCCAAGAAACACCGCACTCATTTCACCCGTGAGCAAAAAGCGACCAGCGTTGATTGAGCGACTGGTAAAGCAGATGGGACATGGTGAGACAACCCATTTGTATAAGCAAATCAATCCGTCACGCGCACTTGGGGCTTTATTGTTTATATATCAATTAAGTCTGGAGAAGGTTAATAGATTGAACTCTATTCACCCTTGGAGGAACTATGTCTAAAAGGAAATGCAATGTTTGAAGAGTTTTGGAAGGCATGGCCTAGCAATGTTAGAAAGGGCGGTAAAGCCCAATGCAGAGCCAAGTGGGACAAACTAAAACTTGACCTACAAGCAGATCAAATAATTAAACACACCGAGTGGATGAAAACCACCGACCAATGGAAAAAGAACGATGGGGCGTTTATTCCTGCACCTCTGGTCTATATCAATCAAATGCGGTGGGATGGGGCTGAAGTGCCTGAGATGGTGCTAAATGTCAATGTCAACTTTAGAGACCCTGCCTTAGTGAAGATTGAGGAAGACACAAAGAATATTGCGCCTATGCCTGTATCTGTTCGTGATTACATTAAACGATTAACTGGCAAATGACCAAAACCGAAGCCCATGCAATCCTTGACAAAATCAGAGACGGAATGCCCGTGGCTGGCGCAACTCAAGCCTTGGAACGGACAGGGGATATTCCTCGACTATCTGGTCAACCACTACGCTTTATTAGCCATCAACAAAGGAACAATAGACCATGCGAGGCACAGAACAAAGCTGCTGAAGTCGGATTTTCCTACTCTGCCTACCTTGATTGTCCAACGACTGAAAGAACTGCGTGACACTAATCGTAACTTTTGAGGTCGAAGGTGACCCAGTACCCAAAGGCAGACCAAGGTTTGCCAGACGGGGGCAGTTTGTCCAAACCTACACCGATGCCAAAACAATTGACTACGAAACCCAAGTAGCCATGAAAGCACGACACGCAATAGGCGCATCAGAGCCACTACAAGGGGCTTTAACTGTGTTTTTATACCTCCGCTATGCAGTACCCGCCTCATACTCCAAAAAGCGCAAGGAAGCCTGTTTACGGGGCGTGGAATATCCCAAGAAAGTGGATATTGATAATGTTTACAAAAGCATTACTGACGCAATGAACGGGATTGTTTACACAGATGACAGCCAGATCGTAGAGGCGCACATTACCAAGGTCTATGCTGAAACTGCTGGCGCAAACATCATGGTGCAAGAATGCGAGTAGAGTTAACCAAGAACAACGCGACTGCGGTGATGGTAACGCTGTGGCCTAAAGTCAAAGAAGCCCTAGCATCTGGCAAGCAATTGACCTTGGAGATCAAAAACGCAAGTCGGTCATGCCCACAGAACTCCAAGTATCACGCCATGATTGAGGAAATAGCCCAACAAGCCTCGCACTTGGGCGCAAAATGGGACGCAGAGGATTGGAAACGAATGTTGGTCTGGCAGTTTTGTAAAGACCAAAAACTAAACGAGGGCAAGATTGTGCCAAGCCTAGACGGGACGGGGATTGTGCAGCTCGGTCAGCAAACCCGTAAATTCAGCAAAGAGCAAGCCTCAGAGTTTGTGGAGTGGCTACACGCATGGGGTGCAGAACACGGGGTAACTTATGAACAATAAACCAACAAAAAAAGAACGCGATCACATAACAAAAATAAAAGAAATGAACTGTGGGGTCTGTAATGCGTCTGCCCCAAGTGACGCACACCACATCGTTCAACACGAACAGTACCTTTGTATCCCTCTGTGTAAAGACTGCCACCAAGGGGCGTTTAACGGCATCCACGGGGAAAAGCGAATTTGGAATGTTTACAAGTTAGATGAGATGATAGTATTGAACGAAACGATAAGAACCTTGCTAAAATAAAGAAGAGCAGTTGCCTTTGGGGGGTGCTCTCCCCCACCTTTTTAGGATATATATGGCTTACGAAAACCAAAAAGATGTTGCAGACTTCATAAGCACATTACTCCACTCGGGAACTGTTACCCACTTCATGC
>Ga0209087_1001234_pt1 | contig 15177 bp, 16 predicted proteins | sample S_130805_EF_Meta_FD_187321 | JGI IMG/M metagenome (GOLD analysis project Ga0209087, IMG submission 187321) | Freshwater microbial communities from Lake Simoncouche, Canada to study carbon cycling - S_130805_EF_MetaG (SPAdes) (version 2) | ecosystem: Environmental > Aquatic > Freshwater > Lake ... | reverse complement strand
TCTTTCATGGCGCGTGCTACACGTGCAGGAGTTTCCTTCAAACCTTCACGATCTGGATCTTCACCGAGTGCTAGAAGTAATTCGCGCACAGCTTTTTCTGCCCGCACTTGGTCATATGGGCCTGAAGCGCGACCATCGGTCACGGAGACTTTACTTATCGTCACTTGCAGACTTCTTTCGACGAGTTGGCTTCTTCACTTCTGTTTCAACAATTCTTTCAGGAACATCTACTGGAGGTTGCGCTGAAGGAATACGTGTAGGTGAACCTGTCCAGGCTGGACGCGGTGTTACTGCTCGAACCTTTTTGAAGATGCGTGCAATCTCTTCCTTGTTCAAAGTTTCCTTCTCTAGAAGCTCAAGCACCATCTCATCAAGAATCTTGCGATTTGCTACCAAGACATCAAAGGCTTCTTGATGAGCATTTTCAATAAGTGTGCGAACTTCACGGTCAACAACAGCTGCAATATCTTCTGAATAGTCACGCTGATGTCCATAGTCACGACCCATAAACGGCTCAGTACTTCCACCACCAAGTTTGATTGCACCAATTGCTTCAGTCATTCCATATTGGGTAACCATTGCACGGGCAAGGGCAGTTGCCTTTTCAATATCATTGGATGCACCAGTTGATGGATCGTGGAAGATTAACTCTTCAGCGGCGCGACCACCTAATGAATATGCCAATTGATCGAGTAATTCATTACGAGTAGTTGAGTACTTATCTTCATCAGGTAACACCATTGTGTAACCGAGAGCGCGACCACGAGGCATGATTGTAATTTTGTGAACAGGATCTGTATGTGGCAAAGCATGTGCGACGAGTGCGTGCCCAGCCTCGTGATAAGCCGTTACACGGCGCTCTGAATCACTCATAATCCTTGATTTACGCTGCGGTCCAGCCATTACACGATCAATAGATTCATCAAGTTCTTGGTTGGTAATGAATTTCTTCTCTTCACGAGCTGTGAGCAGAGCTGCTTCATTTAAAACATTTGCAAGATCTGCGCCAGTAAATCCTGGGGTACGACGTGCATAGTCAAGTAACTTCACGTCATTCGCCAATGGCTTGCCCTTTGCGTGCACAGCAAGAATTGCTTCTCGTCCTTTGAGATCCGGACGATCAACTGCAATTTGTCGATCAAAGCGTCCTGGACGAAGTAGTGCTGGATCTAAAACATCTGGGCGGTTAGTCGCAGCAATCAAGATAACTTTTGTATTTTCTTCAAAGCCATCCATCTCAACTAATAATTGATTAAGAGTTTGTTCGCGCTCATCATGTCCGCCGCCCATACCAGCACCGCGTTGGCGACCAACGGCATCGATTTCATCTACAAAAACAATTGCGGGGGCATTTTCTTTTGCTTGATTGAAAAGATCACGAACACGCGCAGCACCGACACCAACAAACATTTCCACAAAGTCAGAGCCAGAGATTGAATAGAAAGGAACATTTGCTTCACCCGCGACTGCGCGAGCAAGAAGTGTCTTACCTGTTCCTGGAGGACCAAAGAGCAAAACACCCTTTGGAATCTTCGCACCTAGTGCACCATATTTATCTGGGTTAGCCAAGAAGTCTTTAATTTCATCAAGTTCAGCAATGGCTTCATCGGCGCCGGCAACATCTTTAAACGTTGTCTTTGGAACATCGTTACTTTGCAGCTTTGCTCGTGATCGACCAAATTGAAATACCTTGTTTCCCCCTTGGGCTTGGCTCATCATCCAGAAGAAAAGGAATCCGATAAGTAAGAACGGAACAATTGAGATCAAGAATGAAACTAATAAAGATTGTGATGGGACTTTTACATTCCAGCCTTTTGAGGGTGGATTACCCGTTAAAGCATCGATAAGTGTGGGTTCTTGGCGGGCAACGTAAGAAGCCTCCACCTTTGTTGCACCCTTAATTGGAGAGCCTGGCTTTAATATCAAGCGAATCTTTTGATCTTTATCAACTATCTCGGCAGATTCAACTGAAGAGCGCGCAATTGCATCTAGTGCTTGAGAAGTTTCGATCTGGGTATAACGGTTTCCAGCAGCGCTAATCTGACCAAAGATTGAAACACCAAAAATTGCAACAAGAATCCAGAACAGTGGTCCACGCAGTATGCGGCCAGAACGTGTTGTTGGTTTCTTAGATGGTGCTCTACCAGAAAAGCTCTTCTTTACTGGGCTCTTCTTCTTTGATTTTTTAGCGTCAGTCATAACTTAATAGTCTCGTTTCGTGGGGAATGAATTCTTATGAATACATGTGCTTGGCAAGCACAGCAATAAATGGAAGATTGCGATACTTTTCATCAAAATCGAGTCCATAACCGATAACAAAATCAGGTGGAATTTCAAATCCAACATACTTGACATCGACATGAACTTTCGCTGCTTCAGGCTTTCGCAGGATTGAAAGAATCTCAACAGTGCCTACGCCACGCGATTCAAGATTAGATTTAAGCCAAGAGAGTGTTAAACCTGAATCAACAATGTCTTCAACGATTAAAACATTGCGACCAGTGATGTCGCGGTCTAAATCCTTAAGAATGCGAACAACTCCACTTGATTTGGTTCCAGAACCATATGAAGAAACTGCCATCCAATCCATTTCAACGTGACGTTGTAGTGCACGTGAGAGATCGGCAACGGCCATTACTGCGCCCTTTAAAACACCGATAAGCAGTAAGTCTTTACCTGCGTAATCTTTATCAACCTGTGCAGCAAGTTCTTTAATGCGTGCTTGCAAAGCTTCTTCGGTGACAATGACGCGCTCGATATCGCCTGCGACTGCTGCTAAATCCACGGTGCTCCCTACGGTTGGTGGCGTGAGAGCGAAAGTCTGCCCGAAAAACGCTCAACCTTCACACCGCCAGGTAAATGAGCGGGGCCTTGGCCATTCCACGCACAAATCAGGGCCTCAACTGCCCCCACGTGCTCTGCTGTGACTGAACCTGATGGGGCGCCATTGGCATAGATGGATCGGCGAATAATTCGAGATCGAATGGCTCTAGGTAGGCCCTGCAAGTAGGTGCAATCCAAATCATGGAGATCTAACCCCACAATTTCTTCTTCTGCCCATTGATCCAGTGCATCTGCGTCATCTCTAAGTAGTTGAGAACTACGTACTAAAGCATCTGCAATTCCGGGACCAATGGTTTCTTCTAAAACTGGAAGTACTTGTGTGCGCACTCGCACTCGAGCAAATTGCGAATCCTTATTGTGTGGATCATTCCAAGGAGTTAACCCGATTTCACTGCATGCACTTTCAGTTTGCTCGCGAGTGATACTGAGAAATGGTCGCATGTATTTTCCATTTACTTCTGCCATACCTGAAAGAGATCGAGTTCCTGAACCACGTGCTAACCCAAGTAAAACATTTTCAGCCTGGTCGTTGTGGGTGTGTCCTAAGAAAATTGCATCAGCTTGTAAATTATCTAGTACGCCATAGCGCGCCTTGCGCGCAGATGCCTCTAAGCCTTCTGTAATTTCAACGTTGACTTTCACAACAGCGCACTCAATTCCAAGTTCTTGCATTTGTTCAACAACAAGGCTGGCTTGTTCACCAGATTTGTTTTGTAGTTGATGATCAATTGTCACAGCAGATAATTGCAGAGCTAACTTTTTCACCTCTTGCGAGAGTGCATAAGCAAGTGCAAGTGAATCTGCGCCACCTGAAACCGCAACAACAACGCGATCACCGGCCTCCAGTTTTTCAAGGAAGGGGCGGACTGCACTACGAATTGCTGGCAGCTGTGAACTCATGCCTTAAGACTAGACCCGACCGCCAAATGGCATTAAGCCCTTAACGCTGTAGATACTTGAGAACAACAGGCCTCTGTCCTTGGAGTTGGCCTCCCACATCATGCCGTTTCCAGCGTAAATGGAGATGTGGTGGATTGTTGAGATTGTTCCCTTGTAGGAATAGAACAAGAGATCACCTGGAACTAATTCTTTGAGTGAAACATGCTTGGTATAGCCCGAATACAGCGCTGAGTTGAGGCGATCCCAATTTGGCCATCCAAGTCCGGCTGATTTATATGCGGAATAAACCAAACCAGAACAGTCAAAGGTATTAGGGCCTTGAGTTCCCCATACATATGGCTTGCGTGCAAGAACTTGCGTCTTAGCAAATGCCACAGCTTTGTCTCGCTCTGCTTGCGTAGTTCTAACTGTTGAACGACCTTTGAAGCCAATATCAGGCCACACACTCTTTTGTCCTGGTGTTTGATCTGCTTGATTAGCCTGAGATTCTTCAAGCAAAGCTAACTGTCTCTGCTGTTCTAAAGTTGTTCTGACTTTTCTAGCACTCATCAACTCTTTCATCAAAGCATCCTGCACCTTTTGCAACTTCGCAACCCACCTTTTGCAACTTCGCAACCTCTTTTGCTTGCTCAGCCTTTGCTTCATCTGCAACTTTCTTTGCAGCCTCCACTTTAGCGGTGGCAGTTTGCTGTGCAAGCTTTGCATCATCTGCAGCTTTTTTCGCAGCGCGCGCGATCACTTCTGCAGCTTTAAAGCGCTCGAGTGCAATCGTGTTTTTTGCTCCTAAATTACTCAACGTACTTAATTGATCAATTAAATCTTGTGGTCCATTTGAGCTCAGCAATGGTTCGATATCGCTCATACTGCCGCCCATAATGTAAGCATTTGTTGCTAGGCGCCCAATTACTCGATGTGCTTCTGATACTGCAGCCGCTGTTTCTGCTGCATATTGCGCTGCTGCGCGCGCTGCCGCGACAGCAACCGCTAACTCTTTTTGAGCTTTCACATAGAGAGCTGTCGCTGCATTTGCTTTTACAGTTAAAGATCTCAAACTTTGATTGGCGGCAGCTAATTTTGCCGCTTGAGCATCCGCAGCTTTCTTTTTTGCAGCTTCAACTTTTTTCGCAGCTTCGATTTCAGCCACTGTTGGTTTTGGGGTCTTTGCCAGAGCCGGCGCTGTTGTGAGCGTCAGACCAAGTGCAAGAGCGAGTGAAATCGCTCGGTATTTTTTCAAGTTAAGACCTCCGGGGGAAGGCCTTAAGAATAAATGGTGACTCTTAGAAAACCGTGGGTTTAGGTGCTGGTGTCTCTAATTAGCTACATCACGGCGAACGAATAGGAATGATGCAATCGTTGCTCCTACCGCGACATAGATTCCGCCAACTAAAAGTGCTTGCGAATAGTCAATTCCGACTGAACGCCCAGTTGGACCCCCACCACTTGCAATTGCATTGAGCTGCGCACCGGGCAGCCACTTTTCCCATGAGTTTTTAACTGCAATCAATAGGTTTTCAACAATGAGTAACCATAAAACACCAAATGAAATTGCACTGATTGGTGAGCGAAGGAGTAAACCAAGCACCATTCCAATAGTTCCAAAGCCTATAACTGAAATTGTGACGTTGATAAAGGTTGTGAAGATTGCATGGCGACCATCAGCACCAAACCAAAGATCAGTTGAAACTTCGGCCCCTGGGGCCAAAATTACAGAAGCACCAATACTGACAATGGCAGATAAAACAATCATGAGCAATGCAAAAATCTTCATTGCAATAAACTTGCCAAGCAAGATGCGAAGTCGGCCCGGTTGTCGAACTAATAAATTGCGAAGTGTTCCATAGGTGTATTCCTGCGCCGTTTGTGCAGCAAATACACAGAGGGCAATTATTCCTAAAAAGCCACCCACGCTGCTAAATCCTTGAACTCCACCTGTTGCAAGCCCCAGAACTTCTCGTCCAACTACTCGACCGCGATCAGAGTTACCTTGTGGTGAATCGATAAGCAAGAACAAAAGTGATGAAAAGAGGGCACTGAAAAATACAACTGCGCCCATAGTGCCAAAAAACAATGTGGGGCGACGGAGTTTGCGCAGTTCAGAAAAAGCTACATTCCACATTATTTGTCACCTGTCATTTCAAAGAAAGTTTCTTCCAGGTTTGGTAGCTGCGGAGTCAGCTGGGACAAGGTAATTCCTGCATCAAAGGCCGCACGATTAAATTCCAACGCCCATTCGGCAGGTCCCTGCACGTGAACTGCTCCATCACGGATAGTTGCATGGTGACCAGCTTGTTCTGCAATAGCAAGTAATTTAACCAAGTCATTTTCAGTCGCGCCTTTGGCGATAATCACTGGTTGTTGACTCAACATCAGATCTGACATTTTTCCAGTGAAAACAACTTCACCTTTGCGAAGCATTACCAAATAATCACTTATTAATTCAAGCTCTGAAAGTAAGTGAGAGGATACAAATACTGATGTTCCATCATTGGCTAGAGAGCGAAGTAATGCGCGCACTTCTTGAATACCTTCTGGATCTAAACCATTTGTTGGTTCATCTAGCATTAACAACTTTGGATTAGGTAATAAGGCAGCTGCAATACCTAAGCGTTGTTTCATACCTAATGAATATGTCTTGAACTTAGATTTTCCGCGATCACCTAAACCAACTTGCTCTAATAAACCTTGGACTCGGTCTGTTGAAAATCCACCTAAGGTTGCCAATACATTTAAATTTTCTTTTCCACTCAATGCTGGATAGAAAGCAGGTCCTTCAATCATTGCGCCAACACGTGGTAGATATTTCTCTGGGTGCTTGATTGATTCGCCCAAGATTTCGCCGGTGCCTCCAGTTGGAGTAATAAGTCCAAGGAGCATGCGCATTGTGGTTGTCTTGCCAGAGCCATTTGGCCCAACAAAGCCACAGATGGTTCCAAGAGGAACTTCGAAGGTGGCATGGGAGACCGCTACTTGGTCCCCATATTTCTTGCTTAAATCTGTCACTGATATTGCCGTATTGGACATGGGTGTAACTCTGCCACAATTAACCCATGAGCAAACGACCATGGGGCCTGCAACCTCTCAATGAGCGCGAAGAACCAAACTGGGATCTTCATCCTCAGACTCATGCTGTGCGCACAGGTCTTGCACGCTCAGGTTTTGGTGAAACTTCAGAAGCACTTTATTTAAATAGTGGTTTCACATATTCCTCAGCTGAAGAAGCTTTCTCTTCATTTGCTGAAGAAACCGATCACTTTCTCTATAGCCGCTTTCATAACCCAACAATTGCGATGTTTGAACAACGTTTGGCAGCAATTGAAGGTGCGGAGTATTGCGTAGCCACGGGATCTGGAATGTCTGCAATGTTTGCATCACTTGCATGCATTGTTGAACAAGGCGACCATGTTGTTGCATCAGCTGCAATGTTTTCTTCTTGCCATGTTGTCATTACAGAGTTCTTGCCAAAGTGGGGTGTCACTTTTGAACTTGTAAAGGGAAATGACCCTGCAGTATGGGCAAAGGCTTTGAGTAAGCCAACTAAGGCAGTATTTATTGAAACGCCTAGTAATCCATTACTTGAAATCGTAGATATCAAGATGGTCAGCGATCTTGCACATAAAGTCGGTGCAACAGTCATCGTTGATAACGTTATGGCATCTCCTATATTGCAAAAGCCACTTCAATTAGGCGCCGATGTTGTTATGTATTCAGCAACAAAACATATTGATGGTCAAGGTCGCGTGTTAGCTGGTGCATTACTTGGCTCACGTGAATATATTTATGAAAAACTACTTCCCTTTGTTCGCCATACTGGTCCTGCACTAAGTGCATTTAACGCATGGGTTTTAGTGAAATCTTTAGAAACAATGGAGATGCGTGTTATGCGCATGAGTGAGAATGCTCAAGCGGTTGCAGAGTTTCTTGAAGGACGAAAAGAAATTAAATCTGTTCGCTTTCCTGGACTTAAATCTCACCCTGGTTATGAGTTGGCTAAGAAGCAAATGTCAGGTGGCGGAACCACTATTGGTATTGAATTTGTTGGCAATCAAGCGGCTGTCTTTGCCTTTATGAATAAGCTCAAAGTCATTGATATCTCCAACAATCTAGGAGATAGCAAATCACTTATTACCCACCCAGCTTCAAGTACTCATCGCCGTTTAGCCCCTGAAGTTCAGGCTGAGATGGGTATAACAGAATCTGTATTGCGACTATCCGTTGGCTTAGAACACTCAACTGACTTGATTAAAGATTTAACTCAGGCACTGAGTTGAGCAACAACAAGCACAACTGATAACAAACTCAAATAAGTTATCGACCACTGAAAAATCTTGGCTGCAGTCTTGCCATAGTTTTCTGATCCCTCTTTGAGCGCAACTAATTCACGGGCAAATACAAGACCTAATAAGACTGTGATAACCATTGACCATGTGGGAAGCCCGGCAGAAGTGATCAACCAGATTGAACTGGCGATCATCATGACTGTGTGGAACCACATCTCTTTGTGGACTCGAGCTTTGGTTGCAACCACAGGAAGCATTGGAATACCAGCTGCTGAATAATCATCTTTGTATTTAATTGCTAGCGCCCAAAAATGTGGCGGTGTCCAAAAAAAGATAACCATAAAGAATGCCAGTGCAGTCATTGAAAGTGAGTTAGTTACGGCAGACCAACCAATAAGTACAGGCATGCATCCTGCTGCTCCACCCCAAACTATATTCTGTGAGGTTCGGCGCTTAAGCGCTAATGTGTAAACAAGAACATAAAAGGCAATTGCAAGGAGAGATAAAAGAGTTGCGAGTGGTGTCGTGAAAACCCAGAACATAACTAATGAAACTACTCCGATGATTGTTGCAAATATTGCTGCATTTGTTTTGCTAATCACTCCGGTAACAATTGGTCGTTTTGATGTCCGCGCCATTAATTTGTCGATATCACTTTCAATAACCATATTAAATGCATTTGCACTTCCTGCAGATAATGTGCCTGCAGCAATTGTTGCAACGGTTAATGAAAATGAGGGAAGACCTTTGGCAGCTAAGACCATGGCCGGCAAAGTAGAGACTAGGAGCAGTTCAACAACCCGAAGTTTCATCAAATCCAGGTAGCCCCGCATAATTGTGCTCACTGGCTTAGATTACTCAGCATCCTCGTGCATTGTTCTCAGTTCCTTCTCAGGCAGAGGGGCTACTTTCTCTTTAACGAAAGGATCACACCATGACACCGGATAACAAGCCTGAATGGTTCAAATTAGCAGAGACAGATAATTCAGCATCTACTCGCAAGATTTCAAAGGGATTACCGATCATGGCATTGGTTGCCGTGGCAGCAATCATTGGTGTTGGAGCAATATTTGCACAACCACAAGAACAAACTCCTGCGAGTGCGACTGAAACAGTTGCTCCTGCAGTTGTGGATTCAACTCAAACTTCTGCAAGCTCTGAGTCAGTAGCACCATCAAAAAGTGATGTACCTACTACCGCTACTTCAAATAGTCAGTCAGTAGGTACGGCTACAGAACCTGTTGCAGCTAAAACTCCTTCAGCACCTGGCGTTGCTAACCCACTCGCAAAAAAGCCTAAGGGTGGCGAACGTGAAGGCCATGAAGGTGGCGAACACGGTGATGATGAAGAAGAAGGCGAAGACGACTAAGCCGTAGCCATTACAGTTAGGGCATGCGCCGTAACTTTTTAGCAGTTTTATTAATATCTTCACTCTGTGTCATAGCAACACCGGCACAGAGTGAAGTTGTTTCTGCTGATACAAAGATGTCACTCGTTAAGACCATCACTGGTGACATTTCACCAAAGTCGGTTCGATCTTCAGGTAACGGGCTAGTCAGTGCCCATAACATGATGTACAGACACAGCGTCACGATTTATGATGCAAATACTTTTGAGCTACTTAAAACTGTTCCAGACTCCGTTCAGCTCTCTAAATTTGGATATTCCAAGCACACCTCCCTTTACAAAGGAGCACCTGTAGAAGGCGCCTACTCACCCGATGGTAAGTATCTATATGTAACTAATTACGCCATGTATGGCAAAGGTTTTAACCATGAAGGCCATGACACTTGCTCCCCCGCCTCTGGTTACGACTCAAGCTTTCTTTATCGAATCAACTTAGATAACTACGAAATAGACAATGTTTATCCCGTTGGCTCTGTCCCAAAAGTTGTGGAAGTAACCCCAGACAACAAGTACGTTCTAGTCTCTAACTGGTGTTCCTATGATCTCAAAGTCATTTCTGTGGCATCGCAAAAAATTATTAAGACAATCAAAATTGGTCGTTATCCACGTGGGATTGCCGTCAGTAATGACTCCAAGTTTGCATACGTTGCCGAAATGGGTGGAAATCGAATTCATGTAATTAACTTGGAAGACTTCTCTGTTTCCTATATTCCAATCGGAAGTAATCCCCGTGCAATTGTTTTATCTCCTGATAACTCAATGATGTATGTCACGATGAATTTATCGGGCAAAGTTGCATCGTGGGATCTAGCTAATAATAAGGCCGGCAAATCAGTTAAGACTGGGAATGCGGCACGAAGTCTTGCAATCTCAAGTGATGGAACTGCGCTCTTTGTAGTTAATTTTGTAAGTGACACTATTTCAAAAGTGCGCACGAGAGACATGAAAGTAATTCAAAATATAAAGGTGTGTAATGAACCAATTGGTATTACCTATGACTCTCCAACCTCACGGACATGGGTTGCCTGTTATGGTGGAGCAGTAAAGATTTTTGATAATAAATAATTAAGATGTAACCGGCACTGCAGATATCTCTGCTGGAATATTTGGGGCAGCGATTCTGCCTAACAATCTATCTATGGCTGCACGTGCTTTAGCACTTGATTTAGTCCCTCTTGAAATCTCGTCAGCTAAAGTCACAAAGACATACTCTCGATCAGTTGACTCAACAAAGCCGGCCAAAGTCACTGTTCCATTTAATGTCCCAGTCTTTGCTCGCACTAATCCCACGGCACTTGGCGCTGTGGTTAGAAATCGTGATCGTAAAGTCCCAGAAACTCCACCGACCGGGAGTGATTCATACAGAAGTGCGTACTTCGGATCTTTGCGCAGTTGATAGAGAAGTTGGCCCAACATAGTTGCTGTCACCCGGTTTTCTTTGGACAACCCACTTGCATCCTTAGCGACTAACTTGCTGGCATCAATTCCATATTCGGCAAGCAATGCTTCAAAAACTTGAGCTACACCTTTATCGTTGAATGGATTTCCTGCAGCCCGTGCAGACAATCGAGCCAGCCTTTCAGCCAAATTATTTTCACTCCACTTGATTGTGTAATCCAATATTTTAGAAATCTCTGGTGACTCATCACCAACTATGAATTCACTAGCATTAAGTAATGTCTCATCACTACTCACTGCCTTCATCACAGGTTTAAACCCCCGCTTTGCCCAAAATGATTTTAGATTTGCCACATCTTGAGAATATAGATTTGAATACAAAATTGTTATGCCTTTAAGTGAACCTTTGTTGGTCTTTTTGACAGCAGTTAGTGTGTTAAATGCTAAATAAGGCAAAGAAGCACGATCCATTTTACTTGCGACGCTATGGCTTAAACTTATCCAAGGATCATAACTTCCCTGAATCACTAATGTTTTTTCTTCAATTCCTAAAGAAATATTCGTAGTGAAGCGTGATTGCATATCTAAGTATTTAATGGCAACAGCTCCAGAGAAGATTTTCATGACTGAGGCCGGTTTGCGCTGTGAGAATGCGTTCTTCTCATAAACAACTTCACCGGTTGTCCCATCAATCAAAATCATTGCAGGATTAGACAGAGATGGCTGACGCAGGAGTTCTTCAAAGGCAGCTGGGATCGAAGCTGGGGACAGCACCGCACTCGCAGGTGGTGCCGTGAGAACGGTTGCAAGTGCAAGCAGAGCTATGAATCTACGAGAGCGCATCTATCTGTTATTGCCACAGTGATGCGATAAGGATATTTGTGGTCGTCAAGCCAATTAATAGAAGCCACGTGTTTTTAGCCAAAACTGGCTTCTTGATGTTTCCGTATCCGATAGCAAGAATGACGATAAGGATTAATAACTTAATCCCGACTTTTGTGTGGTTAAGCGCTTCATCTGGATGAACCGTTTGCCACATTCCCACCATTGCAAGGCCTGCAATAAGAGCTGTCAGGCCTGCATGCAAAATTCCTGGATTGAACTTGCGTGGATTCTTGTTCCATTGGAGTAGCAACAAAGAAAGAATTGCAATCACGCAAAGGATATGGACTACATAAAGGACTGTATTGATAGCTGACATGCATTCAGTTTAGAGTGCATACATGTCTAATCCAACTACCCCAGCCTCAATTGGCCCAGGTGAATTTTTTCCAGTAGTCGGTGTTGGGCCTCATGAAAAACCGTGGCCAGAAGGCCCACAGTTTGATCCTGAGTTATTGCTCAATGGTGATAGACGAAATGTTTTAGATCACTACAGGTATTGGACTGTTGAGGCGATAGTTGCAGATTTGGATTCAAAGCGACACAAACTTCAGATTGCAATTGAAAATTGGCAACATGACTTAAATATTGGCTCAGTTGTAAGAACAGCAAATGCATTCAATGTCTCTGGTGTTCACATTGTGGGTAAACGCGACTGGAATAAACGCGGTGCGATGGTGACTGATAGATATTTAACTGTGCACCACCATCCAACTGTTGAAGATTTTGCATTGTGGTGTAAAGAAAATGACTTACCAATTATTGGAATAGATAATGTTCCTGGATCAAAACAGTTGGAATCGGCACAACTACCTGAGAAATGTGTACTCCTGTTTGGACAAGAAGGCGCGGGAATGTCTGATGAAGGAATTGCAGTTTGTGAAGTTCTCTATGAAATTAATCAATACGGTTCAACACGATCTATGAACGCATCTGCAGCCGGAGCAATTGCCATGTACCACTGGGCATTGCAGCACCTACCGCGATGAAAAGAATCTGGCTCACACGTAATTTAATTCTTCTCACAATGGTTTCACTGGCACAAGATGCCGCAAGTGAGCTTCTCTATCCCCTACTTCCAATTTTGCTCACAGGTGTCATAGGCGCAGCGCCTTTGGCATTGGGGCTGATTGAAGGATGCGCCGAAGCGGCGGCCGGTTTTACCAAATTGATTAGTGGTAAATCTAGTGATCGATTGGGGAGAAAGCCTTTTGTTATCTCTGGTTACACGTTAGCTGGCGTTGGTAAAGCACTTGTTGTCGTTGCTACATCGTGGCCTCTTGTTTTTCTTGGACGCGTTACTGATCGAATTGGCAAAGGCATGCGCAGTGCACCACGTGATGCTTTGATCTCTGATTCAGTTGATAAAGCGCATCTCGGTAAGGCTTTCGGCTTCCATCGCACTGGTGACAATATTGGCGCAGTTATTGGGCCTGGTATCGCACTTATCGGTTTGGCAATGCTCGATGGTGATGTGCGAGCTGTTGCGATGTGGGCGTTAATACCAGCAATTGTTTCTGGATTACTGACTTTATTTATTAAGGAAAACTTTGTAAAACCAAAAAAGGTTGAGGCCAAAGTAAAGGTAAAACATCCCCCTCTACCAGCAGCACTTAAGAAGTCGATTACAATTTTGGTCTTGATCCAACTGACAAATATTCCAGATGTGCTGTTGCTGCTTCGTTTGCATGACATTGGATTCTCAACACAAGGTGTTGTTCTTTCATACATGCTCTTCAGTGGCGTCACTGTGTTGGCGGCTTTTCCAGGTGGTGCAATTGCAGATAGATATTCACCTCGAATTGTTTATGCAGTTGGATTAGTAGCTTTTGCTGCTGCTTATGCCACGTTAGGGCTAACGCAAAATCACACAATTGCATTGATTGCTTTAGCTCTCTATGGCTTATTCCCAGCACTTACTGATGGAGTTGGTAAAGCTTGGATCGCAGGAATGAGCGAAGCGGCACATCGTGGTCGGGCACAAGGTGTTTACCAAGCATCAATGAACTTTGCTGTACTCGGCGCCGGTATTTGGGGTGGTGCACTGTGGAACAAAGGCGCAACACAATGGCCATTAGTAGTTGCTGCAGGTGGGGCTTTAATTGGAGCTTTAGTTTTAGCGCTTAATCACGCTTCTGCTTCATCAGATAAAGCATCTTGAACCGCTTTTAGACGCCGTTCAATCTCATCTGCTTCATCAATGCGGCCTTGCATGCGAATAATCTTGGCAATTCTTGTCTCAAGATCAACGATAAATTCGAAATCTTTAGGCTCATCTTCACTCACAACTGAGAGAACTTGCTCCAGAGTTGCTAGTGCATCATCGAATTTCTCAAGCAAAATTTGAGCTTTACCGTATTCAAATTGGGCAAATGTTTCACGGCGGTGATCATGCCCAGTTTCAAAGACATCTACGGCCCTACGAGCGGTTTCAAGAGCTAATTCGCCTTCACCTAACTCAATAAGACATGAAGCAATTTTTTGATCGCAACGGGCAACATGAATAACTTCTTTGTTTCGCTTAAATAGTGCGCGGGCCTCTTTGAAGGCATCAATAGATTTTTCGTAGTTCTTGAGTTCGCGTTCGGCGCAACCTATGAGATGTAGATCATTTGCTGCGCCAATTTCATTTCCATCTACTAAGTGCTCTTGGGCACATTCATTCATTGTTTCAACAACTTTGTCATATTGCTTAGAGGTGTACCACCACTCGCCCAATGTGCATGCGAGCTCTAATGCAATAGGTGATTTATTCTCACGCAAAATTTCAACAGCTTTACTCATTGCAGTTGCAGCTTCGTCCATGCGCTTTAACTGATTTAAGTTATAACCAATTGCAGAATAAGCCTGAGCTAAACCTTCACTAGGTGCGCTGTCTCCGAGAGTTGAATAAATATCGCGAGCTGTTTCAGCTAAGGCTAAAGCTTCGTCATATTGTCCACGTGCATAAATTCTCGCACTTAATTCATAATATGTGCTGGCACGTTCTTCGCCATCTACTTCAGGAATACGATCCCAAAGCATTTCCTCGGTGATGAGTTCGTCCATGTCATCATCTTCACTCACGAGTGAGACTCTATACGCTAAGCCTTAGGGACGAGTGGGAATATCGATCTGTGGCACGCGCCAATTCCCAATCTTTTCTCGCCCCGCTTGTTTAAGAATTGCAGTCGTCACTTGTCGAATTTGTTGCATGCTCTTTGCATCAAAGCTGTGGCCCCATGGGCATCGATTGGCCATCGCACATACCCAGGCATTTGTACCCAGATTTAACACTCCTGCGCCACTAGGAGCTGCGTAGTAGGTACTCATGGCCACAAATCCCTTCTCTGTTGGGCTGATGCTTGCTCGCGCTAACACCTCAACCCCAGGACCCTTTGTTCCCATCGCAGTGTCGGCTTCATAGCCGTAAATACCTTTGATTTTGCCCGCTTTAGCGAGAACATTAAAGGGCCAACTATTTGTAGCT
>Ga0209087_1001228_pt1 | contig 15206 bp, 35 predicted proteins | sample S_130805_EF_Meta_FD_187321 | JGI IMG/M metagenome (GOLD analysis project Ga0209087, IMG submission 187321) | Freshwater microbial communities from Lake Simoncouche, Canada to study carbon cycling - S_130805_EF_MetaG (SPAdes) (version 2) | ecosystem: Environmental > Aquatic > Freshwater > Lake ... | reverse complement strand
CAAAGACAAAGATTTCAGAATTTGATAGCACTCCAGCTAACAATACCGACATAGACAGTATTAACATTGCAGAAGGCTGCGCTCCATCTGGCATTAATAATGCTATTCGTGAGTTAATGAGCCAACTAAAAGACCAACAGACAGGCGCATCAGGCGATAACTTTACTGTAGGTGGAAACTTAGTAGTAACAGGCACAACTACTTTTACTGGTATTCCATCAGGCCCTACAGCATCGGCTGGAACTAATACTACTCAGTTAGCCACTACTGCTTTTACATTAGCTAATAGCGTACCTACTGGCGCTATTAATATGTGGGGTACTGCAACTGCTCCTACTGGTTATTTATTGTGCGCTGGAGCTGCGGTAAGTAGATCTACATACGCTGCGCTTTTTGCGGTTATTGGAACTACTTTTGGTGTAGGTGATGGTTCTACTACATTTAATGTGCCTAACTATACAAATCGTACTCCTTATGGTACTACTTTAGGTACAACAGGTGGTAGTGCAGATGCAGTTGTAGTAAGCCACACCCACACAGCGACATCTACTGTTACAGACCCTGGACACGCACATTCAATTACTGTATTAAATAATTTAGGTGGTGGTGGTTCTGGCCCTAATTTAAATGGATCAGGAAGCGCATCCCCATCTACTAACACAGCGACCACATTAATTACTGTAGCCACAACCAATGCTACTGCTGGTGTAAGTGGCACTAACGCTAACTTGCCTCCGTATTTGGGTATTAACTTTATTATTAAGACTTAATCATGTCTACAGAAATTGACCTCTTTAAATACGGCCAACTCGTAGCTCAAGTAGATGCTATGGAAAAGAAAATAGATAAACTAGAAAGTGGCATGGAAGAATTATTAGCACTTGCCAACAAATCTAAGGGTGGGCTGTTTGCTGGGATGATGATAGTATCTGCGTTTTCTACTTTTGTAGGATTTTTAACACACTACTTTATGAGCAAGTGATGTGGACTACGGAATATCAGAAGGCGTTAAAAGCCTTACAAACAGCCTCGAGGCAAGCAGAGCTGCAAGTAAGGGCTTATCTCAGTCTATTGAAAACATACAGCACGATGGATTGGATGTCGCACAAAAACAAGCAAACGAAAGAATAAGAGCAAGACGAGAAGCAGATTTTAAAAAAGAACAAGCATTAATCAAGGCTTTAAAACAATGGCAACACAATAAACAAATTAGCGATGAAGAAGCAAAGTTAAAAATAGACTTTGTTAAAAAGCATGGTGCTAAAGAGTGGGAAGCAGTTTTAAAGATAAAAATAGATATTGAAAATATGCGTAAAAAAGACAATGAGGCATATCAACACGATTTAAAAGCTATTAAACGCTTGCAATTTTGGTGCTTTGTAGCAGCAGCAATTATAGCTTGGTATGCCACCTGGGGATATAAGTGGTGAATGATGATTTCAATTTATTAATGTGGGCTTGGGTAGTAGCAACTGCTTGGATAGCCTTTGGTGTTTACTTAACTTGGGGTTAATATGTTTACTTTACTTACTACTTTAGTTTCTTTTCTGGCTGGCGGTCTGCCAAAGTTAATGGATTATTTCCAAGACAAATCAGATAAAGCGCATGAACTAGAGTTAGTTAAGATGCAAACTGAGCGTGAAGTACAAATGCTCAAGGAAGGCTATGTAGCCCAAGCCAGAGTAGAGGAAATCCGTACTGAACAGATTGGCATACAAAGTGCTGAGAAAGAGCGTGAGGCTCTCTATGCCCACGATATAGCCATTGGTCAAGGTGCAAGCCAATGGGTAATTAATGCCAGAGCGTTTACTCGCTCATTCATTACTTATGGCTTATTTATCTTATTTGCTTTTGTAGAGATATTTGGATTTTTATATGCTTGGAAAACAGGCGTAGATTTTACTATTGCTCTAGATATGTTATGGGATAACGAAACTCAAATTATCTGGGCAAGCGTTGTATCGTTTTGGTTTGGTACTCAAGCATTTAAAAAATGAGTTTAGATCAGCGTGTCATTGACATGATTAAACACCATGAAGGTGTTAGGGTTAGACCTTATCAATGCCCAGCATTAATTTGGACTGTTGGTGTAGGCCATGTAATCGATCAATCACACATTAAAATCCCTCTAGCAGAGCGTAAGACTTTGCCTATTCCTGATGGATGGGATCGCACTCTATCAATGGGGGAAGTAGATGAAATACTTGCTAAAGATTTACAATCATTTGAAAGCGGAGTTAAACGATTATGTCCTAATGGGCTTACTTCTGGTCGGTTTGGCGCACTTGTTTCTTTCTCCTTCAATGTTGGACTCGGTAATCTCCAAAATTCTACCCTTCGGATGAAACACAATCGAGGCGAGTTTGAGTCTGCTGCCGAGGAATTCCTAAAGTGGAATAAAGCTGGTGGCAAGGAATTAAAGGGCCTTACAAACAGGCGAAAAGACGAAAGAGCCTTATACTTATCTTAAAATGGGTCTGTTAAATTAACATACTTAAACCAACTGACAGGGACATCAAAAAAGAACTCCCCACTAGGGACTTCCCTATTATTGACCTCTATCAATGGACACTCTTTCACCAACTCAGCTTTCAGCCAGTACGCATGACTTAAGTCGTGAGTTAGTGCAAAAAATAGAACAGGGCGATCTTGCCGAAATAATTTTGCTTTACGATACGCTATATGGATGGTGGGATGGTGGCAAAAGCTCCAGCTCCGTACTTCAACTTCAACAAAGCCAACTGGATTATTTGCTCTGTAAGCGATTAGATCAACTCCATAGACATTAGGGTTTTCCCTGCAATCTAGACCCCACTTCATCTTCATCCATTCGGATACAGCTTTCCTAGCTGGTGGGTCGTACTTATCGTGCAATGCTTGGTCAAAGCGTTTGCCTGCATAATCGGAAGGGTGCAGGCTCTCCTTCGTGAAGGTTAATGCCGATCTCATCTGTTAATTAAAACGGAACTTCGTCATCCTCTATTGTATTCTTTGGCAGCTCATCTGCACCTTTAGGGATAAAGTTATCCTTTGGTGCTTTTTCCTTGCCGACTGATCCCGAAAAGAACTTACCATTCTTACCATCTTTTAACCAAGCATTAAGATAATGCTCCTTGCCGTTAATCATTATTGATCCAGCATAGTCAGGATGTGTTTCTTTTTCCTTACGATTGTTTTTAAATAGGCTAAAACTGCCTTCTTTCATTTCATAGGCCATTTTTTCTCGCTTTCAATTTAGTTAATGTATCTTCGACCTCGCTTAAGAACTTCTCTACTTCTACTTCCATTGCCTTGATATACTCCTCATCCCTATCAAGGCGCACTACAAACAGTTGCAAGTCATCTGGTAGCCTAGGGTCAAACGATACAAAATCGCACCACCTAGACCCTGTTACAGCCATTTGGCATTGCATCTGAGGGATATACTTAGATGGCGGTTTATCATCCATCAAATAATCTATATGGGTACTACTATTGGGACACTTAATCTCAATCAGACCATTCCCCACAAGCCCATCTGGGCTACACCCAAACCATTTAATCGTAGGGTGATCTATAAAAGCCACTTGTTCTACAAAATTGCTTGTGGCTATCTCATACGCTATCCTAGCTTGTGGCTCTGTTTGCGTACCCCATTCCATTGCAGCATTAGTAAACGACTCCCCTGGTAATCCTGTAAGCCTTTGGACTACTAATTCCGTACGATATTTCGTACGACTAGCAGACTCCCCAGACTTCCCTTTAGATAGCACATCTGCCATACGACTAGCAGTTACCTTTCCTAGCCTAAGTTGATGCCAAGCATCCGTACCCTGCTCTACGGCTACCCTATCTTCCGTTGTGAAGGTGGTCATAGCTTGGCCTCTGCTAAGAATTTTAAATGCTCTGCCAATGTAGCTACCTCATTAGCAGCTTGAGCAGCCCGTTCATGGTTATTTTTTGTTTCGTGGTTGTAGTAATCTTTAAGAACTTGGTTAATTTCTATGTAAATTTCAGAATAATCTGTCATATTTTTTTACTATTCGTAGTTAGTTTTTGTGCCTTTGCCTGGTCGCATCGGTTCTGTTTCTGCATTAATTCCATGTAATCTTCTGTGCAATCATCGCAAATATTGACTACTTCTTGGGCATGATCTCTTAGATAAAGCCAAGCCTTGTAATCCCTTCTTGATGGGTAGCATAAAGGATACCATTCACTCGTCATCGTGCATTGGCTTTTGCTCTGGCTGAACAATAAAATCAATATCTTCTAATTCGTTCATCTCCCATTTGCGAGAGAACTCAGCAGATAAGGCATCTATCGCAGCGTTCCATCCTAGCATGAAATACTCTTGTGGATGGTATACAGGCTCAGATAATTTATTAAAAGCCTCAAGACACTTTTTGTTAATCACTTTCGTTTTCTCCATTGATAAACGACTGTTTCACTAGGCGTTAGCTTTTTGGGCTGATCGTCTAAGGTACGAGCAAATTCTGCTTTAAAATCTGCCCACTTTTTCCTATAGAACTCTTGCTCACTAGCTGGAATATAGCCATGCTGCTTTCTCCAGCGCAAAGCTATATCTGTAGAGCTTGGGGTATAAATAAAGTTATTTTCCATATTTTCTATCTGCCTCTCGTTTTAAACAAACTCCACACTTCCATCTACTTATTTTGTTAATCTTTACCAACTTAAAATCACTAGCTGGTCGTAGAACTTGACAACTAACACACCACTTTCTGTCCATCCCAGCCTTCCTTTAAATAACCGAATTCTGACGCATCGCATACGGCTCTCAAATCTAAACATACATCGCATTTGTCCACCCATATCCTGTATTGGTGATCCTTTGGTTTATGGACTCCCCAGGTGCTACCACAAGGGGAGCAAACATTATCAGGCTGCTCCTGTGCTAGTTTCATTAAATTGGGCTTTCATGTCGTTGTATGCGTTAGTGATAGCATCTAAAAACTTAACATTGCCCTTGTATTTCTTGTAAGATGATGCAAAGGCCACCTTGAGTTCGGCAGGGCTTTTACTTGCCCTAATTTCCTTAATATCAGCCGTTAGCGTATCTTCTGTATCTACATCATCCCACAAATCTTCCCCTACATATAGGCTTAATCCTAGACCATGTAGAGCTATTGCTTTAGCCAGACAACGCTGCATAGCAGTATTTACGGCAAAGGCATCAGGGTTAGGCACAGCCTTATTTCGGTAGTCCATTACAGGCAACTGGGCAGTCATAGATTTGCCAAAGGCGGTTACTGTACAAAAGACCATTACTGTATCGCCAAACGATACAGGCTGACCATAAGTCCATGTAGCCTCTGGGTCATGTTGCAACAATGTATCAACTGCCCATGCCCAGCTCAGATAACTAAGATTGTTTTTCTTTTCTATCTTGCTAGAAACATCTACATTTCTAAGCTCTAAATATTTGCTCATTTTGATTCCTTCACTATGTTAATCGGATCTCTGCTACTTTTTCCATGTAAGCCCAACTATGGTAATACAGCTTACGGCCTAAAGACTCCCAATCTTTTCTTGCTACGCAATCACGAATAAACTCTTGTAGATCTGTATCGTCTACATCTTGTCCAATAGACTCAGCAAAGTTTCCTAGGTCTGTAGGGTCAAACTCAGGGTCATTCTTAACTGCATCGTACAAACGCTCATCCAGTTGCTCTTGCTCTGCCTGGTCATCGTATGGGGCTTCATAATAAGAATTGTTGTTGTACATTTATCTTCTCCACGAATTGTTAAAGTTGTTGTAGAACAAAAACGCTGGGGGATTTTGCATAGGACAATCATTAGTCTTATAGCAAGGCGTTTGATCTACTACATCGGTCTTATAGCGTTTGATTGGGATAGGCGCACAGCCTACTAATGAGATCGCTAGGATCAGGATTAAGGCTCTCATAATGTATAAACACCAATACGAAAGCCATACACAGTAATTACAAAAGCTACAATTACAAATCCTAATATGCCACCTAAAATAAAGTCTTTCATTTTGTACTCCTTCACGAGTGTTTAAAAGTCTCCCCCGAAGGGGAGTGTTAATTAAGCTACTAACTTTTCTCTTTCTAAAGTTTTAAAAACATCTACAATTTTTAGAATATCAGAAGGACTTGTTTCTAGATCTAGTTCTTCTTTAAAAAATTGTTGAAGTTGTTGAACTGTTACATCGCTAACAAGGTAGCCATCATTAGTTCTAAAACCCATTGGCATAAAAGTTGATTTCATTTTGTACTCCTTCACGAGTGGTTAATCTGAACTGCATGGATAAATCTTAATCTACAAATGTAGAGATTTGCAAATATATTTCTAAGGAAAACCCTAATGTTGTTTTTTTGCACACTTTTTGGATGGTGTAGAATAAAAAGTCTACAAAAGGAGTGTATATGAATACTGTTGTAAGCCTTCCGCAAACAAGTTCATTCGATAAATTGATGGCTGAATTTGGGACTATCAAGATCCTATGCGAAAAGATAGGGGTTAAGTATGTAACGGCCTATGCTTGGAAGATGCGTAATGGCATCCCTAAGAAGTGGCATACAGCGATCATAGAGGCATCCGAGGGTAGACTGACAGAGAATGACCTTGGCTAGTCAAAACAGCCGTACAGTCGCTCTTATGGAGTCTAGGGGCTATAAATGCGATGTAGTAGAAAGTTATAACGCTTTCACTAGGCGCAAGAAAGACCTATTCTCTATTTTTGACATCCTAGCTATTGGCAATGGGGAAACAGTAGGCATCCAGATCACTAGCAAAAGCAATATGTCATCTAGGATTAAAAAGATCTCCGAGTCTGAATTCTTACCAGAGCTGGTGCGGTCTAATTGGAAAATACTGGTTCTAGGATGGTTTAAGCAGCCTAATGGAAGATGGGCTTGCAAAGAGTTTGAGATGTGAGGTAAGATACGATTTCCTAAGTTCGAGGCTCTAACGACATACCAGGGGCTTAGGAGAAATAGTGCTACTGGGGGTAAAGGATGAAACAGCACAATATAGGTGGCGAAGTTAGTGCCTATTCCTTGAACGACTGACGGGTTCTGTAACTCCGATGGAGCAGATGAAGGCGAATCTAGGTAGGCTAGGTTCGTTCACCGAAAGAGCAGTAACCTTACTAAAGACTAATACATAGATATTTATAAGACTATGAATTCAATTAGCTACATTACTTGTACGCACAATAAAAAGATATTTCAAAAATGTCTTTTTCAATCTCTTATCCTAAAAAATGACGATGAGCTGATTGTTATTGAAAACGCTAAATCTATTGCAGAGGGATATAACATCGGCATAGATAAGGCCAAGCATAAAATTAAATGCTTTATTCACCATGACCTTATTGTTACTAATCCAATCTTATTACGCATGAATCTGATGGCTTATTGCATAGATGAGATTGGCATGGTAGGGATCATAGGCAGCCAGACAGATGCCTCTCCTTGGTGGGAAGGACAATGTGTTGGCAGCGTTGTAGACTCTCGTAATGGAATACTCTACTTTAACGATGGCAAGGAGTTTTGCCTGCACCTAGACGGCCTTATGTTAGCTACCTATCAAGATGTGCGATTTGACGAGTCTATACCAGGCTTTCATTTATACGATCAAGACATCTGCAAGCAAATGGCAAAACAAGGTAAAAGGAACTTTTGTGTAAAAGATGGCTATCGAATGATTACCCACTTTACTAGCGCATCAATGGATATGTCTAAGATCCATGGCTATGCAGAGGCTATGGAAATCTACACAAAAAAATGGGAAAAAATGTAGCGCAAATTACACTTTTTTAATCTAAAAAGTGCATGAAATTTTAATAAAAAAACACTTGCATTAATGTAGATTTGTAGATTAAGATCTAAGTTATGAGAGAAATTAGAAAATCCATGACTGGTCTATGTGCCGATGCCAGCAGTTGTTTTCCTACTTGGCAAAAGAAATCCCTTAAGCTCGATTGGCTAAAGAATAGAGTTCTCTACAAGGGAACTACTAACCTTGGCGAGATCATTTGTACGCCTGTGTTTTTTGGGACAGACGAGCATAAAACAGGGTTAATAATGGATGCTATTACCGGCACTTGCTACAAAGGTAGTAAATGTTGTACATCCGATGCCCTAGAGTTGCTTTCCTATAAGCCAGAGCAAGGCTTAGAAAAAGAGCTTTTAGCCATGCGTAGTAACAAAACCCTAGGAGTCTAAATGTTAGAGCCAATACCTTTTGCTGGAATGGTAGAGATTGATGAATCTTTTGATAGAACTGCAAGCCACATGGCTGGTGAGTATGTTAGTTATCCAATAAAAACACTAACAGATGAGGAAATAATTGAAGTCCATATAAATACCCCATTCATAGATGGTTATTTAAATAAAAACCTTATTGCATTTGCTAGAGCAATACTAAGAAAGGCACAAGAGAAATGATATACAAAACATTTGAAGAGTGGAAAGCTGGTCAATGGTTAGAAGATGGCGAACCACGCACTAAAGCCTATACAGAAGATGAGTTGCTATTGATTGAAATGGGTTGGCAATATGGGTTTGATGCAGGAAAACAAACAAATCAATTAACAGATGAGGAAATAGAAAAAGTATTTGTGTTGAATTGCAATCTTATAAATGAAACTTTTGCATATAGGGATTTTGCTAGAGCAATACTAAGAAAGGCACAAGAGAAATGAGTTTTACAATCATGCAGCACGATGGCATGAAAGTAATTATGTGGTTTGCTGATGTAGATATCTTATTGATATCCATTAAAAACAACCCTAAAGACCATTACCATAGGAACACATGAAAAACTTTAAGGAGATACTTCTACATGAAGTTGCTGAAAGACAACGCCTGGAACAGATTGAAGGTCGCAAAGTGGATCGGAACAATCCTGTGTTTGATCGGGATATTTCTCACCTCATTAAATTTCTACCCAATCAACCTTCATTTTGGTTTAATCGGTAGTGCTATCTGGGCGTTAGTTGGTATATACCAAGAGGATATACCATTGTTCATTGTAGAATTTGTAGCAGTCTTTTTTTATGTAGTTGGTGTCTATTATTCGTGAAGGAGCAATAATGTCAGATTTATTTGAGCAGTTCTGGAGTTTATATCCTAGGAAAGTTAGCAAGCGAATGGCGCATCGTAGCTTTTATAAGCTAACCCCAGCAGAGCGAGAACAAGCAGTAGAGGCTTTGCCAAACCATCTAGCATACTGGAAATCGCAAGATACGCAACTTGCGTACATACCACATTTAGCTACTTGGCTTAACCAATATAGGTTTGAGGATGAAATCGTAATAGAAGAACCAAAGGTAAATAAAAGACCTGAGTTGCCTTGGTATAGCTCAGAAGAACTCACAATGAAAAAAGCTCAAGAGATAGGAGTCCAGGCTTATGCTGGAGAAGGATGGCAGCAATGGAGAGCTAGGATTTCTCAGAAGATCAAGCAGCTTGAGGAGCAAGTGTGAATGAGTTGGCTCTTTTCGCAGGCGCTGGTGGAGGAATACTTGGGGGACATCTCCTTGGATGGAGAACAGTCTGTGCAGTCGAATGGGAGCAATACCCAGCAAGCGTATTGTGCGCCAGACAAAATGACGGACTTTTGCCAAATTTCCCAATTTGGGATGATGTTCAAACCTTTGACGGAAACCCTTGGAGAGGAATTGTTGATGTCGTATCTGGGGGATTTCCATGCCAAGATATTAGCGCAGCCGGAAGGGGGGGGGAATTACTGCAAGCCGAAGTTCAATGTGGAAACACATGGCGAGAATTATTGGGGAAGTACAACCCAGATACTGCTTTGTGGAAAACAGCCCAATGCTCACTAATAGAGGACTTGGAACAGTCCTTGGAGACCTGGCCTCGCTGGGGTTCAATGCGGAATGGGGAGTGTTATCGGCAGCCGATGTTGGCGCAAATCACCTTAGAGAGCGGATTTGGATTGTCGGAAAGAATACCCAACAACATAGACTTTTTCCACACACCTTGTACAACGGGGATAGATGGGGGCAGCAACAGTCGGAAAGCATTAAAGAAACGAATGGAAAAAATGCCAACGCCATTAAGTTCGGATTACAAAGGTGTTCAGAGAATGAGGGACAATCATCAGAACGATTTGGCAGCAGTAGTTGGTGGTCCTGTGAACCCAATATTCAGCGAGTGGTTAATGGGATGGCCTCTAGAGTGGACAGACTTAAAGCCATTGGAAATGGACAAGTCCCACTTTGTGCAGCAACAGCCTGGAGATTGTTAAAAGAAAGATTGGATGGACAAAAATAGCGAGGAATGGCGTAACGAATGTGAGGCTAGAGAACTACTAACATGGCCCATAGCAACCAGACGAAAACAATTAGCTCTAGTATTAGAAAAGCGTGGATGGGAAGCCACACTTAAACTAAAAGACGAAATGGAAAGACAATGGAAATTAAAGCACAACAAGCAGCAGATTTTATCTTTGAACACGCAGAACAGTATGCAAAAGCCTACTCAAGGAGAATTGCTTTAGAGCAATATATAAAGGCTGAAAAAAGTATACAAATGATTGCATCTAATCAGCCAAGTATTTCTGGTAAAGAAATGGAAGCCCAAGCAAGCAATGAATTTAGTGCAAAAATTGCCGAACTAGAGGCTGCTGCATATAAAGAAAAGTTATATTACAACCAAATAAAAGCTAAAGAATTAGAGATTGAAATATATCGTACAGAGAGTGCTAATAATCGTACCATTGATCGTGCTATAAGATGAGCGATTTACCTTACTACATCGGCATATTTATAATTGCATCTACAATAGTTTCTATATGGCTAGCTTTTAATGGCAACTAAACATGGCAAAAAGAACGCACTCAATAAGATTGCAGAACTCGGATGTATTCTATGCTCCGAAGTCCTTGGGATTGAAAGCAGATCGCCAGCAGAACTCCATCATGTGCGGAGATATGGAGCTGTTAGGGCTACATCCCCGATCTTGCCTTTATGCCCAGAGCATCATAGGGGAAACTCTGGCCTTCACGGAATGGGTGTCAAGCGTTTTGAAAGAGAATACAAAATATCCTGTGAGGAGCTGCTGGAGCGAGTCAGTCAGAAACTTGGAAAGGGAAATAAGTGAACGAAACGAATAAAATTGTTAATGAGCTAGTAGACCTATATACAGGCAAGGTAGTAACTCAGCATGAAAACGAAGTATTGTTTAGGGTCGTAAAGCTAATCAGAGATCTAGAAGATCAGTCTAAGATGTATAAGTCGCTATTGGCAAATCAGCCCAGCGAAGGCAGCCACTAAAGTTCTAGAGAGTCCCATCCAAACTCCCTGGCTACTTGTCTAGTACGAGTTCTAAATGCTGTGCCATGCTTATCCCATGCCCCTGTTTTCCAAAAGCTCATGTGTACTATCTCATGGGCTAAACTTCTCTGAATAGTATCAAAGTGTTCATTCTTTAATCTGCTAATAGTAATGATATGTGGCTTTTCTATCTCATCGTCAAAACGATAAGTAGCCATCGCATCTTTTTCCCTAGTAACCTTAAATGTAATTAGCTCTGGTGGTGGCAGATCCCAGTTACGCATAGGATGACAAGATGCCATACAGAGATAAAGATTCTCAAGGATTAAAGGCGTTATCTTCATACCTTATTAATACATCCTCTAAATTCAAACTCTCCATTCTGCTCATCGCTAACCATAATTAACTCTGGCATTAGCATACGGCCTTGATCGAATGAGAGTATTACAAATCCACTACGCCAATCTTTAGGGCTATCCTCGCAGTATTCAAAGGTGGCACTTAATGGATCAGCTAGGCATCCAGTTTGAACGCCAAAAAAAGTTCCCTGATAATTTGAAATTGGACTGCAACAGAGGACATGGGTATGCCCTGTAATAATGTTGGTATTGCCAGCAGCTACCAAGTTTGAATAGCCAGCAGTACGACCACCTTTGTATCTATGCTTAACTATTGTATTTTCCCCAATCCAAAACGACCAACAAGTTTCCCAATTAGGAAAATGATACTTAAGGCTAAAGCCATCAACTCCAGAATACTCAGGGACTTTATTAACTAGCCAAGCCTCATAACGCATATCGTGATTGCCAAGAGTCCAGATTAAACGACAACCAGGCGGTCTATGTTTTTCTATCTCATCTAAATGCCAACGACAAGCATTAAGCTCCTCTAAGACTGTAGGCTTTTGATCGTAGTTAATTGAAGGAAAACGGCTAAGAACTTGTCCATCAAAAGCATCACCATTACAAATAATTACCTCTGGCTTAAAGGTATCAATCATTAATAATAGAGCTTTAAATGCTGTAGTAGTGGTATCTGTAAAGTGAGCATCGCTAAATACAATAACTCGTTTTACTTTATCTACATCTATTCCTCTGCGTACATTATGGGGAGTCTGTTCAATTTTTTTTAGTTTCTCTTTTTTAGGATCTCTCATTGAGGCATGAGTAGGAAGTTTGATGTCGTATCTAATTTCAAGGCTTGCTCTGCGATTAAGTGCGCTCCTAGGGTTAATACCTAATTCTTTGCCAACTAAAGTAGGAGAGCCAAGTCTTTTCCAACACTCTATGAATTTTTGATCTTCTTTATCAGATTGTTTCATATCTACCTTTGCCATAAGATATTGAATATAATACAATAAATTAATTAAAATTAAATGACAACATGGAATCTAGGCTAAAAAATTGGGCTTGGTATGTTACTTGGGGAGTTATTGGCCCACAAGTAGAAACTACTTGTCGAAGTTTTGAAAAAAACTATGTCCCAGAGCTGGGCAATTTATACGCAGATCCAGAGCCACACTATGAGCCAGACCATGTAGACGGAGATCTCATAGAGCAGGCAATTAAGGGTTTGCCATTACAGTTAAGACAAGTGCTTAAAATGAGGTATGTCAGCCATCCTTATGCCTCACTTAACCAGTTAGCGCATAATGCTAGAACAACGCCTCATAAATTAGAAACAGATTTATACAATGCAAAAAAACGACTCCAGCAAGAACTGGATAAGAAGTCCAAGTCAAATTACCATCAGAATTTGTACAAGTTGCAAGATCAGAAAAACGACTAAAGATGGAATTCTACAATCTTATAACGAAGGAATGAATGAACGATTCGTATGCCAATCTTGCCATAGTAATAGCAACAAAACACGCTAAATGCTTGCCTGTGCTGTTTGCATCAATAGATGAGTATGTGCCAGAGGAAGTAACAGTTATTGTGTCTGGGAGCGATCTAGAGTGTTCTAGACACAATACTATCAATCTGCCCAACAATGGCACTAATTATGGGGAATCCTACAACGATGTAGTGCGCTATGCGTTTGAGATGTTCCCAGAAATTATCGTGGCAAACGATGACATAGTATTAACCCCTAGTAGCTTTGATCTGCTAATAGAAGATAAAGTGTTGCTTTCGCACCACAGTTTAGGCTGGCTATGCAGTAGATCGGATTATGTGCGTGGCTTACAGAATATTAGGAATGGCGAAGTACGCAACGGCATAAAATTTGTAGAGGAAGATCAGATATTCCAAAGTGATGTACTTTCCCCCTTATTTGGGATTATTTCTAGAGAGGCTTGGATAGATTACAAACCGATTAATTGGTATTCAGACGATATTCAATGTTTAGAGATCCGAGCTGCTGGATATAACAATTATGTTAGCAGATCGTATGTACACCATGTTGGTAGCCAGACTATAGGGATGGATCATCAAAAGAATGATAGCGAGGCTAGGGCGTGGATTAGAAACTCTATGCCAGACTTGTACAAGTTGTGGTTTGATTAAAAAAGCGTTAAAATTGTCTTGGGCAAGTTCGCCCTAAATTCTGGGGTTAATATGAAAATCGCTATTGGACTATTAGCTCCAAAAAAAGGTATGGATAAGGGTATGGATAAAGAGATGAAGATGCCAAGCCTGTTAGATGAGCCAATGGTGGATGAAGATAAGTATCCACTTACCAAAGAATCAAACAAGAAAATGATGATGGCTCTTATGGAAACTCGTCATCTTGGCCCTAAAGACCCAGCAGCTCCAGGCAAGTTCTGGATGGAATTATCAGACTTCTGGGAGTTGCCAGAAGAAGAAACTAAGACCCATCGTTGCGCTAATTGTGAGTATTTCGATAATAGCCCAGAGGCTCTAGTAGCTATGCAAGTAGTACCAGAGGATAGTTTTGATGCTAATGGCGGTGGTCGTGGCTATTGCCATAAATACACCTTTATCTGCCATAATCTGCGTGTTTGTGACCAATGGGAACAGGCAGAAGAACAAGAGGATTAATATGAAGGCTGGACTTTATGCCAATATCAACGCTAAAAGAAAGCGTATCGCTGCTGGATCAGGCGAGAAAATGAACAAAGTGGGTAGCAAAAATGCTCCTACTGCTGCAGATTTCAAACAAGCTGCCAAGACTGCCAAGCCAAAAAAAGCTAAAAAATAATTGGCACATCAGCAACAATTTGATTTTGTAAAAACAGTAGCAGATTGTTTACCTAATAATTTTGCTAATTGCAAGGTATTAGAAGTAGGCAGCCTAGATATAAATGGTAGTGTAAGGCAGTTCTTTACAGATTGTGACTACATCGGAATAGATTTAGGCCAAGGAAGGGGTGTAGATGTTATATGCCAAGGGCAAGACTACAAAGCCCCTGATAATGAATTTGACACAGTAATTTCTTGTGAGTGCTTTGAGCATAATCCTGATTGGGTAGCAACATTCGCCAATATGCACAGAATGGTAAAGCCTGGCGGTTTAATCGTTATGTCCTGCGCTACTACAGGCAGAGCAGAGCATGGCACTAAACGCACTAGCCCAGCAGATGCTCCATTCTGCAATGATTATTACAAAAACTTAACAGAGCAAGACTTTAGAGATAATTTTGATGTAGATAGTATGTTTTCTGTTTATGAATTTGCAGTAGGGCAGGCTACCAAAGACCTATATTTTTACGGAGTTAAGAAATGAAAATGACAAAGAAACAAGCCAAGATTGGCAAAGTAATGGGCGAGTTCAAAGCAGGAACTCTACATTCTGGCAAGGGTGGCAAGGTAGTTAAGAATCCAAAACAGGCTATCGCTATTGCTATCTCAGAAGCAAGCAAAAAAGGCCGTTATAAAAAATGAAGATTAGGGATGCTGCCAAACTATTTGAAAGAATAGGCGTAGCAGGCTATAACAAGCCAAAGAAAACCCCTAATCATCCTACTAAAAGCCATGTAGTA
>Ga0209087_1001224_pt1 | contig 15267 bp, 23 predicted proteins | sample S_130805_EF_Meta_FD_187321 | JGI IMG/M metagenome (GOLD analysis project Ga0209087, IMG submission 187321) | Freshwater microbial communities from Lake Simoncouche, Canada to study carbon cycling - S_130805_EF_MetaG (SPAdes) (version 2) | ecosystem: Environmental > Aquatic > Freshwater > Lake ... | reverse complement strand
GGCGTTCCAACTAAAGTTTGGAAGGTTATTATTAATAAGACCACTGGCAAGTCAATAGGCTTCATCTTCCCTAACGAAGCACTGCCTGTAAAAGACCTCCCTAAATATGCAGTGACTGTTAAGATGGTTGAGGCTGCTACTGGTATTGACTTCTCGCCAAAGCTGCCTGCTGGTGATAAATCGGAAATTGCGTTCCCATCTGCTGCAGATTGGGCAGGAGCCATGTAAATGTTGATCCCTTTACCTTATAAGATTCTTGCTGTCGTTTTTGTTGTTGGTGGTGCATTTGGCTATGGTTTCAAAAAAGGCAACGAAAGAGCCGAAGTTGAGATCAACAAGTTCGCCAACGAAACAGAAACGCTGAAGATTGAACTTGAGAAAGAACAGAACAACATCAAAGAGAAAGTTGTCACTGAATATGTGGATAAGGTAAAGATCGTCAAGGAGAAAGAGTATGTTCTACAACAAGCCGCTATTAACACTGTCCCTAGCCAGTATGCTTTGTCTAACGGTTGGGTGTACATCCACGATCACGCGACTGGTGCCGAAAGTGGAATTCCCGACCCCTCCGCCACAGCTGATGCAACCTCCTCAGACGTTAAAGACAATCAAGCCCTCCTCACAGTCCTCACCAACTACTCAGTCTGCCTCCAAAACGCCCAGCAATTAATCGGGCTTCAGGGCTGGATTGTTGAGACAGAGAAATCCGTAACCAAACAGAATGAGTCGCGTGGCATCAAACTTCCTTGGGGAAAATAAATGAAATCTTTTAAAGAGCATATTCAAGAATCTAACGTCTTCACTGACGCTAGAATGAATGCCATTAAGGCAGGCAAAAAATCGTTTAAAGTGGGCAACAAGAATTACAAGGTCACAGGCGACACGAGTGATGAATTAAATGCTGGTGTGTCAGAAAACTCCGTATTTGAAGTAAACGATTATTTCAAACGTCGCCAACGATATCGTGATGTAGATGCAGGGAAGCCTGTCAAGCCTGAACCAAAGAATCCACAGAATGATTACTTTGCTCGCCGTAAAAAAGAAAAAGAGCAACGTGTGGTGGAAGGCAGATCAGTTGGAACAATTCCAGCATCCGTCACCGCGCAGTTGAAGAAAGATGCTAAAAGACGCGAGAGAAATGTATTTCATCAGATCGGCACAAAACTTAGAGACAATGTAGCGAAGATCAATGCTGCTGCAGAACAAAAGAAATGATCGACTCTGAAACTCGCCTGAGCAAAATTGAGGCTGACGTTGCCGCCATGAAGGAAAAAGTTTCCTTCTTCACGATCATCTATGAAAAGTTCGACAAGACTCTTGACAAACTTGATGAGAGAACGATTGAAGACCGCAAGGAAATCAATCAGATGATCTCAGATCTGCAAGACAATATTATGGCTGAGATCAAAGCCATGCGCAAAGACATGGAAAGACAACACGAGATCGAGAACAGAAAGATCGAAGATCTTAACAAGTGGAGATGGGTTGTCGTGGGTGCAGCCACTATGATTGGTTGGCTTGTTTCTAAGTTCTTTAGATAGATCCCCGTCACCGCCGACATACTCAGTATAGCCTTTAGACGGACAGAAGTAAAGTATTGTGGAAAAATTATTGACTTTACTTGTGGAATAATCTAGTATATAATAGTTAGTCTGTTGGCAATTTCGTGATGGTTTTATGAGCATTTACATTGACCGAAAATACTTAGGTATGGTCTCTACAAGACTTGACCAGTTCAAGCAGAAGGGTCAAGACCTATACAATTTCAGGTGTCCTTATTGTGGCGACTCAAGAAAAAACAAACTCAAGGCGAGGGGATTTCTTTACCGCAAGAACAATGACTACTTCTATACCTGTCACAATTGTTCCAAGTCCACAACATTCAGCAAGTTCTTACAGGAACTTGATCCAGCGCAACATCGAGCTTACACGCTGGAGAGATACAGTGCAGGCGAGACTGGAAAACACAACTACCAAAAGCCAACCTTCGACAACCTCAAGGGAAACGCTTCCGCAAGATTCAACAAGTCTGCTGGTGACGACACCGCAGGAGATTCAGCGCCAGCTGGAGAGTTGGAAAAAACTTGGGACAAGATTACACTTGATAGTATAGACAAACTCCCCGAAGGTCACTATGCTCGAGACTATATAAAGAGTAGGAAGATTCCCGAGAAGTATTGGAGTGAGATCTACTTTACTCCAGCCTTCAGAGACTTTTTAGATGCTGAGTTCCCGAATCACGGTAAGGATGAAGAGCAACTCCCAAACGACGATCGTATTGTTCTTTGCTATACTAATGAGAACGGTGAAGTCACGAACGTTGCTGGTAGAGCCTTATCTGACACTAAGATCCGCTACATCACGGTGAAGATCAAAGATGAGAAGAAATTGTTCGGATTGCATCGTCTCCAAAAGCAAAGGAAAGTCTATATCCTTGAGGGACAGTTTGATTCTTACTTTGTCGAAAATAGCGTTGCCAGCGGCGATAGTAATTTGGGCGGCGTGGCTGCAGTTCTTCCCGACGTAGAGTGTGTTCTTGTTTATGACAATGAAAGAAGAAATAAAGATATTGTAAAACAAATTGCCAAGTCTATCGACAAGGGATACAGCGTTTGCCTTTTTCCTGATAATGTAAATGGGAAAGACGTGAATGAAATGATACAGAATGGTTTGACTTCGGATGAGATTAAGAGTATTATAGATAACAATACGTTTAGTGGATTAGCTGCAAAAATGCAGTTCACTACTTGGAAAAGGTGTTAGCATGGATATATCAAATCTAGGGCTTGAGATTGTACTCAGCCCAATCAAGAAAGTACGATTACAGTTCCACGGCGGCAAGTGGTACGTTGAGTATCGTCGCAAGCCAAAGTATTTTCTAGATCGTTGGTGGTGGTTTGACGACAGTACCTATTCCAACTATATCGATGCTGTTGCACGTGCTCATATGTTAGCGGCACAGGGTGGCACTGAGTCACTTGAACGCAAAACCGAATTCTTTGTGGTGAACAAGTAATATGAAAGTGAAACTAGTATCGTATAGCAAACCAGTTCTAGAGGGATTGGAGACGCCAACAGACCTTGTAGCTTTTTGCGCAAGAGTCTCCAATCCCTCTAATCAAATGAATAGTGACACTGCCGAGAAGCTGATCAAGTATCTAATTGCCAATCAGCATTGGAGTCCACTGGAAATGGCAAACATGTGTCTTGAGATTGAAACGACACGCGACATTGCTCGGCAGATTTTACGCCATCGTTCTTTTTCTTTTCAAGAGTTCAGTCAGCGTTATGCAGACCCAACAAAAGATCTGGCGTTTGAAACACGCGAAGCAAGACTCCAAGATCCAAAGAATCGCCAGAACAGCATTGAAGGTGTTGATCCATATATTCAGGCTGGCTGGGAAACTGTGCAGCAAAATGCAATTAAATCTGCACTTGATGCATACAACTGGGCGATTGAAAACGGTATTGCCAAGGAACAGGCTCGTGCTGTTCTACCAGAAGGTTTGACCGTCTCGCGCATGTACATGAATGGAACTCTGCGTTCCTGGATCCACTATATACAACTCCGCAGCGCGAATGGCACTCAAAAAGAGCATCGTGAAATCGCTTTAGAATGCGCAAAGGTTATTGCTGACGTTTTCCCATATTCTAAGGAGTTAGTAGATGCATAAAGATTACGAACTTGGTTATGCTGATGGATATGAGGCTGGCTGGAAAGCGGCTAAAAATTCTTTCTCAAAACCAATTTCATTTACTGCAAATATTGATTCAGTTGCATCACCAACAACTCCGATTTGTCCTGTTTGTGGCATCAGTAGAAACGGTGACCCGTTAGGAATTAAATGCGAACATCCTTTGTGCCCAATAAAAATTGAGTGGAAGTAGAATTATGTTAACAAAATATGACAATTTCTTACATCCGGAATTATATAAAGAATGTATTGATACTGCAAAAGATTTATTACGCCAAGGTGGTAATGCATTTGCCACAAATTCTTGGTGGAATCAGGAAATCGTAAAAGACAGTTTTCCTGTTCTGATTCATGGCATTTATAAAGACTCTGAATTATTCATCAAAATTCGTGATGAGATAGAACACAAGACAAAGTTGTTTGTGAACGATCATGATATTATGTTTTATTACTGGACCAGATTCAGCTACATACCTTGGCACGAAGATAAAGGTTATGGTGGTGCCCTGACAGTGTACTTAAATGAAGAATGGCTTCCAGATTATGGAGGATACTTCCTCTATGAAGATGATAAACGAGATGTAAGGGCTATACTTCCAAAACCAAATTTTGCTTTGCTACAACAAGGTGGAATTAAACACAGCACCACTCCCGTTAATTATAATGGTGAGATGCGAATCAGTATCCAAGTTTTTCTAGAAGAATCTAAAAGAGTGGAAGTAGAATAATGAAAAAGAAAGTACACGAAATTGAAATAGATTTGTCAAGAGATTCGTTATTTGATTCTCTTGGCTTAACACGTATGAAAGAATCATACATGACTGAAACTGAAACTTCACCACAAGAGAGATTTGCTTATGTATCAAAAACCTTCGGCAGTAATCCAGAACACGCTCAGAGACTATACGAGTATGCCAGCAAAATGTGGCTCTCCTACTCAACTCCAATACTCTCTTTCGGAAGATCTAAGCGCGGACTCCCAATCAGCTGCTTCCTCCCATATCTCCACGATTCCGCTGAAGGTCTTGTTGACTGCCTAAGTGAAGTCAATTGGCTCAGCATGTTGGGCGGTGGCGTTGGTATCGGGCTAGGAATTCGCAGTGCTGACGAAAAGTCTGTCGGTATCATGCCGCACCTTCGCACATATGACGCATCATCGTTAGCCTATCGCCAGGGTCGAACTCGTCGTGGTTCTTATGCGGCTTATCTAGGCATTGATCATCCAGATATTGTACAGTTTCTGGAAATGCGAAAGCCTACTGGTGATCAGAACATGCGTTGCCTCAATCTGCATCACGGCATTAATATCACTGATGATTTTATGCGTATTATCGAAAAGTCGATGCTTGATCCAGCGGCTGATGACTCGTGGGAATTAAAAGATCCGCATAACGGTGAAGTTCGTGACACCGTTTCAGCCAAGGAGATGTGGCAGAAGATTCTTGAACTGCGCATGATGACAGGTGAACCTTATCTACACTTTATTGATGCAAGCAATCGCGCAATGCCAGAGTTTCAAAAGAAACTTGGTCTGTCTATCAAGCAGTCTAATCTTTGCTCTGAGATCATTCTCCCTACTGACAAAGAACGCACGGCTGTTTGCTGTTTATCATCTGTAAATCTGGAGCATTATGATGCTTGGTCGAAGAACTCTCTTTTCCTTCGCGACGTAGCAGAGATGCTTGATAATGTATTGGATTACTTTATTAAGCATGCTCCTAGTGCAATTTCTCGCGCCAAATTCTCTGCTACACAAGAGCGTAGCATTGGTATCGGTGCTTTGGGTTGGCATGCTTATCTTCAAAAGAATAACATGCCATGGGAATCAGTCCTAGCAGTAAGTGCTAATCATCGTATCTTCAAGCATATCAAGAAGCGTCTTGATGCAGCTAATCTTGAATTAGGAACAGAGCGCGGTGAAGCACCAGACGCCAAGGGAACAGGAAAGCGTTTCAGTCACATGCAAGCCATTGCTCCTAATGCTTCGTCATCGATTTTGATGAACAACACTTCACCAAGTATTGAACCTTATCGCGCCAATGCTTATCGTCAGGACACACTATCAGGTTCATATCTGAACAAGAACCGTTTCCTAGATGCATTGCTAAAAACAAAGGTCAAGGAAGAAGAACTTCAAGACGTATGGTCTAGCATCATTGCTAATGATGGTTCCGCGAACCACCTAGATATTCTTACTGACGACGAGAAAGAAGTATTCAAGACAGCGATGGAAATTGATCAGCGTTGGGTTGTACAACATGCCGCTGACCGTCAAGAATATATTGATCAGGCTCAGAGTCTGAATGTGTTCTTCCGCCCCGACAGTTCTATCAAGTATATTCATGCCGTTCACTTCCAAGCATGGAAGCAAGGTCTGAAGACAATGTACTACTGCCGTTCTGAGAAGATTGGTAAGGCTGATAAGGTATTCAGAAAGATTGAACGCGAGATCATCAAGGAAATCGATCTAAAGGCACTTGCTCAAGACGATGAAGTTTGTTTAGCCTGTGAAGGTTAAAAATGGCATATTTAAATATTAATATTCCGCCTATTGAGTGTTATGTAAGATCAAATTTTCTACAAAATAGAACTAAATTTGAAGAGAAACAGGATACTTTTTTTCCTTGTGTAATATTTTCAATGACATCTATTCCACACAAAGTTCCTCTATTTAATTTTTTGATGGAAGATGGTGGTATTTGGTGGAAAATGCCGATACATGCTTTTAGTTCTAAGCCTGATGTTTTACTAGATGATCTTCATCAATTAGTTTTGTGGGATAGTTTTTCATATTATCCTTCTGTTACATTATTTGATATGTTGATTGGTAAAAGAATGTCATATATAAATCGTAGCAAAGAAACATTGTTTGGTACATACATGATGACATTTGACTGGGCGGCAGAAGATAAGAATATTGCTGATCTGAGTTTTAGTGAAGTTCCTGGACAACATAAATGTGGACATCTAATTAAATTAGATAATGGTAATTTCGCAATACAGCCTAATAACAGAGTCAAGTTGTATGATCCTTCTTATGTAACAAAACCAGGACAAATGGTTATTCAAAGATTTTTAAATACCCATAATTGGACAGTTGAAGATCAGAATAAATGGGTTCTTTCTGACGACGATAAGTACGATTACGATGTTAATCTAAAAAGTAAAAAGTAATAGGTGTCTCAATGGATAAAAGAGTATTAAAGTTTAGCGCGTCATGGTGTCAGCCTTGTAAGATGCTGACGAATACACTCAAAGAAGTTCAAACAGATGTTCAGATTTCAGAAATTGACATCGATGAGAACGAGAAGATTGTTCGCGACTATAACATTCGCGGAGTACCGACTCTTGTGATGCTTGACGGTAATACCGAAATCAAGCGCAAGTCTGGAATGATGGCAAAGAATGAACTCGAGGCATGGCTTAACGAATGAAAAAATACAAGTCAATATTCATCTCTGACATACACCTTGGATCTAAAGGGTGTAAGGCTGATCAGCTTTGCGAATTTTTAAAGCAAAACGACAGTGAGAATTTATTTCTTGTTGGAGACATTATTGATGGTTGGAGACTTCAAAGAAAATTCTATTGGCCACAGTCTCACACCAACGTGATTCGAAGAATCCTAACTGCATCAAAGCGAGATACCAATGTTGTTTATGTTGTTGGTAATCACGATGAGATTCTTCGCGGTTTGATTCCGTTTGACGTTCACTTTGGCAACGTAGAGTTGACAAATCTCTATCGTTACCAAGCAGTCAATGGCAAGACTTATATTGTTATGCATGGCGATGCATTTGATAATGTTCTCAGAACAAAGCTGAAATTTCTTTACCATGTTGGTGATATAGCGTATAATATACTGCTGGACGTCAATAGTATGCTTCAGAAAGTTCGTAATTTTTTTGGCATGAAGCACTGGAGCCTGAGTGCATATCTAAAGAACAAGACTAAAGAAGCAGTATCATACTTGGGTGATTTTGAAAATATCTTGACTGAGTATGTACAAAAGAAGAAAGCTGATGGAATTATTTGTGGACATGTTCACCAAGCTGCAATCAAAAAAATTAATGGAATTGAATATATGAATGATGGCGATTGGGTTGAGAGTTGTACTGCTCTTGTTGAACATCATGATGGGAAGTGGGAGATAATTGAATGGCTAAACCGCAGATAATTGTAATTATCACCGATGCCTGGGAACCCCAAGTCAATGGTGTTGCAACAACTTACAAAAATATTATTAAACATCTCGATAACTATCATGTTGTAGTAATTAATCCCTCAATGTTTAAAACTTTACCCAATCCATTGTATAAAGACGTTCCAATTTCTCTTTGTTCTTTTAAACAGATGAGTCGAATTCTAAAGCCATATTGGTTATCTGATGCGAAATTTCATGTTGCAACGGAAGGTGTTTTAGGCTTTCAAGCCAAGCGAGTTTTAAGAATGTTCGGCGAAACCCACACTTCAGCGTATCATACAAAGTTCCCTGAGTTTTTTAAAGAGATGTTTCATATTCCAGTTTCATGGACTCGCTGGTATTTTGACTGGTTTCACAAAGATTCAAACGTCGTCATGATGTCTTCTCAGTCGGTTGCTGATAAGTTTCCTGACTGGAAATGCAAAGTGTTAGGTAAAGGATACGATGAATATTTTACTTTCAGAGCAACGTCGGCTAATATTGAACCTATGCAACCAGTACTTCTATATGTCGGCAGAGTTAGCACAGAGAAAAATATAGAGGCATTTTGCAATCTAAATATTAATGCTCAAAAAGTTGTAATCGGTGATGGACCTATAAAGCGCAAACTTGAGAAAAAATATCCACATGTAAAGTTTCTTGGGTATAAGTTTGGAACCGAACTTGCAGGACACTATGGAGACGCGGACTGTTTAGTATTCCCAAGTAAGACTGATACATACGGTATAGTTGTTCTTGAGTCGATGGCTTGCGGTACTCCAGTTGCAGCATATCCAGTTGATGGTGCAATCGACCAAATTAAAAACGGTGTAAATGGATACACTGACGAGGATCTTTTGACTGCTGTCTTAAAAGCAATGAAGGTTTCAAGAAAGACTACATATGAATCAGTAAAAGATATTTCCTGGAAGAATTCAGCTAAACAATTTATCGAGTACCTAAAGGGTAAGAAATATGGCGAATAAGACTTTGAAATTAACCGACGAAAGGGCATACTACAAACCATTCAATTACCCCTTTGCATACAATGCTTGGCTGAAACACGAGCAGAGTCACTGGTTATTCAGCGAAGTTCCAATGCTTGAAGACGTCAAGGACTGGAAGAAGAAGCTGACAACTGAAGAGAAAGCATTCTTGACAAACATCTTTCGCTTCTTTACTCAAGGTGATATTGACGTTGCTGGCGGATATGTAAAGAACTATCTTCCAAACTTCCCTCAGCCAGAAGTACGCATGATGTTGCTTGGCTTTGCTGCACGTGAAGCGTTGCATATTGCAGCGTATAGCCATCTGATTGAAACTCTTGGCATGCCAGAAACAACATACAATGAGTTCCTTCAGTATCAAGAGATGAAAGACAAGCATGACTACGTTCTAAACGAATCAAGTAATATTTCTATTGCTGAAAATATTGCCATGTTCTCTGCCTTCACAGAAGGTCTACAGCTGTTCAGTTCTTTCATCATGCTTCTGAACTTCCCTCGCAATGGAATGATGAAAGGGATGGGTCAGATCGTCACGTGGTCTATTGTTGATGAGACGATTCACTGTGAGTCAATGATCAAGTTGTTCCGTTCATACATCGACGAGAACCGTGAGATCTGGAACGACGACCTCAAGGGCAAGATTTATAGCATTGCTGAGAAGATGGTTCAGCTTGAAGACAAGTTCATTGATCTTTCGTTCAGCATGGGACCAATGAAGGGATTGACCTCTGATGAAGTCAAGCAATACATTCGCTACATTGCTGATCGTCGTTTGATCTCGCTAGGTCTAAAGGGCATCTTTAAGGTCAAGAAAAATCCACTGCCATGGGTCGAAGAAATGATCAATGCACCTACGCATACCAACTTCTTTGAGAATCGCGCAACAGATTATGCCAAGGGTGCACTAACAGGAACCTGGGAAGAGGTTTGGGCAAAATGATACCAACCCAATTAAAAGATTATGTGAAGATTTATGACAACTTTTTAGATCAAGATTTATGTAAAACTGTTGTGAAAGAACTTGAAACTAATTCGTGGCAAAAACATGAATTCTATCAGGTGGCTTCTAACAACTATATCAGTTATGACGATGATCTGTCGGTATCATATTCTAGTACAGAAAATGGCGCGGCAATTAATAAGAAAATCTGGTTTGCTATTGAACAATATCTCCTGAAAGATTTATCATTCCCATGGGCTTCGAGTTGGAGCGGGTACTCTGCTGTGAGATTTAATAAATATGATACTGGTACAAAGATGGCTTTACATTGTGATCATATTCATAGTATGTTTGATGGGAACAGAAAAGGTATCCCGACAGTATCAGTGCTTGGATCATTAAACGACGATTATGAGGGCGGCGAGTTGATTATGTGGGAATCAGAAAGAATCCATCTAAAAGCAGGTTCTATTATGTTATTCCCGAGTAACTTTATGTATCCTCATAGAGTCGACACAGTAACAAAGGGGACTAGATATAGCTATGTTTCCTGGGTATGGTAAGGAATTAAAATGTCAAATTCACCAGCTGACGAATACGATTTTGGTTTCAGTTTTTCTGATGAAGAACCAGTATCAGTTCAACCAAAACAACGAGTAGATGATGCTCAGATTTCAGCATTGCAAACAAAAATTGATTCACTATTAGATGCTCAGGAAAAAGCTGTTGAGAGTGCATATATTTCAGCTATCGAAGAAAAGCATAAAGCGACATTGAAAGAAGTTGAAGGTTTAATTCTTCCTTTACTATATAATCTTAAGAAGAACCCTGATAAAGCTATTATTAACTGGCCGAATAGAGCGCCAATTATTGATAAACAAATTGAAAAGATTATTGCAATTACAAGGAAATAAAAATGCCTGATCTAAAACTAGTATGCGACAACTGTGGATCTGCCTTTGCACTATCATTTGATAATGAAGAAGTCAGTTACGCACCAAGCCATTGCCCATTCTGTGGCGACTTTTTCGATAACACTAGCGACGAACTAGACTTCAATGAAGAAATAGAATCAGATTATTTCGGTGAAGATGGTGATGAGGAAACAGACGAAAAGTACAACTAATGACTACTGTCATCGGTATTGACTATTCGTTGACCAGCCCTGCTATTTGTGTCAGTAAAGACAAAACATTTGCCAACAGCAATTTCTACTTTCTTAATGATCGTAAGTCTGTTGTTGGCCAATTTGAAAATATTCTTGGCAACTATCATGACGACTATCTGACAGACCAAGAGCGTTATGAGAATCTTGCTAATTGGGTGCTTGAACTTCTTGTAAACTTTGACAAAGACGCAACATACGTTATGATAGAGGACTACTCTTTCGGTTCAAAGGGTAGGGTCTTTAATCTTGCTGAGAACTGTGGTCTGCTCAAGTATTTGCTATATATTAATGGATACAAGTTCTTTACAGTGCCACCAACTGTTGTCAAGAAGTTTGCAACAGGCAAGGGCAATGCAACGAAAGAGAAGATGTATGAAGCGTTTGTGGCTGAGACGCAAATAGACCTACATAATATTATTAGCCCAACAACAAAGTTGGGTTCGCCAACAACTGATATTGTTGATGCTTGGTATATTGCAAGATACATGATAGATCAATTGAATAAGGTGAATATATGAAAACATGTTTAGTGACTGGTGCTGCTGGATTTGTTGGATCACATCTATGTGATCGACTTCTAAAGGATGGATATAAAGTTATTGGTGTTGATAACCTTTACACTGGAAGCCTTAAGAATCTAGCTGAATGTGTTGTAAATAAACAATTCACCTTTCACCATCTTGACGTTTCAGATGATAAATTCTTCCAGACATTTAGACTATCTAAACTTGACTATATCTTCAATCTAGCCTGCCCTGCGTCTCCAGTACATTACCAGCGTGATCCAGTTTATACATTCATGACAAACATTCTTGGTGCTAAAAATGTGCTTGATCTAGCAAGACTAACTGGAGCCAGAGTTGTTCAGGCTTCTACTTCAGAGATCTATGGCGATCCATTGATTCATCCGCAGCCAGAGTCTTACTATGGGAATGTGAATACGCTAGGACCACGTGCTTGCTATGATGAGGGTAAGCGTGGAGCAGAAACGTTATTTTCAGACTATCGTCGTAAGTATGAAGTGAATACTGGCATCTTCCGTATCTTTAATACTTATGGACCAAGAATGGCAAAAGACGATGGTCGTGTTGTAAGTAATTTTATTGTTTCTGCGTTAGCAGATGCGGATTTGACTATTCATGGTATGGGAGCACAAACAAGAAGTTTTCAATACATTGATGATCTGATTGAAGGGATTGTACGTTTTGCATTCTCTTCAGAAACTGGACCAATCAATCTTGGCAATCCAGGTGAGTTTACTGTTGACGAATTAGCCAGCATTGTTATTAAGAAACTGAATAAAGGCTATAAGGTATATGTCGAAAGAACAATAGACGACCCTCAGCAGCGCAAGCCAGATATTACATTAGCAAAAGACAAACTGAATTGGGAACCTAAGATTGCACTGTCGGAGGGATTGGATAAAACCATCGAATACTTCAGGAGCGTATAATGTCCAACGAACTAGACGATTGTGATGGAGCGTTGTGGGCTTTAAACAAGAAGACAGAAAAAAACGAAATTATAACAGAACTAGAGACAATGATCTACAAGTACCAAGATCGAACCTTTACTCCAGGTGATCTTGGTTACAAGTATCATGTTCTGACCTTCAAGAATGACAAGAGTATTGCGGAGGTCATGGCAGCTTATATTGGTGATGTGAAGTTTTTTATTGACAATCAGGCGAAAGCAGGGTATAATGGTATGATGGTCAAGGATAAGGCAATCACCAAGAAAGAAGTCAAGACGATGTTCAAACAAATTCTTGGTAATTGGGAATTTCCGATGAAGACCATTAATGATGTTGTCAAACAAGTTTGAGGTGAATGATATGCTCTTTACAAAAGAAAACATGGTCGAGGTTTTGCAGAATAATGTTGTTTCGGTCACCTTCACAAAGGTTGACGGATCTGAGCGAGTGATGCGTTGTACTCTGCTGCCTGAGTATGTGCCAAATGCTTCGACTAATAACGGCAAGGTTCTCCTTCAAGAGAACAGCATGAGTGATAACAATTTGTCTGTCTGGGACACAGAGGTCAACGGCTGGCGTTCTTTTCGAATTAATTCTGTCAAGAACATCACAATTGGCTAAATAGCTTTTGCCGCCCATTACCTTTCGGTGCGATGGGTCTAGCGTACTACGCTGGCTTTGTAGGAATCTAGGGCACAATGCGCGTTGTGCGACGATGATGAACCGAGTCTCTCACCTAAGTTATTGATTTTAAAAGGGTTTCTTCCCTTTACTTTCGGCTTCATTTCGCCTAGAATTGATCTATAGGTTGAATGAAAAAGGAATATTATGAGTAAGTCTACCCAAGCGATGATAATCGCAGATCAGCTGAATACACTGGAATTCGACGTAATGGTGATGGTCGCCACACAGCTTGTTAAGGCTAATAAGAAGAAGGCTGGTAATTTTGAGTTTGCTCTAAGCGTCGCTCTTAAAGATTTTAACATAGGCGACGCTGTGGACTCTTGGATGAACGGCACTCGATTTGATGGTGTGGACGACCAAAGCGCAACTTCTACTTCATCCTTCCGTTATCTAAAGAATAGAAAGGTGACTGTGTAAGTCATTGATTCTAAAAGGGAATTTCCCCCTTTACTTTTGGTCCTGTTTTTAGTATAATGATTGTATGAGGTGAGGGAATAGGTCTCTCGCCCCGATGAAGGAAAGTATATAATGTCTCGTGGTGTACCTAAAGCTGGTTTTCGTAAAACCAAGAATTTTAAGAATCGTCAGAATTCGGCTCCGAAATTCTTTGCTCCGATCGCACCTGTAAAGGTCGAGTCGGTCTCGGAAATTGAGACGAAGCTGAACGATCGGTTCGAGGCTCTTGAAGTCATGGCGGAAGCCACAGGCAGGGGCATCAACCGTTCGCTGATCGTGAGCGGTCCTGCTGGTCTAGGCAAGTCTTTCACGGTTGAAGAGAAGTTGGCTGAACTTGAAAAGAAAGGCACTCACGTCACCTATATTAAAGGTTATGTGCGTCCGTTGTCGCTGTACTCGCTGCTGTATAATTCGCGCCATGAGAATTCGGTTCTTGTGTTCGACGACTCCGACTCAGTTTTCTACGATGACGTCAGCATGAACCTTCTTAAGACTGCGTGTGATTCTACTGAGCGTCGCGTTCTTCACTGGCTTTCAAAGTCTATTGAGAGCCTCTCCGACGAAGAAGGTGACTCGGTTCCTGAGAAGTTCGAGTTCAACGGTTCGGTGATCTTCATCACCAACTACGACTTCGACGCGATTATTGCGACGGGCAATAAGTTGGCTCCGCACTTTGAGGCTCTTGTGTCTCGTTCGCACTATCTTGATCTTGCGATGAAGACCAAGCTGGACTATATGGTCCGCATCAAGCAGGTTGTCCGCCGCGGCATGCTGGCAAAGCGTGGCTTCAATTCGGCAGAAACGACGATGATGCTTGAGTTCATTGAGAATAATATGGAGCGTCTGCGTGAGTTGTCGCTGCGTATGGTTGTGAAGATCTCGGGTCTTTACAAGATGGATAAGACTAACTGGCAGAAGCTGGCGAAGCAGACTTGCTTCCGCAATGCCTAATCTAAGGAGATATAAGATGAAGGTGATTGATATCGTTGGGCGAGTTGCGTATGCTGCACTTGGTTTCATGGTTTGCTTTTTTCTTTTTATGGTAGAATAATGAGCGTCTATAAGATTCTTGAACAGCTGCGTGCAACTTCTTCTCGTCTTGAGAAGGAAGCCATTCTTAAAAAGAATGAAAAGAATGCAGTGCTGCGCCGAGTTATCTTCTTGGCTCTTGATCCGTACACGCAGTTCTATCAGCGTAAGATTCCGCAGTACATATCTGCAAAGAAGAATCAGGCTGATAGTCTTGACTCCGTGCTTGACAGTCTGAACGTGCTTTCGACTCGCCAATCCACAGGAAATGAAGCGATTGCGTTTCTAACCAAGTTGCTTTCTTCTCTTACAGAAGATGACGCAAAGGTTCTTGAGTGTGTGATTCAAAAGGATCTTGACTGCGGTGTTCAGGAATCTACTGCCAATAAGATTTGGAAGGATTTGATTCCGTCGTTCCCGTGCATGCTGGCTTCAGCCTTCGATCAAAAGTTGATTGATAAGGTGCAGTTTCCTGCGCTGGTTCAGCTGAAGATGGACGGCATGCGTTTCAATGCTATTGTTGATGCGAAAACCAAGACCGTTGAGTATCGCTCACGGAATGGTAAAGAAGTTCAGATTGATAACTGGCTGATGGATGAAGCGTTTCTTGCAATGGCTAAGAACATCGGCA
>Ga0209087_1001221_pt1 | contig 15318 bp, 13 predicted proteins | sample S_130805_EF_Meta_FD_187321 | JGI IMG/M metagenome (GOLD analysis project Ga0209087, IMG submission 187321) | Freshwater microbial communities from Lake Simoncouche, Canada to study carbon cycling - S_130805_EF_MetaG (SPAdes) (version 2) | ecosystem: Environmental > Aquatic > Freshwater > Lake ... | reverse complement strand
AAGCATACCTGCTCTATCTTCGTCAATTTGTGCTTGGCCCGAGCTTTCCAACTCTTGCAACCTGCGCATAATTTGAGCGCGTCTATTTTGGTATGCTTGTAAACTAGACGCATAGTTGGGCATAGATGAAACCAAACTACCATTGGTAACACCGTCAAAGCGCGGCACGTGCCCGCCTTCATCAAACGCAACGATGCCACCACCGGCCATGTTATGTTCTTGGAACATGTGGTCGGGTACATGAAGTTCAGCTAAGCCACCATGCGCAGCTTGCATCACAGGTTGTTGCGGCTGCATCTGAGGCTGCATTTGTTGCTGTGGCATTTGTTGTTGCGGCTGCGGCATAGCCCGCTGCATAACGTCTTGCGCCACCGTGCTGGTGGGCATTTGTTGCATCTTTTTATCGAGGTCTTCTCGGTTGTTTAGTTCGCCGAGAATAAGGGTAAGTTTATAGTCGGGTTTAGGGTTGGTAGCTTGCCGCTTATACAAGTCCATAAGCTGCGGCGTAGTAAGGTTTTTAATCATCGCCTCAAGCTTGGGCGATAACGGATTTGAGATTGGGGTCATGTTTTGTTGGATACTCATGATTAACCCTTATTCATCGCGTTATACAGGCCGAGACCAGCAAGGCCCGGAATACCCTCAACTTCCCCGCCTTCGGCAAATAAGCCAGCTTTACTACCTAGACCGTATATGCTTGCACCAGCACCTAAAAGCTGAGCACCAAAGTTAGGCTGCTGCTGATAAGTTGTTTGGGTAGACCCCATTTGCTGTGGCAAACCATGAATGATGTTACTGTAGAAGCCCAGTTGTTCTTTCGGATAGTCGCGTTGGCGCAGGAAGTCTTGGTACGCCATGTCGTACTTTTGTTGCTGCAGGGCTTGTGCTTGAGCAGCGGTTTGTGACTGAAGGCCAAGTCGTTGGACGTTTGCTTGTTGTTCGGCGGTGCCTAGGTTGCCTAGAAGCTGCGAGGCGCTGCCCGCTTGTCCAAGCCCTTGCATACCTAAGTTGCCAAGATACTGTTGCTGACGTTGCGCAGCATCAAAGGCCGACTGGTACCCACGACCAAGTACATCACCAACGGCTTGGTTAGCATTGCGCTCACGTTCCATAGCACCAAGAAGCTGGCGCGAACCACCAAAAGCTCCACCCCGCATACTATCAAGAGCTTCGTTACGCTTAAAGTAGTCAGCTTGCCGGTTGATTTCACGAATCTGCGGGTTCAACGCGCCTTGAATGTAGGGCGACATGTAGTCGGCGGTATTACCAAAAGCAGCATTAAAACCACGTTGGGCCGCGCCCAGACCTAGCATCCCAGTAGCACTAGCACCTTGAGTAGCGGCTCGAAACTGTTCGGGAGTTTGCATGCCCAGAGCTTCAGATTGAACCGCCTGCTGCGCAGGGGTAAAGCCAGCGAGGCGTTCACCACCATACGTTTGATACGGACGATATGACTCTGCCTCTGCACGTTTGGTAATGTTAAGAACGTACGGTTTAAGGTACTCAGGCAGATTAGTCTGAGTTACTGTTTGATTAGTTGGCGCAGAAGGTTGAGAAGGAGAGCACATAGTTACCTCAGAATGTGTAGACCATTTGAATAGCCGACTCTTTAAAACCCATTCGTTTCCAGAGCTTTGCGACTCTCAAATCTGTAAGTGCGGCAACATTGACTCGCTTAACGCCGCGTTCTTTTAGTTCGTTCAAAATAAATTTAACCAACTGCTTGCCAACACCATTTCTATGTTCAGGCAACACATAGATAGTATCTTCTTGGGCAATCAAATCGCCGTTGTGCATATCGTTGGTTAGGTACACATTACTGCAGCCTACTGCTTTACCTTCATGCCGGATGATAAACGTCAACAACCAACCTTCATCACTAGCTTTCCAATACTGGTCCCAGCGTGGGTTATACGGCGAATACTCAATACCATCTTTGGTAAGCCTTTCCAGCATCTCTTGATAGTGCTGGTGATACAGAGGCTCAAGCTCTGAAAAGGTTTCTCTGTGTTTACCAATATGGAATGTGTAGTTCATGCTGGCATGTACTTATTGGGATTGATTTGACGGCCTTGTTTGGTAGTACCAGTACGGGCCTTGCGAACTTTATCCATCATACTGTAAAGACGCTGCGCTCCAGCCTTAGTGGAGCCATTACCAAGATGTGATACAACATCTGCAGGCACGACAAACTCACCGTCAGCTAAACGAGCGGGTTGCTTATTAGCAATAGTTGCAGGAATTGAATCACTCATGCCGTCGCCGGGGCCATCCAAGTAGCCACCCTTAGCGAATGCACCGCCAGAATTAATAATACCACTAGCCATATCAGAGAAGCCACCAGTCAGGTTTAGGTTTTGAGCAGGTTGGCGAGGCGGCAAAGAGGTAATACCGGTGCCGCTAAAGTTGGGGTTTGCCATTGCTTCTGGCGGGGGAGCTGAAGGTGCAGTTGTGGCGGGTGGTGCTTGCCAAACCGGCTTCGGCCCTGCCTTGGCCTCTGCTTGTTTTTGGGTGAGGCCGGGGTTAAAGAAGCCACGGTTAAAAATGCTATAATTAGGGTCAAAGATACTCATAGAACCATACGGCATACTTGGCTGCCTCAAATCTTTAACTCTCTTGTTATACGCATCAAGGTCAGCTTGAAACGCAGCGGACGGAATTGAATTAGGGTCAACATACATACCGGGGCCACCCGCATCGCCACCCTTAGCAAATCGAGCTATACCCCCAATACCGTATTGCATAGCTTCTTGTGCGTCTTGGCGCGGGTCGCTACCGGGGTCTGGAGTTTCGTTTACATCGCCGCCTTCAGCGTAACCACGGTAGTTAGGGTCATAATTCTCATAGCCCGGATATGGGTGTGTGGGATTAAAGTATTGATACTCTTTAGTGCCAAGTTGTTGGCGTTCTTGTTCTGTGGGAAAACTCGCAATGCGCTCGGTAGGATAATACGGACCTTCGTATGGAGTTTCTTTTTCTTTTGCGGGAGGTTTGTATTCCGGCGGTTTTGAAGCAGCGGCGAGGAGCGGGGAAGCAAGGGTAGCTGTATCCATCAAGTTACCCTTAGCAAACGGATTTGCTAAAACTTCTTTTAACCCAGCCATAGTTGCTTGGGTGCTATAGGCTGGAGGAACAACACCAACGCCCATTTTATCTGCAAGACTAGTTGTTGCACCCCCAACAGAAGACATTTCACCTACGGGAGCACTAGCCACCCCTAACTTATCAGCTAGTGAAAGTGCATCAGGAGCTACTGAAGCTCCAACAGGCGTTACTTGTGGAGTTAACGCAGTTACACCTTTAGCGCCTAAACTACCAGCAAGGTTTGCACCGCCATACCCGCCAAGACCGGCCATTAGACCTTTACCCAAATCCCCAGTAAGCGCAAACCCAAGTGCGCCAGTTGCAAGACCGGCTTGCAGTGAAGTTAAGCCTAGACCCTGAATACCAAACGCGCCGGGGCCAAGGAACGCACCAAGAGCAATCGGTGCAAGCGCTTTAAATACGCCACCTAAAAAACTTGCTTCGGGAAGCCCAGTCTCAGGATTGATAGTAAGGGAACCACCGTGTGCCATAGCCAAAGACTGAAGCCCGGACACTTCTCCGGGTGTCATATGCACAAGCATAGAGTCGCCATTCCGGCCAAGGCCAGCCAGACCAGCAGCGATGGGTTTCATGTGGTGTGTTTGGTTCATGGCCGTATTATCCGTTGTTATCTTTGATTTTGCTAGTACTTATGGTATTGCTGATACAAAAGAAAGAGTGGCAGCTATTGAAGGCGTGGTCGGGCGTGTTGGTGTTGTTTGTACAGCGTATGTTTGCAGAGTTACCAATGCGTTATTGGTAGACCAATAAATTTCGATATAGTCTGCGGCGGCTAATTGAATGTAATAATTCCACGCACCGTTTGCCTGTCCGACCTGCACTGAAGTGTTCCTCGTGGAACCAACTACATCAGTGCCATTCTTTTTCAACCAAACGCTAAGGCTTCGCGCCGCAGAATCAGAGTTAAGAATTTGAGCAGACCATTGAAGGTTATAAATGCCCGGATAAGCCACAGTCATCCGTGAAGACGAAGCAATTGATGTGGAGTTTTCGTAATCCACAACTTCCAAAGCAACTGCTGTAGCCGTATCAGCGGTAGCAGTCTGGGTTACTAAACTTTTCCACGCGCCGTATGGGTTAACTACTTTGGTGCCGTCCCAATACGCAGAATCTAATTGGTTGAAATACAAGCGAAGCGCGTTGTCGCGCTGTTGCTGCTGGTCTTGGCTATATGTTGTAGTAGGAATGGGCAGGCTGGGTGCCACAAATTTCAACATACCCATTAGCTTCTCCTGCCATCTTCACGTGCATCAATGCGCGGAAAGCCCAACTGCCACTGCACACCAGTAGTGTTAGACCCAATGGTGAAGTTCATCTGACGGCCTCGCGCACGGATAAAGACTTGGTTGGTGTATTGGTCAAACGTAGCGGTGACAAGTGCCGTAGTGGTTACGTTTTGTGTAGTGGTTTGGCTTTCTTGGTTTACGCTAGAGCTGGCCGCGCCGGGGAAGTTACGCACCCCAACAGTCATATAGGCCGTTGCATTTGAAGCAGTAGACTCCACAAAGTTAACGTCAGGAATAATCCGGCGCAGCAGCATGAATTGGTTGCCGTCATTAATATCGAAGTCGGCGGATGTTATGTAAGAATCCATTGCCGACACAGTGCCGCCGGGGCCACCAGCATCAATACCATAATCTTGTTGGTACAGCCATCCATCTTGCGCAGCAATTGGGTTAACTACATAGCCGGAGTCAGTCCAGAATGTGCGGCTCAATTCACCAAAATACCAAACTTGTTCTTGGTAGTTAAACACAACATATCTGTTTAAAGTATTGGACGACGCATCTGGGTAGAACCAAATAACTTCATGGAACTCCGCGTTGCCACCGGCAACAATCAAAGAACCTAATGCTTGGTTAACACCCGGATTTTGGTAGATGTACTGACGCAGCGTACATGGCATAGTATCTACACGACCATTGTACATATAGAACTTATCAACACCCATCCAGTACACAACGTTGTTGGCCGCTATTACTGTATTCGGCCCCATGATGCTGACGTTGTTGGCAAGCTCTTGAATACCAAATATATTGCCATTACCAAGAAACTGAAGTGAATTAATGGTGAAGTCGGTGTAGATGAGGATTTCTTGGCGCGTTCTGTACCCCGTAATAATCTTAGAACCAGCAGCAACCCGAATATCCCCAGCAGTGTTTGTGGCAGTGGGTAGCCATTCTTGAGGCTGCGGGCCGGTAACTGGGTCTACATTGGACCATCTAATAAGCAGGGGGTCATACTTGTCAGTTAAGTCAGTGCAGCCCAATGCAAGCAGGTGGCCTGTGGGCGCAAACAAAATTTGCCCGACCTGACTAGGTACATAACTAGCTCCAGTTGCTTGGTCTAATCTACCGGCGCGGCTTCCAAATGATGAATCATACGGCCAGTAAAAGATGTTTGTGCCAGAAGAATTATATAATGACTGACCAGTAGCATTCTGAATATTAAAGTACAAATTATCTAAGTACCGGTCTGCAAACACCAATCTAGACTGTGAAACAAACCCCGGTGCGCTAGTAATAGCGGTAGAACTAACGGTTTGATAAACGCTGACAAGATACGTACCCGCCCCACCGGTACCCGTCAAAAACGCAGATATATAAGTACCAGAAAGAATAGACGTTCCGGTCATGGTAAGCGTTGTGCTTGCAACCGTCTGCGAAGTATTGACCGTATATGTTCCTGTGCTGCCTGTACCAGATACATAGGCAGTAATTTTTGTACCTGCAGTAACACCTGTGCCGGTTATTGTCTGGCCCACTTGAACAACGCCAGATGCAACACTTGTTACGGTTAAAGTTGTACTGCTAGGCCCAATTGAACCTGTAACAATCGCACCGCCTGAACCGTTTATAAATGACCCAATACCAAGCGTGCTTGAACCGGTTAAAACAGAAGTAATGGTAAGGGTATTCCCAGAAATAGACCCAACACCATTGAAAGTGCTAAGACTAGACTGCCCCCAAGCACTTACACCCCAGCCCCCAGCGCCCCAACCGTAACCAACAGTATTAGTTACCGCACCAACGTGAATTTGGAATGTGGCAGTAACTCCAGAGCCAACCGAACCTGTGGCGTTAGCATTAGTACTGGCGGTAATAGTAAATGTATTAACTGACGGAACAGATACAATTTGGTATTCTTTATTAAAATCAATGTTGTTAAGCGTACCAGTATTAGTAAATGTAACAAAATCCCCTGCATTAGCCCCGTGATTACTAATGGTTACAGTTACCGTTGGTGAGCCGCTTGTTGTGGCAAAAAGAGATGATAGCGAAGTAAATGTGGCTCGAATGGGTGTTATGTCATGAAGCGTGGCGCCGCCAGTATTAACCGCTACGTATTCTTTGGTGTTTGTGGCGATAGCCAGAAGGGAGGTACCAGTTGTAGTTTCATAAGGAAGAATATATCTACAGTCACCGTTATATTGGTTTGTAGAAAATACTGTCCAGCCGCCCATCTTCTCTGGAAAACCAGACCGGAACCGAATAAGGTTGCAGTCATACCAACCACCCTCAGAAGCGTAGTTAGTTTGGTCACGATTAATGCCCGGTTTGAAGACAAGTTTGGATAGGGTTTGCGCCATTACTTAACCTCTTTACCGGCACGTAAGTCAGCTAACGTCAATCCACCAGTGTATTGGAAGTGCGCTAGTTCTTTAAATCTGGTCCACTCGCCCGCCCATTCCAGCCCAGCCAGCTTGCCGTAGTTGCCAATCTTTGCCCAGATAGGGTGAGTGCCATCCCAGTCAGGCTTTCCGTTTACCAGCGGCACGACATCTACAGCGCAGCGGTAGTTATGAAAAGACTGTCCGCCTTTGGCGTTAGTAACAACCCTGCCCGGTTCGGTTCTACCCTGAGCGTACAGCGCGTTTTGGCTTTCATTGTCCCGATACGTTGATGTAACAAGAAGCTCGATGCCATCACCCTTACAGAGCGCAACAAACTTCTTAACCTTCTCCTTAACTACAGGTAGCAGGTCGTCAATGCTTCTGGACGCAATCATTTAGCTTTCCGCGAGTAGAACAACGTACGGTCACCAAACAGATAGAACCCGATGGCGGCGGCGAAGTTATCAACGGCTGGGTTAGAAATACTAGACATGGTCATGTACGCCCAAGTGCCAAGCACAAGAATTGCTACAGACGGGCGCATCAAACGGACAACTGCCTCGACCCACGGATAGGATGGGTTAGCACCGCCAGCGTCATTCATCGCCTTAAACATCTCAAGGTCGATTTCCTTCATCTTGGCATACTGTTCAATCGTTGCAGGTTTAAACTGGTCTGGCGCAATAAACTTACTAATAAGCGACTTACCAAGGTCTACAGCAAGCGGGCCAAGAGCAGCAAGAATCGTAATCGGGTCCATGTCTGCTCCTTAACGAATGATAGTTATGCAACCGTAAAGGGGGTTGAGTGGGCTACTAGCGTCGTTATCAAAACTAATACCAACAGTATATGCGGTTGGAGTTCCTGCGATAGTAGCAATTACTGGGCTACTAAAACTTAAAGTTGCGGGAGCCCCCATACCAGATAAACAGTAATTAGCATCTGGCATAGCGGTGGAGAAATTAATGTAGAACTTACCTGCTGTATTGCCGTAAGTAACCGAACCCACATTACCGCTGCCACGAATATTTCGGCGAAGAAGCGTGATACTTCCAGATGTACTTAAAGACGTACCTGCGGTGTAAGTAAATGTATTGGCATCAGTTACACCAGCAACAGTGTATATACCATCTACTGCTGTACCAGTAGTGGCGTCTGCATAAATGACATTACCCGCAATAAGCCCATGCCCAGTGATTGTTACCGTTACGGTAGTTCCTGATTGAATGTAAGTTCCAGATACGTTTGCTGCGGTTCCGCCATCAAAGTTAACCCATGCGCGGGGGAAGAATGCAGGAAAATAGTTTGCAGCGGGCGTGGCCGGTGTGGCCGAAGGTACTTTAGCGATGAAGTTGCTGTTTGCGTCTACAGAAATTTTTGTTTCTGTATTGTATAACTGAGATACGCCAGCAACCCAGAGTGGGGGTCGGTTTGCACCTTGGCTGCTTAAGATATATCCAGAAGTTCCGGGGCTTTCTGTGTCGTCATACAGTTGACTATTTAGATATGCGATGTTGGCTTTGTAAACAACAGCAGTGCCCGTGCCAGAACTAGAAGCAATAGTTACAGTAAACGTAGTTGGCGAAGGGGATTCACTACCAATAGTAGCAACTGTGTAAGTGCCATCTGATGGGGCCGTGCCAGTACTAAGAGTCCAAACAATATTTACAGAATCTCCAACAGACAGTCCATGCCCACCGGTCTTTGTAATGGTTGCGGTTGTGCTGGCAATTGAATAAGTACACCCGGTTAACGTGGTTTCCGCTGCGCCAATATTGGTGTTGTTATTAAATGTAGAAGCGCCAGTAACAGTCAATGTCCCAGAAACGGAAACATTTCCAGAAAAAGAACCCGCATTAACCCATTGTGGCGGTGCGCCAGTACCTTGGCTTGTAAGCACGTAACCAGACGTACCAACTGAACCAAATGAAGACAGCGGCGTTTGTAAGGTGGTTGTTTTGTCGTATCTAGTAACGCTAGTTACGGTGCCACCAGTAGTACCGGTAGAAAACGGCGTGAAGTTAGGGGTAGCAGTAAAAGCAGTTGCAGTTGCGCCAGCAGCTACGGTATAAAGCCCGGTTGTTGCATCGCCACCACTAAGAACAACATAAACAACATCGCTCGTACCAAAAGTAAATCCAGTACCGTTTACCGTAATTTGTGTGGTGGTTTTGGTGTAGCTTCCATATGTTGCGCCGGTTGTAGTGGAGCCAACGCTTAAATTTCCACTTAATGTAGCAGTGCTACCCACAGAAAGTGCACCAGCAAACGAACCACTGCCACCAAAATATCCATTGCCTGTGCTGGCAATTGAAGAAAAATAGTCACTAGTAGTAATAACATCTGTGCCATTGGCGTAAAGCACCATAGTTTTGTCGTACGGGACGGGGGTGCCGGTGCTAGAACCAATTTTTACTACAAGTGAAAAATAAACAGTAGCCGACGGGGTTCCGGTAATGGTTCCGCCAACCGGGTCAGTAATAGTAAACGCTGTCACACTTGTGACAGTGACAGAATAAACACCCGCAGTCGCAGTACCCCCAGTACCTGCAACAAACGACAGCGTAACCACATTCCCAGTAGACAAGCCATGTGCGCCAGATGTTGTTACGGTTACAGTATTTCCAGCCCGACCATAAGTACCGGAGGCGGTGGACGCAACCCCGTTTTTTACGATGTATGATTTTTGAATCGCCGGAACAACAAGTGACAGTGCTGCGGTATAGGAGCCAGAGCAGTTTAAATACAAAGAACGGAAGTTTTGGTTTATAGCGGCTGTGCTGTCATATTGAAGTGTCGTGGTTGCAGAAGAACAAGTTACATCGGACTTACCACCAATAGCCTGCTCAATTCCAAGATACGTCGTTGTAGTGGAACCCATATTGTTGTTGACAATATCGCCCCATGTATTAGATTCGGTACCATTGTCCGGGAGCTGTAGCTTGTAGTTTGAAAAACTGTAGGTCATTTTTGTTTCCTCTGGGAATGCTTTAGTTTAACGGCATGCTTGTTTTTGTTCAAGAAATTTGGCTGCTTAGGATATTTCTATCCAGTTTGTGGTTTGCGTATTTATAACCGGTGTCCAAGTGTTAGTTTGAGAGTCTTGCACTGGCGTCCAGTTTGGTGTTTGGCTATCAGGCACCAGACCCCAAATTGAAACATAGCCAATAAACCCAGTTGCTTGTACTCCGGTTACAAATACGGTGAAGTTAATGTTTACTGTAACGACACCCAACTGAGCATTGGCGGATACCCCTGTTGCAAAAATTAATACGCCAGAACCTGTATTTACAGTTACATCGCCGATACTTCCTGTGGCGGATACGCCTGTTACAAGCGTTGAGACGCCCGAACCCTGTATTACAGTTACGGTACCAATGCTGCCTGTGGCACTAACTCCAGTAACAGAGACGTTAGCTTTACCTACTACAGATACGGTGCCAACTTGACCAGTAGCGCTGACCCCAGTAACAAATACGTTAGAATTTAAATTTACAGTTACTGCGCCGACAGACCCAGTGGCGGAAACGCCAGTAACAAATATGTTAGAACTTAAATTTACGGTTACAGTACCAACTGCACCGGTGGCCGAAACTCCAGTAACAGAGACGTTAGAACCAAATCTTACCGTTACCGCGCCGACAGACCCGGTGGCGGAAACTCCGGTAACTGCAAAGTTATTTTGATTTATTACAGATACGGTACCGACAGACCCAGTGGCACTAACTCCAGTTACGGCGAATATAGAAGATGTATTTACAACTACAGTACCGATTGCACCAGTGGCTGAAACTCCGGTAACAAAGACAATCCTATCCCCGGTAGCTGAAACAGTAACGGTACCTACCTGACCAGTAGCGGACACACCTGTGACGGTAACATTGGCTTTACCGACAACACTTACAGAACCAACTTGCCCAGTGCCTTGTACTCCTGTGACGCTGACATTGGCTTTACCGACAACACTTACCGAACCAACTTGCCCAGTAGCAGAGACGCCTGTAACAGAGGCGGACGCGCCTTGAGTAGTTGTTACACTACCAACCTGCCCAGTAGCGGACACGCCTGTGACGCTGATATTGGCGTTACCAACAACACTTACATCTCCAACCTGCCCTGTGCCGGATACGCCTGTGACAGAGACCGATATACCCTGAGGAACTAATACATCACCAACCTGCCCTGTGCCTTGAACTCCTGTTAGGTTTACAGAAACGCCAGTGCCTTGAGTAGTTGCTACATCTCCAACCTGACCTGTGCCGGATACGCCTGTAACAGATGTTGAAGCAGCAGCGTTAACTTGTAGTAAGGGGTAATAAGAAATTACTAATGCCCCGGCGCCGCCAGTACCGCCACCGCCACTGCTAAAAATACTACCAAAACCCCCACCGCCGCCACCGCCATAAGCACCGCCAGAACCAGAGGTTGTTGCCCCGCCACCGCCACCACCACCAGCACCAGCAGTGCCCCCAGCAGTTATGGTGTATTCAGAACCAGCACCACCCGCACCGCCACCGCTATAATTAAGCCCGCTGTTACCGCCGCCGCCCCCGCCAGAACCATTTGAGCCTGAGTCACCAGCACTTGGGTAGGTTCCACCAGTACCCCCCGCAGTCCCAGAATACCCAATACCCCCGTCACCACCATTACCACTTGAAGGAGAACCTCCATTTCCTCCAGTACCACCACCGCCGCTAGAACCATTGCCTGTTGTTCCGCCGCCAGTATATCCAGTGCCTAAATCGGTAGCGGCAGCGCCACCACCACCACCGCCATAACCACTAGTAGTGCCGCCAGCACCGCCAGAATATTTGACATCACCAACACCAGACCCAGAAGCGCCACCAGCGGCTCCAGTTCCACTAACACCAGAAGAACCAGAACCACCTTTGGCTAAAGTGCCATTCGTTGACGAAGTTGGGGCTACCGCTGATATTTTGTTTAGCCAAGTATCCCCACCGGCAGTGCCACTAGTGCCGCTACTTGCTGCTCCAGTTCCTCCAGAACCAATTTGAACATCATATTGTGTGCTTGCTACAAGACCAATAGTAGAAACAGACGAGAATGCGCCGCCGCCAGCACCACCAGCACCATTTCCAGCAGTTACGCCTCTTCTGCCACCCCCACCCCCGCCGCCTATGGCGCGAATGGTACTTAACGCATCAATCCAATCAGACGGCGTTGTCCACTTTGTTCCAGAAGTTACTAAACTAGTTTTTTGATTACCAGAGCCAACAGCGCCTGTAGCGGATACGCCAGTAACTGAAACTATAGTTGGGCCTACTTCATAACTAAATACAATAATGCCATTACCACCAACAGTATTAGTCCCGGCACCCGCACCACCACCATAATTTGCGCCAGACCCGCCGGTGGAATTGCTGCCCGTCGCGCCACCGCCACCACCAGAGCCAGCGGTAGCCCCATCAGTTGTTTGTTTCCAATAAGAGCCAGTACCCCCGGCGGCGCCAATTCTATAAGGGCTGGTTGAACCTAATCCACCACCGCCACCGCCTCCGGTTCCAGCAGTGCCAGCAACAGCCGCAACAGTTGTGGTTGCTCCAGCCCCACCACCAGAACCCCCACCGCCATTACCCCCTGCACCGCCGCGTATAGTAGTTGCGGCGCCACCGTTTGAACCCGCCGCGCTTAATGAAGCGCCACCACCGCCACCGCCACCAGTGTTGTTTGTTGTACTTTGTCCAGCTCCACCAGTACCTCCAACCCCTCCGGGACCGGCAGCGCCACCGCCACCGCCTACATTGACAGTGCCACTACCACCCGAACCGCCAGAATATTTGACATCACCAACACCAGATGAAGATAGTCCACCAGAAGCGCCGGTACTAGAAGTTGATGCGGAGCCACCTTTTGCTAATGCGCCTTGGGATGAAAGAGTTGGTGCAGTATTTGAAACCGCATTAAACCAAGTATCGCCGCCGGGGATGGAACCGGAGCCACTACCACCTGCGCCAACATTAACGTAGACCGTGCTTCCAGCAGTTATAGATGCTGAAGTTGATTTTGAATATGCACCGCCGCCATTACCCCCATCGCTTGAAGAACGGCCCCCGCCGCCAATACATTCAATGGAAACTAGTGCATAAAAATTGCTTGGAACAGTATAAGTGGTGCCAGACGTTATAAAAATAACGCCAATAGTTTTTTGAGTTACTGTTCCTACGGAACCTGTTGCAGATACTCCAGATACATAAACAGGAACAACTACAGTTCCAACACTTGCGGTTCCAGATACGCCCGTGACTGTTACAACAGGAGATACGGGTACTGTTGTAGAAAATGGGGCTTGGGAGAAAGAAGAAATTCCATACATAACTATTCAGGCTTTCGTTGCCAGTTAAATGTATGGACGTAAAAGCCTTCAGCGCAGGCGCAGTCTTTGTGACTTTTGACCACGGACTGAAGGCTCATTTCTTTTCCTATTATTGGTTTTATTAAGCGACGAAGTTGCCTGTGCTGGTTGCTACTTTGCGAACGCTGTACCAACTACCAGCCTGTGGAGTTGCAGTGCCCGCGCTTTGCGTAAGGTTAAACCGCAGGTTTGCAGCGGCGTTGGTAGTAACAAAGAGCCTAATCTTGGCAACGTGATACACGGTGGTGGTCAATGAGGCGGTTGCAGCAAATGCTATGTTTGCCACAGCGTTTGCGGTTGCTTCAGCGTTAACCATCGCGCCCGTAATGATGCTGGTTGTGAACCCCGTAACCGGCGTGTATTCCAAAGTTGCATGGGCTACCGTAGGCGCAGAAGAAAACAAAGCAGCCCAAGTGGCGGTGCCCGCCGTAGTCTTCAAGAAGTAGCAGTAGGCTTCAATAAAGTAAGTTGTAGTAGCGGCAAGTTGAATTGCGCTGTTGGAACCAAAGAAGTTACCGATTGCCGCGCCAAACGCCGAACCAGCAGAAGACAGAACAAACTGCTGCGTCGAAGGAATAATACCGCGCAGTTCCGTGGTACCAGTTGTGGGCGTGACGTAATAGTTCGTGCCGTCATACTCCAAAGTGCCAGCGACTGGGCTTGTAAGGTTAGTGCCAGAGGTCATTGCTACCGGTGCCAGAGACGCAGTACCGGCGGATAGAGTGACGTTTGACATTGTTGGGGACGTACCAAATACCAACAACCCGCTACCGGTATCATCGGTCATCGCCGAAATAAGGTTGGCGCTTGATGGGGCGGCAAGGAATGTTGCTACGTTTGTACCAAGCCCCGACACGCCGGTAGATATTGGCAAGCCAGTACAGTTAGTTAAAGTTGTTCCGCTTGCTATGGTGCCAAGAGCAATAGAATTACCAGAGGCATCAAGATAAATAGATTTACCAGCCGGATAAGTACAGAATACGTTCTTTGAACCAGCGCTGAAGCTAACAGCGCTACCGCTATTAGAAGACGCTAAAATTGTGTCCCGACTAAGCGTTGTTCCAGAAGACGTATAAGTGCCGATGCCAATTTCCCACTCGGTTCCACCGGGCAGAACAATCGCGTAATAAGTGGTATTAGCATTACCAATTGCCGAAAAAGATTGAAAACCCGTAACAGCCCCGGCAAGAGTAACTGTGCCAGTGCCAGTAGTTGTGGTCGTTTCTTGGACCCGGTCTCTAACCACAAGCGCCATGGCTTACTCCTTCGGTTGGTCTAATGTTTGCGTTTCATATTCATCTGCGTTGTCAGTGGATTCAACAACGATAGGTTCCGGTTCTAGCTCCAGACGGCAACCATCTGGAGCAGGGTCAAAGTCGGGGTCAGCCACTATCCGGTTGATAACCAACCCCGTTGCATTGTCGATGACAAGGCAGTTAGGCATACAGCACCTAATTAAGCAATACGAATGATTGCGTTGGTAGCGTCAGCAGTCGGGAACACAATAGTGAAATCACCCGAAGACGACGACTTGTCACTACCAAAGTCCAGAACGCAAACAGTACGGTTGCCGTTGGTGCTGTTGTAAATCAAAGCGCCGCGAGCGGTAATGGTTGAGCTGGTCCAAGTGGTATCCGCAAAGTCAGTAAACGCAGTAGTACCCGAGGTAGTCGGGGTTACGTTGGTCAGGGTGTTACCACCAGCCGTATAGCCAGTACCTGTAACTTCATTGGTAGCGGTATAGACGGTAGTTGCGGCAGTGAATGATGCGCTGTTGGTGTACAGCGCAATTTTGAAAGTGTTACCTGTCGAAGTGGTGAAGTTGTGCAGAGCTTGCATCAACTCGGACTTGAACGAAGTACACATAAAGTTACCGGTAAAAGCCATTTCTAACTCCTAGTCATTAAGAATGGCAACAAGTTCGGGGTGTCCCGCTTCCTTGAGCCTGTTTGCAATGGTGGTGTTGTGAGACGCCACCGCTTGTTTCATGTATGCCAACACAACAGAATGAATGTGGCGCTTAAATGCTTCTGCTTGCTCCCGAATAACCGGGTGGCTTTGTTGTCCCACATAAATGATTTTATCAACTGCTAAATCTGTTAATTCTTCGGGAGTCATACCCCGATTGTTAGTTGCAACCACGCTAACATTACCAAGTAAAACCGGAGTTTCATAGGAAACCATTTATTACCTCACAGGATAACGAACTTGACCACTACGGTAGGCA
>Ga0209087_1001219_pt1 | contig 15326 bp, 32 predicted proteins | sample S_130805_EF_Meta_FD_187321 | JGI IMG/M metagenome (GOLD analysis project Ga0209087, IMG submission 187321) | Freshwater microbial communities from Lake Simoncouche, Canada to study carbon cycling - S_130805_EF_MetaG (SPAdes) (version 2) | ecosystem: Environmental > Aquatic > Freshwater > Lake ... | reverse complement strand
ATTATAGGCGACCCTACAACCGGAATAAGTAAAAAAATTACGCTTTCACAAATGGCGTCTTTGTTTACAGGTACAGTTGAAGAATATGCAAACCTTGCGTCATTCCCTATCACAGGCGTTGCAGATACTATTTATGTGGCTAAAGATACAAACGTTATTTATAGATGGGATTCTACTGCCTATGTTATATTATCACCTAACATTATTAATTCATTAGTATTTAGTGATGCAAATGGATTTGACGGAACTATCACTTTAGTTGGTTCTGTTGCAACATTATCAATTACAACTGCATTAACTTTAGGTTCAGTTCCTTTTATTGGTGCTTCAGGCGCTTTGACACAAGACAATTCTAACTTATTTTTTGACGATACTAATAACAGATTAGGAATAGCTACTGCATCACCGACAACTGCTCTTGATGTTTTCGGTTCTGGAATTATAGGTCGTTTAAATGCTACTTCTACAAACAATGCTTATTTAGGTTTTGCATCTAACGGAACAAACAAATGGAGTGCAGGTAATGTACAAAGCGACCATAGATTTAGAATATTTAGCGAAGCAAATAGTGCTGAATTAATTACAATTTTACAAACAGGGGAATTTGGTATTGGTATTGCAAACCCAACAACAAAGTTTCATATTGACGGCGCTGCAACTGCATTGATTGCTAACTTAGACGCAAACGTTTCTGTTGCAAAAAGTATTAGTTTCCGTTCTGACAATAGTTCAAGAATAAATTTAGAAGTAAGTGGCACAGAATCAGGTTCAAATGCAGGTGCTGATTTATTTATAAGAACTTTTACAGATGCAGGTTCATTGATTGAAACGCCTTTTTCAATAGTTCGTTCAACAGGAGTAACAACAATAAAAAGTTTAACACTTACAAATGTATTATCAGTTGCAAATGGTGGCACAGGTTCAGCTACACAAAATTTTGTTGACTTAACAACAACACAAACAGTTGGTGGTTTAAAAACATTTAGTTCACAAATAACTTCTTCTGTTGGTAATTCAGGAACAATATTAAAAAATATATCTGCAACAACAGGTTATCAAGTTGGTATAGATTTAAGAAATACAGGTGGAATAGCACAATTTGGTATAGAAAGTAGTGTTGGTGGTACTTTTGTAACAGGTTCTACTGCTTACGCTTCTATTTTTGGAAGTGGCAATGCAACGGCGACAGAAATACAAACAAATGGTACTGTAAGATTATCAATTTCTTCAACAGGTGTATCAAGTTTTAAAAATAATGTATCAGTAACAGGAACTTTATCAACAAATGACTTAGCATTAAGCAATATGTCTTTTAAACCAAATAATATAGATAATACTCAAGGAAGTTGGTTAATACAAGAAGGCAAAGAAGATTTATATATTATAAATCAATTATCAGGTAAAAAATATAAATTTAACTTAACAGAAATATAATGGCATACGTAGTTACAAACAATCCGTGGACTTCACAATTTAGTGTTGGTATTGGAACAGAAACACCTTCAACTATATTAAATATAGCATCAAGTTCACCAATAATAAGATTAAATCCAACAACACAAAATAATAATACTTCAATTGAATTCGGTGTATTAAATAGTGGTATTAATGCTTACGCTAAAATAGATGCAACTAATGTTGTAAATTATGATACTAATTTAAGATTTTTTACAAATATACCGGGTTCAAGTACTCAAGTTGAAAGAATGCGCATTGGGTATAATGGAAATATTGGCATTGGTACTACATCACCTGATGATTTAATTGATGCTACATTAGGGTTATCTGTTTATAGTAGTACAGGTAGAGCAGGAATTGCAATATCAGGAAATACAACTACTGCTGATGAAGTTTTAGGTAGATTATCTTTTAGCAATAATAATTCAACTAATATAGGAAATAAAAGGCTTGCATATATATCAGGTATTAGAGGTACAAGTAACAATAGTGCCTATTTAGAATTTGGAACTGCTGATAATACAACAGGTACACAAAGAATGGTTATTACACAATCAGGTGGTGTTGGAATTGGTACGTCAGCGCCCGGCACATATAAACTAAATGTAAATGGTACTTTTTATTCAGCAGGTTCATCATTAGAATATAAAACAGATATTTTAACATTTGATGCTGATACAAATAAAATATTAGAATTAAGACCTGTAACTTATCAATATAAAGATGAATATAAACATTTAGGTAAAGAATTAAAATCAGGTACTCAAATAGGTTTAATTGCTGAAGAAGTAACTGAAATATTTCCTGAATTAGCAATATTAAAAGAAGACGAAGATGGACAAATAAGAGTGCGAAATGTAGATTATGAAAAATTATCAATCTTACTTTTATGTGAAGTTCAAAAATTAATTAAAAAAGTAAATCAATTACAATATAAATAATATGACAGAATATAAATGGCAAATAAGAATTCTTAATTGTGTTCCAAAAAATGGAAAAATGATTGATATTGTTTCAGTAATACATTGGACAAGATTAGCAGATAATTTTTTAGGTGCTGAACATTTACAAGTTTCAATATATGGAACTATGAATTGCGGTCAACCAAGTGAAACAGACTTTACTGCATATCCTGATTTAACTTATGAGCAAATATGCGAATGGTTAGACGCAGGTTTAAATGTTGCTGAATTAGATGCTAATTTAGATTCTCAAATAGAAAACATAATAAACCCGCCAATAATAACATTGCCTTTGCCTTGGGTTAAATAAAATAACTATATTTGTAAATAAAAAAATAAACATTATGATTACTTTGAACGAACAACAATTAAAAGAACTAAACCAATTTTGTCAAGAACTTCCAACAAAATACGGAGTGCCTTTATTACAATGGTTTAAGCAAATTCAAGACGAACAAGCGCCAAAAGAAGAAAAAAAAGACTAAATGACACCGCATAGCAATCAAGCCGACATAGGCACAGGAATAAGCGTTTTAAGCGCTATTGTAAGTATTTCAACAATTCAACCGGTTGTCACATTATTTGCCGGTTTGATTGCTATTATTTCGGGTATAATGGCGATTCGCTATTATTACAATGCAACTAAAAAAGTAAAAAATGACTAAAAATATTGTGATTGCAGTCTTATTGGTTGTTGTTGCTTTATTTTTATTTACAAACCCTTCGTATAAAGGCGCTTCTGTGACCATTGTACACGATACAGTTTACCAACAGAAAACTTTTACCCAATTTAAAAAGGGAAAAGATATACATTCATATATCATTAAGACGGATTCCGTACAGATTCCTGTACACGATACAATCCGCATTTTATCCGATTATACCCGCAAATATGCGTATTCAGATACGATTCGTTTTGATACGAATAGTGTCGTATATATTCAGGACACAATAAGCCAAAATAAGATTACCGGACGTTCAGTTGGGTTAAATATTGCTGAAAAAACTATATATGTTACAAAGACAATACAACCAAAAGACAGAACTGCCATTTATTTCGGATTTTTAGGCGATTTAAGACAGGATAACAAACAACTTGGTGTTGGTGTTGGCATAGCAATTAAAACGGCTAAAAAAGGCATTATTAATGCAAATGCAACAACTAACGGTTATTCTTTGGGATATTATTTAAAATTCTAATATGCGTCAATTCTTTACAGAAGATAACAACCGTTTTAGTATGAAAAGACTTTGCGGTTTTTTGTGTACTATTTCCCTTTGTGCTAAATTGATACATACACCGACAGAAGCATTGGTTTACACCGTTGGTGCTTTGGCAGGTGCAGCTTTTGGTTATACAATGGCTGAAAAAATATTTAAAAAGGACTAAGAATGAAGGACGAAAAAACCCTTGAACGAATTAAATTACTTCACCCTAAATTAAGGGACGAAGCAATTGAAATGTACGACGAAATTATTGCCGCGCTTACAGGAAATGCAGCGTGTCGTTTTGCTTACACATTAAGAACATTCGCAGAACAGGACGGATTGTATGCGCAAGGTCGTTCTAAGCCGGGCGCAATTGTAACAAATGCAAAAGGCGGTCAATCATATCATAACTACGGTTTGGCAATAGATATTGTTTTATTGTTGGATACAGATAAAAATGGTAGCTTTGAAACTGCAAGTTGGGATACCAAAACAGATTTTGACAAAGACGGAAAATCAGATTGGATTGAAATTGTCAATATTTTTAAAAGGTACGGTTATGAATGGGGTGGCGATTGGAAATTTTTAGATTTGCCACACTTTCAAAAAACATTCGGAAAATCAATAAAAGAACTGCAATTATTGCATTCACAAAATAAAGTTGACAAAAACGGATTCGTACTAATTTAAACCAAATATGACAAACACAAACCTAAAAACAAAACGCCGCAGATTATTTTTTGATATTGAAACTTCACCGAACATTGGTTTGTTTTGGGAAGCCGGCTACAAAAAGAACATTGATTATTCAAATATAATACAAGAACGTGCGATTATCTGTATCTGTTATAAGTGGGAAGACGAAAAAGAAGTTTATGCGCTTAATTGGGACGCAAAACAGAATGACAAACGTATGCTTGAACAATTTATTGAAGTTGCAAATGTGGCTTCTGAATTGGTCGGTCACAATGGGGACAAATTTGACTTGGCTTGGATACGAACAAGGTGTTTGTTTCACGGTATATCAATGTTTCCAAAATATACAACCATTGATACGTTAAAAGTTGCCCGTCAAAAGTTTAGATTTAATTCTAATAGGTTGAATTACATTGCGGATTTCTTAGGTTTAGGTCAAAAGATAAAAACCGAATACAGTCTTTGGAAGGATATACTTTTACATAAAGACAAGATTGCAATGGAAGCAATGCTTAAATATTGCAAAAAGGACGTTGTTTTACTTGAAAAAGTATTTAAAATATTAAACAACCATATTGAACCAAAAACGCATTATGGCGTTATATTTGGACAGGACAGGGGTTCGTGTCCTGAATGCGGTTCAGACGATTTAATTAGAAATAACAAAGTTGTCACCGCAACAGGTTTAACCCGTATTCAATATAAGTGCAAAACTTGTAATAAATTTCATTCAAAAACTGACAAATAAAATGAGTAAAATACTATATAATATTATTGATGATTTGTTGGCGCGTGAAGACAAGGGTTTAAAGGAATACGGTACGACAATGGACAGAACGGATTTATCAGAATTGGATTGGTTACAACACGCCTACGAAGAAGCTTTGGATTTAAGCATATACTTGAAAAAACTTATAAATATCAAAAAAAATGAAAATGCCAAAAGGATTCAATAAATGGACATTGCCGCAACAGGAAGAATTTTTTACTAAAAAGCTTCAGGAATTATACGATATTGAAAAGGAAATAAGACAAACATTGGCAAAGATTCGCGGCGGTAATAGAATTGATTTTAAGGAAATAGAACGTCCGGACGAAATCGCTTTAAAAGGCTTATAATGACCGAAGACAAACCAAATACCGAACCCGAAGTTACTGAAGAAGCCATTGAGTGGGAAGAAGCAGAAACAACAACGCGCAGCGATTTAATCAGTTGTGCGTATTATGCATATAGTGCAGTTGAAGATATTGATTTGACATTGCTTTCAAAGATTGAAGCAAACAAAATACGTCGTATTAAAAGACAATCCTTAGACATTATTGCCGAAGTTATTGGCGAAATGCACGCAGAAATATTTGATTTAGGCGAAGAATAGCCGTTTATCAATTTATTTTGCCGTTTATCCATATATTTTTTGTTTTGTATTGTGTATATTCTGTATATTTGTGTTAACAAAACCAAATATTATGACAATAACAAACGAAACAATTGGCGAATTGTATTTAAAAAATTCAAACCGTGCCGCAGATTATGCAGGCGCTTTGGGATACAGTCGCGGTTCTTTGAATCTTATTTTACATTATGTAAAAGAAAAAAACATTGAACGCATTGAAGAAATTGCGCATTCAGCTTTGGAAGAAATTGAAGACGTATTTATTAAACACCAAATAAAATAAAATGAATCAGTTAGCAAAATTGGAAAACTTGCGTGACAATGTCCTTTATTGGGAATGGCTTTTTGATATTAGCGACAAATCAAATGCGCGTCAAAGATTAGAAGGTTTAAAAGCTGCACGTCAACATTTAAAAAATCATAAAGCAAAATATTTCCCGCACCTATTACAACAACCAAAAAACAATTTTCCAAAACAACCGTTTATTCCTATGTCAGATTGGACAGAAAAATTTGAAGAATACGGCGATATGTATTAAATTTATAAACCTAAAATAAACCTATGAAATTAGTAAAAATTCAAGCTGAATTAAAAGCACCGAAAGGACAAGTAAACAAATTCGGAAATTATCGTTACCGAAGCGCCGAAGATATTATTGAAGCGGTAAAACCAATACTTCATAAAAACGGTTGTGCGTTGCTTATTAGTGACGAAATTGTGCAAGTTGCTGACCGTGTATATGTAAAAGCTACGGCAATGATTTATGACAATGAAAACCCTGACTTTCAATTTATGTCGCACGGTTGGGCGCGTGAAGAAGAAGTTAAAAAAGGAATGGACGCTGCACAAATAACCGGTTCAGCTTCTTCGTATGCCCGTAAATATGCGCTTAATGGTTTACTTGCAATTGACGATACCAAAGACGCAGACGCAACAAACGAACATAAAGACGAAGTCGGAAATGACAAACGTTTATATTTATTAACTTTGTTGGAATCCACAACTTACGACGAACAGGCAAAAGAAAAATTGGCAATTCGTATTGAAGCATTGACAACAAATGAATCATACGAAAAAGCATTATTAAACCTGCAATCAAACCAAATACAGGACAAAGACCGTATTGCAATGGGTTTAAATTACAATCAATCAGACATTAAAAAAACAACAAAAAGAAAATAATGCGCGAATATACAATTGAAGAACTAACAAATAAAGCGGAACGAATGTTGGACTTTTTACAAAAACCATTGCCAAAAAATGATTCGCCTGATTATCACGACGCATTAATAAAACGTTTAGATACTTTAAATATTGCAATGACACAATCAGGGGAATACAGAACCGCCGCAGAATATAAAATTGAATGCGTTATTGATATGGAAATTGGCGACAAAATACACGAAATAATGGAAGGTAAATTGGCAACGTCAACTGTAAATATGTGGGTTAAAAGCAAAGCGCGTGAATGGTCACGTTTAAAAAGCGCTTTTGACAGAATAAACGCTTCTTCAGTTCACCAAATAGACGCCATTCGTTCAATTCTTAGTTGGGAAAAAGCCAAAATAAACCTTTAAATATGAAACAACAAACTTATCAGGACTTAGAAAATGGAATGCAAAATTTAGTTCCAATAGAACGTCAAATGTTATTGGCTGAAGTTTACCATTATTGTTGGTATTCACCTGAAGCCTATAATGAATTAAAAACATTCTTAAAAAAGTGGGAAAAAGAATGTGAAATTAAAGCCGTATTTTTTAAACCGGAATCAGAAGATTCCACAAACCAAATATAATGTCAGAAGTAAAAAAAGAATCAATCGGCGCTTGGAAGCGCACAACACCAAAAGGCGAAGTAATCAATTTCACAATTAACGGTCAGCGTTATAATATGTGGGTCAATTCTTATAAAGATAAACCTGCGCAACCTGATTTCAAAATTTATGAAGATAATTACGTTGCACCAACAGAAACACAACCACAACAACAATCAAAAAAAGAATTTAAACCTTTGTCTGAAGACGACTTATTTTAATTATGAATGAAGAACTAAAAAATGAATTGGTACAATGTTATAAAAACAGTTTGTCAAGCTTAAAATTGATTCATAAAACGTTAGTTAGTGCGAATGTAATAACAGAAGATTTTGCAGTTAGCAAAGGCGCAACAGACATAAAACCGCATAGGTTGGTTGAATTAGTACAGGACGTTTTTGAAACAGACGTATTGGCTAAGAATAGAAAGCAAACAACAATCTTTGCGCGTAAGGCAACCGCATATATTTTAAGGAAATACACGCAATTGTCTTTGGCTGAAATTGCACCTTTAATTGGTGTCGGCGACCATACAACAGTTATTTACAATATACAAACGGCTTCCGATTTAATGGACACAGAAGATTGGTATAAAGAAAAAATTGAACAAATTGAAGAAGATATTGAAAATTTTAATAACTTTGTAAAGAAATAAATAAACGCGTTATGGTACAACGCAATTAAAAATATATTGGGTCAACGGATTCACGGCAAGTACCATTTGCCGAAGTCCCGCGACCCTTTTTTTATTATGGCAATATTTAGAAAAATACACGTCAGTTTTTGGAAGGACGAATTCATTGAAAGCCTAACACCTGAACAAAAGTTTTTTTATTTGTATTTAATGACAAATGACCGTACAACGCAATGCGGAATTTATGAAATTACAATTAAACAAATGTGTTATGATACCGGGTATAATGAAGACACAATTAAAAAACTAATTGAATTCTTTACGAAATGCGGAAAAATACAATATTCTTTGAAAACAAAAGAAATTGCAATGAAAAATTGGTCAAAATACAATGATTCAACTTCGCCAAAGGTAAAATCCTGTATAAATAAGGAACTTTTGAAAGTAAAAGATACAGTATTGATACAGTATGCATACAGTATGGATACACATACGCAAGAAGAAGAAGAAAAAGAAGAAGAACAAGAAGAAGAAAAAGAACAAATTGATAATAAAACTTTGTTTTTAGATAAAATTGAACCTTTTAAAATTTTATTAGGGGAATCATACCAAGAATTTATTGATTATTGGTGCGAATCTTCAAAAAGTGGTAAATTGCGTTACCAAGCCGAAAAATATTTTGACGTAAAACGCCGGGTTAATACTTGGCTTCAAAACAAATTAAAGTATGGAAATACAAAAATACTGACCCAACCTTTGCAAGTCGCAAACGAATGGAAGACCTTAAAAATTGGGTTAATAGCTAAGGAAGACCTGCCAATTGTTGAAGCATTTAAAGGCGAAAAATTAAATTTAGTTTCACCGGTCACATTAAGGGAAAATTTGGCTTATATTTTTACTTTGATTGGTTTAACACGTTTGCCGGATAAAATGGAATTGGAAGTTATTGAAGATTATATTCGTACAACATATCCTTATTTTACAGTTCAGGAAATGCGAATTGCATTTAAAATGGCGGTTCAGGGACGTTTAGAATGCAATACTGACCATTATGAAAAGTTTTCACCAAAATATATATCCCAAATTATGAATGCCTATAAAGCCAAAGCCAATGAAATTAGAAAAAATTTACCGCCGCCGGAAGAACCGCCTGCAAAACAATTAACAGACGACGAAATTGTTGAATTCACAAAAAATGAATGGTTGACGGGTAAACGCGAAGATTTTAACCGTGTTTTTAATGCTGACAAAGTATTTGGAATACTTTTAAAACAGGGAAAATTGAAATTTACACCTGAACAAATATTGGAAACAATAAAGGTTGTACGTGAAGACAATTTATATAGATTAAACCGATTGAATCATTATGAAGCAAAAGAATTCAGCAAAAAAATAAAAAACGAAGACTTTATTGAATCACAATGTAAAAAATTGGCGTTAGTCAAATATTTTGAAAATATATCAAATTAAATACACACATTACGGGACGGTAAAATATTGTTATACAGACAATTTTATTGATTTTTACGCAAATTATCCTGAAGTTAAAACAAAAGAAAACAGATTATTATTTAAAAAACAATTTTATGAAAAAGTGCAACAAGTGCAAAAAGACAAAGGATTGGGATAAATTTAGAAAAACAAAGCATAATTTAGACGGATATTATGGATACTGTATTGAATGCGCTAAATTAGATTATCAAAAATACCGTGACCGTAAAAAGGAAGGTGTAATAAAAGCTTTTTAAATGGATATTTCAGCAAATGATTTAACAAAGTGGGCGAAGAAAAACCTTGAATATATTGGGTACAGACTAAACAGGGTAATCAATATACCATTTGGAAAACGCAAAGGAACTATCCAAAAGGGTTGGGCTGACTTGCAAGGATACACAGAAAACGGTGTTTATGTAGCAATTGAAGTCAAGAAAATTGGCGATAAATTAAGCATTGAACAAAAGGAACGTTTAAAAGATATTTTTGATTGTGGGGGAATTGTTTATATTTGTACTGAAAAGGATAACAAACCCATCTTAATAGAATGGTCAAAAATGAAATTTTAGCAGAATTTTGGGACTTAAAAGAAGTCAACGACGCATTTGCTAAAATGCAGCCTGAAGAATTGCAGTATGATTTAAAGGCTGAAGTTTTTTTGGTTCTTTGTGAAATGGACGAACAGAAATTAATTGGAATGTACCAACGCAATGAATTGAAATTTTATATTGTGCGAACAATGTTAAATATGATAAAAAGCGACAGAAGTACATTTTATAAAAATTATCGCAATCATATTGAATTTGTTGCAACGGACTTGAACAAAGAAATTCAACGGTTAAATACAGAACCAACGGATTTGATTGATAAACTTGAACAGAACTTGGAAGGGTTACATTGGTATAATAAGGAAATATTAAAACTATATGCAATTGACTTTAAAAAGAATGCAAAGGAATTAAGTCGTAAAACCGGTATTCCATATATGTCAATTGTACGAACGATAAATAAAACCAAAAAACAAATGAAACAAAATATAAGAAAATGATTTTATCAATTATAACCGCAATTTGTGCATCACTATTTATTAACGATATACATAACCTTCCCTTTAAATGGAAAATCAATTTCAAGCCATTTAATTGCGGAAGTTGCTTGGCTGCGTGGCTTGCACCAATACACTATTTCGCACCTGAATTAATACAAAATATTACTTCGTGCATATTTATTGCCGGATTTATAGCGCCAATTATTTCAAAATTAATATGGAATTTATGGAAATAAAACAAGAACACCGCGATTTTTTAGACGCTAATATTAGCAATTATGAAAGCGCGCAAAACGGATATATACGAAATTTGGATTTACCCGAACTTCAAATGTACGAACATATTTACAGGCTATATTTAGACCCAAACTTTTTATTGTCTGTTTGGTGTGGCGCTTGCAAGTTTGAAATGATTATGCGTTTATACAATTGGTATGTGGCGCAGCCTAAACCAATAGAAAATAATGAAGAAGTAATTATTACTTTTATTGTTGAAGAACCAAAGAAACGAGGACGTAAACCAAAAACAAATGGCTAATTATATACACCCAACCGCCATAATTGGCGATAATGTTATTTTAGGCGACAACAATTATATTGGCGCATATTGTATAATAGGTGACCCGGCTGAACATAAAAAGCATTGGAAGAAAAGGGTTATTGCAGGAATTGAAATAAACGAAATTGAACGCGGACAAGTTATTATTGGTAACGGTAATATGATTACCGGAATGGTAACAATTGACGCGGGAACTGAAGAACCAACTATTATTGAAAATGGTTGCTTCATAATGAAACACGCACATATTGGTCACGATTGCCATATAATGAATGACGTAACGATTAGCTGCGGCGCAAAGATTGGGGGACATTCTATTATTGGCGAAAAATCAAATATTGGCTTAAATGCAGTTTTACACCAATTTAGTGTAATTAAAAAAGGTTGTATGATTGGCGCAAGTGCATTTTTCAAAGGTCAATCAGAAAAAGAAATGAAATACGCCGGAGTTCCTGCGCGAATTATAGGTTCAAATATTAGATAATGTATATAGCCGTAATTTTACTAAACCTAAACAGAAACCATTTAGCAAAACGCGTTGTTGACCAAAATTTTAATAATGCGGGATACAATGCGGATTGTTTTTTGGTTGACAATGGAAGTGACGAAGTCCCGTATGATTTATACAATTGGACTAATTGCAATGTTTCAACAAAGAAACGCGGAATTGCCGCAGGTGTTAACGCCGGTTTAAATATGACACGCGCATACGACGGGGTTTGCATATTAGCAAATGACATTCTTTTGCCTGAAAATTGGCTTTTAAAGTGGGTTAATTATTCAAACCTAATACCAAAGACGGGTATTATTGGCATACATTGCGTTGAAGATTTGCCGCCATTGGTTGACGGGATACATAAAGTACATACACCGTTTGGCGATAACTACCTTACAAGGGAATTAATTGATACTATTGGCGGGTACAATGAAGAATACGACCCGTATGGAATGCAAGACCGCGATTATGCAGAACGTGCAACCATTGCAGGATTTACAAATTACTATTTACCCGAATTACATTCTGAACATATCGGACACGACGTTGGAAATAATACAGAATATAGACAAATGAAGGACGAAAGTTTGGCAAGGGCGCAGTCAGTTTGGGAAAAATACCAACCAATTTATCACGAAGAAAAAAACCTATATGCGCATTTTAGCAATAACAAGTAAAACAAGCGGCGTCGGTTATCATAGAATCATTATGCCAATTGTCAATATGCAAAAAGACTATTGTTTAATGACCGATACAATAAGTGAAGAAACATTTGAAGGCAATTATGATATTGTCGTTATGAATCGTATGTTGGAGAATATAACACCCGACCAAATGGACGCTTGGCGAACTAAATATGGCTTTAAATTAATTGTTGACAACGACGATTATTGGTTTTTGGATTCAACACACATTTTACACGAACGATATGTTTTAAATAATGTCAGTCAGCAAATTATAGATTGGATTCGTATTGCAGACCTTTGCACAGTAACGCACGAACGATTGGCTGAAGAAGTAAAGCCGTATAATTCAAATATTGAAATTATCCCAAATGCCATTCCATATGGTGAAGAACAATTTAAAGATTTTAAAAAGGATTCAGACCTTATTCGTTTATTTTGGTCAGGTTCAGGAACGCACGGCAAAGATTTGGAAATATTACGAAACCCAATGAAGCGTATTAATTTTCCTGTTCGTACAGTAATTGCCGGATACAATGAATATGAAAAGCCAATTTGGGACAGTATGATTTGCGCATTCACTAACGGTTTAAAATTAAAACCGACGATTTACAATTATAATGAAGTTACTTCATATATGGCAGCATACGCGGATTCAGATATTTCACTAATTCCTTTGGTGGATTCCAAATTTAATTCAATGAAGTCTAATTTAAAGGTATTAGAAACCGCAGCAAAGAAAAACCCGGCTATTGTTAGCAACGTACACCCGTACAAAGGATTTTATCCCGCTTGTCACGTTAACAGTCAAAAAGATTGGTATTATTGGATAAAACTATTAACCAAAGACAAAGACGCCCGTAAACACTACGGGAATGCTTTGTATGACTATTGCAATAAGAATTTCAATTTACACGAAGTAAACAAACACAGATTCGCTATTTATAGTAAACTAATAGGAAATGCCGGTAATTAAATGTTCAAACGGGAAATATAGAATTGGGTCAGGCGCTTGCATATATGACACCGAAGAAAAGGCAACCAAAGTTTGGCAGGCAATATTGGCTTCAGGCGCTTACGCAGCCGACGAAAACAAAGTTTCAATTGATTTTGACGATACATTGGATACAGAACGCGGAAAAGAATTGGCAAAAAGATTAATCGCAGAAGGAAAAACTGTTTATATAGTTACCCGCCGCCAACAAAGCGCAAGCGAAGAAGTTTATAAAGTTGCGGACGAATTAGGAATTCCAAAAAGCCGCGTTAAATTTACAAATGGCGCTTATAAGTGGGAAACAATAAAACACTACGGCATTGGTACACACTACGACAACAATTCCCGTGAAATTGAATTAATTAATTCCAAAACGACCGCAAAGGGGGTAAAATTCGCGTTTCAGGATTCATACAACGATTATCCCGAAGCTGCGACAAACAACGCTAAAAAGGCTTTAAAATACGCAGAAACAAACGGTTGGGGTGAATGTGGGACACCGGTTGGAAAAGCAAGGGCAAACCAATTGGCAAACAAAGAACCAATTTCACGCGATACGATTGCAAGAATGGCGTCCTTTAAAAGACACCAACAGAATAAAAACGTTCCTTACGAACAGGGTTGCGGCGGCTTAATGTGGGACGCTTGGGGTGGCGACGAAGGGATTGATTGGGCGATTCGCAAGCTTAAACAAATAGATGAAGAAGCACGTTAAGATTTACCTTGAATACTTTGGCTACGGAATAGAAGATTTTATTGCGTGCGAAGTATGCGGGCAAAAGGCGGTTGACATACACCATATTGACGCGCGTGGAATGGGGGGAACGAAAAACGAAGATACAATTGACAATTTACAGGCGCTTTGCCGACAATGTCACGTTGTTATGGGGGATACAAAAACACATTATCAATATTTAAAGGAAATTCATAATAAAGTATTAAACCAATGATAACCAAATCAGGTTTTTCTTATTTAGATAGGGGTTACTTTAGAAGAAAATACCGAATATTAGTAAAAAAATTAATAAAAAAAGGATTAGTTTCTTATGGCAAAAGTAAAATCAGATAGTCGCAAAGTATCATTCGGTAAAAGGAAATGCGGACACGCAAAAAAGTCTTATAATAAACACAGTCCAAAACCAAAAGCATACAGGGGACAGGGAAGATAAAACAAACTGTGGCAAAACTGCGGAATTTATGGCAAAATCAAAAGGAATAGAAAACTTAAAACCATTCGCAAAAGGCGAAGATTCAAGGCGTAACTTGGAAGGACGCCCGCGCAAATATGTAAGCCTATTAAAAGAACAAGGTTACAAATTGGGCGAAATAAACGATTCAATACAGGCTTTAATGTCAATGACACAAAAAGAATTGGAAGCGGTGACAAAGAACCCGGACGCGACTGTACTTGAAATGACAGTTGCAAAGGCAATCATAAAGTCAATGAATAACGGAAGTCTTTATTCAATGGATACTTTACTTTCACGCGTTTACGGTAAACCAAAAGAACAGGTTGACGTACAACAGGATTCACGAATTGAAGTTGTATTTGTTGACGGCAAAACAATTTTGTAATATAAACGGCGTATCTTTACATTATGCGCATTGAGTTACCAACACCACATTTAAACCAAAAGCAAATATTGGATTCCAATAAACGATTCATTGTCGTTATGTGCGGACGTCGTTTTGGTAAGTCTGAATTGTCGCAAATACTTGGAATCACAGAAGCTTTAAAAGGCGGGTCAGTTGCATACGTTACACCAACATACGGATTGGCACAGGTATTCTTTGAACGCCTGACAAAAACATTGCCATTTAAAAACAATATTTCAAAGCTTAAAATCTATTGTCCCAACGAAGGTTCAATTGAATTCTTTACAGG
>Ga0209087_1001218_pt1 | contig 15337 bp, 23 predicted proteins | sample S_130805_EF_Meta_FD_187321 | JGI IMG/M metagenome (GOLD analysis project Ga0209087, IMG submission 187321) | Freshwater microbial communities from Lake Simoncouche, Canada to study carbon cycling - S_130805_EF_MetaG (SPAdes) (version 2) | ecosystem: Environmental > Aquatic > Freshwater > Lake ... | reverse complement strand
CTTGCGGTCGCGTAACTCGTAGAGGAACTTGACGAATCCGATCTCGTCAACTTTCTCAACTTTGTTCTCCATAAATGTTTTGGCGTGTTGGTTGAGCGGCCAGATCACGAAGAATGGCACAGAGTCTTCGGCGACTTCGCCCCACCAGCCGTCCTGATTCGAGTGACCGTACTGCACGATGAACGCTGGGATCTTCGCCAAGTTGCCGAGATTGCATAAAGTCTTGGCACCGACATTGGTTAGATCAAGTGTGGCGTGTTCGTGCTTGTAGTCGATGATTCCTTTCGGTACACATTTGTCGTATTCGACCATGAGGAAGTCAACGTCCATTGCCGGCACGTTGTAACCCCAGGTGCGATGTCTGCCTGACAGCCATGCGTCCCGTTTGAAATGTTGCTCATTGGATGTCATTGTTGCTCCTCTAGTTTGAGTAAATGTTTTGCAATCCATTGCGCTACTGGTGACGCAACTCCGTTGCCACATTGTTTGTAGCGATGTGTGTCGGCTTGTTCAGTTCCGTCTGCTTTGTATCGGGTGTGGTCATCAGGCCAGCCCATTAGCCGTTCGCACTCCAACGGTGTGAGTCGACGTACTGCCATCGTTGGTTCAAGTACACCTGTGGATTGTTTTGTGCCTGCTCTTAGAGCGTGGTGGGTTGCACCGATTGTGTCGTTGTATTCATCGTAAGCAACTGCATGTCCGTTGCCTTCTTTACGTAAAGTTGGCCAAGCTTTTTCGGATGGTTGAGCATCTAATCCTTGTGTATGGCTAAAACCTATGATTGGCACATTATTGCCACCTGTTCCCATACGTTCTTTTAATGTTTGTACCGGTTCTTCATATATTCGGACATCATCTACCCGTGTGCCGTCAATCAGCATCGGTTGAGATGTAGCTACAGCATGTGGACCTTGTGCTACAAGGCTCGGTGATATTGGGTCGTCCGAGATGTGTGGTTGATATAGCGCATTCTCTCCTTGATTGAATGCGGCACGATCAATGAGGATCGGTGCATTTTCTATGACCAAATCTGTTGCATCTTTATAATCTTGTGATTTTATTGCTGAAGCTCTATCGTCGTTGGTGTAATCTCCAAATCCTCGCATCCTGAAACCATTTTCTCCAACGCTTGTTGCAGTCTTGCTGGTAGTGCTTTGCCTCTTCGATTTGCTCTTCGCAAGATGCCTTGGCAGGCTTTCGGCGACAGGTAGTAACGTTTCTGGACATCGTTCGGCGAGGACAGGATCGAAGATAGCGATGACGAACACGCGCCTTCGTCGTTGGGGTACTCCGAAGTATTGCGCATCCAAGACTGCCCATTCGATGACCATCGCGCCTGCTTCAGCCATTTCGTTGATGATGATCCCGAAGTCAGCACCTCGGTTGGAATTGAGTGCGCCGACGACGTTTTCCCAAATAGAGATTCTTGGATATTGTCCATTAGTTTCCTTTCGTAGTTCTTTGATGATGCGTATGCCTTCGTGGAATAGTCCTGATCGTTCGCCTTCCAGTCCGCTGCGTTTACCTGCCACCGATAAGTCTTGGCATGGTGAACCCCACGCAACAACATCAATCACGGGTGCGTGGGTGAGGATGTGTTTGCCTGTGAGGGTTGATATGTCTTGCCATTTCGGTACATGTGGCCAATGCTTGTTGAGGATTGTGTTGGCGTGTTTATCCCATTCGCATTGGAATACTGTTTCCATCCCGCCGTTTTCTAATCCGTAATCAAAACCGCCCACGCCAGAAAAGAGGCTGAGCAATTTCATCTAGGTTGCATCTCTCTGACATCTGCAAGGTTTTCTAAGTGAAATGTGACGGCTTCTTTGATGAACTCGCTTGTGTTCATCCCACGCCGTTTTGCTTCTTTTCGGACTTGTTTTAATAGTTTGTCATCGCATCTGAATGACAGCATCGGATAGGTTTTCATCTCAGAGTTGATTGCCGATAACATCAAGGATGAAGATTGCTTGTTCTGAAGTGATGAATGAGTCTTCTTTATATGCAAGTTTGCAAGCATCGTAGAAGTCTTCTTGTGCCACGCGAGCATCAAGGTCAACTGGTAACAAGTACACACCGCCACCATAACCGTCATCGTGAAGTGTGCAGATGATTTTGCCATTCTTGTAGAGGTTGCCTTCGTACATTTCGCCCTCTCGACCTTTGCGTGACCAAGTGATTTTGACTGCGTACTCTTTGATTGGTTCGTGTGTGGCAGGTATTGCCCATTCCATATCTTCCATACCTTTAAGAACTTGCATCAATTCTTCGGTTAATGTGACCAAGGCTTTTGCCTTCTTGGTCTTTGTTGTTGTTGCCATTTCGTTTCTCCTTTGTTGTATAGGGCTTATTCCCTATGTATGACAATGTAGTGGCTTTGTCAGACAAATGCAAGTCATTTCGCAAGATTCTTTTATATGGCGTAAAATAGCCCTTTTATAGCCTTATTGCTCCTCATCTTGGTCAAATGGTGACTGATCGGCACCATATATGTAGTAGCCCATGGTGGGATGATTTCGTCTGCGTTTCGGCTTTGGCTTGCCAAGTGTCGCACCAGGGTATTGCATACCGTTGCGCAACAGTTCGTGGAATGTCAACGCTTCAAATGACCGATCCAGTCCGCCTTGGATGAGGGCGTCTGCGAGCATGTCGCAGCATTGTCGTTCCTTCTGCAATTCGTTTTGCATTTGGATGAGTAGTTGTTTTTCTTTGTTATTCATGTGCAGGCCTCCTATGACCTAATCGTCTTCAAGTAGCTGTCTTGCTATCCGAAGTTTCTCGGCAGCGGATGCTGATTCGAGAAGACCGATAGTAGTTGATGTGACCTGCTCGGGCGGGCATATGGTAAAGAATTTTTGTTCGGTTGTCACATAGTTTTGGATCGTCGCGACCAGCACATATGAGGTGCATACATTGTCGGCGTCAACTTCGGATTCAATAAAGTATTTGATGCGGTCATCAATCGGATCCTGATGCTCACTCATCGTCGTCGTCTAGTTTCTCGCCACAGTAAGGCTTGACCGGCAGGACACGTTTGCGGACACAAGAGCAGAGTGTCGCTTTCATTTGTTTGCGACGGTCTGCGGGAATGGGAGTTCTTCATAGGCTTGATTCAAGAGTGCCAGGTAGCCGAGAGCGTCAAGCAGGCTGTCGTGGTGCAGACGATTCTTCTCAAGATTGGTGCGGAGTCTGGCCATCTTGACCGACACCATGAACAGCAGCGCATCGGACATGGATAGTCGGATGCCTGTCAGCCCAGCGAAGATGTCAATGACTTTGGCGTAGTCCTCGGTGACTGGGCCGTAACTGGCATTGCGTGGACCTGTGATCGTTGCGTGTGCTTCAAGCAGAATGTTCTCGCCAGTCATTTGTTCTCTTTGACGATTTCGTATTTGGATTGGCTGAATGCAAGGACACGGCCATTGGGTTCGATGCCGATCCATGTCGGATTATCTGGGTCGCAAAGACATCCTGCGATGCGTTCGGTGTTGAGTCGGACTTCGCCGTCACATAACTGACAGACGATGTATGTGTCAAGTCCGATGGTGATCACAGTTCAATGCCTTGTTGGATGTGGACGCGGAGTCGGGAGACGAGTGCGTGTGCTTCGCGCAGATGAACTTTGCAGGCTTCTAGTTCTTGGTGAAGGCTGACGCAGTTGGTGCGGTCGTCGTCGCGTTGCTGGGTGACGAGTTCTAGTGCGACTGATAGTTCTGCGACTCGGGTTTGTAACTCGACTATCTCTTGGCTCATTGCGTATGTGTCGCCGGTCATTTCTTGCTTCTCCGTTCTAGTTCTTGTTTGAGTGATGTGATTACTTCAAAGAGCCGATCCTGTTCGCCGACTCCAACGTATTGTTTCTCCAAGAATCTGATTGCGTCTTGAATGTCTGTCTTAGTCATGTGACCTCCGTTAGTAGGTGAACGACCTTACTCTGCCGAAAGGGATACTGCAAAGTAAGGTCGAACCCTGCTTAGGTTTCTACCAACGGTCGTCGGTTGCGACCTTCTCTACCTTGGCTGCGAAGAGCTTCGGTGCGTTGAATGCTTTGTTCTTCTGTTCTCCGTCACCCGTGTATCGGATCTGCACTTTGTTGCCGACCAGTTCGGTCACTCCAGCGGACTTCGCTGCTTCACGAATAGCGTTGATCATCACGCCACGCGCCCACAGGTTACATTCGCCTTCGGTCTCTGTTTTCAGGGACAACACATAGACGAAGCGTGGATCACCGTTCGGCCATGTTTTGGCGTTACCGGCTGGATCACGGTCTTCAAGTTTCTTGACATCTGTTACGACGCCTCCGTGTGTGTCTCCTGGTTTCTCGAACTTCAACGTGGGAAGTTTGGGTCCGCCTCCTGCGAGGAGATCTTGTTCATCTGACATTGCTTAACCTACTTTCTGTTTGTTTGGGAATCGGAATATATTCATGTCGGTGTCGTAAGTGATTTCTTGTTCATCAAAGCGCACCAGTTTGCAGATGTCCCGAAAGACTTCTGCTTGTGTTGCGTTGAGATGACCTACTGCACCGCCTGCTGTTTTCATTTCATAACCAGTCGCCGAATAGCAGATGCTTCGGATCAGGTCTTCGTCAAAGTTGTCTGACATGATGAGGTCGATTAGACCGCGTCCGATCAGATATCTTCGATGCGATTTCAGACGGTCAAACGAGATTGACTGACCGTACTCGTGGGCTTGTGTTGCGACATCTTTGATGAGTGAGCGTTGCTGTGGGCGAAGCGTATCGAAGTCGTCCTGCAACATTGCTGCACAAGTTCGTTCCACACCGATCTCGTACAGGTGTCCTTCGAAGTCGTTCATTTCGGTGCCTTCGGTTTTGCTTTGCGTGTCTTCGACTTTACGGTTGGATCACCTTCAAAGAACGGTACATCGAATCTGGTTTCAACACTTATAATCATGTCGGTGATGAACGCGATCTGCACCTCGGAACAGTCGTCAACTTTCGGCAAGTCTTCAGGCCAGCCGGCACGAAGAGCGCGTTGACCTTCATCTGGTAGATGCAAGATTCGAGCCTTCACCCAAGCCTTCTGTAAGTTAGGCTGATCAGCGACTTGGCGTGAGATTGGAATGATCTTGGCGTCTTCTAGCCGTGACTCTATGTCTCGGCGTTTACGCCATGCACGCACGTCTAGTGCGAGTTCCAGTCCGACTTTGCCTGCTTCTAGGTCTACGAAGTACAGCTCGCATCTGCCTTCGCCTGCTGGGAGATGAAAGACGATGGCTCGGTCTTGATCCACGAATGGCATTGGCAGTCGCTTCTCGTTCTTCCAGTCGTAGATGTATTCCGCTGTCGCATATGCAGCCAACTGGATTGCGATTGACCGCCACGAGTACGACAGGTCGGTGCCAGTCTTCAGGTCGGCGATATACAACTTGCCTTGGTATTCAACGACTCTGTCCATCGTGCCTGCGTATTCGGATGTGTCGTTGATGATCACTGACTCGATGTATTCGCGAATGATTTTGACACCAAGTTCGTTGAGTGTCGCCGTGTAGGCGTCAACATCTGCTTTGAGTCCTGGCAAGATCATCGGCTTGTTACCGAGATCTATTTCCTCGGTCAATGCGTGAAGTGCTGTACCAAGATTGGCGCGACTGTTTCCGCCACCTGCAGTGATTGCTTCCTGTGCGATTGCGTTCAACGCAGATTTGTCATCAAGTTTTGTTGACGCTTGTGCCAACAGATCTGATCGGTTGACAAGTCCTGTGATGACCATACGGTTCGCCCATTGTTTTAATGCGGCTTCATCGTCGGTGACTTTTGCAATGGTGGTGACTCGTGTGTATCCGAGTTTCTTGCCGGCACGACTAATTAAGTATCGACCCCACCGATCTTTCGGTGCGTCTTCTCGTCGTTCTTCTAGCATGTGCAGTCTCCTTATTTTCTTGGGAATCTTTGTTGGTTGGAACTATATCGGATCTGTGTGCGCGGATGCGGGAATGCTTTTGTATGCGTTCCAAAGTTTGAGGAACTCGGTCATTGTCATGATCGCATACCAGTTGTCAACTTCGGCTGCGCCTTGTTTCTTCACGGCGCAAACACCATGATTCGTGCCACGGTTCTTCTGCTCAACTTCAAGTTCTCGAAGCCAACAACCGATGTCGTGTCGGCGTTGATCCTTCACTTCTACGGTCAGGTCTTCAACTCCGTCAATGTCGCCGCGGTCATCTGTCCAACCTGATCTGGCGCGTTCAGCCTTTGGGTGGCCGTGGTCTTGGAAGAACTTCGCCACCTGCAATTCGGCGCGCGTACCTTTTCTTCGTTGCGGATTTGACATGAGTACCATCTCTCCTTCGTCGTCGTATCTCGATGCGTCGCTCAACTGTTGTCAGCCCACCCCACACGCCGACAGAATCGTACTTGATAGCAAAGTCTAGACACTTTTGGCGGACCACGCAGATGTCGCAAAGTTTCTTTGCTTCACGCACCGCATGTAAATATCTTTCGTGGAAGAAGATGTCTGTTCCTTCACCGCGACAAGTTCCGTGTTGTTGCCAATCTGGTCGGAGTAATTCGAATACGTTTTTTGACTCCGACCAGACGTCAATGATTCTGTTTTCGCTCATCAGTTAATTTGGCGTATCCATTTAGATACTTTGATCATCACCGCAAAGTTGATCGCTGCATAGATTGCGATCTGTGTCGTTGATGCCGGTGATTCTTCTGGGAGTCGTGGCATGCAAAGAAGCATGACCCAACCCGCCAAGATGAACGCCAATGTGAACTTGATTTTTTCTTTCGTTTCCATTTGTCCTCCTAGTTGATACTTCGCCTGTATCAGTTATAGGACATTAGGGCATGGATGTGGTGGATACCTTGCAGACCGTCCAGTTACAAGGGTTCCACGGCTCAAAGCCTGACAGACGGTACAGAACTAGCCCAGCCTGAAGGTTCGTGTAGGCGTCGAGTAGTGGTGCTTGGGTGCAGATGTTTAGTTCACGGCAGATCGCAGCCCACTTGTTTCTTTTCGTGTCGTAGTTGACGCCGTTGATTTGTAGAAGCCCTGTGTCGGACCTGTGATTCCATTCGCTGACGCCTGTGATGTTGCAGTCTTTGTCAACGATGTCTCCTCCGCGACGGTTTGGGCATCCACCCGACTCGCGCAGGACGATCTGGGTGAGCTGGTCAATGCTGTTGTCTGGCCATCCTGCCTGCTTGGCAAGAGATGGAAGCCAGGAGACATCGCCGTGACGGAACCTGATCGGCTTGGGTAGGTCAAGCCTGTCAGGTTGCCAGAGAGGCTGTAATGCTTCGACATCGCTTCTGGTGACGTCTGGTGCGTAAGCGGCGTGGGCTATGCCAAGGCTCATGGTGAGTGTTGCGACTGTTGCCATGATTGCGGAGAGTATGCGCATCGTGGTCCTTTCGTAAGTGCAGGGATAACGCAACCAGAAGGAGGTGACTGGTTGCGGTGCCACATCAACCCTAGTGGGGAGCGCACCTGCCAACCTTAGCCGATGGGCTTTGATTTTCGCTAGTTTTAGCGGTCTGGAGTATTTATTTCTAGATCCATCAACACTTTGATGCTGACAACCATCTTGACTGGAATGTGCAGAACGTGGTCGATGGCGTCTTCGTTGCGTGATTGGTAGACGGTGACGTGGTCAGGTTTGCCTCCGTCAGTTGTGGAGAGTAGGAAGCCGACTGTGTTGACGACCGCTGGTTCGGTGTCGAGGCTGGTGATTGGTATCCATGATTCGGATCCGCTGTGCGCGTCATGCCAGATGACAAGTACGGCGGTCACTTCTTCTTGCGTGTCGCAACCTGCTTGACCTTTAGGTCTTTGCGTGGCTCCTTGGTTGATGTGTTGACATGCCAGTCGAGATGGCTGGTGAGTTTCGCAGATGTTTTGCCGACCATGTCAATCACGGTGTCGAGTCGCTTTTGGACGATTGCGTGATCGGTTCGGTTTTCGTTGGCGAGGTTGCGCATTTGGATGATGGCGACGGCGATTCCGCCGAGTGCTGCAACTACTGCAGCGAAGACGACTGCGAGTCCAGCGTCCATGTCACACGACCTTCTTGCGGTCAAGCCATGCTTGGACGGCTGGTGGAACATTGTCACCGGCTGTGTAGCGCAGATGCCATGGTTCTTCTGGTACGACTTCCCAACTGAATCCGAAGTCGAGTGCGTTCTTCAGCATCCATTCGAAGCGTGGACCTGACGCCGACCAAATATCACAGGCAATGCCGAGGTTGTGCATGGACGAGCCAGGTGCTGCGAGCGATGCCATGGTCGGCGACTTCTTGTACCACTTCACACCTTCCCAAGTTCGTGTTGATGCGCCTTCGAGCGGTGACTTCTGATATCGCTGCAAGAAGATTGTTGTTTGGAATGCGAGTGACCGATATGTGTCGCCTTCGGATACGGGTTTGAATGGTTTGATTCCGTCTGCGAATGCTTTGTCGCGCATCGCATGATATGCGTCGGCTGCTCGCCAGTGAAGTTTGCCGTACGGTTGGACGTCGCGAAGCAGATGCGCAGGCACCTCACCAGGCTTGACGCCTTTGAGATCTGCCGGCAAAGTGACCTTGACTATCGGCCAGTTCTTTGCGTTCACTTCTTCTTCTTACCGTTGCTCGATCCGAACGCATCTTTGATCTCGTCCGCTGTCAACGCACCGTCAACCGATGCGGCTGCGAGCTTCTGCACAACTGCGATGACCGACATCGCTCCAGCCATGATCGCCGACTTGGCAACCGACACACCGATGACTGCGCCTGTTGTGATTGCTGGGAGTGCTGTCGAGAGGAACAGACTGAACAGTCTTTGGCCGAGGTCAAAGAATCTTGCAGCGGATGCGTTCGGTTTAATCTTCATGTCCTGGTCCATCTTCTTCTCCTTTGGTCAATACTCCTGCCAAGTGTAGTGCGAGGGACAGGAACGTAAATATCAATGCCCACGTTTGTACGCTTCCCGACAAGGTCATGATGGTTATCGCTGACGCGCCGAGGGTAAACCCTAAGGCGAACAGTTCATTGCGTAGTTTGGCGAACACTAGGTTGTCCTTCTGCGCAGGCTTGCTCCGACCGCCACAAGTGTATTGGATACGGCGATCAGAGTTCTACGTTCGCCGACAGGTATTGTCTGGCCGACCATCTGGAACGAATCGAAGACACCCGCAAACACGTTGACTGTTTCTTGGAACGCCTTCTTCACTTTTGTTGGTGCTTCGTTTAGGACTTCAACGAGTTCGTCGGCTTGTTCGGTTGTGAGTTCTTCTACGATGATCTCTTCAAAGATTGCTTCAGCCTGGTCTTGTGTTACCGCAGCCAACACTTCGGGAGTTGACGCGATACTGACAGCCTGGTCGGATGTGATTGTGGTGGTCAAGATCTGCTCAATCGCTGCGACAATCTGTGCCGGTGCCGCATCAGCCAACACTTTAAGAATCTGCTCAACCTTCGCATCGGTGATCGGCTCATCTTCAACGATGTCAAGTGTCTCTACGAACGCATCCAGTTCTTCTTCGGTGAACACCTCAGACTTGATGTCAGGTAGCGTTGTGGTCGATGAACTCTCTACTTCTGGTGGCAATGTTTCTTGGGTATCTGGTTCTGGCAACGGCTGTGATGTTGGCGTGGTTGTTTCGGCGGGCAGAGTTGGAACGGATTCAGGAACAGTGGGATCAGGCTCGGGAGGAACGGTTGTAGATGTCGTTTCTTCAATCGTGGTGGATGTTGTGGATTCGGGTTCAGGTGCGACAGTTGTGGTCGTGGTATCAGGAACTAATACGACGACTGGTTCGCTAGTCGTCGTCGTCTGAGGAGGTGTATATGGTGCAGAAGTTGTGGTCGTTGTTTGAATTGGGATGGTCGTCGTTGACGTTGTTGTTGTCGTTTGCGTGGTTGTTGTTGACTGAACTGTGGTCGTGGTTGTGGGAAGGGTTGTTGTAGATAAAGTCGTTGTTGTCTCAGGCAAAGTTGTGGTCGAAGTGGAGGTGGTTGTAGATGAGGATGTGGTTGTTGAAGATGTTGTTGAAGTTGTCTGCGAGACTGCGTTAGTAGTGAACGCGGAGTCTGGGACCATCTCCCAGCCTGTGTTGTTAATGTTCCACGCAAGCATTATGCAGGTGCCTCCGCCGTTCTCGTACATCCACAACTCGAGCGGCAAACTCCCAGCGTCAAGATCTAGTTCGCCTGACACGGTTGCAGAACAACCCTGATCCCACCAAACACCGAACATCTCATCACCGATAGTTATCTCACCGCCGTCATCCGACGCGAGCATGAACTCAATCGTGTCGTGTTCAGGAATCGTGATGTAGCCGGTCATGTGAACCATGAACAGATCGCCTGTGCAATCTTCGTACGGTTCGCCGTCATAACTGCGGTTGATGTTATTCTCAACCTCTGATCCGCAGACAGGATATTCGTCAGTTGACTGGACTGGTGGAATCTCGTCAATCGTGTAGTAGGTCGTATTCAACCCAGGTATCGGTTCGGCTCGAACCGTAGTCGGCCAGATTGCGAACAGGATTGCTGGTAGCGGTATAAGCCACCTTGTTAAGTGTTTCATAACTAAAAATAGTTAAGATTTATATTTAATCTTCTTTTGGTATCAGTGCAGTGAGTGCTTCTATGTTTTTTATGCGGTTCAAATTTAAGCAATCTATTTTCTATAGATTCTATTTTTGTTCCATCTTCCAAAATGGTATATCCATTATTGGTATTCAAATATAAAATTGCGCCTTTATGCTCAAACGGATAATCTGTGTGGTTTTCGTTTTCAATAAATTCATTAACATTTGTATATTGATTTATCTTAATTCTAATAAGGGCTTTGATTTCTAATTTTTTGAAAATGGGTAACACGAGTTGTTCATAAAATGAACTTTGAATGACATTATCGTCATATAAACGATGCGTAAAATAATATGGGAAACCATTGGATTCATCAAATGTAACTTGGTTATTCCAATACCAAGGAAAATAATTTGATTCAATTACGGTTTTAATTTCGTTAAAACTGTCTTTGTCTAAAAAATTATCTACAATTTCATGTGTCACAAAAGACCTTTTTAATTGTTAGTTTGCAATATAAATGGTTCTCGTGGCGGTGCAATAAAGTCTTGTAACACCCAATCATATATATACCCAACGCCTGCATATTGTTTGTTCGGTGCGTCTATAAAAGTTTCGACCCATACGCCTGTATATCGTTCTGGGTTTGCTGCCATAAATTCGGATGTTACAACGTGAACATTTGTGACAACATTGTTGTCATCAAGTTGTGCGAAGTATTGTTCGCTCATAATTAAACCTTGAACCTGACATAAATAATTCCTGAACCACCATTACCGCCTGAGCCTGTGGTATTGCCACCGCCACCGCCACCGCTTGCGGTGTTCGCTGCTGCAGCACTACCGCTCACGTTGGAAGCACCACCTGCGCCACCAACTGAACTGCCACCTGCGCCACCACTTCCGCCAGCAGCGCCACCGCCACCGCCACCGCCCTTAAATAATGCGCTACCGCCAATAAATGCGCTGACATCGTAACCAGCACCGCCAGCACCACCGCTTGTGCTACTGAAATTTGCGCCAACTGCTGTTACACCTCCACCGCCACCGCTTGCGCTATTGTTTGTTGTGTTTCCGTTACCGCCAGCGAAACCTTGCAAAGTTGGTGCAACAGATACTGCGCCAACAGTATTGCTAGAAATTGAAATGCCACCACCACCACCACCGCAACCGCCACGCTCAGCATTATTGTAGCCAAACTGTGTTCCGCCACCGCCACCGCCACCAATAACACAAAAAGTTCTTGCAGCGTTGTGCAAACTTGATAACGAACCATTGCCACCTATAGCATTTGTGTTGTTTGTTGCACCAGCACCACCAGCACCAACATCAACAGCATAAGTTCCAGCATCTAAATAAAAAGATGCTTGACCAAAACCGCCTGCACCACCACCACCACCCGACCCGTTAGGGTCAGCCCCACAACCGCCAGCACCGCCAGCAAACATCAAAACATCAAATAAACCTGCTGTGGAAACAACAAGATTTGCGTCGCTTGTAAAAGTTAGAAGCGTGTAAGCCGTTCCAGCAACTGTGATTGCGGTTGACGCACCTCCGGTCGCCACACCATACGATGCACCGCCAACACTTGCCCACGCTGATCCGTTGAATACTTGCAAACCTGTAGCAGTCGAGTAGGCGACCATGCCTGTTGACGGTGATGGTACTGCGGATGATCGTGCTGCGGTGCCTGCATAAACCTGCACAGCTTGATCCATCAAGTACGTTTGTACGTTGGTCGAAGTGAGGACTTCACCCGATTGGAATGTTCTATACCCTGCGCCAGCCATGTCTATACATTAACCCATGTCGAGCCGTTAAAAACTTGCAAACCTGTAGCAGTCGAATATGCAACCATTCCTGCTGATGGTGATGGTATTGCGGATGATCGTGCTGCAGTACCTGCGAAGACTTTGACCATCTGATCCATCAAGTAGGTCTGAGTGTTTGTACTGGTCAGCACTTCACCCGATGCGAATGTTCTATATCCAGCTCCAGCCATAATGCTCCTATGTTAGTGCGTAAGTTGTGTCATCAAGTTGTGATGTGTCAAGCAAGAACGGAAGAACGATCTGTGCTTGTCCTAGTCCGAATCTTATCCGATGATCGGTGGGTGTGATGTCGTGGGTGACGGACTCGATGAACACGGTGTCGGTGCGCGAAAGTGGTAGGCCTTGGGTGTATCGCTTTGTAACTTCAATAACGTCGCCGACATCTAATGCCAACACGGTCGCGAACAAGGCCGTCCCGCAAGCATTCATACTCGTCGAGATCTGATCAAATCGGATCTTTGGTTCTTTGTATTTGTCAACAATGTTCTGGGCTAACGTCGCACCAGCAGCCAAAGTATTCAAGGGCACATTTGAGAACGACAACGTCTGCACACCGAACTTTGTTTGGCTTGTCGCATCGGATGCGACCTGTGCTGCGGTGCCACCATCAACATCTATCTGCACACGGTTGAACAAAGTTTCCTGACCATACGCAACACCGATGTCAAGTAGCGGAATCTGGTTGGATGCTGTACCACCGAACCCTGCGATAGCGGTAGAGAACGTGAAGTCCACACGCTGATCAAACACAATTTCGTTGCGACGATTCGCGAAGAGTCGACCATCCTCAGCGATCGCAACAGCCTGCAACGCTGACAAAGTGTTCACGTTTGCGGCATAGGCGACGGTGCCACACGTTGCGAGTCCTGTCTCGATGCTTCGTAGCGCGGTCGAGTAGTTGACTTCTGGTCGGTTCAAGATTGTGGACACACGCGCAGACGTAAGTTCTGATGACGGTGTGAACGCGGCGAGACTTGTGCGACTCAACTCATACAGTCCATCGGCTGCTGTGATAGACGCAAACGACAGGTCAGGCATTGAGTAGGTGATGTCTAGATCGGTGATTGCTCCGACGAACAGTTCGGCTGTGCCGGCAAGAACTTTGATTGCCCGTCTTGGTGCCAGATCAAAGTTGCCTTCATAATAGGTTGATGCGGTGTTCGCTGGGTCGAAGAGTCTGCCTGATGCGCGGTCGTCGGCTGTGATGCGACAGGTGCCTGGTTGGAACTGTTCAACTTGTGAACCTCGGCCACGTTGGATGGATACGGCCAACACATATTCGGTTGCGTCCACGAAGTCTGTTGAACCGTCAAGTGTGTCGGTCCCGTCAAGAAGTGATGTGTCGAGTATGAATGCGTCAGCGACCGCACCGACATCTAACAGAACCGAATAGGGTTGACCCCACTTCAAAGTCTTCGGCATGGCTACCTACGAACTAGAGACGCAATAGCATCACGATTGATGTTCGTATATTGTTGCAACAATTCAACCATCTGACGCGCAGCCTCAATACCGTTCGTCCCGATACCTGTGTTGACCACAATGTTCGCACCTGTACCACCACGAATATCTGATGGCACCGTTGTTGGGCTTGGTGTCACCACACCAGGCAAAGTCGGGATTGACAAGCCACGACCAGGTATCAGAGCAGCAGCGTCAGCGACCTTCTTGATCGCTTCGGCAAGTGCTTCGAATGCTTCAGTCTCACGCTCCGTTGCATCAAACAGACGTTCCGACGCATCAACCTGTGCTTGCTTGGCATCGTTCACCAACTTTAAGAACTCGTTATAGGTTTCGGATCCGCTGATAGCACCATCCGTCGCTTCGTTCAACTTGAGTTGCGCATCCTTCAAACCATTCGTTGCTTCAAACTCTGTGTCCGAAGCGTCAGCCACAGCCAACTTTGCTTGGGCAAGATTGATCTCTGCTTCACGAATTGCTTGCTTGCTTGTCTCTGGATCTTTAAGAAGTTCAGCGAGTTTCTTCTCGGCATCCGTAACCGCAAACACAGACTCTTCAACCGCAAACCCAGCGTTCGCCACATTGCGTTGCGCCTTAGCCAGTTCACGTTGCGCAGCCTTTGCCTGTGGCGAGTCAGCACCGAATCCTCTCGTTGCTTGATCAAGGTTTTCTTGCGCGGTAAGAAGATCCTTGTTTGCTTTGAAGACTCCGAGTTGTGCTTCGCGTGTTCCCTTCTGTGCGCTAGTCAACGCCTTCTGCGCAGATGTCGAGGACTTCAACGCTGACGTGTACTTCTCAAGATTCGCTTTCGTATCATCTACCGTCTTGGCCACACCACCTGAAGACTTCTTGACGTTGTCCAAAGAACCTGCAAACATATCGGCTGCTTCTTTCGCTTTCGGAAGAACCTTCTGACCGATACTGTCAGTCTGGTCAACGAACTTTGAAAGAGTGTTGCCGGACAGATTCAATGCGGCTCGAGCGTTTGAGACTGAGTTACGGAACCCGTCAAAGGTTTTGCTGATCTGTTCAGTTCGGTTGATGAGTTGTTGCTCAATGGTAATAATTCCATCGCCACCGACGATTGCGTTTCCAAATGCTCGAAGGAAGTCAACACCTGCGGCGAGCGGTCCGATTAGATCAACGAAGCTCTTTTGAAGTTCATAAAAACTAAGTATGAGTGCTTCAACTCTGTCAAGAACAGCGAAGGTCATCTGTCCGAATGCGGCACCAAAGTATGCGACGGCACCCGATAGTCCTTTTTCTTTGAAGCCTTCAACCGCAGCCTTCAAGGCTGGTAACACATTGTTTGTTAAGAATGCAACGAACTTCTCGGCGACTGGCAGAAGTGCAAAGCCGATCTGCTCAACCACTTCACCAAGACCTGTCTTAAGAATCTTTACTCGGCCAGCGAATGTGTCGGCTGCGGTCGCGGCTGCACCACCGAATTGATCTTGCAAAGTTGTGAGGATTGATCCAAAGTCTTTTGACTTCTTCGCGCCT
>Ga0209087_1001213_pt1 | contig 15370 bp, 17 predicted proteins | sample S_130805_EF_Meta_FD_187321 | JGI IMG/M metagenome (GOLD analysis project Ga0209087, IMG submission 187321) | Freshwater microbial communities from Lake Simoncouche, Canada to study carbon cycling - S_130805_EF_MetaG (SPAdes) (version 2) | ecosystem: Environmental > Aquatic > Freshwater > Lake ... | reverse complement strand
GTTCGTCAATCTCTTGTACGGTGTGGAGCCTGCGTAGGGTCTGGAGTTTTTTATGAGCGCTAAGAAACCAATCGAGAAACGGCAGAACCGAGCGACCAAAGACCTTGGCGTGCTGCCCCAGATCGAGGTTGATCCACGCTCAATCCCTACACCACCGGCTCATCTCACCGAGCGCTGGGTCAAGTCTTGGGAGATCTTCTGGGCTTCGCCCTTCGCTCAGGTTGTTCAGCCAGCGCAGTACCCTGCGCTTGAGCGGCTCTTCTCGATGTACGAAGAGCGCGAGCGAATGGACACCTACCTGCGTGAGGAGCCAATGAGCGTAGGCTCACAAGGGCAGAAGATCTTGAATCCGATGTATCGTCAGCGCACAGCCGTTGATGCCGAGATCCGGCAACTAGAGGATCGGTTTGGATTGCACCCTAAAGCAGGGTTGCAACTGGGCATCGTCTATGGGGAAGCCGCTCGCAGCCTGGAGGAACTGAATGCAAGGATCACCAACGCCACCATTGCGGAAGCCAACAGCGAAGCCGACCCACGCTACACCGACGCCGCTGAAGACACCGCAGAAGAGGCCGCTCTACTCGTCGCCGATCAGTAGTCCTCCTCCACCCTCCTGGGGCGGCTTGGTCTGCCGGTGGATTGAGACCAACCTTGTTCACGGCGAGGGCGACAAGTTTGGCGAGCCGTTCCGACTGGAGCCGTGGCAGCGTGCCTACATCTGGCGCATCTACGAGTACGACCCAGCCACTAACAAGCGCACAGTCAAGCGCGCTCTGTTAGGTACACCCAAGGGCAATGGCAAGACCGAGTTGCTGGCGGCTATCGCCTTGGCTGAACTGGCAGGACCGAAGGCGCCGCGCTCTCCAAATATCCCTATCGCTGCTGCGTCGTTCGAGCAGGCTGACCTACTCTTTGGCACCGCTCGGATTATGCTCACGCAGGGTCCACTCGCCGCGCACTTTGAGGTCTACGACACTGAGATCATGATCAAGGATCGCCCTGGGCGTATGTACCGCGTAGCCGCCGCAGCCGGTACGAATGACGGCGGTCGCCCTACGTGCTTCATCGCTGACGAGTTGCACGAGTGGACAGGCAACAAGGAGCGCGTGCATCTCGTGCTGTCCAACTCGCTCGCTAAGCGAGCAGAGGCGCTCGAACTGAACATCTCAACGGCAGGCTCAGACGAGAACACCCTGCTCGGCAGGATGCTGACCTACGCCAAGCGCATCGCATCTGGCGAAGTGAGCGACCCATCGTTCCTAGTCGAGTGGTGGGCGGCTGCTGATAGCCACGACCTAGAGACCGACACTGGCCGTAGGGCTGCACTGGAGCAGGCGAACCCTAGCGCCCCAGCCTTCGTTGACCTTGATAGACTGTTGGCACGAGCCAACGAAGTGCCGATGCACGAGTGGCAGCGCTACCACCTCAACCGCTTTGTGCAGCCGCCAGACCGCTGGATCGGCGCAGAGGCGTGGGCGCGACTCAAAGAGCCTGACCGCCTACTCGTACCAGGCGAGCAGATCAGCGTTGGCTTTGACGGATCGTATGCGCGAGACGCCACGGTGCTGACTGGCTGCACGATGGACGGCTACATCTTTCTCATCAAGGCGTGGGAGAAGTCCGACACCAACCGCGACCCTGACTGGACGGTGCCGCGCACCGAGGTGGACGCAGTCGTTGAGCAGGTGATGACCACCTACAACGCCACGCTTTTCTGCGACCCTCCAGGCTGGGCATCGGAGATCGAGGAGTGGACGCGCCGGTACGGCAAGCGCGTGGCCGTCTTCCCTACCGCCACGATTGAGCGAATGGGTCCAGCCGTGGACCGTTTCTTTACGGCCGTAGCGACAGGCGAAGGGCTGCGCCACGATGGCTCACCGCTCTTGGCGCGTCATATCTCCAATGTCCACACACGTCTGACGCGCTATGGGCAGGTCCTAACTAAGGCTTACAAGGCGTCACCGGATCGCATAGACGCAGCCGTCTCTGCCGTGGTCGCCTATCAGGGTGTAAAGTTCCTGAAGGTTGAACCGAAAGCCGTAGCGAAAGTGGAGTGGGTGAATCTATGATCAGCAACATCTTTGAGGTTGTGGGTGCGGTGCTTGTGATTGCAGGTATCGCGCTATTCTCAATCCCAGTCGCATTGATTGCCACAGGCGTAGCCATTGCTGCGCTCGGCTATACGCTAGGAGATCGTAAGTGAGCATCCTTCGTCGCCTACTAGCCACCGAGCAGCGCATCGTATCTGGCGGTCAGTGGCTTAGCGATAAGCCAGCCGACTCGTCAGCCGGAGTCCAACTCAATCAACAGAACGCAACATCGATCGGCGCGTTGTACGCGGCCGTAAAGTTGTACGCCGACACTGTTGCAAGTCTCCCAGTTGGTGCCTTCATCCGTGACGGCGGCGTGCGCCGACCGGTGACGCGACCACTCTGGCTTGAGAATCCGATTCCTGCAAACCCTAACTACACAGGGTTCCAGATGCGACACGCGATTGTGTCAAGCCTTTTGCTCGACGGCAACGCCTTTATCCTGTTCCTAACTGACCGCCTCGGGGATGTCGTTGAAACTCGTGTCCTTGATCCACAGAAGGTTGACATCAAAGTTGACGCGGCTGGCACGCCGATCTACACCGTAACGACAGGCGACGGCGCGTTTAGCGTTGGTCCTGATCAGATGATTCACATTCCACTCTTTGCCACCGCTGGCACGATGCGCGGAATGTCGCCTGTCGAGCATCACCGCACGACACTCGGACTTGCCTCCGCCACGCAACTCTACGCTGCCAAGTTCTATGAGAATGGCGCAGCGCCTAGCGCCGTCATCAAGGTGCCAGGTGAGTTGACGCAGGATGTTGCTGACTCGCTGCGCGCATCCTTCAGCCGTCGCCACGAAGGCGTAGAGAAGATGCACAAGATTGCGGTGCTTACCGGAGGCGCAGACTTCCAGCAGATGAGCGCCAAGATCAGCGATATGCAGTTAGTTGAGACGATGCACTGGGGCGTTGAATCCATCGCTCGCATCTACGGCGTGCCGCTTCACCTGCTTCAGTACCCAGGTGGCAACACCTCCTACAGCAGCGTTGAAGTGATCAGCATCGAGTGGCTGCGCCTTGGGCTTGGACCGCTCATTGCGCGCATTGAGGCAGGGCTTCAGCGCCTGATCGTTGGCAACACCACCTTCGTAAAGTTCAACATTGACGGCCTGCTCCGCCCTACAACCAAGGAGCGCTATGACGCCTACGCGGTTGCGCTCAACAATGGCTTCCTCAGTCTTGACGAGATCCGCAGCCTAGAGGATCGACCGCCGCTCCCAGTTGGTGGCAATGAGTTCTGGAAGCCGCTCAACATCGGCACCGTAGGCAAGGAGCCTGGCGCGTGATCGAGATCTACGACATTGACAATACGCTCACGACCGGTGGCGATACCCCACGCCAAGACCTGATCGACTACATCAAGACCGATGTACAAGATGAGGGCGTGCGGATCTTCATCGTTAGCGGCCGTCCAATCAGCCGCCTTGCAGAGACTGAGAAGTGGCTGCGCGATAATGGCGTTCCATATGAAGAGATCTATCTGAACGACTTCAGCGAGACGCCTGGACCAAATGTGATTGAGGCGTTCAAGGCGTACAAGTACGCGAAGATCGTTGAGGAGTACGGACTCGCAGAGATCGGCTATGTCGTTGACGATTCAGCAGAGGCACGCAGCAACGCCGAAGGTATGGGCATCAAGGCATACACGGCTCAGGAATTGCTCGCCGCTGAGGCTGAACACGCAGCAGAAGAAGATCACTCCAACGATGAGCGCGCTGTGTACGAGGTGCCTGAATACATCCGCAACGCCGCTGCTAGGGGTTTGTCATTCGTTGAGGATGGCTACGCTGGCGAAGGCTTGCAGCCGCAGACCATCGCAGAGGCTCGTGAACTCGCCGCAGGGCGCGCAGACACCGACAAGGTCATCCGTATGGCCGCGTGGATTCGCCGTCATCGCGGCGACTGGGAAGGCGTACCGCAGAATGAGGACGAAGATAACGAATCGTTCCCTGGTCCAGGGTCTGTTGCCGGTTTCCTTTGGGGTGTGGAAACCACTGACCGCGAAGCAACTGATCGCGTACTCTCGTGGGCAGATGCTTTGATCGCCGCTGAAGATAGGGAGATTGTTGATATGAAAGAGAAAGAAACTCGATCCGTACCGATGGGTGAGTTCCGACTTGCCGATGCCGATGCGGATGGTCAGCGAACCTTTACCGGCTACGCATCTATCTGGAACAGCGCATCTGCTGGTCTGCCATTCGAGGAGAAGATCGCGCCTAACGCATTCAAGCGTTCACTGGCTCGCGCATCCGCAGGGCAGAAGATCATCGCCTTCCTGTTCGGTCACGACGAGACGCGCGCTCTTGCCACGACGGCAAGCGGTCGCCTTCGCTTGACTGAGGATGAGACTGGCCTCCGCGTTGAGGCGAAACTAGATCCTGCCGATCCAGACGCCGCAAAGGTGATCTCGATGCTGACGCACGAGAGCGCCGCCGCTGGTATGTCGTTCGGCTTCCAGAAGGTTCAGGATGCCTGGGATGGCAACAACCGCACGATCAAGGAAGCCAACCTGTTCGAGGTCAGCATCCTTGCCGCCGGTGGCCAGACCCCTGCCTACCCTGCGACCCTTGGACTCACGGCAATCCGCCAGGTCACCGCGCCGAAGATCGGCGTAGACGCTGACGCACTAGTTGCCACACTGGATAGCATCAAGGCTGGACGTGAACTGTCCACTGAGGAAGTTGCTGTCATTGACGCTGTCCGTTCCAAACTCGCGCCAAAGCCTGCAGGGATTGATCCGTCAATCGCTTCAGCGCTGCTCGCGATTTCGGCGGCAGAAGGTGACGCACTCTAGGTCACGAGCCACTGCCCCACCGCCCTGAGTAGGCGAGTCCGCAGACCTGGTATCCCACCGAGGAGCGCATAAGAAGATAGTCCGCCTATGCGCGGAGAAAGGATGCAGACAATGTCTGACATCGCAAAACTCGCTGACAAGCGAGCGCATCTGTTGGTTGAGGCTCGCGGCATCGCCGTGGACGCAGCCGACAAGGGAATCGCCCTCGAGGGTGAAGACAAGGCTCGTTTCGAGCGTCTCGTTGCTGAGGCTGGCGTTATCGCCGAGGCTCTCCGCGCAGAGAAGGCTTCTGACGAGGCTCGTAAGTCGGCTGACGAGGCTCGCGCCGAGTTCGCCGCTGTTGTTGCTCCAACGGCTCCTAAGGCCGCTACGGACAATGATCGCCTTCGCTCGATCGGTCTTGTTGGTGGTGTTGATACCTTTGAGTATCGTGACATCACAACCGGCACCGGCCTTGGAAACCCAGTTGCCGTTTACAACCGTGTAAATGTCATCGCTGGGCAGATCAACCCATACATCAACCCAGCGGTTGTGGATGTGATGAACGTTGCCACCGGCAACAACATCAAGTTCCCAACGGTAACCGCGCTCGGCACGACGGCTGGTTCAGTCGCCGAAGCCGGCACGATTACGGAAGATGACTTCACTGGTTCGGCGCTTTCGCTGACCCCTGTGAAGTACGCAGTACTTGTTCAGGTCTCGGACGAGTTGATCAACGATGCAGCGTTTGACGTTGCCGCGATGATCAGCGAAGCCGCTGGACAGGAGATGGCGATTGCCCACGGCGCAGCCGCGAGCACCGCTGTTGTAACCGCTGCTGGTACCGGTGGAACGGCCGCAGGCACCGTCGTATACACATACGCGGAACTTGTTGCCCTTCAGTACTCGGTCAAGCAGCAGTACCGAAACGCCGCGAAGAGCGGTTGGTTGATGAGCGACGCCGCTCTCGGCCAGATCCTTGGCACGACTTCATCGTCGCTGCCTTTGTTCCAGCCAGGTGGTCAGGGTGGCGTTGATCGCCTCCTTGGCAAGCCTGTCTTCACGGCTCCTGGCATTGCGGTCCCTGCGACCGGTGCTAAGGCTGTGCTGTTCGGTGACCTTGGTCAGATCAAGACCGCTCTCGTGGGCGGCGTGACCGTTGAGGCTTCACGCGAGTTCGCGTGGAACCTTGGCCTTGTTTCGTACAAGGTTCAGGTCCGTGGCGCGACCGGACTTGCACAGTCTTCGGCTGTCAAGTTCCTCAAGAACGCCTAATCGTCTAGCGACGGTTAGTTAGTGGGGAAGGGGAGTCGCTTCGGCGGCTCCCCTAAACCGCAAGTAAGGAGAAACTAATGCTCGTTCGACTTTGCAAGCGACGCGGTGAATATCCGTCAGGGGCTTTCGTTGATCTGCCTAAGGCAGAGGCGGAGAGCCTCATCGGCTTTGGCTTGGCTGAGGCTGTTGTAGATGTCGACGCAGAGGCACCAACGCGGCTCGTAGAGCGTGCCGCAGTCAAGAGCAGCACCAAGACAGCCACCCTGCCTACACAGGCTGTTAGCGTGGCGGATATCGCGGATGCTGAATAATGGCCGCACAGATGATCTCCAAGACCACGGCAGTTTCAACGACTCCTGTCCTCATTGCGACTGGAATGATCGGCGCGTCGTGGATTACCATCCATTGCGAATCTGCAACTAAGGTCTATGTTGGCGGCGCAACCGTGGACGATGTCAATGGCTTTGAGATTCACCAGAACAGCACGGTAACGCTCTGGCTACCAGAGGGAATCAAGATGTACGCCGTGGTAAAGACCGGCTCTGTAGACTTGTCAACCATCCATACTGGAGGCGCATAAATGTCGTACGCAACACTGGCGCAGTTCAAGGCTGCGGTTGGCATTACCGACTCGACCGATGACGCTGCGCTTCAGAATGTGCTGGACGCAACCGACACGCTGATCGATCTCTACTGCGACCGAAAGACAGGATTCGGCACCGCGACCGAGACGCGCTACTACACCGCTGAAGCCTATGACTATGTGCTGACCGATGATCTCGTGAGCGTCACGACGCTGACCACCGACGATCTTGAGAACGGCACCTACTCAACGACTTGGACTGCCAACACAGACTTCCAACTCACGCCAAAGAACTACGCGCTCGACGGCTTGCCATATACCGGCATTAGCCGCAGCAACGCCTTCACTAAGAACTTCCCTAAGGGGATCTTCCTTGGCGTGAAGGTGCTCGGCGTTTTCGGCTTCCCTGCCCTCCCAGCCGCCGTCACACAGGCGGCGATCATCCAGGCTGGCGCTGTGTGGAATAGCCGCACCGCTCCATTCGGCGTGATCGGATCTGCTGATCTCGGCGGCATCCTGCGAATGAGCCGCGCCCTGCATCCAGAGGCTGCGCTGATCCTTGAGCCGTACCGCAATCGCGGTGGCTTGGCGGTATGACCGACCTCACGATCCTAGACGCCATCGCCACGCGGCTAGGGGCGGCCACTCCGCCCACCGGCTACGCTCTCCGCAAGGCATACGCCACTCCACCTGAGTCGCTCCCAGTTGTGCCTGCGGCTATCCTCTTCCCAGGAGATGACTCCATTAGCATTGGCAACGGCAACCGCACCACTGTCTTGACGGTAGCGATCCGTATTTACCTCCTTCCGATCCCACGGATGGATGACAAGTACCGCGACCTCTACACTTGGCGAGCGTGGCTCCGCACCGTGTTCGATGGGGCTGTCACGATTAGTGGAAATGCTGCTCAAGTGGCAGTCACTACTACTACACTCGGCACAGATACTTATGCTGATCAGGAATACCTGACAGTTGAGGCAACTGCGGAAGTCACGGTGTTTGATACCGTGGCATTCACCGCGTAGAGCAAGGAGAACTTAGATGGCTACCTTCGGCGCAAAGGCTCTGACGCGAATCGCTACCGGCTCGCAGTCTGCTTTCGGCACGGCCGCTGCAATCGGAACCGCAGTTGGCGAAGTCCTCTTCAACGAGACAATCGGCTCACTCGATCTCGGCGTGACTGTTGATCTTGGCGAGAGCATCTCCGTTGGCAAGCGCACCGCCATTCAGGCGAACCAGCCAACCATTACCGGCAAGGCTCCAATCATCACCATCGCTGAGGCTCCTGCTTCAATGCGAACGCTTCCGTTGTTCTTTGATGCGATTGGCGCGAGCACCACAGGCGCAGGGCCATACACCTGGACTTGGTCGCCAACACAGGGCGACGTCGATACGCTCGTCTTCTATTCCTTCTTGGTCACCGACGGCGTGCAGAAGTATCTCGTGCGAGATGCTGCGCCAACCGAGATCACGATGTCTGCTGACGCAACAGGGCTGCTCCAGGCTGGCGCAACCTTCGCCGCTACGACGGCTGCGACTTCAGCGCTCGCGTTCCCTACGGCGATCCCTGCCAACCCATTCCTGGCTGGGCGCTTGATGAAGTTGAGCACCGATACCAACTTCCCTGACAAGACCGGCACAGGAGCAACCGATTACGCCTCCATCTACAACTTCAACCTGTCGATCTCGACAGGCGTTGGGATGGTCACGGCGCTTGACGGCAGCCTCACGGCCGCCACGGCAGCGCTGACTGGCGTGCTTGATGCAACGCTCACCTTCACGGTGGCGAGCAACGCCGCCGCTGGCACGACTTTCCCAATCACCGACATTGCCACGCAGAAGTACCTGCGCCTCTACGGCACGACCACCGATAACTACGGCGTGTGGATTCTTGGCTCGTGGGAGATCGAGAACATCGTGCCGATGTCGGCGGATAACGAAGGCGTGGTCGTAAATGAGGTAACCTGCCGACTGGCGTACGACACGACTTCAGGCAAGTCGCTTGAGGTCATCGTGGATTCGCCACTGGCAACAGCGCCATAAAGAGCAGCGCCTAAGGCGCTAGTAGGAGGGTCAATATGGAAACGGTAAAGATCGCCCTAGAGGGTAAGTACGCTGGGTGGACAGCCGAGTTGCGAAAGACAGTCTCGGCTCGCATCCTGCTCGACTTGGAATCAGGCGAAGCACGCTTGGCCCTTGGTGGATTTGCAAAACTGGTAGTGACGCACAACTTCAAGGGTCTTGATGGCAAGCCTGCTGAAGACATTCTGGATGCTCCGGTAGACGCACTGACAGAAACTCTTGCGGAGTGGGTAAAGGCGAATCAACCAGACCCCAAGTAAGGCTCGCCGCACGGCGGATGGGACACGGACATTCAATTGTCCCACCGCCAGAGATCATCTTTCACATCCTGGCTGAGAAGTTTGGGATGTGGCCAGAACAGGTGGCGAGCCTTCCGCTAGATGAGGTGTTGCTGGCGTGGACAATCCACGCGGAGATGCAGCCGAAAGGGAAGTAGATGCCTGCCGGAGTTATCCTTCAGGGAAAGTTCGACAAGAACTACGACCAACTGCGGATCGGCTTTCTCAAGGCATCGAACCCCAGCGCTTTCAAGCGCCTTGGCACCTTCGCCACGCTCAACGCTGCACGCACATTGCAGAAGCCAATGCGAGACAAGGCACCGCGTGGGGAAACCGGAAGGCTCAAGAAAAAGGTGCTTGCGCGCAAGGCTCGGTTCAACAACCCAGCGGCCGTGGTTGGCATCAAGGGTGGTCGCAACGGCGTGTTCTACGGCTGGCTGGTGGTGGGTGGCGCCGGTGGCCAGCGCACGACAAAGAACGGAACGTTCTCTGTCAAAGGCGTAAGGCCGCGACCATTTGTCGATCAAGTGGTGAAGCAACGTTCCAACATCAATCGAGCGGTAGAGTCATACAGCAAGACCTACGCCGCGTTCTACAACGACGAGCCATTCCGAAACACCATCCTACGGTTTAGAAGGGGTAATCAACGCTGATGGCTATGAACCAGACCGCTAACTTTGTAGTAAAGGCAAAGGACTCTGCCTCCGGTCCACTCGGTAAGATCGGCGGCGCGATGGGTGGACTTGCTAAGACAAGTTCCTCTGCGTTCGGCGCTATTGGTGCTGGGACGGCGGCCATTGGCGCCGTCGTTGCCGCTCTAACATATGCCGTAGCCAAAGCCGCTGCATTTGAAACAGCGATGCTCAACGTCAACAGCATTGCAAAGGTGTCACCAGCAGCATTTGAGAAACTGAAAGATGCAGTTCTGGACCTCAGCACAAGATTGCCACAAAGCGCCGAGACGCTCGCAAAGGGCTTGTACGACATCTCATCCAGTGGATTTGCTGGCGCAGAGGGGATCAAGGTTCTTGAGGCGGCGGCAAAAGCCGCATCTGCAGGACTAGCACAGACCTCCGAATCTGCTGCAGGAATCACCGCAGTACTGAACGCATACTCCTACAGCGCGGATGAGGCACAGCGAGTCTCGGACATCCTCTTCAAGGTTGTTGATCGCGGTGTGATCACCTTCCCACAACTCGCGTCGGAGATTGGTAAGGTCACCGCACTCTCTGCGCCACTTGGGGTAAGCCTTGAGGATGTTGCGGCAGGATTGGCGGTTCTTACCAAGAACGGTATTGACGCAGAGAACGCGACCACACAACTCAACGCGATTATGCAAGCGGTGCTATCTCCGACGGCCAAGGCGACCAAACTTGCCAAGAAACTCGGCATTGACTTTACAGCGACAGGTCTAAAGACCAAGGGCCTTAACGGCTTTATGGCGGACCTGATCAAGAAGACCGGTGGAAGCACTGAGAAGATTGCAGAACTGCTTGGCGATGCTCGTGCAATCAGAGGCGCATTCGTTCTTGCAAAGAACAGCGGCAAGCAGTTCAATGACGAACTTTTGATTATGGCAAACGCTGCTGGAGCAACCGATACCGCTCTTTCTTATCAAGAGCAGGGTCTTAACTATCAACTGCAGATCTTCCAGAACAAGGTTGATGCGATTGCGACGGCCGTTGGAACAGCCCTTATTCCAGCAGTGGGTTTCCTTCTCGAATCCATTACGAATATGGGAGCAGGTATGGACCGAGTAATCAAAGAGAGCGTCAATCCATTCTTAGAAGAACTTGGACAAACAGCAGAATTGCTTGGGATTGATTTCGGTGGTGGTATCGACCAAGAAAGTTTCTGGGATACATTCTTCAAGCCAATCAGAGACAACTTTGACAACGCCACAATTCTTCTGAAAGCCTTTAATGAGGCGTATAGGGAAATGCTCAGGTTGACTGGTCAGCCGATTCCAGGTGGGCCAGTTATCAATCCGATGGACGTCAAGTACGCTCCTGACCTGCGTGTTCCCAATCCCTATAGTGATCCAGCCGGCACAACGACTGTTGTCACCACCGTGAACATCGGCACCAATAAGGTTGATACCGTTGTTGCGAACTCACTGCGCCGCATCGGCACTGAGCCAACACGGCAGTAAATGGCAAACCCATTCAGCCTCATCATTGCTGGAGTAGACAGCGGCGCTAACCTGCTCGATCTCCCTGCACCAACGGCCACAACTACGCCGTATGTCGAACTCGGATCACTCAGCCTAAAACTCTCAGCAGACGGCTCCCCTGGGGATATGAGTTTCACCGTCATCGAGCCAAAGACTCCAAGCGGCACTCTGCCGTGGTGGCGTTCTGGCAATGTCTACGATAATGCGCGCGTCCAGTTCTTTGACAGCCGGTACAACGTCAGCACACCGATCTTCCTTGGATATATCAGCAACATCCAGGGCGAATTGCTAGAAAACGGCGTGGGCACACGCGCAATGGTGCAGGTCACTGGCGCAACTGGCTGGCTAAGTAAGACCATCGTGCGCAACGGTAAGACAGGGATCAGGGCGACCTCATTCGTGGACTCATTCACGATTGGCACTGGAGAGCCAGAGGACACGACAGCGACTACTGACCAGGCAGTTATTAATGGGCTGCTGGCTCGTGTCGCCGCGCAGCAGACTGACGCCTCTACCTTGCAACTGCTGAACACCGCCATCATCAGTGGCAGCAACCGCGCCATCTTTACCGGCACAGCGCAGAAGATCGGCAAGCAAACCTTCAGGGCGACCACGCTCCAGAGCGCGCTTGAGCAGGTAGCAGAAGCATCTGGCGGTATCTCGGATGTGCAGTACCGCATCTGGGTTGATAACGATGGCCGCGTCAACTACGGACCGAAGACGGTGGCTTCAACCTACGCAACCGCTCCTGCGGAGATCGTCACTGACCCTGCAAGCATCCAGACTGGTAGCACCACGACACCTACGCGCCTGTTCGCTCGTGACCTTCAGGTCAACCTTGACCACGACAATATCGTCAAGGGGATCTTCGTGATGGCTGACTCGGCGTATGCGCGCTACGACAGCAACACCGTCTTCTCCAACGCACCGACCAACGACCCATACTTCCGCACCTACAACGGCACCTACTTCAAGGCGACGGTCACGACGGCTGCTCGAACAGGAACGACTGCCACGATCACGACCTCACCTGCCCACGGCTTCGCCTCAGGTCGCAGCGTGACCGTCGCACTCACGAGCGGTCCAACTGGCTTCGCTGCACTCAACGGAACCTTCACGATCACAGGCGTGACCTCCACGACCTTCACCTACACCACCGGCACGAGCGGCACGATCACCTCTGGTGCGGCCGTGGGTACGGCATCCGCGCAGGGAAGCGGCACGAGCCGCACTGGAGCAGGGCAGGCAACGCGCAATGGTCCTATCCCACACGAAGTTTTCAGCGCACCAAAGATCGCCAACAAGTCTGACCGTGGCAAGAACATCAGCCTGCTCGCACGCGGCACGATGGTGACTCGATCACAGCCGCGCCGCACCGTCTCGTTCACGGTTGCCGGTGGCAACCTCAGCCAGACCTCCGCGCCAGACTGGGAGTACGGCTACACGCAGGGCTACCCAGCCGCATCTGCAACGCCGTATACGCTGGTCAAGGCGTGGCTCCCAGGGCAGTATGTGAAGATCACCGCGCCGATGCTCGACCTCTCGTCTACCATCCTCTACATCCCTACTGTCACAATGCGCTTCGCAGATGGTGGCGGCACCTATCAGGTGCAGTACGAGATCGAAGCGGACTTCCGTCGGCAGTATCTCAGTGGTCTTCGTGGCTTGATTGGTGGTGAGTAATCGTGGGTAAGTACGGCACAAACCTAGAAGGCTTCGGCGCGTTCGAGGGTGGGGTCAACGCAGACAAGGGCGCACCGCTCGTCAGCACATCGAGCGACGGAGAGACTTCGCTGCTCTTCGGTCCTGCTGCACTGCGTGAGATTCAGGCTGGCGTGGCGAACGGAGACTTCGCCATTCCACCGGATGAGGCAGACGCGGTCATCACCGCAGAGAACCCACTGCCGTACTGGACCTTCACGGATGTCAACAGCGCAGGCGCAATCACCTGCGCCGTGGTCACGGACGCGAACACTGGATCTACTAATGTTCTGCGCTGGACCGTCAACAGCGGCACTCTGACTGGGAAGAGCGCAACCCTTACGCGCTATGTGCCAGTCTCGTCAACCCTTTCTCGCTCTTTCTCCTACTACCTTGAGGCATCTTTTACTAGCGCAACCAACAGCGCGCAGTCGGAGGTAAAGGTCAGCGGTGCGTTCTACAAGACTGACCTCACCATCTCAACAGGTGCGTTTGACTCTGGCCAGGTGCCTTTCTCATCTCTGACCTCTACGACTGGCGTGACGGCACCTGCGAACTTTGACTCTGGATCGCTGCTCTCAACCACCGCCCCATCGGATGCGGCGTTCCTGCTTCTGACTATCACTATCTCAACGGTCGCCACTCAGAGCGCTGCTCGCACGATTGACCTAGCAGAGGTCAACCTGTACCACGGCTCGCCTGAGATCCTGCTGACGGATCGAAGCGCACCACAGACATATCAGCCAGCCGTGCTGCAAGCCGACGGTGGCGAGTTGCTCTTGCAATCTGACAATGGCAACAGCCTGACGATTACCTCAACCAAGAGCAACTTCAACAACTCAGTCACAACGACTGGCGACCTTGGCTTTGATGGTGTTATCTACGGCTCATCTGGATTGACTGGCATCGCACTCAACACTGGTGGTACCAACGGTCGACTTTGGATTCACTCCAACCCTGCAGCAGATGTTGCAGCATCAACATCAACAACAGTTTCTGGCGTGCTGATCACCAAGGCAACGGCAGGTCAGCCAAGCACCAACATCAACGGCACCGCTACGACCGACGCGTTCGCCGATGCACTCCGCAACGGCGGCATCGCGGTAGACACAACCAACAACCGTGGCTACTTCTACTCAGGCGGCTGGAAGTACGCCGCGCTGACCACGCCGTCAGACTCACGCCTCAAGGAAGAGATCACCGACATCACAGGCGCGCTAGACACGCTCCGCCAACTCGTGCCGGTAGCGTTCAAGTGGAAGCGTCCAGAGGCACACGGCCGCACCGATGCTGTGGCTGACGATGGCAAGCGTCTGGGCTTCATCGCGGATCAGGTCGCCACGACTGACTTGGCGCACTGGGTGGAGACACTCGGAGTAGACGAGCGAGAGGCGCATCTCGTTGATACGACTGAGGTGCTCGCCGTCAACATCCCTCAGAACGAGATGGAGGCGCTCGTGGTGCAGGCGCTGCTCGACATCGACACGCGCCTGAAGGCGCTAGAGGCACGATGACTCCACGCCAGATTGACCAACTGATCGAGCGGCTGGACTCACATTCCGCCAAGTTGGATCAGGTGCGCTCAGAACTGGACATTCTCAAAGGAGGACTAGTGGCTATCGGTGCGCTGTTGTTCAGCGTACTTGTGCCGCTACTCGCATCGCTGCTCGCTAAGTGAAGCGCGCTGCGTTCCCACTGCTAGGGATCGTCTTCAGCACGCTCATCTTCCTGCCTATCGTGCGCGCTGAGGATGTGCCGCAGCAGGGAGTGACGATGACGGTCTACGACGGATCACCACTCGGACTCGTTCCGTGGGAGACCACGCCAGACCTGCCAGTCTGCTACTCCGCCGTCGTGCCAAACATCGACTACGACTGGGGTGGCGCTCCACCGGCAGAGGGCTGCCCTGGCGACTTCTTCCTTGTCAACTTCACAGGCTGGCTAACGGTGCCAGAGAGCGGCCAGTGGGAGTTCCTCAACTGGAGCGACGATGGTTGGATGATGACGCTAGACGGCGTGGTCATGATTGATGACTGGAACTTCCACGGCTGCGGTGGTCACTGGTCTGGACCGAATGAGGGCTACTCGCAACTCGTCGCAGGTCAGTCCTACGCGCTCGATATCTGGATGTTCGAGTGGGGCGGTGGCGCGTGTGCGCGTCTTTGGTACGGCGCACCGACACTCGGTTATGGCGTAGTACCGGCAGAGTGGCTGACTACCAGCGCGCTCCCAGCACCTGAGCCAAGCGCTCCACCGTCTGAGTCACCAAGCCCAGAGCCGTCGCCAGAGCCAAGCCCAGAGCCATCTGTTGAGCCAACTCCAACGCCAACTGAATCAGAAAGTATTCAACCATCGCCAGAGCCTACCCCAACCCAAACAGAAAGTGAGTTGCCAAGTGTTGAACCAACGC
>Ga0209087_1001212_pt1 | contig 15371 bp, 17 predicted proteins | sample S_130805_EF_Meta_FD_187321 | JGI IMG/M metagenome (GOLD analysis project Ga0209087, IMG submission 187321) | Freshwater microbial communities from Lake Simoncouche, Canada to study carbon cycling - S_130805_EF_MetaG (SPAdes) (version 2) | ecosystem: Environmental > Aquatic > Freshwater > Lake ... | reverse complement strand
ACGACTTGATCGTGATCTACCACAACTGCATCGACCGGATCGGCGACAAGCGCGAGAGCGAGGCAGACACCTGTCAGGCAGTGGAGCAATCCTTTGATGAGCTGGACAAAATCCTGCGCAAGATCGCCAGCCTCAAGGGCAGCCAGGCGGTGATCACCGCCGACCACGGCTTTCTGTTCCAGCAGGAGCCAGTCGACGCCAACGACCGCGCCCAGTTCCCCAGCACCGGAGACCTCAGCTTCAAGAACCGGCGCTTCGCCCTGGGCACCGGTATCAAGGCCCGTTCCGGCCAGAAGCTGTTCAGCGCCGAGCAGCTTGGTCTAAGTGGCGACTGGCAGGCCGTCTTCCCCCTGGGTCTCGATCGCTTCCCACGCCAGGGCTCCGGCGCACGCTTCGTGCACGGCGGCACCTCCCTGCAGGAGGTGGTGGTGCCGGTGATCCGGCTCAAGCGCGAACGCAAGGACGAGAGCCGGGTGGTGGAGGCCGAGCTGCTGCGGGTGCCCGCCAAGATCACCATGGGCAAGCTGACTTTTGGTCTGTTCCAGCTGGAGCCGGTGGAGCCCAAAAAGCGCCTGCCCTTGCAGCTGCGCATCGGCCTCTACGCCAAAGCCGATGGCGCCCTGCTCTGCGCCCATCGCACCGTGCTGCTGGATGCCGCGGCCAGCGAGGCCCGTGAGCGGGAGCAGCAGGTGGTCCTGGAGCTTTCCAACGCTGCCGGCGACTACAACAACCAGACCCTGGAGCTCCGCCTGGAGCGGCAGCTCGACGGTGTCGCCACGCCAGTGCCCTACAAGACTGTGGAGCTCAAGCTGCAGCGGCCCTTCGGCAGCGACTTCGACGACTTCTGATCCCCCCATGGCCACCAGCGCTGCCCCTCCGGCCCCAAGCCCCCTGGATCAGAAGATCCTTGAGCACTTCCCTGGCCTGGTGGTCCGCAAGGACCTCACCACCGAGCTCAAGCAAAATGCCGTGGTGCCCACCTACGTGCTGGAGTACCTGCTCGGGCAACATTGCGCCACCGACGACCAAGCCCTGATCAGCGAAGGGCTGGAGTCGGTGCGGCGGATCCTCGCCAAGCACTACGTACACCGCAACCAGGCGGAGCTGGTGAAATCCACGATCAAGGAGCGCGGCAGCCACAAGGTGATCGACAAGCTCACCGTGGAGCTCAACGAGAAGGGCGGCTTCTACGAGGTGGAGTTCACCAACCTCGGGCTCAAAAAAGTCCCGATCGAAGTCGACTTCATCAAGCGCTATCCCAAGCTGCTAGTAGGAGGTATTTGGGCGATCACCGATGTGGAGTATGAGCTCCCCACCGATCCCAAGGCCAGCCCCTGGCAGATCTCCAGCGTCAAGCCGATTCAGGTGGCCGGCGTCAACCACGAGGAGTTCCTGGAGGCACGGGCGCAATTCAGCACTGCCGAGTGGATCGACGTGCTCATGCAGAGCGTGGGCTTCAACCCAGAACCCTTCACTCGTCGGGGCAAGCTGCTCACCCTGATCCGGCTAATCCCCTTCTGCGAGCGCAACTACAACCTGTTGGAGCTCGGGCCCAAGGGAACGGGTAAGTCCCACGTCTACGCCGAGTTCTCGCCCCACGGCATGTTGATCTCCGGCTCGGAGGTCACCGCCCCGAAGCTGTTTGTAAGCAATGCCAACGGCAAGATTGGCCTTGTGGGCTACTGGGACTGCATCTGCTTTGACGAGTTCGCCGGGAAGGACAAAAAGGTCGACAAGACGCTGGTCGACATCATGAAGAACTACATGGCCAACCGCACCTTCTCAAGGGGTATTGAGCAGCTCTCGGCCGAGGCCTCAATGGTGTTCATGGGCAACACCCAGAAGTCGGTGGCTTACATGCTTAAGCACTCCCACTTCTACGAGCCGCTGCCCGACAAGTACATCGACTCGGCCTTTCTCGATCGCATCCATGCCTTCAACCCCGGCTGGGAGGTGCAGCCGGTGCGCCATGAGCTGTTCTGCAACGGCTATGGCTTCGTGGTGGATTACATCGCCGAAGTGCTCAAACACCTGCGCACCGAGGACTACACCGGCCTCTACAAGCCCCACTTCGAGATTAGCTCGGAAGTCTCCACCCGCGATCAGACGGGCTTTGAGAAGACCTTCTCCGGCCTGATGAAGATCATCCACCCCGATGGCAAGGCCGCTCCCGAGGAGATCGCCGAACTGCTCGAATTCGCCATGGAATGCCGCCGCCGGGTGCGGGAGCAGATCCTGCGGATTGACGACACCTTCAAGGCCAACGATTTTGCCTATCGCCCTGTTGCCGGCGGAGAAGCAGTCACCGTGCTCACGCCTGAGGAGCAGCAGTATCCTGCCTTTGCTGGGCTCAGGCCCCTTCACCCCGAAGCGGCTCCGGCAGCCGGAGCCAAGGCTCAGCCTGTTGCATCCTCCGAACCGGCGGCAACTGCTACTGCAACGAGCAGCGAGGCAGCGCCTGCCACCGACGCTCCGCTAAAGGAACAACACCTGGTGGTGCCGGAAAACGCCAAAGGGTGGAGCTACCGCCGCCTCTTGGCCGATTACCTGCAGGGCTGCAGCCGCATCATCATCCGCGACCCCTACATCCGGGCTTTCCATCAGGTTCGCAACCTGGTGGAATTCCTGCGCATGGTGAACGAGATCACCCCCCTGGGCGATGAAGTCACTGTGCATTTGATCACTGGCTCCGATCAGGAGACGATGGAGAAGCAGGTGGAGAACCTCTCCCAGGTGCAGGATTCCTTCGCCAGCACGAGCACCCCGTTTACCTGGGAGCTCGATGCCAGCCCCAACTTCCATGCCCGCAGCATCACCACCAACCACGGCTGGAAGATCACCCTGGATCGGGGCTTGGACCTCTTCCAGTGGTTTGAATTCTCACCCTTCAACGCCGCTGCCGTGATGCAGGAAGCGCGGATGGTAAAGGGGTGTGAGATCAACTACATCAGGACTGATTCCTGATCGTTAGTCGCCCTCCTGGGCCACCATCCAGACCCGCTTCAGCGACGCAGATCGTCATCAACGCCCCGGTGGTCTTCGGTACACCGCCTGCCTCAGCAGGGGTGGCAGTTGGGGTGGCAGCAGACCAGAAGCACTTGAAGCCGCGAGTCTTGGATCTGTGCACGGGGCGCGTCCTTTCAGCCCTCCAGCTGTTGCACACCGGCCAGCCGCCCCAGCTCCTGTGCGGTATGGCGTAACACCCGATGCTCCTGCCAGTCGGCCGGCAGCGCCAGCCACACCAGACTGTGGGGGCAGGCAAGAAGGGGCCAGCGGCGCAGGGTGGCCCAAGCGTCGGCCTCCCGATCGGCCACCACCAAAGCCAGCGAGGTGCCATGGATCCGGCCGATCCAGTCGTCGGGGGTCTGCAGGCTGTTGCCCCCGCTGCGCAGGGTCAGCCCCAGCTCGCTCAACAGCCGCCGCAGACCTGGCGCCACGACTCGATCGGGCACCAGCACCTCCGAAATGGGTTCTCCGGGCACCCCGCCCTCCAGGACTGGCGCCTCGGGGCAGAACCCCAGGGCCAGGGGCAGCTCTCCGAGCGGCAGCAGCTCCAGCTCCTGGCGATTGACTCCTTCCGTTGCCTCCAGTGCCTCCAGCTCCAGGCCAGAGATCAGGGCACCATCGAGCACGCCCTGGCGCACCAACTCCAGCCAATTGGCCGCCGCCCGGAAGCGCTGGGGGGTGGGTAGCAGCCAGGGACAGCCCGTCAGCAGCGGTTGATGCAGAAAGTCGCTGCCCAGCCGAGCCACACCAGCGGCCAAGCGATGGACGCGGCAGCCCAGTCGCAGCAGGCGCATGGTGGCCGAGGTGCCGTAGCCGCAGGCCCAGTGCTGGCGCCGATCGCGCCTCAGGCCGAAATCTGCGGCCAAGCGCCGGTAGCGCCGGCTGATCGTCGGCTGGCTGACCCACAGCACACGGCTGGTCTGCACGGTCGTGCCGTACAGCTCGAGCAGATCAAGCATGCGGATTTCCTCCAGCAGCTTCGGCAGGCGGTAGTTGGGTGCCTGGGCAAACGCAGGTGGACGGGGGGGAGCCATGGGGTGGAAGGGCGCTGGGAGCAGCCTCAACAACGCGGGCGATTGTTTTGCTGTTCTTGCTGCGAAATAGCAACGCTGCCTGGCGGATCCCTTTGAAAATGTGGAGATTCTTGTGCTCTTTCGCTTGTAGAGCCTTGCAGTGGCACGCCCCAGCCGGCCACGCTGTGGCCATGACCAGCCCGCCTGCCGCTCCTTCGCCAGCGCCCCTGCGCTGCCACCTGCTGATCGGCCCGCCCGCCAGCGGTAAGTCCACTCTGGCCGGGGTGCTGGCCGAACTCAGCGGTGCCGTGGCTCTTTCGACGGATGTGGTGCGCGGCGAGCTGTTTGGCGACGCCGCCGTGCAGGGGCCCTGGCGGGACATCGAGGCCCTGCTGCACCAGCGCATCCAAGAATCGGTGGCGGCCGGTGTGCCGGTGATCGTGGATGCCACCCATGCCCGACGCCCCTGGCGCCTGGCGATCACCCAGGCCCTGAGCCTGCCGGTGCCGGTGGAGTGGATCGGCTGGTGGCTCTACACACCGCTCGCCACCTGCCTGCAGTGGAACCAGAGCCGCAAGCGCCTGGTGCCCGAGCCGGTGATCCGCGAGCTGGCCGCCGCCCTGGCCGATCCGGCCTTTGGCCCCTCGCGGGCCGAGGGCTTCGCGGCGGTGGTGGCGGTGGTGCCCAGCCACGGCCGCGAGCTGCAGGCCCTGCTGCGCGATGAACTGGCCCGCCTCGATCACCGCATCCGCTCGGCCCGCAACCGCGAGAAGCGCTTCGCCCTGCACGGCTATTCGCGCCTGCTGGATCTGGAGCGGCTGCTGCACCTGCTGCGGCTGCTCACCACCTACCCCGAGATCTCTGCGGCCGATCCCGCCACCCGCGCAGAGCTGGAGGCGATCGTGTCGCCCCTGCCGAAGGGCGATCTGGCCGATCAAGCGGCGGCCTACCTGCGCCGGCTGCACGGAGAGTGCTACGGCAACGCCGCGGCGATCCGGGGAGATCTGGCCTGGCTGGAGGCCAATGGCTTCTGCAGCGCCGAGCCCGCCCTGGCGCCGCTCCAGCTGCCGCCACCCCATCCCGAGCCGCCCGCCACAGGCCCCTGGCCCGGCGGAGTGAACGGCGGCTACCCGCCGACCTGCGACGCACCGGTGTTCGTGCGGGTGTTCACCCTGCTGCGCCATCTGCTGCAACAGCCCTTTGATCAAGCCGAGGGGGTGGCGCTGCCGGAGCACCTGATCGAGCGCACTGAGGCCATCCCCGGTGCCTACCTGCCGTCTGAGGCGGCCACCCTGCGCAAGGACCTCGAGAAGCTGCTTACCCCCTATGGCTTCCGGCCCCGCAACGACAACGTGCGCCATGGCTACGCCATCGGCACCGCCTTGCTGTCGGCCCACCGGCTGCGGGAGGTGTATGGGGTGGTGAGACAGGCAGCGGGCCGGCTGGCTGATCCCACCGCCCAGGATCTGCTGCGGGAGCTGGAGCAGCGGCTCGCTTGGGGAGGCATCACCGTGGACGGCTCCACTCCGGTACGGGCGTTCGCCAACCGCTCGATCGTGAGCAGCGCCCTGGTGCGGCCCGATTCCCTGGCCGCCGAGCGCCAGGCGGAGGCCCTGGAAACGGCGATCGTGGAGCGGCGGCGGATCGAGCTGGAGCGCTACGCCTCGGTGGCCTCCTTTCCCGGCAGTCCCCTGGGGACCTTCCGGGTGTGGCCCCTGCAGCTGCTCTTCCACACCATCGGCTGGTATCTGGTGTTCGAGGAGGACAGCCCCGGCCAGGAGCAGGGGTTGATCCGTTGCGAGCGGCTGGATCGCCTCGCCCTGCGCCGCAGCGAAAGGGGCACCCGCCGCGGTGATGACAGCCATCAGCAGGCCCTCGCTCGCCTGCAGACCTTGCTGCACCACAGCGGCGGCATCTATTTCGGCGACGACCTAGATGCCCAGCTGCGGCTGTGCCATCCCCGCAGCCGCAGCCGCGAGCGGGAGCTGCGCACGTTGCGCTTCTGCTGCCAGGGCTGGTGCTTCGCTTTTGTGCGGGAGGGCCTGCAGCGCTACCCAATCGAGCACACGCGCCTCTCGCTCCCCCTACCAGGCGACACCTGGTGGCACCACCCCAAAGCGCCGCACGTACTGGAACCCGGCTCGCCGGCCGACAGCCATCCCTATCCGGTGGAGCTGGACATCCCCAGCTGGACCATGGCGGCGGACATCGACCTGCGCATCTGGCTGTTTGCCTTTGGCGCCGGTATCCGCATCGAATCGCCACCGGAGCTGCGCCAGGAGCATCAAGAGCGACTGCAGGCGGCCCTGGCGGTGTATGCACCGGGCTGAGCCGGGGCAGGTAGCGAGCTGGTGCTCGCAGGCGGACTGATTCCGCTTTGTTCGGAGGATTCCAGCAACATTGTTAAGAATGCTGCAGATCTGCAGCTCATTCCGCACCCCTCTCGCCTCAGTCGCCACGCGGGGCAACGCAAGAACTATTCACCACACGCATAGATCCAGCCTCCTGTGAATCGCCACACACTGCAACTGAATTCGGAAGATGGAAGCCGATGTGCTGCCTGGCATGGTCTTCCTGCCCCCAACCTCTGATTTCCCGCAAAATCCGGAACCTCTAGATCGCGAGGTGCTCAATAGCACCTACCTGGAACTGAGAAACTGCTACTCCAGCTTGATGCGCAGCCGCGCTCAGCATCGGCGCCTGGCCAACAAGGCCAAGGATGAAACCGCTCTCCTCAAGGGGCGGATCACGGCCCTGGCCAGCCGTGACCTGCCCCAACGCCAGGAAATCTACGAGCTCCTGGAGATCGTGACGGCCATCACCGGTGACATTGAAGATGCCGGTGATGATCTGGTGAATGGCTTCAGCCGCTACCAGAAAGGTCGCCATACCTTTCAAGGCGGCGGCTATATCGGCGATCTGATGCGCGCAGTGATTCATTTCATCAATCGCTGGGGCCGCACCAAGGACCGCCTTGGCGATCTCAAGCAGAAGCAGCAGGAGCTGATCAATAAGTCCCAGGATCTGCTGACGCCGCCGCCACCCCCACCAGGCGGCAACGGCCACGGACCCGCAGTCGCGACAACCCCACCGCCTGGGGACAGTGCGCCGCGGCCCATCGACCTCAGCACGAACGGGAGTCAGCCGCAGCCCCAGGATCAAGCCAAAGGAGCCCCAGACCATGGGTGAGATCGCTGACACCATGCGCTCCGCCCTGCGGCAGCTGGCCCAGGCCGATGCCCAGCTCTATCGCGGCCTGGCGCAAGAATTGAGCGATGGCGCCACCGCCGTCAAGGAACCCCGCGCCCTGATCCAGCCCCAGGGCGGCGCCCCCGCCACGGAAGCCCAGCTCCTGGCCCTGAAGAACATCGCCCTGCAGGAGCTCTGCACTCAGAGGGGCATCAAGGTGCCCAAGCGCCCCAGGAAAGATCTGATGGTGGGCCTGCTGCTGGCGGACCCCAACGGCCCGCCGCCGCTGTCCCTGCAGCCCCCTCCCAAGACCAAGACCGCTTTAGGTGGGAAGGCCACGGGGGCCACGGGCGGTAAGGCCGGCACCGCTGAGCTGCAGGCCCTGGAGCAGCGCCTTGTTCGTTTGGAGCAACTGGTGCTGCTGATCGCTCAGCAGGTGGGCGTGCCCCAGGACGCGATCGAGCGGTTGCTGCCGCCGGCTGCTCCGCCAAGCTGAAGCCCCTCTGCGCTGGCCCCAGCCGAAGACGTTGAACCGGGAGTCGTTGGACAAGCTGGGCCGTTTCCTGCTGCGCGGCCTGCGCATCGGCGCCAGCACGGTGTCGATCGTGGAGCTGCTGCGCAACGACTGGACCGGCGGCATCAGCGCCGGGGTGGCCTGGCTGGTGTTTCTGCAGGTGGAGAGGCGGCTGCCGCCCCTCAGCCCGGAGCCTGAGGACTGATTCGCAGGCAGCGGGCCAGCGCCCGCGCAGTGATGATGAAGGTTGCGGAACTCCCAGACCGCCGCCCTGGCATCCACCTATCGTCAGAAGTCAGCCAACGAGTCCACCACCACCGCTCGCCTGGCAGTGTCCAGCACTGGACCCTCTCCATCGCATGACGCTCTCCACCCCAAGCAGGCCTCCCTCCACCCCAGCCTCTGGGCCGCTGCGGCGTGAGCAGATCGATGCGCTTCTGGAGGAGTTGCGCGATCCTGCTCTGGCCCGTCAGTTCCTGATGGATGCTGGCCTGATCGACGCCGATGGCCAGCTCACCCCTCCGTACCGCAGTCAGGATGCCCGGTCGGCCTAAGAACAGTCTGGGCCCCTTGGTGCTGTTTCATGGCTGCGACAAGGATGTTGCTGAAGCAGTTCTGAGTGGACAGGCAACACTTCAGCCCAGCGAAAATGATTACGACTGGCTCGGAAACGGCATCTATTTCTGGGTCGACAGCCCAGAGCGGGCTTTGTCTTGGGCCAATCTCCGCAGATCCTCCCCATCGGTGATCGGCGCTTTTGCCTACCCGGGAAACTGCCTCAACCTGACCGACTACGGAGTGATGAATGAATTGGCCCTTGCCTATGAGGCCACCCTTGGCATTTCCGCAGCAGCAGGCACACCACTGCCCGTCAATTCCGTTCGAGAGAACGGCATCTTCATGAAGCGTCAGCTGGACTGTGCCGTGATCCAGATGGTGCACAAGATCCGTGAGAGCAAAAGCATGGAGGCGTACGACACCGTCTATGGAGTGTTTGAAGAAGGCGAGTTGGTTTATCCGGGCGCAGGCTTTCGTGACAAAACGCATGTGCAGATCGCCATCCGCAACCCGGAGATGATTCTTGGCTATTTTCGAGTTGATGGGATGACATAGGCCTGGTGATTGACACCCCAACAGGAAGGCGCCCCCCACGGGGCGCTTTAGCACTGGTCGCGGATCTGAGCCTTGGCATCTCGGGCTGGATCGGGTCGGGCGTCTGTTTTTTACGCATCGCCTGTCTTGGGCCTGGCAGGTACGGAATGGAGATCACGTCTCTGGGACGAGATGCTCGGGGCTTGACCTTCTCGGCTGTGATCCCGGCTCGGGCTATGCAGCCCGAGGTTTCAACACGAGGGAAACAGAACTGGGGTCTCGCTCTCTGCTGCTACGGGATGACGATCGCGCCGCGTCACCGAATTCACCGGTTGTGTGTCGCATCGTTGGCGCACCTCCGTTATGTGCACCGGCTCGGGTGCGCCCTGGCGCAGCAGCTCCTGTGCACGGGCAATTGTTAGCAGTAAAGCCACTTGGCCCGAATAGTACTGCCCATGGTAAAATTGATTCTCACGTTGCAATTGAAAAAACATGCGTGGCTTTTGGCTCAGCTTCCGAAGCGAAAATTCCGTTGACACCTACCATGTCCACTTCCGAGAAGTCGGCGACTTAGTGCACGCCTACGCAATGAAAACAACCGAGGCTAATTACGCTTACTCAACGTCCTTTAATAGCCTTGAAGCGGCCGAACTAGGTGTAGTGCTGTATTTACAAGATACGCATCCAGGTATAATTCCCAGAAAAGTGCTGTTTCTGGGTAACGGCTAGCAACTTGTGTTTCCAGCTCTTGCAATCGCAATCGCAGATGCACACGCAAGCGGCCGGGGGCCTGGCGCTGGTTCTGCTGCTCGATCAGTTCTCCCGCCAGATCTGGCGCGACACGGCCATGGCCTTCGCCGGCGATCCACAGGCCCTGACGCTGAGCCTGCAGAGGGCTGCCAAGCGGCCGCTCGATCCGGATCATCACCGCACAGGTGTTTCGGGCCACCAAGCTGGAGGCCTTCTGCGGTCGCGGCGGCGAAGGTGCGCACCAGCGACCCTGCTCTGAGGTGCCCGCCGATCACGGCGCCCTTGCGGTCGGCGACGGCGATGTGCAGGGGGAATCCATCTGGAAAGAGTGCCGAAGAGGCTGATGATCACCAGCTCGCCGTGGATCGACGTGGCCTGGGTGTCCCCGGCAGCCGCAGCGGCACCACCTTCATGGCTTCGGCCCCTCCACCAGCCCCTGGATCATCACCAGGGCATCCACGAATCCCAACTGCTTATGGCGGAATGCCCCCGGCAGGGTGCCCACCACCTGAAAGCCGTTGCGCTGCCAGCAGCGGATGCCGGCGCTGTTGGTGCTCACCACGAGGTTGAACTGCATCGCCCGAAACCCGAGCCGCCTGGCCGTCTGCAGGGAGTGCTGACAGAGGCGGCTGCCGATTCCCTGGCGCCGCGACTGCTCGGCAACCACATAGCCAGCGTTGGCGACGTGGGCACCAAGGGCCAGGGAGTTGGGCCTCAGGTAGTAGGTGCCCACCAGCGCGCCGCTGGCATCCACAGCCACCATCACCGCCTGGCTGCGTTCGACCCAGGCGACCTGGGCCTCGGCCTCGGTGATCGCCGGGTCGTGCGGGAAGGTTTCGCCGGCGCGGAACACCGGCTCCAGCAGCGACCACAGCCCCGGCCAGTCGGCCGCCTCAAAGGGGCGGATTTGAAGCGGTGTGGGCAACGGAGCCAGGGGTTTGGTTCAGCAGCTGGGCCATCCTGACGCTGCCACTGGGGCGCCGCTGCAGTCCGGCGCCGCTGCAGTCCGGCGCCGCTGCAGTGCGCCGCTGCAGTGCGACGGCGGCCTCAGCGCAGCAGCAGCCCGATCGGCCCCAAGGCCACCAAGCCGCTGCCAAGGGCTAGCAGCAGGGCTGCAGCACGGGTCCAGGCCACCGGCAGGCGCCGCAGCAGCAGGAGACTGCCACCGCTCACCAGCGCTGATCCGCTAAGCGCCCCCAACCACCAGAGCAGGGCGGAGCCGTCGGCCGGAGCTTCCATGCCGTGCAGCATGGCGTGCACCGCCACGGCGGCAGCCACCAGGGCAGCGCAGCCGCCCAGCCGGGGGCTCTGCTGGGAGCGCAGCACCAGCACCGCCACGGCTGTGATCGCCAGGGCCGCCAGCAACTCCTGGGCGGGCAGGGTGCCGCCCAGGGCGCCGAACACGCCGCCACCGATGGCGCCAGCCAGGGCCCAAAGCAACAGCTGAGGGGAGATCACGGCGCCAGCGGCTCCCACCGACACCAGCAACAGCAGGTGATCCACACCGCTGATCGGGTGCAGGAAGCCGGCGGTGATGCCGCCGTTGGCGATGCCATGGGCTTGGGCGGGTTGGGCAAGCAACAACGCCAGAGCAGTGGCGCCGCCGGCCAACGCCAAGGACCTGGCTGAAATGAGTGGAGTCATCGAGCGATCCGGTCCGCGCCGGAGAAGAAGGGTCTCAACACGGCGAGCGTTCTGACTGAGAGGGCCATGGCCCCCATCACAGCTGCGGGACAGCGCCGGAATTGGCTCAGGACGAAGCTGATCCGCACCGGACTTTCCTCGTTGCCTCCAGGGCGTGACCCGCTGGAACCGTCTTCAACATTATGGAGCTGGATGGCTGCGGTGTTCAAACCAAGACCATAGTCTCCAGTACTCGTGACTTGATGGAGACATGGATGATTATTTCGAACAAGCCGCCGGCCCGGCGGTGTCCTGGAGACTCGGTTCCATGCTTCCTCTGCGTTCCACCCTCATCGTTCTCGGTCTGGCGGCTCCGCTGGGATCCCACGCCGCCAACCTCGACATGGCGGGTGTGAACCGATACGCCAGCCAGGAGCAGGTCACCAGCATCACCCAGTTCACCGATGTCAGGCCGGGCGACTGGGCTTTTCAGGCTTTGACCAACCTGATCGAGCGCTACGGCTGCGTCGCCGGCTACCCCAATGGCAGCTTCAAAGGCGGCCAGGCGCTGACCCGCTATGAGGCTGCCGCCCTGCTGAATGCCTGCCTCGACCGCGTCACCGAGGTGACCGATGAGCTCAAGAAGCTGATCAAGGAGTTCGAGATAGAACTGGCTGGGTTGCGCGGTCGCGTCGATGGCCTCGAAGCCAAGGTGGGCGAACTGGAGGCCACCCAGTTCTCCACCACCACCAAGCTCGGCGGTCTAGCGACGTTTGTGGTGGGAGCCAATGCCTTCTCGGGATCGGCTGTCAACACGGGAGCCAACACATTCAATCGAGCACCGAATGAATTCACGGGTCGTCCCCGGACTCCCGTAACGCTGCCCAATGCCACCACGTTCAACTACGACCTCCAGTTGACGTTTGATACAAGCTTCACCGGCAAGGATCTGTTGCGCTCCAAACTGCGCGCCGGCAACTTCGGCCAAAGCGTGTTTGGAGGCGAACCGCACGCCCTCAGCCTGGCTGTACTTGAGGCTGCTTTCGAAGAGGATTGTGGTTCCGAAGCAGACTGCGGTGACGTCGTCGCCATCGACAAGCTCTACTACCAGTGGCCCATCGGCAGCGGCTTCACGGCCACCCTGGGCGCCCGCGTGGGGCAGGAAGACATGCTGGCGCTATGGCCCAGTGTCTATCCCTCTGACACCATCCTCAACGTGATGACGGTGAATGGGGCGCCAGCGGCCTACAGCAAGAATGTCGGTGCTGGCGCAGGGTTGTGGTGGCAGAACAACGGCTTCAGCGTCAGTACCACTTACATAGCCGCCAATGGCGACAGCGGCAATCCCAGTGTTACGGCAGAGGACGGTGGCGGTGGACTTGGCAACAGGAATTCCGGCGCCACCGGCAGTGTGCAGCTGGGCTATCAGCAGGAGCAATGGGGCCTGGCTGCAATCTGGACCTACGTGCAATCAGAGACTCAGTTCGTTCCGGGAGCCACCCCGTTCACCCACAGCGCCATCGATCACAACAGCGATGCCGCCACCAATGCCTGGGGCCTGAGCGCTTTTTGGCAACCGCTGCGCAGCGGATGGCTGCCTTCCCTCAGCCTGGGATGGGGAATCAACAGCACCACCTACAGCACGTCCCAGCCCCGCGGCAGCCTCAGCACTAGTCAGTCCTGGATGGTCGGTCTGCAGTGGACCGATGTGTTCCAGAAGGGCAATGATTTCGGCTTTGCTGTGGCCCAACCCGTCTTTGCCACCGCCCTCACCGGTGGCGTAACTCCCAACGACGGCAACTATGTGTGGGAGTGGTGGTACAAGTTCCAGGTGACCGATAACATCTCGATCACACCGGCTCTGATCTATCTCAGTCGCCCCCTCGGCCAGGTGACACCTGCAGGCGAAAGCTTCAGCCAGTTTGGCGGCCTGGTCAAGACGAGCTTCAGCTTCTGATCGCAGGCTCTTTAGTTGAGATTGAAATCCACAGCTCCCGCAATGCTCCTACTGGGGCCAACTGGGGCCTACTGGGGAGCACCCTGGGTAGTCGTCGATCCTGTCTTGGAGGAGGGCACCGCCCGGCTGTGGTGATGCTGGCCCGGCCGGGCGGGTTTGCGATAGCTGCCTGAGCCGCCGCCGCCACAGGCCATGGCTTCCGATGTGGAGGCCAGCAGAGTAAGAACCAGAGCCAGGCTGAGGTTGCGCATTGATCTCTTGAATCAGTGTTGATGTGTGGAATGTTGCGTTGGATGCTCTGAGCACGGCATCCAGAGGTTTCCCATGGCGTGCACGCCCTCGCAGCCGAGCTGACGCGCTTTCTGAAGGGCCACCTGCCGGCTCGGGTAGGCCAGCAGCTGTTGCTGCGCAGACACATCCCCACCACGCAGGCATTGAGCACACCCATGCCCACCACCCCGATGCTGATCACCCCCATCGGCACCACGCCGATGCTCACTACCCCCATCGGCACGATGCCGATCGAGATGATGCCGAGCGGTGCCACCCCGAAGGCGATCCGCTTGGGCTTGTCGCCGCAATGGGCCATGGGAGTGCCCGGCCTCAGTGGGAGGGCCCGGAGCCCTGGCCATCTCCGTGCATGGCACAGGGCATCCACTGGGTTCTCATCTTGTGGGCGCCGGTGCAGTTGAAGTGGAGCTTGGCGGCCTTCTCCGCTTCTGCCTGGGTTTGGTAGAGGGCGGGAACGCCGCCAGCACCGGCGGCAGGAGCGGCCAGGCCGGCGTCGGAAAGTAGGAGGTTGGCCCCGATCGCTACTGCCACTCGGGTTGGCCACGGACTTGGGAGGAACGACATGGGAAGGGGGCGAGCGCAAGGAGGCTGCTGGACGCCCACCCTAGCCAATGCCTCCAGTAATGCCCAATTACTGGAGAGTGAGGAAGGGTTGTCTCCCGGCCTGACCTGCCTAGCGTGGGAAAGCTTCCACTATGTAGAGGGTTCTTGCCTTGGCCCGCCAGGGATCTGTGTCAGCGAAACCCGCTCCCAGCCTGCGTATTGGCCTGGAATCAATCAACCTGCGCATCGATGAGCTGGCCGCCAGTAAAGATGAGCTGGCGCGGCTACTGGCCAGCTTGCAGGACTGCGGTGGCTTGAAGCCTGATCGCTGATTGCCATGGGCTGCTGCAAAGCAATGACATTTTGTTGAACCTTGTGCTATCGGCAGGCTTCGCGGTAGTTGCCTTTCTCTACGCAGTAGTGGGGCATGCCGGAGCATCGGGCTATATCGCTCTGATGACACTAGGCGGCCTGGTTGCTGAGACGATCAAGCCTGTCGCCCTGATCCTGAATATCGTGGTGGCCAGCATTGGCTGCTGGAATTTTCTGAGGGCAGGCCATCTGCCCTGGCGAATTATCTGGCCAGTCTATCTATTGGCAATTCCGGCATCATTCCTTGGCGGCTGGCTCAATCTGCCCGGGATATGGTTTCAGCGCTTGCTTGGAGTCGTGCTGGTGTTTACGGCTTGGCGGTTGGGCACTGTGAGCCAGGACCCGGCAAGCCTGCGTCAACCCAGTGGTTTGGTTCTGGTGATCAGCGGGGGCGTCCTCGGGCTATTGGCTGGCCTTACCGGCACAGGTGGAGGTGTTTTCCTGACGCCACTGCTTCTGTTAGCCAAGTGGTGCGACACCCGCCAGGCTGCAGCGACATCGATACTGTTCATTCTGATGAACTCCGTGGCTGGTCTGGCCGGCCATGCCCTGGCTAATCCAACTGCACTCACAGCAGTCTTGAACCCGTCGTTGCTGGGATGGATCGCGGCGGTGCTGATTGGCGGCAGCTTGGGCTCAAGACTGGGCAGTCGTCATTGGCCCGTGGCCTGGATCCGTCGAATTCTTGCCATCGTGTTAGTACTGGCTGCGCTGAAACTGCTTGGTTTGCAGCGTTGAATGCCTCCTGATTCAAGCAACCAAAGGTGATCGCCCATGCGCTTTCTGCTTGAGCCCCTGCTGGCGGCGGACGAGCTGAGGGACCTGGTCAGGGTCCTGCAAGACCCCGCCGCCCCCTGGATCGATGGAGCCAGCACCGCCGGCTGGCATGCCCGCGATCTAAAGCGCAACCACCAGCTCGATGGGGCCTCGCCGCTGCATCAACAGCTCTCGGCACGGCTTGAGGCGGTGCTGACGGCCCAACCGCTGTTGCAGGCGGCCGCGTTTCCGCGCCGGATTCACG
>Ga0209087_1001211_pt1 | contig 15376 bp, 13 predicted proteins | sample S_130805_EF_Meta_FD_187321 | JGI IMG/M metagenome (GOLD analysis project Ga0209087, IMG submission 187321) | Freshwater microbial communities from Lake Simoncouche, Canada to study carbon cycling - S_130805_EF_MetaG (SPAdes) (version 2) | ecosystem: Environmental > Aquatic > Freshwater > Lake ... | reverse complement strand
TTGGCGCGGTGCCAGGCGCCGTCCTCGATGTTGCCGTTGGTGCCGAGCGCGACCTGGCCGTTGACGCCAGTGCCGAAGGCGCTGTTGCCCGGCGAGAAGATCAGGCTGTGGTCCGGCGCGATGTCGGTTGTCGGACCGAGCGAGTACTGCAGGGGGTTCTGGTAGGTGTCGAAGACGACCGCGAGGGCGTTCTTCATGCTGAGCGCGGTCGAGTTGAGGTAGCTGCCGCCGCTGACACCGAGATAGGGCCCGGCGCCGCCGAGTGCGCTCGCGCCGCGCGGGTCGTTGTGCAGCATGAAGGCCGTGCCGTCGGCGCCTTCCTTGGTCCCCCAGTGCATGTCGAAGACGAAGCTGGCGGTCTTGGTCAGGTCGATCCGGGTGGTGCTGGCGAGGCCGCCAGCCTGGCCGCTCACCAGCGGCGTCAGCTGGTACTCCGGTGTGGTCGTCGAGATCACCCTGGCGCTACCCAGCAGCGCAAGCGTCTGCGGCACGGCGGCCTGGGTGACGGTGACGGCGATCGCCTCGGAGACGGTGGCCTTGCCGTCGCTGACGTTGACGACGAGGTTGTAGACGTTGTCCTTGCCGGCATCGGCCGGGTTGGCAAAGCTCGGCGCGATCCTGAAGCTGAGCTTGCCGGCGGCGTCGATGTTGAACAGCGCGGCATCCGGATTGTTCGTCGTAGCGGACGAGATGCTCCAGGCCAGCGGGTCGTTGTCGGCGTCGCTCGCGGCCACCGTATAGATGATCCCGGAGGTGCCCTCCGCCACCGACAGCGCCTTGCTCGCGCCATCCGCCAGCACCGGCGCATGGTTGCCGGACGTGAGGTATGGCGGGCTTGTATCGAAGGGCGGCTCGACCGTCAGGAAGGTTGTCCCGCTGACGTTCGCGGGACCCGCGGCAATCTGGCTCGCCGTCAGGCCGAACACGCTGTTGTTGATGACAGTCGCCGTGACCGAGGTCTGGTTGACCGTGCTATTCGTCTGATTCAGCAGCAATCGCGCGTTCGCCGAGGCGAGGTCGTTCAGCACGGTATTGCCGTCTATGGTCAGGCTCGAATTGGCCCACATGCCGTAGGGCTCGCCGCCGTAATGGATGATCGCGGGATTCTGCGAGTAGGGGCCCTGCTCGATCACGTTGTTCTTGATGGTGGCGACGCCGGCGTTCGGCAGATCGATGCTGTAGCTTGCGGTGCCTGTCGGGCCCTCGGCGATCCGAGTACCGGTGATCTCGGTGATCCGCGCCCGGCTTTTAATCTCATGCCCGACCACGGCATCGTGGAAATAGCTGTTGGTAATGGTGAGCTTTGCCAAGTCGTTCACATAGAGGTTGTGGCTCTGCCCGTCTCCCGCGCCATTGCGATAGAACTCGCTGTTTACGATGGTAATGGTGCCGGTGGAGACCGGGTTGGCGAGGATGCCATTCTGATTGTCGTGGAAATAGCTGTTCAGAACGGTGAGGTTGCCAGCCTCGTACCGGATTCCGGCGCCGTTCCGATCCGCGACCTGAGAGCCCGAGAATTCGAAGCCTTTGATGGTGAGGTCGGCGCCGACGGTCAGGATCGCCTTGCCGTTCGGTGGTGAGGTGGTGGCGACCATCTTCACCATGCCGCCAACCGCCTCGAGCGTGATCTTTCGGTACACCGTTGCAAAGTCATTAGTGTAGGTGCCCGCCGACACCTGCACCACGTCTCCGTCCTGTGCGGCGTTGATGGCAGAAGCAATCGTGCTGTACTGCTTTCCAGAACCAACGGTCAGGACGGCCATAATGCACTCCTATTATTACGAAACGATCAACCCAGTTGAGCAAGATCTCAGATCACGCTTTGCTGAGCGATGATTAGCCAACATGTCAGCGAATTTTAGTGAACAATTGTCATCTTCACGGACTCGTGAAAATACTGGATCATTTTCTGCGAAATTTCTGACGGGTCGTCCAAAAATACAGCTGAACTGATCGCAAGATACACTGTCCGCTTTGGAAATTAGCGCCTCGGCTGCTTACGCTACCCGAGAATGCATGAGACAAGGCCGCAGCGCCGCCCAGGTGCAACCACCCGGACGGCCACCGCGCAATGCTCAGACCAGGATGAAGTCGCTGCCGAGACCGGCGAGCTGGGCGTCCTGGAGGTCGACCACCGTCACCGGATGGTCGCCGGCGACATCCACCTGCACCGCCACGTCGCCGCCGAGTTGGATAACCGCCAGTTGCCCGGCCGCGACATGCTCGGCGAGCGTGCCGCCGCCGAAGATCGCATGGAGGTCGATGCGGTCGCCCTCGGTATGGCTGAAGTCGAGGACGACATCGCGGCCGGTATCCTCCGCCGTGAAGACGAAGTGGTCGGCGCCGCCGCCGCCCATCAGCATGTCGTCGCCCGGCCCGTCAGCCAGCGTGTCATCGCCCGGCCCGCCGGCGCCCTGGAGGAAATCATCGCCAGCGCCGCCGTCGATGGTGTCGTTGCTGCCGGTGCCGTTGGGAAAGTCTGTCGCATCGGCCCCCCGGACATGGTTGGCATCGGCGACCGGGGTAGGGGCCGGCTCCGGCGCCGTCACCACCAGTACCGCCAAACCGGCGTCCGGCGGCGCGGGCCTCGTCACCGGCGGCACCGAGCCGGCATCCTGCGGCGGCGCGACAACCGGCGACACCGGACCGTGATCAACAGGCGGCGTGATCACCGCGGTCCGCGCCGCCCGAAAGGATCGAGGAGGCGATGCTGACGTTCGGTGCCACCGCCGCATGCACGATGCCGCTGATGCTTGCCGCGATCGTCAACGACCTGGGCTCGGTCAGCCCGTAGACGATGTTGTCGGAGATCTGCGCCGTCACCCCGGTCTGGTTCAGCAGAAGCCTGGCACTGCCCGAGCCCAGGTCGTTGACGATCGTGTTGTTGCTGATCGGCAGGCTCGAATTGTCCCAGAAGCCATAGGGCTCGCCGCCGAAATGGATGATGGCCGGGTTCTGCGAGTTCGGACCCTGCTCGATGATGTTGTTGCTGATGGTGGCGACGCCGCCATTCGGCAGGTCGACGCTGTAGCTGGCGGTGCCGTCGGGCCCTTCGGCGATGCGGGTGCCGTTAATCTCGGTGATCCGGGCGCGGCTCTTGATCTCGTGGCCGACGACGGCATCGTGGAAATAGCTGTCGGCGATGGTCAGCCTGGCGAGGTCATTGACGTAGAGGTTGTGGCTGCGGCCATCGCCGGCGCCGTTGTGGGCGAGCTCACTGTTGCGGATGGTGATGATGCCGGCAGGGTCCGGGTTGGTCAGCAGCCCGTCCAGGTTGTCGTGGAAGAAGCTGTTGGTGATGGTCGGGTTGCCGCCCTGGTAGCGGCTGCCCGCACCGTTCTGGTCGGCGACCTGGGCGCCCGAGAACTCGAAATGGTCGATCGTGACGTCGGTGTTGGTGGTCAGGATCGCCTTGCCGTTCGGCGGGGGCACGGTGGCGAGCATGTCCACCATCCCGCCAACCCCCTGCAGGGTGACCTTATCGTTCACCGTGGCAAAACCATTGGTGTAGATCCCGACGAAATCTGCATCACATCGCCATGACTTGTTGAATTAATGGCAGACTTGATAGTATTATATTGACAATCAGATCCGCCTTTCAGAATCCACATGCGCCATATTTCAATACAATATTTTCATTGATGCGCCTTCTTGGCTTTTAGAACATCGCAAACGGGGAAAACCTGTGGACTGGGGGAGTGAACGCCACCCATGTATTTTGCGATCTGTGGCTTGTGATAGCGTTTGTGTGCGGCTGACGAGCTTATTTCATAATATTTCATGCATACTCTGACTTCCTGATCATCGCCTGCGATCCCGCCTTCAGCCCGGAAGCGCCGCGGCCGGATCGGTGTTGCCGCCACAGATCACCACCCCGACCCTCGCCGTCTCCGGCGCAACCCAGGCGCCGGAGAGCAGCGCCGAAAGCGCGGTCGCCCCGCCCGGCTCCGCAATCAGTCGACAGGCGTCCCAGAGCTCGCGCTGGGCCGCCCGGATCGCATAGTCGCTCACCAGTACCGCGGCGGCGACATGGCGGGCCGCAATCGGAAACATCAGCCCGCCGACTTGCCGCGCGCCGAGGCTGTCGGCCGCGATGCCGCCGACCGGCGCCGGCACCGGCCGCCCGGCCGCCAGCGCCGAGGCCAGGGTCGGGCAGCCCTCCGGCTCCACGCTGATCACCTGCGTGCCGGAGCCGGCATGCCAGGCGGCGACGCCGCCGATGAGCCCACCTCCACCGGTCGCCACCAGCAGATGGGTCAGCCCCGGCGCCTGCTCCTCGAACTCGAGCGCCAGGGTGCCCTGGCCGGCCAGCACCTCCGCCTGGTCATAGGCGTGCACCTGCAGCGCACCGGTCTCGGCCGCGCGGCGCTCGCTCGCCTCGCGCGCCGCATCGTAGGCGGCGCCGCCGACCACCAGCCGGGCGCCATAGCCGGCGATGCGCGCCCGCTTGGCCGCCCCGGTGATCTCCGGGACGAAGATCTCCGCCGGCACGCCGAGCGCGCGTGCGGCGTAGGCGACCGCCGCGCCATGGTTGCCGCCCGAGGCGGCGATGACCCCGGCCGCCGGCAGCGTCCCGGCCAGCATGCGGTTGAAGGCGCCGCGCGGCTTGAAGCTGCCGCTCGCCTGCAGCAGTTCGAGCTTGAGCCAGACCTCGTGGCGAGGGCCGAGCGCCTCGCCGGCCAGCCGCAGCATGGGCGTGCGGCGGATGAAGGGGGCGATGCGCTCGGCAGCGGTGCGGATCGCGGCGCGGTCGGGGAGAGGCGTGCTCGACATGGCTGTGGGCCTGCCACGCGTTCCCGGCGCCTGCAACCGGAGGGCGCTTGGACTCCCCCGGCCTTTCTGCCAATGTCCGGCCCGGTGCGATGGCGGACGGGATGCTCATCCATGCAAGCTCAGTCGCCCGCGACGGAGAGGCCGTGCTCCTGCTCGGCCCCCCCGGTTCCGGAAAGTCGGACCTCGTGCTGAGGTTGATCCATGAAGGCTGGCAACTCGTCGCCGATGACCAGGTCGCCGTGACCACGGTAGCGGGCAGACTGCAGGCGGCGGCGCCGGCAGCGTTGCGCGGCCTGCTCGAGGTGCGCGGCCTCGGAATCCTGCGCGACCAGGCGGTGGCCGCGCCGGCTCCGCTGCGGCTGGCCGTCCGGCTGGTGCCGCGCGCTGACGTGCCGCGCCTGGCCGCGCCGGAGGCGATCGCGTTCGAGGGGATCTCGCTGCCCGTGCTCAGGCTCGACCCCTTCGAGGCCTCGGCCACCGCCAAGCTGGCAACCGCCCTTGCCGTCACCCTCGGCCGCGCCACACTCGAGGCCGGAGCCTTCCGATGACCGCGTCCGACCCATCGCAGCCGGGCGCACGCCCGGTCGTGCTGGTCACCGGCCTCTCCGGCGCCGGTAAGGCCTCCATCCTCCGGGTTCTGGAGGATCTGAGTTTCGAAACGGTCGACAACCCGCCGCTCCGGGTGCTCGAGGAACTGGTCGGCGACGGCGACCAGCCGATCGCCGCCGGTATCGACACCCGCACCCGCGGCTTCTCGGCCCCGGAGGCGCTGATCACGCTCGAGCGTCTCCGCCGCCGGCCCGACATCGCGGTCTCGCTGGTCTACGCCACCGCCGACGACGCGGTACTGCAGCGCCGCTACACCGAGACCCGGCGGCGCCACCCGCTGGCGCCCGGCGGCTCGCTCGGCACCCGGGTCAGCGACGGCATCGCGCGCGAGAAGGCGCTGCTCGAGCCGCTGCGCGACGCCGCCGACATGGTGATCGACACCTCGGAACTGCCGCTCGCCTCGCTGCGCAAGCAGATGGAGCAGCGGTTCCGGCCGGAGGGCGGCCCGCCGCTCCTGATCCAGGTGATGTCCTTCGCCTTCCCGCGCGGCCTGCCACGCGATGCCGACTTGGTCTTCGACGTCCGCTTCCTGCGCAACCCCTATTACGACCTGGCACTGCGGCCGCTGACCGGCCGGGAGCCCACGGTCGCCGCCCATATCGAGGCCGACGAGGCGTTCGAGCCCTTCTGGCGCAACCTGACCGGCTTCCTCGACCAGCTGCTGCCGCGCTATGTGGCCGAGGGCAAGAAGTACCTGACGGTCGCCATCGGCTGCACCGGAGGGCGGCACCGCTCGGTCCTTGTGTCCGAGCGGCTGGCGGCCCATCTGCGCGAAGCCGGTTGGCGGGCGGATGTAACCCACCGCGAACTCTCGCCAGCCGAGCCCGTTCCGGCCAAACCATCGATCGAGACGACCGGCCCGGCCGGCGCACAGCATGCAGCCGCTGCGGCCTCCCCCAGTGCAGCGGAAGGGCGGGAGGCCCTGTCGAACACCCCATGATTGGCTTGGTTCTCGTCACCCACGGCCGGCTGGCCGACGAGTTGCGACTGGCCATGGAGCACGTGGTCGGCCCGCAGCGCGCGGTCGCCACCGTCTGCATCGGCCCCGACGACGACGTCGAGCGGTGCCGGCAGGAAATCCGCGACAGCATCGCCTCGGTCAACCAGGGCGACGGCGTCGTCGTGCTGACCGACATCATGGGCGGCACGCCCTGCAACCTGGCGGTCTCGCTGGCCGACAACAAGCAGATCGAGGTGATCGCCGGCGTCAACCTGCCGCTGCTGGTAAAGCTGGCGAAGATCCGCTCGACCGAGCCGCTGGCCGAGGCGGTCGACCACGCCGCCGCCGCCGGCCGCAAATACATCGCCGCCGCGGGCGACATCCCGAACGGGATCGCCCGCGCCAACGGCAGCACGAACGGAACCGGCAAGCCATGAGCGAGGGCGCAGCCTCCCCGGCGGGCGACGACGGCCTCGTGCTGCGCCGGACGCTCACCATCACCAACAGCCGCGGCCTGCACGCCCGCGCCGCCGCCAAGCTGGTGACGATGGCCGAGCGCTTCGCCGCCAGCCTGCACGTCACCCGCGGCGGCGAGCGGGTGCCGGCCTGCTCCATCATGGGGCTGATGATGCTCGGCGCAGGCCAGGGCAGCAGCATCGAGATCGAGGCCGAAGGCTGGGACGCCAAGGAGGCGCTCGAGGCGGTCGCCGGCCTGATCGAGGCCGGCTTCCATGAAGACTGAGAAGGCCGAGCGGCCCGAGCCTGCCGCGCTGCGCGCCGACCCCGCCCGCAAGGGCGCCGCGAAGCGCCCGCGGGACCAGGCCTTCAAAGGCATCGCGGTCTCGCCCGGCATTGCGATCGGGCCGATCTTCGACACCACCGAGGTGCCGACCGAGGTGCCCCGCCGCAGCATCGCGCCGGCCCAGGCCGAGGCCGAGAAGCAGCGCCTGGCCGAGGCCGTCGCGCTCTCCCGCAAGCAGCTCGGCAAGCTGAAGACCCGGCTCGGGGTGCTGCCCGAGGAGGCGCAGGAAGAGCTCGCCCCCCTCCTCGACGCCTATATCCTCATGCTCGGCAACTCCCGGCTGCTGCGCGGCGCCCGCAAGCGGATCGAGACCGAGCACCTGGCCGCCGAGACCGCGGTGCAGGATGAGGCCGAGGCGATCGCCGCGCTGATCCTCGCCAACAAGGACGACGACAAGGCCGGCCTCACCCGCCGCGCCGGCGAGGTGCGCGAGATCGCCCGCCGGCTGACGCGCAACCTGACCGCGACACCCTTCCGCAGCCTCAAGGGCGTGCCCGAGGGCGCCATCCTGGTCGCCGAGGAGCTGACGCCGGCCGATGCCGCGCTGCTCGACCCGACCCGGATCGCCGGCGTGGCCACCGACGAGGGCGGCGCCGACGGCCATACCGCGATCATGTTGCGCGCGCTCGGCATTCCCGCGGTGCTCGGCTGCACCGGGTTGTCGGAGGCCGCGGCGCGCGGCGACATGGCGGTGCTCGACGGCGGCACCGGGCAGATCGTGCTGCGCCCCGGCGAGAAGGCGCTCGAGCGCGGCCGCGAGGCACTCGCTGCCTTCGCCAAGGAGCGCGCCAAGCTGGCGAAGCTCCGCCGGCTGCCCTCGGTCACCACCGATGGCGAGGCGGTCGAGCTCGCCGCCAACCTCGAGATTCCCGCCGAGCTGCCGCTGATCGCCCAGGCCGGCGCCCAGGGCATCGGCCTGCTGCGCACCGAGTTCCTGTTCATGAACCGCGACGACCTGCCGGACGAGGAGGCGCAGGTCGCCGCCTATACGCAGGTGCTCGAGGCGATGGCCGGCGATTGCGTCACCATCCGCGTGCTCGACTGGGGCGGCGAGAAGGACATGGAGGCGCTCGGCGAGGGCGTAGCACCCACCCATGTCGGCCCCAACCCGGCGCTCGGCCTGCGCGGCCTCCGGCTCCTGCTGAAGCGGCCTGAGCTGCTCGAGGTGCAGTTCGCCGCCATCCTGCGCGTCGCCGAGAAGGGCAAGGTGCGCATCCTGCTGCCGATGGTGACCAACCCGTCGGAAGTGAAGCAGGCGCGCGAGATCTACGAGCGGGTCGCGCGCCGCGTGCGCCGGCGCGGCATCCATGTGCCCGACCCGCTGCCCGAGCTGGGTGCCATGATCGAGACGCCGGGCGCGGCGCTGGCGGCCGACGCCATCGCGCTCGAGGCGGATTTCTTCTCGATCGGCACCAACGACCTGGCGATGTACACGCTCGCCGTCGATCGCGGCGAGGTCGATGTCGCCCACCTGTATGACCCGCTGCACCCGGCCGTGCTCCGGCTGATGCAGTTCGCCACCGAGGCGGCGCTCAGGCTCCGCATGCCGGTCGCGGTCTGCGGCGAGATGGCGGGCAATCCGCGTCTCGTACCGCTGCTGCTGGGGCTTGGCATCCGCAGCCTGTCGATGAACGCGAGTGCCATCCCCCGCGTGAAGCAGATGGTCCGCAGCCTCGACATCGGCGATTGCGCGCGCTTCGCCAGGCGCGTCATGGAGCAATCGGACCCGCAGCGGATCCACGAGCTCGTCCTGGAGTTCGAGAAGGCCCGCAGCGAGAAGGCCTGAGCCGGAACGCAAAAAGCCACGCCGGCGGCTGCCGACGTGGCCATTTTGAGCGGTTACCCCGGCGTGGAATGCCGGGTTGGGGCTCAGCGGAACGGCATCGGCGCCGAGTTCATGTTGCGGCCCTGGCTCGCGGCCCGCTCGCTCATCGCGTTCAGGTTCTGTGTGGTGTCGCGCTGACCCGGCGTCAGGGCGTTCTGGCCCGAGCGTGCCATGTTCAGGCTCTGCTGGTTCAGCTGCTCGGTCGCCGCATCCTGCGACGCCACGGACTGGGTCATCAGGCCGCTGTTCTTCTTGGCCTTCTTCTTCGCAGCCTCGGCCGGCATGGCCACGGCAACCGCGACGACGGCGGCGATCAGGACGGGAAGCACGCGCATTGACATCTCCTTGATCTGGTCGACCGGACGCGCCGGGGTTCCGGCACCCGTGCCCGCTCCCACCGTCACCCACGGGACCCGCACGCAACGGATGGGACGGAGGATCCGAGTCGGCGAACGTTACTGCGGGCCTCGCGTATCGTACAAGCCACGCCTCGTCCGGAACCGGCTCTGGACGCTGCGGAAATCGGTATCCCATGCCGGAAGGCCACGCCCCCGGTCACGCTCCCGCAAGGATCGCATCCGCCATCTTCTCGGCCGTCATGAGCACCGGGAAATTGGTGTTGGCGCAGGGCACCACCGGGAAGACCGAGGCGTCGATCACCCGCAGCCCCTCGATCCCCTTCACCCGTCCGGCCGTGTTCACGACCGTCATCGGGTCGTCCTCGCGGCCCATGCGGCAGGAACAGCTGGCATGCCAGACGCCGATGGTGGCCTTCCGGATGAAGGCCTCGAGCGCCTCGTCATCCTCCATCACCTGGCGGAAGGTGAAGCCCTCCACCACGTAGCGATCGACGATGAAGCGGCGGAGCGCGGCGGGCCCATCCAGCAGCGCGGCGACGCCGCGGGTGATCCACTTGTTGCGCTCGTTCACCACGCCGATCGCGCGGACACGGTCGGAATAGCTGGCGGGGAAGGGGTCGGTCGTGACGGCGGCGAGCGGCGCGCTCAGCTGGATCGCCGCCAGCATCCGGAAGCCGGCCATCAGCCGATCCAGGTCGCGCCGGTCCGACAGCAGGTTGAACTCGACCAGCGGCTCGGTGCGCGGATCGCGCGAGGCAAGCCGCACCTGGCCGCTTTCCGAATAGGTCTTGTTCACGAAGGCAAGCAGCGAGGCGATCTGCTCGCCGACCGAATGCCAGGCCGACTTGCTGGCGACGGCGACGAACATGTCGCCCGCCGGCGCCCCGCCGATGCCCGAGGAATAGCGCAGCCCGAGCAGGATGTGCCGCCGCGTGTGATGGTCGCGCAGCCGCGCCCCCGGCTTGATGAAGGACGACAGCGAGATCGAGGGGTGGTCCATCAGCCGCTGCCCGACGCCTTCCAGCGCGTTCAGCACGGGGATGCCAAGCTCGCGCAGATGCCCCACGGGCCCGATCCCGGCGCGCAGCAGATGCGCCGGCGAATGTATCGCGCCGCAGGAGAGGATGACCTCCTGGCCGCGGAACTCCTGCCGCTGGCCCTTCACCATGGCGCGTACCCCGACGCAGCGCGTGCCCTCGAACAGAAGCTCGCTGACCTGCGTCTCGGTCGAGATCGTCAGGTTCGCCCGCTTGCGCGTCTCGGCATCGAGATAGCCGATGGCCGCCGAGACCCGCTCCTTGCCGCTGATCGAGACGGTGACCGGGAAATAGCCGTCGCGGAAGGCGCCGTTCTGGTCGGGCAGGTAGTCGTAGCCGGCCGCCTTGAACGCCTCCGCCGCGGCCTTGGTATGCGGCGGCCAGTTCTTCTCCGGGATCCGCATCACCGGGATGCGGCCATCCTTGCCGTGGAATTCGTCGTCGACGTCAAGGTCGCGCTCGACCTTGCGGAAATAGGGCAGCACGCTGTCCCAGTTCCAGCCGTCGGCACCGCGCGCTTGCCATTCGTCGTAGTCGGTCGGCGCGCCGCGATTGGCCATCTGGCCGTTGATCGAGGAGCCGCCGCCGAGCACGCGGGCCTGCTCGTACTTGCGCAGCGGCGGCCGCTCGGCCTCTGGGTTGTTGTGGCTGACGACTTGGGTGTGGACCTTCAGGTCGGTCCAGTGGAAGCGCGGGTCGAAATAGGCGACGCCCGGATAGGTATCGAGGATCTCCTTCGGCACCTGGCCGGGCGGCGTGTCCTGCCCGGCTTCCAGCAGCAGCACGCGATTGTCGCCGCGCGCCGAGAGCCGGTTCGCAAGCACCGAGCCGGCCGAGCCGCCGCCCACGATGATGTGGCTGTAGTCCACGCTGCTTCCCCCCAAGGCCATTTGCTTGGGCGTTACCTAGCATGCAGCGGCACGGCCGGCATCACGGCGGTGGCGCCATCGGCACCGTCTTCTTGTCGCCCTCGCCCGGCCGCAGCTTGCCGACCACGCCCTCGATCGCGGCGTCCAGCGTCTTCAGCACCGTCTCCAGCGCATAGCCGAGGAAGAAGGCCCAGGCCGCGATGGTCAGGCTGAAGCTGCCGAGCTTCACCGGCTCGTCGGTCGAGAACACCATCGCCAGCAGCCCGCCGAAGGTCGCCGCCAGCACGATCCGGCCGATCGAGGAAATGCCGTCATTGGCCGAGAGCGTCGCCGTGCGCAGCACCTCGTCCATCCGTCGCACCACGTAGACGCCGCCGCCGATGCCGCCCAGCAGCAGCGGCAGCAGGTAGCCCGAGAGGCCCTGGATCACCTCATTGGTGCGCAGCTCCGTCCGCTTCCAGTCGTCGAGCCGCTGCGCGACCTTCGAATCGAGGCCGAGCGGCGGCAGGTTGCAGACCCCGATCGGGCTGCGCCGCCAGGTCAGCACCGCGCTGCGCGCCCAGTTCAGCGGGTTGAGCCGCACCATGTCGCAGTTCCAGGTCTGGATCCGCGCATAGATCAGCTGCTCGCGCAGCTTCAGTTGGTAGAGCTGGCTGCAGAGGTTCTGCGACTGCGGCTTGATCGGCAGCAGCCGGTACTCGGTGCCCGTGGGCGGCTCGAGCGGCCAGCATTCCTCCATCGCCGACAGGGTCGGCCGCTCCGGCGCGGCCGGGGCATTGGCCGGCACCAGCACCGGCTCGGTGCCCTTCTCGTAGCGCCGGATCTCGAAATCCCGTTCGCGGTCGAGCTTCCAGAGCTCGGCATAGGTGCGGTCGAGTTCCCCCCGCACCTGCGCCAGCTGTCCGACGATCCGGCGCCCCTGGTCGGCCTTCAGCAGCAGGCTGATGGCGATGGCGGCGGCGATCAGCAGCCCGATGCGGACCACATGCATCCAGAGCCTGAGCCGCTTCGCCCGCTGCTGCTCCGGCCCCAGCACCTCCGGCCCGCGGCCGAGCAGGAAGGCCCAGGTCAGCCGCACCGAGCTCGCGGTCGCCGGCGCGGCCGCCCGGCCGAGCAGGTCGACCGAGCGCACCAGCGCGTTGAACTTCGTGGAATCGCCGGCGATCTCGGCGATCGGCGCGATCATCAGCTGCGGGTCGATGCCGTTGGTGTCGGGCGGCGCATCCGTCATCGCCCGGTTCGGCTTCTCGGCGAGGTAGCCGAGCAGCACCAGGCCGTCGCGCTGCAGCCGCGCGATCTCCTGCAGCGAGAGCGGGTCCTTGGTGGTCGCCGACATGCGCGCCTCCCGGCATTTCGCCACAATGCTGGATCATTGGATCATTGGCCCGTCCGCCGCTATGGTCCATCGCACATGCCGCCGGCCCATGCCGCCCGCGCCCGCCGCCGCCCGCTCCCCCCCGAGCCGGCGGCTGCCGCGTGGATGGCCGACACCAGCTCCCCCCAACCGAAGCCCGCCCGGCGTCGCCGCGGCGGCCTGTTCGGCTGGCTGATCCAGGCGATCGTCTTCGGGACGATCGCCGCCACCGGGCTGCTGCTGTACTTCGCCTGGGACCTGCCGAGCCCCGAGGTCGCGACCGCCGCGACCCGCCGGCCCTCGGTCACGCTGGTCGCGCAGGACGGCAAGCTGCTGGCCAACCAGGGCGATCTGTACGGCGAGGCGATCCGGCTGCGCGACATGCCGGCCTGGCTGCCGGCCGCGCTGATGGCCGTGGAGGACCGCCGTTTTCGCAGCCATTTCGGCATCGACCCCATGGGCCTCGCCCGCGCGGCCTACGCCAATTGGCGGGCCGGCGAGGTGGTGCAAGGCGGCTCGACCCTGACCCAGCAGCTGGCGAAGAACCTGTTCCTGACGCCCGAGCGCAACATGCGCCGCAAGGCGCAGGAGGCGCTCCTCGCACTCTGGCTCGAGCGCCGGTTCAGCAAGGACCAGCTGCTCGAGATCTACCTGAACCGGGTCTATCTCGGCGCGGGTGCTTACGGGGTGGATGCCGCGGCGCGGCTGTTCTTCGGCGTGCCGGCGCGGCGCGTGACTCTGTGGCAGGCGGCGATGCTGGCCGGGCTGCCAAAGGCGCCGTCACGGATGAACCCGCGTGCGTCGCCCGACCTCGCCGTCGCCCGGGCCTCCGAGGTGCTGGATGCCATGGTCGAGACGGGTGCGATCACCGCCGCCCAGCGCGATGCCGAGCTCGGCCGGATACGGCTGCCGCCGCACGGTTCGGGCCAGGCCGGCTGGTTCGCCGACTGGACGCTCGCCGACCTGCCGCGGCTCTTCCCCGGCAACGAGGACCTGACGCTGAAGGCGACGCTGGAATCCCGGCTGCAGGCGCATGTCGAGGCGAAGCTCGAGGCGCTGCTCGCCGGCCCCGGCGCACGCGCCGGCGTGACCCAGGGCGCAGTCGTCGTACTGGATGCGTCGAGCGGCGCGGTCCGCGCCATGGTCGGCGGCCGCGACTACCGCGACAGCCAGTTCAACCGCGCGGTCAACGCGAAGCGGCAGCCCGGCTCGGCCTTCAAGCCGATCGTCTACCTCGCCGCCATCGAGCGCGGCATGGAGCCGGACGAGGTGGTGCAGGACGGGCCGCTGACGCTCGGCGGCTGGTCGCCCGGCAATGGCCGCTGGCAGCCGCGCGGCGAGATCACGCTGGAAGATGCGCTCGCGCATTCGGTGAACACCGCCGCCGTGCGGGTGCTGCAGCGCGCCGGCGGGCCGCGGCAGGTGATCGCAACGGCGCGGCGCCTCGGCATCGAGGGCCCGTTGCCGGCGAACGCCTCACTCGCGCTCGGCACCGGCGAGGTCACGCTGCTGGAACTGACCGCCGCCTATGCCGCCATCGCCAATGGCGGGCAGCGCGTGGTGCCCTTCGGGATTGCGACGGCCCAGGCTGGCCGGCAGAGCATGCCGGTCGCGCATACCCTGCCGATCCGCGCCGCCGCCGCCGATGACGTGGGCGCGCTGCGGGTGATGCTGGAGGCGGTGGTGAATCGCGGCACCGGCCGGGCGGCGGCGCTGCCGGGGCGGCTGGTCGCGGGCAAGACCGGCACGACTCAGGAGAACCGCGATGCCTGGTTCATCGGCTTCACCGGTGGCGCGGTGGTCGGCATCTGGCTCGGCAATGACGACACAAGGCCGATGAACGAGGTGAGCGGCGGCACCTTGCCGGCGCGGCTGTTCCGCGAGATCGCGGATGGGTTCCTCTGAGCGGATCGTCGTAGGGCCGCACGGCCCGGAGACGTGAATCCGCTCGGCAAACATTGGTGGAACGCGCGATGGACGAGGCGGAACGGCTGCGCGTGCTGACAGGCCTCGGCGGGCCGGTGCAGCACGATTTGAACAACCTGGTGATGGTCGTCACCGCCAATCTCGACCTGCTGCGGAAGGGTGCGACGACGGAGGCGCAGACGCGCCAACTCGGACGCGTTTCCGAGGCGATGACGCGGCTGGAGGCGGTGACCCGCACGCTCTGCGACCAGCTTCGCGCGCCGAAGGAGGGGCTGGTGCGGGCGAGCGATGCGGTCAAGGCGCTGCGCCCGCTGCTCGAGGTGCTGGTGCCGAAGCCCGGCGCGCTGACGATCACGCTGGCCGAGGATGATCCGCCGCAGGCGTTGGATCGCACGGCGCTGGCCATGCGGCTGCTGGCGGCAGCGCAGGCCGCGGGCAAGCAGGGGCCGCTGTCGATCAGCGTGGGATCAGACGGCGAAGTCTCCGTTCAGCCCTGATCCGATTTCGGCAGCAGAGTCACGTCTCCGGGCCCTTCGGCCCTGCGGCGATCTGCTCCACCGGCTTCGCCCGATACCGCTCCGGCTCCAGCCGCGCCTTCAGATGCGCCAGCAGCGGAAACAGCCCGGCGCAGAGCGAGACCAGGAAGCCCCAGCCGCCGCCCTTGTAGCCCTGGCGCGAGACGTAGCACTTGAGAAACCGCGAGAAGAACCGCCGCACATTGTCCGGCAGCGAGCCGATCTCGCCGGTCTCCAGCAGGTCGGCGGCTTTCGCACTGGAATAGCTGTCGAGCCGCCGCAGCATGTCGGAGATATCGCGGTCGACCTCATGGCGGATGCCGACGGCGTCGATCACCGCGCCTGTCGTGCCACTCCAGTCGACGCC
>Ga0209087_1001210_pt1 | contig 15391 bp, 5 predicted proteins | sample S_130805_EF_Meta_FD_187321 | JGI IMG/M metagenome (GOLD analysis project Ga0209087, IMG submission 187321) | Freshwater microbial communities from Lake Simoncouche, Canada to study carbon cycling - S_130805_EF_MetaG (SPAdes) (version 2) | ecosystem: Environmental > Aquatic > Freshwater > Lake ... | reverse complement strand
AACCGGGGGAGACCGCGGTCGTCATCGGCCAGGGCCTCATCGGATCGCTTTCGGCAAAATGGCTTTTGCTGGCAGGCTGCCGGGTGGCCGTGGTGGACATGGAGGAATCCCGCCTCGAGCGCGCCCTCAGTAATGGAGCCGCCCTCGCCGTCTCCGCTGCCGACAAGAATCTCAAGGAGCGTCTCGGGGTTTTCACCAATGGCGGCGCCGACATCGTCGTCGAGGCATCGGGCTCCTCGCCCGGAGTCGAACTCGCGCGTTCCCTGCTTCGCCGCAAGCCGCAGAACTATTCCACCGATTACACCGTCGAGCCGATTCATTTCTACGGTGGCGACTGGCCCCGTCTGATCTTTCAAGCAAACTACCTCGAACCCGTTTCCTGGAATCCAGACCACACGGCCCCGGGTGAGGGATCCATTATCATCACCCCGCGCGATCGGGGAATGGAGGAACGCCAGCGCGTGATCGAGCATATACGGGCGGGGCGTTTCAAATCCTCGGACTTTTTGGATGCCGTGCTTCCCTATACCGAGGCGCCGGACGCCTATGGAGGCCTCAAGGAGCGACGCTTGTTCTCGGCCGTCCTTGACTGGAAAGGAGCAACGAAATGAGTTCCCCGATGCGCGCCGTCATTATTGGATGCGGAACCGGCGGTCAGGGTCGGGCTGGACGCCACTCGATAGCCTACGCACATGCCCTGAGCATGAAACGCAGCGGTGGTCTCGTGCACCTTACCGCTGCCGCCACACGCACTCCGAGGAATGCCGAAGCCTTTGCCTGCGAATTTCCGGGAACCACGATGTATTCCGACTACAGGGAAATGCTCACCGCCGAAGCTCCGGATTTCGTGAGTGTCTGCGCCTTTCCCCCTGAGCGTGAAGAAATGGTGAAGGCGGCCATCGCGGCAGGCGCCAAGATCATCCTTGCGGAGAAACCCTTCGCGCTCGATGCGACATCAGCCCACAGAATGCTTGATGCTGCCGAATCTGCCGGAGCCCGCATTTTTGTGAACTTTCAGCGTCGCTATGGAGCTCCTTTTGCAGCGGCCTACGAGGCGATCCATTCCGGAATGATCGGTCGCATCAGCTCCGTTCATGTCGTTCACCCCGGCACGGGATTCATCAATTTCGGCCCCCACCTTCTGGATACCGCCGCAGGATGGCTCGCGCCACGCAATCCAGTGAGAGCGTTCGCCGCGATCCAATGGTCCGACTCCGAAAAATACCAAGGTATCGGTATTGAAAAACAGCTGTTGGGAACCGTTCATTTCGATGACGGAGCCAGATTGATTGTGGAATCCGGCGAGCACACGCCTTCTCTTTGCACGATTCTAAGGGCGGACGGCGATCAGGGATTCGTCGAACTCGTCCTTTCTCCCGAAGAAGGCGACATAGGGACATTGCGCGGTTTCTCAGCAAAATCAGGCGCAATCAAATGTCCTGTCGCCGATGAAAACTTCCATCACGGAACAATCGAGACAAACCTCTATTTCGACAGATTGTTCCTAGATATTCTTGCACACCACAAGGCAAGCAATCCCTCACGCGTGGATGCAAAAATCGCCCTGCAAGGTATCGAGATACTGGAAAAATGGACCATTTCAGCGAAGGAGAACCGCATTGTAGGCTGGTAGACTTCTTGGCGGCTCAACTCAAGCCGCGTTCGGCAACTCGGGAATGAAGACATAGTCCGGGTTCTCGCGTTGCTTTTTAAGAACGGGAATGATCTCGCGCCAAGTGGCCCAGAGACCGTGCGGAGCGGGTGGCAAGTCGTGCGCGATTGCTTTGCGCAGCGCCGGGAGGTTGTAGAAGGGCACCGCCGGGAACATGTGGTGCTCCACATGATACTGCATGTTCCAATAGAGGAAACCGACGAAGGGGTTGCAGGTGTAGGTGCGGCAGCAAAGCCTGAAATCTGGCGCGTTGGGCATCATTCCAATATGCTGGGGAGCTCCGCAGAGCGTCACTAACCAACCACAATAGAAAGCAGGCAGGTTGACCAAGAGAATCAGGATCCACTGCCCGGTGGCGATGAAGAGGGCAGCCAAAGCCAAATGGCCGAGCAAAACCACAGAGGCCCATTTGCGGTGGCGGCGACGAAGTTCCTCGTTCTCCTCCGGAAGGACTTTCTGCATCCACTCCTCCCCGCCGGCGAAGAGCCCCTCGCCCTTGAGGTTGCCCGTCGCATATTTGAACCATTTTTTCAACGCCCCCCAAACTCCGACCGGATTCGGGAAGGGCACCAGTTGCCAGAACCAGAACTTCACGGCATCCCAATCCATTTTTTGCGGAAGGATCACTTCTCCGTCATGGTCGTGATGCACGGTGACCTGATGGTGTTTCACATGGCTCACACGGAAGCTGACTGGGTCGCTCCATGTCAGGAACGAAAACACATCCATGAAAAGATCGTTCAGCCACTGCCTGCGAAATGGCGTCTTGTGAACCAACTCGTGCACCGCCACGAGTCCCATGAACCCGGCAAAGGTGCCGTGAAGAAAAACAAACAATGCAAGCAAGGGAACCATCCATGCCCAATTTGCCTGAGTGATGCTTCCACAGGCGACATAGGCCGCCGTGCCTGTGCAGGCGTAGAGACCCAAATGGAGGAGCGCTTGACGGAGCGCTTTTCCATCATGGCGTTTCATCAGCCCGCTCATCACGGCTTTGTCCACCTTGGTTCGATACCAGTTGATTTTGATTTGTTCGTTCATGGCAGATCGAAACAAAACATTTCAGCCTCAACGAGTCCATATCCCCACTGATCTATTTCATATCTCTATTGCTTTTTTAAAAACATGGAGACACCTTGAATTGCATGGCACCTCGTTCCTCGAAGCCGGTCAGCGCCATTCCGAAAACGGAAGACCTCTACCGCGCGGAGTCGCGCGGAGACGATCTCCACATGTTTGGACGGGCTATCTACCTTCCAGGCGGGTGGCACGGCCCGCGAAGGCAGAATGTGTATTTTCTCATCACGATTCTGGAGGGCAGCGTCACGATCGACTGCGATGGACGCCAAATCCAACTTGGATCAGGCGAAGGAGTCATCCTGCCTCCCCTTGGAATGGAGTTCTTCCGTTTCGATCCGGATGTAAAAAGCGTCCACCTCTGGTGCCAGATTGCGCCGGGCCTTACAAACAAGCACGAACGCGAACTCCTGCACCTAGCCGGGCATACCTCGCCCGTTCCGGCATCCGTCAGCATCCTCATCGAGGAGGGACTCTCCATCCCCATGAATGCAGGCCCGCACTTGAACCTCGCGATGCAGACCCTTGCGAAAGCCTGTCTTCTTCGCTTTGCGGCCCACGCTTCCGAAAGTATTCCAGCAAAGCAACCCCGCCACCAGGCTGTTCAGCGGGCGCTCGAAGCGGTCTCCATGAATCCCGCGAAATTCCGCAGCGCCGAGGACCTCGCGCGCCACTGTGGGATTTCCTACTCGCGCCTTCGAAAGCTTTTTCAGGACGATCAAGGCGAAAGCCCCACGGCAACGATCTGGCGCTTGAAAACCGATCAAGCCGTTCAATTGATCCGTGCCACCGGACTAACCTTGGCCGAAGTCTCCGAACAGTGCGGATTTTCCAACGCCTTCCACCTCTCGCGCTGCGTCAAAAATCGCACAGGGGTTGCGCCACGCGAACTCCGGAAAACCGAACAGGCAACTGGACGGTGATTCCAGAATGCGTTGCTGATCTGGGAGGATAGCGAAGTGCAGATTTTTTACGCGGTCCACGCAAAAGAGAGGAGCATGACCGTCTCGATCGTGCAGGCCAAGGCCTGGGTGTGGCGGCGTGGATTCTGTAGCGGTGCCGGGGAGGTTGGATAAAATCATGGACAGCAAAATCATTTTTTGGGCGTTTGCGCGGCAGTGCTATTTGCAACCCGTGAGGTTCATCATCAAAAAGGCGGCGTAGATGCTGTAAGTGTCGTGGCATTGGTCTACGACATTTACAGCAACCCCACAAAAAACAACGGGGTGCTGTGCGCAACGTTTGCTTTTCTGGATGCAGGGGCGGTCTTGCCGCGTTAGTCGGACCCCGACGGCGCGGCTGATTTTCACGCCGTAGTCACGAAGGCGGATACCTACCTTGGAAAACGATCGCGCTGACGCGCAGGGGGTTGGGCGGTTTTGGAGCGGGGTGGTGTCTGAGAGTAGTTTGTGCCTTCCGAGGAGGAATTTGGGTCAGGCCGGAGGCTGACCCTCCAAGGATTTTCGTTTGGCTCTGCGGCGGAGGTATTGGACGGCGACGCCGGCGAGGAGGGCGAGGGCGTAGAAGTAGGTTTCGGTTTCGGGGACGGCTATGATGAGGCTGCCATTGCCTTCGAAGCCACTGACTTCAAATCCGTTGCCGATGAATCCACTGCCACTGCCGCTGTAGAAACTGATGTTGGCGAGGTTGGAAGCCAAGAGGGAATTATCGGTAAAGACAAGGTTGCTGGGGGTTAGATAGTTGTTGACTGGATCACCGTAGCGCGGCACTCCACTCCAGTTCCAGATGGCCAGATTGGCGCTGGGCGCCCAGGATCCTACGCCACTGAATCGGAGCGTGCCGATGAAGCCGGCGAAGTCGATGATGGAGTCCTTGCTCAGGGTGAGCTGCCCCACATTTTCGCTGAAGTTGCCGTTCATGGCCATGCGACCGCCATCGAGGTTGATATTTGTGCTGTCGCTGACGGCGTTTGCGGCTGTGACGAGGAAGGAGCCTCCAGTGACATTGATGACTGTGCTGTTGCCCATTGCTCCGGCTGCGGCGGCTTGCAGGGTGCCGCTTTCGATCGTGGTGGTGCCGGTGAAGCCGCTGTTGTTGCCGGTGAGGACTTGGGTGCTGGTGCCGTCTTTGACGAGGGTGGAGCTGGCTCCGCCGGTGATGCGGCCGGCGTAGGTGGTATTGCCGCTCGTGGTGCCGATTGTGAGGGTATTGGAACCGAGGGTGACGGTGGAGGTGGTGTTGCCGGTGAGGGAGGCGATGGATTGGCTGGCGCCGAGGGCCAAGGTGGAGTTGCCGGTGCCGGTGGCGTCGATCGAGATGGCTGTGCGGCCGTTGGCGGTCGGAAGGGCGCCTGTGACATTCGCGGTGAGCGTGCCGCCGTCGATGATGCGGGTGGGGCCGTTGTAGGTGTTCGCGGCATTGAGGGTGACTGTGGCTCCGTCGATAACGAGGTCGGAGTTTGCGGCGGAGCCGCCGATAGCTCCCGTGACATTGAAGGCGCCGGTGTCGAAGGTGAGTGTGGTGCCGTTTTTACTGAGAGCGCCGGAGAGGGTGAGGAGTCCGCCGCCGGTGTTTTGGATTGTGCCAGTGCCTGAGCTGACGGAGATCGTGCGATTCAGTGTGGTGGTGGAGCCCGTGTAAGAAAGAACGCCGGTGTTGCCGAGGGCGATGGCTGAGGTTGAACCCAGGGCGGTGGTCGAGGCGATTGAGAGGGTGCCGGCGCTGATCGTGGTGCTGCCGTTGTAGGTATTCGCGCCGGTGAGAACGAGGCTGCCGCTACCGGCTTGGGTGAGCGAACCGGTGCCGCTGATCACGCTGTTGAAATCCGTGCCTTGGGTGATGGTGTTGCTGCGATTAAAGACCAATGTGCCGCTATTGGTGATCGCGCTGCTTGTCGAGAGGGAACCCGTGGTGCCACCATTGCCGATCTGGAGTGTGCCGGCACTGATCGTAGTGGCGCCGGTATAGGTGTTGGTGCCATTGAGCGTCGTCGTGCCGGTATTGGTGATGGTGAGTCCGCCTGCAGTGCCTGATCCGTTAAAATCTGCAATGGCTCCGTTGACGGTCGTGTCTCCTGTGCCGGCAATCGTGAGCACGCGGCCTACACTCCCATTTTCCGAAAGGTAGACAGGGCCTGCCAGCACGAGGCTGTTTCCGGCCGTGATGTTGTTGGTGAGGCTGCGGTTGCCTCCGCTGTTCGTGAGAGAGCCGTTGAATGTCAGACCCTGCGATCCGGAAACGGTGCTGTTCGCTGCGAGAATCACTGCATTGGAGACCGTGCGGCTGGCGTTGAGGGCCTGGAGAGTGCCGCCGTTCAGCGTAAGGTTCCCGCCTGTGCCAAGACCGCCGTTGTTGGCGTTGTTGAGCTGGAGGGTGCCGGCGCTGAGGGTCAACCCGCCATCCCATGTGTTGCTTCCGCCACTGAGGATGAGCGTGCCGTTGCCGCCCTTGGTGTAGGTAGTCACCTGACCATTTTTGGCGATCACGCCGGTGACATCCACCGTGGTGGCCGCACTAGTGACAGTGATCTGGCGAGAAGAGCTATTAGCGTTGAGGGTGCCGCTCAAGATGAAGTTGCCCGTGTTTGTGTTGCTTCCAAATACAGCGGTTGAATTGATCGCCAAGTTATTGCTCAGAGTGATACTCGCGAGAGATGTGGAAAGCGTTCCTCCTGAGGTGCTGAGGGTTGAGGCCGTCGAGATCGCGTTGGCCGATGCGATCACAACTTCGCCCAATAAGAGTGATGTGCCTCCGCTGTAGGTGTTGCTGCCAGAGAGCGTGAGTGTGCCGGTGCCATTTTTCGTGAGCCCGCCGAGGCCGCTGATGGCACCGCTGATCGTAGTGCTGTTTGATCCCAGAACTGTGAGCGTGGCTGAAGTGCCGATCGACATGTTGCCGCCAATGGCGAAGTTGCCGGTGTTGGCATTGATCGTTCTGCTGCCGGCATAGCTGGTCGCGAGGTTAATGGTCTGGGTGGCTGTTGAGTTGTTTGTGATATTGCCGGTGATGGCGAGGGCCGAAGCCGAGTTGAATCCTGCCGAACCGGAGTTTGCCGCCAGTGTGTAGGAATTGCTGCCGTCGAAAGTGAGGCTACCGATGGTGGAGAGGGTTCCCGAGGCGATGTCGTTGGTTGCGACGCCACCTGCACCGACAAAGGTGACATTGGTGGAATTGCTGATGGCTGGAGAGAAGCCCGTGCTCCAATTCCCGGTGCCGCCCGAATAAGTTGGGGCGGTGGCTGTGTAAGAATAGGTCAACCGCAGTGCGCTTCCCGTGTCTGTGAGCGACCAACTGGAATCAGGCGACAAGTCCCCGGCGAAGGCTGTGGAATTCAGGGTGAACCAAGAGCTATTGAACCCGCTCTTCGTGCCGTAGAGTATGATATCCCACGACTGGTTTGTCGTCGAAAAATTCCAGTTTGAGGGGTTTGCGGACGATGTGATCGCAATCGTAAAGGGATTGGTGGCGTTGGCGCCGATGGTGAGGAGGCCGGTGGTGTTGATTTGATCCCAGCCGGTGCCTGCAGCAGCCGTGGCATCCGCCATTTCCCATGTGTAAATACCGCCGCCGTTCAGTGTGAGATCGCCCACGGTGAGTGTGCCAGGCGAATTGCTGGGCGAGTTGCCGGGACCGATTTTACCGCCACTGTTGATCGTGGTGGTCGTAGCAGCACCGCTTGTGCCGCTGCCAGCCAGGGTGCCGCCTGTGTTGACAGTGATCGCGCTGGCGGAGTTTGTGCCGTTCAGCACGAGGACGCCGGCATTGATTGTCGTGGCACCGGAGTAGGTGTTGGAGGCATTGAGAGTGAGGTTGCCGGTGCCGTTTTTGATAAGTGAACCGGTGCCGGTGATGGCGGCCCCTTGCGAGAGATCACCCGAACTGTTGAAGGCCAGCGTGCCGTTGTTAGTGATGGCGCTGCTTGCGGAGAGGGAGCCGGTGGTGCCGTTGCCGATTTGGAGCGTGCCGGCGCTAATCGTCGTGGTGCCTGTATAGGTATTCGCGCCGGTCAGAATAAGTGTTCCAGCACCCGACTTTGTGAGACCACCGCTTGTTGCGGCGGCGTTTCCGGAAATGGTCAACGAGACTGTGGAGTTGGCGACACTGATGCCGCTGGTCGTGCCGGCGGTGAGGGTGAAGTCGCGATTGGTGGTGCCGTTTGCGGTGCCGGTGTATTCCAAGGTGCCGCCGCCGAGGACGAGGTTGTCTGCCGCATTGGTGGAATTGCCGAGAGCGCCTGCGACTCCTCCGTTGGTAATTGCGGCGATGCCCAGCGTGCCGGCATTGATGGTGGTTGCGCCGTTGTAGGTGTTGGCACCTGTGAGAGTGAGGGTGCCGCCGCCGTCTTTGGTGATGCCCGCCGTAGTGGCATTGCCGTTGGTGATCGGCACGCTGATCGTTAGATTCGCACCGCTGCCGGTGGTAATGGTGCGGGTGACAACACTTCCATCCACATCGCTCAACAGGATGTTGCTAATGCCGACAGTTCCAGTGTTGCTGGCTATGAATGAGGCACTGGAGCCGGTGGTTGTGATATTGCCATTCAAGATGAGGCGGCTGCCTGCCTGCCCGGTGGTTCCCTTGTTCAAACCGAGTGTGCTGCCATTGAGGGTGAGTCCGCCACTTCCCACTGCAAGCGTTGTTACAACCGCGTTGCTTCCTCCCATGACAAAGCTGTCCGAGTCGGTAACGATCGTATTTCCGGTCATCGCAGTAAGGCTCAGGCTATTGAAACTGATACTTGAGCCAGAGAATCCCGCAAAACGACTATCGCCAGTGCCGCCATCAAAAACACCGGCTCCCGTGACAGTCCAGTTCCCTCCAGTTCCGGTATTGAATTGGCCGTCTCTGACGGTGAGGCTGCCTATGGTTTCCGTAATGCCAATTGCCCCAGTAATGGCACCCCAAGTCGATCCGTTGAAAACGCTCTGCGAGCCGTTGATGGTGACAGACGCCGTGTTGGCGATTTGCTCGTTCTTGCCTGTGCCATAGAGGAGCTTGGAGGAGCCATTGAGAACCAGATTGCCTCCGACCGCAACAATCCCAGAGGTTTTATCCAGCGTGAGGGTGCCGTTGCTCACCGTCGTGGTGCCGGTGTAGGTATTGTCGGATGTGCCGCCAAGTGTGAGGGTGCTGGTGCCGAGCTGGGTGATGTTGCCAGACCCGGAGATGGTATTGGAAATGGTGATGGCGTTGCTGCGGTTGATTGCCAGCGTGCCGTTGTTGGTAATAGCGCTGCTGGAGGAGAGCGAACCCGTGGTGCTGCCTGCGCCAATTTGAAGCGTGCCGGCGTTGATGGTTGTGGCACCGGTGTGGGTGTTTGTTCCATTGAGCGTCAGTGTTCCCGCGCCCGACTTTGTGAGGCCACCGGTTGTTGCGGCGGCGTTTCCGGAAATGGTCAGGGAGACTGTGGAATTGGCAACACTGATGCCGCTGGTCGTGCCGGCCGTGAGAGTGAAGTCGCGATTGGTGGTGCCGTTTGCGGTGCCGGTGTATTCCAAGGTGCCGCCACCCAAAACGAGGTTGCCAGCGGCGTTGGTCGAGTTGCCGAGGGCGCCCGCGACTCCGCCGTTGGTGATTGCAGCGATGCTTAGAGTGCCACCGTTAATCGTGGTAGCGCCGGTGTAGGTGTTGGCGCCGCTTAGGATGAGGTTTCCGCTACCTGCTTTTGTAAGGCCGAAGCCTGCACCAGAGATGACGCCGCCGACTGTGAAGTTGCTGCTGCCAACCGTGACCGTGCGGGTGGCATTCATGGCCACGGCTCCTGTGCCCATGTTGAGAGCGCTCGTGCCAAGGAAGGAGACATCGGCATTCCAATTCTGAGCGTTGTTGTTGCTGAGCGTGATTGCCCCGCCACTGGTATTGTCGAGAGTGCCGCCGTTTAGCGTGAGTGTGCCAGTGCCGATGGCCGTTGCGTTGTTGATATTAAGCTGACCAGCGTTGAGCGTCGTGTTGCCGGAGTAAGTGTTGGCGCCGCTTAGAACGAGGGTGCCGCTTCCGGCTTGCACAACCGAGCCCGTGCCACTGATGACGCTATTAAAATCCGTGCCTTGAGTGATGGTGTTTGAGCGGTTGAAGGCCAGCGTGCCGTTGTTGGTGATCGCGCTGCTTGTCGAGAGGCTGCCTGTGGTGCTGCCCGCGCCGATTTGGAGCGTGCCAGCGGTAATGGTGGTGGCACCGGTATAGGTGTTCACGCCCGAGAGTGTGAGGGTGTTGGAGCCAAGTTTTGTCAGGCCCAAGGCGCCCTGCGAGGTATTGGCGAGATTGCTGGAGTAAGTGCGATCGGCCGTGGTGGTGTCGAAGCCGAGTGCGGAACCTGCGGCAAAGTTCGTCGTGCCAACCATGGAGGCGATGTCGGCATTCGTGACGGCATTGTAAACTCCGAGCGTGGCTCCATTCGCCACGGAGTAGCGCCCGTTGGTCGTGAAGCCTGGCAAGCTGGAGTTGCCAGTGATGGTAAGAACGCCCGCGCTAACTATGGTGGTGCCGGTGTAGGTGTTCGTGCCGGTGAGGATCAGATTGCCGCTGCCGGCTTGGATGAGTGAACCGGTGCCGCTGATCACACTGTTGAAATTGGTTCCTTGGGTGAGCGTGTCCGTGCGATTGAAGACCAGTGTGCCGTTGTTGGTGATGGCGCTGCTTGTCGAGAGGGAGCCGGTGGTGCCACCATTGCCGATCCTGAGGGTGCCGGCGCTGATCGTGGTGGCGCCTGTGTAAGTGTTCGCATTGGAGAAGGTGGTGTTGCCGCCCGTGATGTTCACTGCCATTGTGCCGCCTCCGACACCGTCTGCGATGGCGGTGCCGCTCACGTTGATGGCACCAGGACCAGCAAAGGTGACCGTTTTGTTTGCCGACGTGGTTTCACCCGAGATACCGCCAGTGATCTGCAAGGCATTGGCACCCGTAGTCGCCACCTGCGAGATGGTGAGATCTTTGCGCATGATGATAGCCCCGCTGAAGGTCGAGGTGTTGTCCGTATTGCCTCCAAGTGTGGAGGTGAAGGCAGTGGTGTTGCCTACACCGATGTGGACGCGCACATCGCGACTGATGGTGAAAGCGCCATTGGTCAGCAGAGCGACGTTTTCGCCGGCGGCCGTTGTTACATCTCGCCCCAGGCTGATGTCGCCTGACCTGTTGCCGAAAACCCCATCGGTAGAAACGGCCACATTGCCACCCGCCAGCAGAGTGCCGACCTGAATCTGGGTCGAACCCGTGTAGGTATTCACCCCGGAAAGAAGCATGGTCCCAGCTCCCTGCTTAAAGACAGCGGAGGCAGCCGTTCCGTTGCCGAGGGCGGAGCTGACAGTCAGGTCCACCGCAGCGGCAGAATCCGCCACACTAAAAACACGGGCGTTTGAGTTTAAGAGGATGGTTCCGCCGGAGATTGTGGCGCCGAGGTTGTCTGAGCCGGCATTTGCACTGTAGGTCACAGGATTATCAAGGGAGACGGTGGCGGTTGGATCGATCGTGAGGGTGGCGCTCGATCCAGCGCTGGCGCTGGTGCCACCGAGGACTATGTCGCTGGCGCCGGCGTTGCCAAGGCTCGCGCCGGCGCCAAGGGCGAGCGTGCCTTGGGCAATAGTGGTGGTGCCGGTGTAGGTGTTTCCCGCGCTGGTAAGGTTGACCGTGCCATTGCCAGACTTAGTGAGACCACCGGTCGTCTGGGTGAGAGCCTGGGAAACAGTAAAGGTATTCGCCGCATCTGCGATATTGAACCCGACAGCCTTGGCCGCTGTAAAGGTCGTAGAGCGTGTCGCATTCAGGCTGGTCAATGCGGTTCCGGTGATGCTTAAAGTGCCGCCGTTGAAGACGAGCGCCGAGTTGGTGCCGCTCAGGTTGGCATCTGAACTAATGCTCAGCGTGCCGGCGGTAAGGGTCGTGGCGCCAGTGTAGGTATTCGCGCCAGCGAGTGTTGCGTTGCCGCTGGTGAGAATGAAGGTCGTGCCAGTGCCGGATATGCTGCCGGTGGAAGTTTGGTTGAGCACTCCTCCGTTCACTGTCACGCTGGAGTTGTTCAACCCACCAGAGAGGGTCAGAGTGCCTCCGTTGACCTGCGTGGCGCCGGTGTAGGTATTCGCGCCAGCGAGTGTCGCATTGCCGCTGGTAAGCGTGAAGGTCGCGCCACTGCCGGAGATCACGCTGCCTGCGCCCTGCGTGAATATCGCAGCAGCGTTGTTTATTGTAACCCCGCTCGGGCCGCTGACATTGCCGTTGAGATTCAGCGTGCCGGCACCGCTGTAGAGGAACGCGCCGGTATAGCTCTGGTTTCCCGAGATCGTTGTCACGCCGCTATTGGAGATACTGAGCCCACTGGACGCCGCCCCATTGGTGATGTTGGACCTGATCATCGTGTCACCCGTTCCGGAGATCGTAAAAGTCCTGCCCGCTGTGGCCGTGGCGCCGGTAAGTGCGAAGGTGCCTCCGGACGAGCCGAGGATCAAACTTTTGCCCGACCCGGTAATGCTGCTGTTAAGGATAAGATTTATGCCAGACGTGGCGCCTTGCCCACCGAAGTTTCCGGAAAGCTCGATGCTGTTCGAGCCGGCGAAGTTATAGACTCCATTAGAAACAGTCGGGTTGAGGAACCAGGTATTGGTGATCGCGTTCGCACCGGTGAGATCGCCCGAGGCCTGCAAGGTGCCGGTGCCAGATACAGCGTTATTAAGCTGCAAGTTGCCGGTGCCGAAGGCCGATTTGTTTCCAATAATGGTGGTCACATTCGCGCCAAGGAGCGTCGTGCCGCCGTAAGAGGCATCGGCGGCGTCCTGGATGACGAGCGTGCCGTTGCCGCCGTGGGTGAAGCCGTTCGCCGTTGAATCCGCCGCGAGGCGTCCGATGGTGAGGGTGCCACCGGCGGTGGTGTCGATTCGACGCGAGCCCCCAGAGATCGTCACCGTGCCGGTGCCGAAGCTCAGGCTGCTATTTGCAGAGTTGCCGAGGAAGGTGAGAGTGCCGGAGGAGTTGTGGTTGATCCCGTTATTATTCGTCAGCGTGATAGCCCCGCCGCTGGTGTTGTTGATGCCTTGAGTCGCGCTGATGACCAAGGCCGTGCCAGCCCCGCCGGCTCCCAGCGCGGTGGCGCTGTTGATGTTGAGCGTGGCACCCGAGGTGACAAGCGTGGTGTTGCCGGAATAAGAATTGCTGCCAGAGAGCGTGAAAATGGAAGCACCAGAGAGCGACAAGCCAGTGATGGCATTCGCGCTGGAGATATTGCCGGACAAGACGAGCGTGCCACCAGCGGTCTGGGAGATTGTAACAGCGCCGCCGCCACTTCGACTCAGGATTACGGGAGCGCTGATCGTGTTCGTTCCACTGGTATTGGAGGCGGCAATGGCAGTCGTGGCGTTCAGAGTGAGCGAGCGACCCGCATCGGCGGAGAGAGTGTAACCGGCGGCAGTGGAATCGAAGAATACCGCTTGGTTGGTCACATTGGCGGTGAGATTTGGCTGGGTGGTCGCTGTGCCGTTGAAAGTCGCGTTGTTGGTGGTGCCGGGCGCGCTCCCGCCCACCCAGTTTGAACCGGTGTTGTAGTTGGTGCCGTTGTTACTCCAGGTGATGTTCTGGGCTTGGACTGAAGCCATCCCGCCGATAAGGACAGCACTGAGGACGCATAGAATGCCGGGCACGAAGCGAAGCGACCGATTGCCAAAGATCAGAGGGCGGGAGAAGGGGGCCAGTTTCATGATGGAGTTCTAGCTTGAGTTTTAGGGAACGGAGACGGAGGTTGGAAGAAATTAACAAGAAATCATTTAATGTGTCAACTGGAAATTTGCGTTTGGGATTGGATTTCCTCTCACTGAGGCTACAAAGCACGGAGGCGGAGTTGGCTAGGAACTAACCACGGATGAATCGGATGAGCACAACCGAGCGCCTTGGGCATGTGCGAGAATAGCCTTGGGATCATTCCCTATTGCGCCGTTGCCTCCACAGGCTGCCCTGAGAGATCTTCCATGAGGAGTAGTTTCCGTTGCATGGTGGTTTCTTTGGGAGGAGTAGAAAATTTCATTTTTTCAATTTATGTTTTTGCTACAAGCGAAATGGAGCTTCATCGATAGCGCCGCTGCCCATCATCGCCGTCGAGCGGCAAGGCCACACGCAGCAGGTTTAATTACCGACCGTGGAGCGGGGAAGATAGAAAGACCAGAGCCATGGAACCAATGATTGCATGCAGTAAACGCATGACTTGACCTTGCGTAGCGGACACGAGGACGATAAAAACGACGATGCCATCGGATAACACTTCCACCGCTTTGGCCGGCCTTCTTCGGACAACATTGGGGATCACCAATGTGGCGAGGCAAACTTTTCCGCCGCGCTGGAAAACGCGGGACGAAGTGATTGTCACCCACCGTTACGGTCTGCTGCTGGATGGCGACATTCATTATCGTTGCGAGGGCGTGACCACGCTGTTGGGAGCGGGACAGCAAATGTTCGCTCCCGCGTGGTCGCGACGACAATGGTGGAGCAAGGGCGGTTGCCGGCTGCTCTGGTGCGAGTTCGCCACCGAGCATCTTCCTCTGGAAATCGGCTCCCTGCTTTTTCGCAAGGGGGGTGACACAAGATTGGAAAAAGCGGGGCTCGAGCGGATGCTGAAGCTCTGGCCCGGCATGCATCTTCCGTATGAAAGGACGGGACTGGCACGGGGCGTTCCAGGTGCGCCGCCCGAGGAGCTTCAACTCGTGCTCGAGGGTGAACTCAAGGCGAGCCTCGCGCGGTTTTGGTTTGAGGTTTCCCTCGTGCCAAGCAAGTCATCATTACAGCACAATACGCACCCGGAGGTCCGAGCCGCGTTGGCTTGGCTGGACTCCCATTACCAGGAACCCGATGTCTTGGAGGCGTTTTATCGCTGGCTGCCGCTCAGCCCAAACCATTTTCGCATCCTCTTCAAAAAAGCAACGGGAAGCACCGTGCAGGATTACGTATTGAGGCTGCGTCAGCGACGGGCACGATTTCTCGTGCATGAGACGGGGCGCCCGTTGAAGCAGATCGCGGCGGAGGTGGGCTATGAAAACCCGCTCTTCTTCTCCCGGCAGTATCGAAAATTCTGGGGGCATCCGCCCAGCGAGGATCGCAAAATCGCTTAGCGAACCGCACGGGATCACGCTCCGGCGGTGTGAACCAAGGAGCGGACTTTGAGTTTTTTCAGAAGAGATGGCGTCGCGCGACGCAGCTCCACGGTGCGGGGCTGACCTGGAAGCAGGTCGAAAAAGTTATCCGACCACCAGGCCTTGGGTCCGGGCAGGGACAGCTCCACGCGGTGATGATAGACAGCACTGGAGACGGTCACAGACATCGTTTCGTCATCAAGACGCTTGGTGGCGACCTTGATCGGCTTCTTGGAGAGATTGAGGAAACGCGGCGCCGTGAGCAAAACGGTGTTTCGCGCGAGCACGGCGCGCCCGCGAAGAATCTCCCCCGCAAGAACGAGGTTCCGCGCGCCCGGATTGATCATCTCCTTCTCAAAGTCGAGGGTTTCTACGAGTGTTGAGGTATCGGGGGTGATCGTGATTTTTTTCAGGCCCTTGCGCACCACAGGACCGTCGGTGCGGTAAAGCGTCCAGCGCAACTCGGCGGGACCGGGTTCGACATGATCCGCGACGACATGCCAATTCACCTCGCGCACAGTGGAGGTGCGGGTGTTGCTGCTGCCGTGCACGCTCTCAGTGCCAGGGATGTGCGCGGAGA
>Ga0209087_1001209_pt1 | contig 15394 bp, 14 predicted proteins | sample S_130805_EF_Meta_FD_187321 | JGI IMG/M metagenome (GOLD analysis project Ga0209087, IMG submission 187321) | Freshwater microbial communities from Lake Simoncouche, Canada to study carbon cycling - S_130805_EF_MetaG (SPAdes) (version 2) | ecosystem: Environmental > Aquatic > Freshwater > Lake ... | reverse complement strand
TTTGTGATGAAAGAGTACCTAGCGCATCTTGTGCACCAAGACTTTGCCACAAAATCTCGCACGTTGTTGGCATTACAGAATTGAGCAAAACTGCGAGTGCACGTAATGATTCAGCGGTGTTGTAGAGAACTTCTTCTAGAGCAACTTTGTTTGCAGGATCCTTTGCAAGAATCCACGGTTCTTTTTCGGTGACGTAACCATTAACTCGTTTGCAGAAATCCATAATTGCGTTGATTCCACCTTGGAAATCAAGGGCGCACATTGCTTCATCCGCTTTAGAAACTGTGTTCGATAGGGCTTCCTCGAGTGTTTTGTCATGAGCGACTTGCGGAAGCTTTCCATCACAGTATTTTTCAATCATTGCCGCAAGACGTGATGCAAGGTTTCCAAAATCATTTGCTAATTCACTTGTATAGCGGGCGCTCATGTCTTCCCATGAGAAAGACCCATCACTTCCAAATGGAATTGCACGTAAGAAGTAATACCTAAAAGCATCCACGCCAAAGTGATTTGTAATATCACTTGGAGCAATTCCGGTGAGCTTGCTCTTACTCATCTTTTCGCCACCGACAAGTAACCAACCATGTGCAAAAACCTTCTTTGGAACAGCAAGTCCTGCAGCCATTAACATCGCTGGCCAAATAACTGCGTGGAAACGTAAAATATCTTTTCCTACTAAGTGAACATCTGCAGGCCACGTTTGTGCAAACTTCTTGCCACCATCGGAATCTGGTGCATCGGTAAGGCCAACTGCGGTTGCGTAATTTAGAAGTGCATCAAACCAAACGTAAACAACTTGCTTGGTGTCCCACGGAACTGGAATACCCCAATCAAATGTTGATCTGGAAATCGAAAGATCAGAAACCCCACCCTCGAGGAAAGAAATAACTTCGTTACGCGCGCTCTCTGGTTGGCATGCATCTGGGTTTTTCTTGTAGTGATCAAGAAGTGGTTGAGTAAATTCTGATAATTTGAAGAACCAATTCTCTTCATTAACGAGCTCGACAGGCTTGCTATGGATAGGACAGAGTTTTTCACCATTTGAATCAATGAGATCGCCCGGTAACTTAAACTCTTCGCAACCTACGCAATATGGGCCTTCATATTTGCCAGAGTAAATATGTCCGGAATCTTTTAATCCTTGTAAAAACTTTTGAACGCGCTCTGTATGACGCTTTTCAGTAGTGCGAATAAAATCATCATTTGCAATATTGAGCGCTTCCCAATTCGGTTTCCAAGCATCCGCTACTAAGCGATCTACCCATGCTTGCGGCGCAACGCTATTTTGCTCTGCTGTGCGCATAACTTTTTGTCCATGCTCATCTGTACCAGTTAAGAACCACACTGATTCACCACGTTGACGATGCCAACGCGTAAGAACATCTCCAGCAACAGTTGTGTATGCATGACCAATATGTGGTGCATCGTTTACATAGTAAATAGGCGTGGTGAGATAGAAGGATTTATCGCTCACGTTGCTCATTTGCCTATCTTATTAGCATCTACAACTGCGGCATAAACCGAACGCTTAGGAAGTGAGAATTCTTCAGCCACTGCAGCGATTGCGCCCTTGCGATCCATACCTGCTGATTCAAATTCTTGAACTCGCGCAACCATTGCATCAGTCGTTACTGATTTTGCATCTACTTCAGCTCCACCAATTACTAAAGTAATTTCACCGAGAACTTCGTTCTTCTGACTCCACTCCAATAACGTGGCTAGATTTCCACGAATTGTCTGCTCATAATGTTTAGTCATTTCACGACAAATTGCGGCTTTTCGATCAGGACCAAATGATGCAACTGCATCAGCTAATGACTCTTCAAGGCGATGCGGTGCTTCGAAAAATACAAGTGTGCGTTCATCAAATCGCAGGGATTCGTAAAACTTTTTTCGAGCTCCCGATGTGCGAGGTGGAAAACCATCAAAGGAGAATCGATCTGTTGGTAATCCAGATAACGCAACTGCCATTGTGACTGCAGATGGCCCTGGCAGAACTTGAACCATAATATTTTCAGCAGAAGCATCGCGCGCTAATCTAAAACCAGGATCACTAATTGTTGGCATGCCCGCATCACTAACAACTAAAACATTCTTTCCATTTCTGAGAAATTCGAGAATTTCTTGTGTTCGCTCTTCTTCATTGCCATCAAAAAAAGAAATAACTTTGCCCACAAAAATTACGCCAAGATCCGATGCCAACCTATGAAAGCGACGTGAATCTTCGGCGGCTATAACATCGGCAGTTGCAATCGCATCCATCAATCGAGCAGAAGCATCCTTAGGATTTCCAAGTGGAGTTGCAGCCAATATGAGAGCCATGGCTCAATCATCTCAGTAATTGGCCTCAGATACGCTATCTCTGTGATCGCAAGCATTGCACCAGTTCTCATAGCAATCGCCGCATTTTTCCTGCGTGTAATTAATCTAGGTAATCCAAAGGGCTTCGTTTTTGATGAGGTCTATTACGTTGATGGCGCACGAGATTTTTTAAAATATGGAGTCGAGGTTGCCGGATCGAAACCAGAGTTTGTTGTACATCCACCAATCGGAAAATGGTGCATAGCACTTGGAATAAAAATTTTTGGCGACAATGAATTTGGTTGGAGAATCACGGCAGCAATTGCCGGAACTCTCATTATTTTGATTGCGGCACGTTTGGCCCACGAGCTCTTTTACTCACCATTTTTAACTGCTATTACCGCGGCGCTTCTAGCTTTTGATGGCTTGCTTTTAGTTCATTCTCGAACAGCGCTACTAGATCTTTTTCTAACTCTATTTATTTTGACAGCAGCATACTTTTGGTTCAGAGAGCAGTATTGGTATGCCGGTATTTTCTTCGGTCTAGCCTTAGCAACTAAATGGAGTGCTCTGTACTTTATTTTCTTATTTGGTTTGGTAACTCTTTACAAACTGTACAAAGAAAACCCTGAAAGGCAATTACTACGCACACTTGCAATGCGCGTGCTTCAATTTGCAATACTTCCAATCGGAATCTATTTGGCCTCCTGGGTTGGTTGGTTTACGAGCAATCGTGGCTGGGATCGCACATATGCATCCAATCCATTTAGCTCCCTTATTTACTATCACAAGCAAATGTTGGATTTTCATACATCACTAGTTGAAAAGCACGCCTATCAAGCAAACCCTTGGGGTTGGTTAATTATGCGTAGACCAACATCATTTTCTTATGAATCTCCACAAGGTTGTGGGAGCAAGAGTTGTGCGCAAGAAGTATTGGCACTCGGCACACCAGTTCTATGGTGGAGCGCAACGATTGCATTAGTGGTACTTATTGGATTGTGGGCGTGGCAGTTCTACAACCGCAATGTAGATAAAAAATTAACTTTCATTCTTCTCGGCGTAGTCGCAGGATATCTACCCTGGTTCTTCTTTCAAAAACGCACAGTATTTAGTTTTTACGCCATTGTTTTTGAGCCATTTTTGATACTGGCCCTCGTTTATTGTGCAAAGCTATTTATAGATCGCAGCAAAAATCCGGCAAACGCCCAAGTAATAATCCTTGGTTTTGTCGCTGTGGTTTTCCTTAATTTTATTTACTTTTTGCCGCTTTATTTAGGCGAAGTAATCACATATGCACAGTGGCATATGCGTATGTGGTTTACGTCCTGGATCTAGCTTATTCGTTTGCTGCGCGCGAACGATTTAGTTTTTCAACAGCTTGCTCTGCTAAATCTTGATCAAATACTTGATCACGAGAAGGAGTTGCTGCTGCCAGTGCTTCGCGAGCTAAGCGTTCTTGATCTTCACTCCACTGACCAGGCGTTGTTAAGTCAATAGTTCTTCGCGGTGTTACAGCCTTAGGGGCATTTACATACGTTGGAACTGGAACTTCATTTGGTTGCCAAGCACCACGATTTTCAGCCGAACCTTTTGGCAAAATTACAACGCCAGATAATTCTCGTTCAGAAAGTGGAATCCAATGTTCTTTTTGAGTTGCATGGCTAACAACTTCAGAGAGATTTGTACTTGATGTACCAGATTGACCTTTTTGCAGGTTTCTTATTCTTCGCTTATACAACTTCTCACTAATTGTTTGTCGCCTTACGTGAGCAACATAAATGATTATTCCGGTAAGTGGAATAAGTGCGAAAGAAATTTTCAATGTATTCATTAGACCACCGACAATTGTTGTGAGGAGTGAAATAATTAGGATTGCAAAACTAATTCTTCTTTGCATCAGTCTTTGTGCAACTTTAGCTTCGTGATCTAAATCTGTATGAATAACTCCAGATCCAGAACTTCCACCTGGCGAACTATTTGCTACAACGCGAAGTGCGCTTTTGTAACGTTCAATTGATTTTCCTGAAAATTCATTTCTGTCGTGAACCCAGCGAGGCAAAAAATAGGCAACCCACATTCCGATGATTGCCACATAAATGAGTCCCGAAGCCATGATGTATAAAGATAGAGGGAGAAATCGGACCTATCGGGTATTTCAGTGCCGATTTCGCTCTGCTTTTTTATTTACTTTATTAATGGGTTTTCTTTTACGAATGAAAGATGATCGCGCCAATCGCCATCAATATGTAAGTATCGAGAGCGCTCTCCTTCGAATACATATCCCGCTTTCTCAGCGACCCGACGAGACGCAGCATTTTCTGGGCGAAGATTAATTTCAATTCGATGAAGCGCTAGGACAGAAAAGCCATATTCGGTCATTAAGTTAACGGCTTCGGTTGTATATCCGCGCCCTGCATATGCACGATCAATCCAATAACCAATATGGGCACCGCGCAGTGCGCCAAGAATTATGCCTCCCATAGATATCTGTCCGATTAAATTATTTTGATGCCACACTGCAAATGAAATGGATCGACCATCACGTGATTCGCGATTAAGAGTTCTGACTAACCGAAAAAAAGACGGAAGCTCTTTTTGTAAAGATTCGACATCGCTTCCGGGGGTAAACGGAAGAGTTGCTTCCCACGGCGAAAGCCATTCACGATTTTCGGCTCGTACATGGAGCCATTTATTTCTATCCCTTAACCGAAGAGGTTTTAAGTAAATTTCTGTGCCATGAAGTGTTACTGGCCAAGAATGATCGCGCATTTAAATATATCGCCGTTCAAGCACCACAACATTTACAGATGCACCCGCAGAAATTTTCTCGTCCTTCTCGCTCAGTGCAATAAAGGAGTTGGCATCTGAAAGCGTTGAGATTTCATCTTGAATGTCTAATGCTCGCACCGAGCTTGCATCTTCGGAGAGTATCGCGCGAACATATGAACGAGCACCTGGAGTTGAAGTTATTGCTTTCTCTAGTTTTGCTTTTACCGATGGACGATGAATTGTTGCGGCTCCGAGCATGGTACGAATCATTGGTCTGACAAAAAGTTCGAAAGAAATATACGCATTGATTGGATCTCCTGGCAAAGTAACCACAGGAGTTTTATCTGGACCAATCTGACCGAAATTATGGCGCCCACTATTTTCAATCGCTAGATCAAGAGTTGTTATCTCGCCCATTTTTTGAAGTGTGCGGGTTATGAGATCAAATGAATCATCATTTCGTTCGCCGCTAATAACAATGAGATCTGCACGTACTAATTGATCTTCGATGACGGCTAATAGTTCTTCTTCATCATCTGGGATCGAGTGCACTCGGTATCCAATAGCGCCAACTTCGCGAACTGCGGTTGTAAGTAACCATGAATTAGTTTCAAACTCTTCATCGGCTTGGAGTTTTTGTCCTGGTTCAACTAGATCTGGACCTGCTGACAAAATTACAACGCGCGGATGTGGTCTTGTAGGCAAGTGATCAAGACCAATTGATGCTGCCAATCCAATCTGCGTGGAGCGAATGCGGCTATTGGCTCGCAAAACTAATCTTTCGCCAGCATAAATATCTTCGGCCAATGTTGCCCCGTGCGCATCCAATAGCGGTAAATCAAGTGGCTCAAGTGGGTGACAAATTCCAAGTAATGAACTGAGGAACTCATCCACGCGCATTTGCTCTGCCATAATCACACCATACTTGTAGTAACTAGATTTCTAGGGGATTTGCGATGCAAGATAAAGCACATATGCGTGAGCGATATCGCCGCGAAAGACGTGAGGCATTTATCCCCGCGGTTTATACAAATGTACTTTCAACTCCAGAAGTAATGCAGGCCACAATTGTTGCTAGCTATGTTTCTTATGGTCATGAACCTAGTACCGCCGAATTAAATCGTGCACTAATTAAATCTGGAAAAACTCTGATGCTTCCTCGCGTAAACAAAGATCATATTGACTGGGTTTATTGGGATGGCGATGAAAGCAAACTCGTTGAAAAGAAAAACATTCTGGAGCCAGTTGGCGAAGTTATTACACAATTACCAGCAATAGATGTGGTGATTGTGCCGGCTCTTCGAATTGATCGTGATGGCTATCGTCTTGGACAAGGCGGCGGTTATTACGACCGCGCACTTCCAACAATGTCTGGATGGAAAATTGCCCTTGTTCATTCAGGTGAAGTTACAAGTGAAGTCTTGCCACGAGAATCACACGATATTGCTGTAGATGCTGCGGCTACACCAGATTTAATCGTGCGATTTAGAAAAAACTAGCGGACAGGTAAGTTGCGAGCTATCACAATTCTTTGTACTTGATTGGTGCCTTCATAAATCTGCGTTAGTTTGGCATCTCGCATCATTCGCTCAACTGGATAATCAGATACATACCCATAGCCGCCAAGAATCTGCACGGCATCCTGTGTAACTTTCATTGCGACATCACTGGCAAAGCACTTACTTGAGGCAGAGAAGAACTTTAAATCTTTTTCGCCATTTTCACTCTTGACCGCTGCTGCATAAGTGAGTTGACGAGCAGCTTCAATATTCATGGCCATATCTGCCAACATGAATTGAATTCCCTGAAAGTCATAAATTGGTTTATCAAATTGTTTGCGTTCATGCGAATATGCAGTTGCAATATCTAATGCGCCCTGTGCCAACCCAATTGCTTGTGCTGCAATGGTGATTCGTGTGTGATCTAAAGTATCCATTGCGAGCACAAAACCTTTGCCCACTTCGCCAATACGACGATCATCTGAGATTTCTACATTGTCGAAATAAACTTCACGAGTTGGAGATCCGCGAAATCCCATTTTCTTCTCAGGCGCACCAAATGAGACACCAGCATCTGTTTTCTCAATTACGAAAGCTGTAATTCCTTTAGATCCAAGTGAAGGATCTGTTTGCGCGATAACGGTATAAAAATCTGAAACTTCGGCGTTTGAAATCCATTTTTTACTTCCGTTAATAATCCACTTATCGCCACTCTTAGTTGCTTTAGTGCGAAGGGCTGCAGCATCTGAACCTGCTTCAGATTCAGAGAGACAATAAGAAAAACCTTTACCCTGTGCCAATGGAGTGAGCCATCTTTCTTTCTGTTCGGCTGTTCCGCCAAGAATAAGTGGCATCGAACCTAATTTGTTTACTGCTGGAATAAGAGATGACGAACCACATGCACGAGCAACTTCTTCAATAATTAGTACAACAGCAAGTGCATCTGCACCATCTCCACCAAATTCGGTTGGAACGTGAGCTGCAGATAATCCAGCTTTTGCTAATGCTTGTGCGGCTTCAATTGGATAGCGATGATCTTCATCAACAGCTTTTGCGTGTGGTGCAATTTCTTTTTGAGCTAGAGAGCGAACGCTTTGACGAAGTTCTTCGTATTCACTTGGCAATGAAAAAAGTGCATCCATTACTGATTCGCCTCTCTATCTCGCTTATTTAAATTATTGAGGTACAAGTTGTACTCCGCAAGTTCATCTGGCTGACCAAGTGCTGCCTTGCGAGCGGTATTGCGGTCTATTCGTTTCGCTTCGTGCGAATCAGCGCGCATCCACTGGATGAATGTAGCAACGAGTGCGATAAGAATTGGAATCTCACCCATTGCCCAACCAATTGCGCCACCAGATTGTTGGTCGGCGAGTAAGTCCAAAGACCATGGGCGCTGAAGAGATTCGAAATATCCGCCGTCGATCAAAGTTGTTGTAGACATAAGTGCCACAGAGAAGAAGGCATGAATACTCATTGCCGCAAAGAGAATAACAATTCTTACAAGGTGTGGAACTTTTCTTGGATTCGGATCAACACCAACAATTACATGGAAAAATAGTATTCCCGCGAGAATAAAGTGAATATTCATAAATAAGTGACCCTGGTGGCTCTGCATCATTCCGCCGAATAAGGATGTGAAATACAGAGCAAAAAGAGATCCATCAAATATCGCAAGAGCAACAACTGGATTAGTAATTATTCGTGAATATCGTGAGTGCAAAGCTGTAATAAGTAGCCCACGCACTCCTCGTTCAACACCGTCACGAGATTGTGGCAACGTACGAAGTGCCAGGGTAATTGGAGCGCCGAGAACTATTCCGATCGGTGCAATCATTCCTAAAACCATATGCGCAACCATGTGCCATGAAAAAGCAAAGTGGGCGTAGACGCCAAGTCCGCCACTTGTTGCAAAATCAATCGCAGAAATACCTAAAGCAAATGAAATCGTCCGGCCCACTGGCCACTTATCCCCGCGACGAGTAAGAACAACAACACCTTTTATATAAAGCGCCACAGCTAAGACAAGCAAACCGATCATCAGAATATCTGGGTCGTATTCAAAAAGAATTCGCTTAAGCGATGGCGCATCGGGCATTTGGATTCCTGCAACTGCAAGTGCAGCATTAAATGGTTGTTCGCCACCGCGAGCAGGTGGCTGATTAGAAGAGAGCCACGAACCGAGTGCGGTTACAAAAATCATGATTGCCGCTTCTACTGAAATCAGACGTGTCATGGCAGCCCAATTGACAGATGGTTTGGCGGCTAAATGATTTCTATGTTTATAACCAAAGAAAAGTAAGATTGACGTAATAACAACTTTGATAATTACGACGTATGCATAGCTCGTTGACCATGCCGCAGCAAAATTTAGTCGAGCACTTGCATTTAACACTCCACTTATAACAACTGCGATTGCTGCCCATAACGCAATATGGCTAAAGCGGGGTAATGAAATTTTCCGGTCATTTTCGTTGAGTAAAGCAATTGCTATTACGCCGCCCACCCAAAATGAGAGAGCAATAACGTGAATGAATAGAGATCCGATTGCCAGTGCATGCGAACCACTAGATGCTGAGTGACTTTGAAATACTGGCGCCGCAATCGCAATGAGTGAGATCAGTAAAAGGATTGCTGTGTACCCCGAGGAAGTTAACACCCGAGATGTAAGAGCGACGAATAAAGCGATAACAGTTTGAAAGAAAAGATACTGGCCAAGTGAAATCTGGAATATAAAAGATTGTAAAACCGTTGGATCTAAAACTCCTGAAATTGGTTGACCTAAAATATTGGCCAAAGTAAACAGAATATTTAAAAGGCTACTTAAAAACCAGAGGGAAGCTGAAGTCGAGATGATGGTTCGAATCTTTGATCCGCTTGTGGTGAGTTTTCCATCTTTATCTAGGACTAAGAAAGCGAGTGCAAGTAGTGCTCCAATAGTTACAAAACTTGAAAGGGTTGAAAAGAATTTACTGGCTGTGACCAGTGCAGAAATCATCTCTCTTTAAATATCTTTCGTGCATACAAAGAGAGGAGAACAAGGACAAAGAAGGCAACTACAAGTAACCCAATAACAAAAGCATTAGTTCCCCAATTGCTTACTTCAGCTTTTGCACTAGTAGTTTCGGTTGGAATTGGTTGCGGAGTAGAAATTTCACTTGGAGCCGCAAAAGTAAATCTAAATGAACCTTCGAGTGGAACATCATTTTCTGCAAAGAGTGTGTAAGTAACGGTATAGACGCCAGCAACTTTAAGATTTTTTAAACCAATAACTGCACTTGCTCCATCGATTGCAAGTACGCCGTCATCAACCCGTTTGCCTTGTGGATCTGTAACTTCCATTGAATTACCAGCATCGATAAGAGGTAGTTGTCCTGTAACACTGACGGCACTTGGTGCAACGCTCACGGTCGCGCCACTCATTGGATTAGTGGCTGTAAGTGAATTAGCACTTGCTACTGGAGCTGTTACAAAGAGCGCAATTACTGCAATGCTTACAATTCGCATGATCTTCATTGTGCTCCCCCTTTTCGACACTGTAATTCGCAACTATCTTCCCACTTCTTTACACTTGGTATCTACCCCCTAGCGGGGAAAATAGCGGGAAAGGAATAGTCAGATGCCTACGTATCAATATGCATGCGCTGACTGTGGCCATGAGTTTGAGGCTTTTCAATCTTTCACCGAAGCCTCGCTAACAACCTGCCCTGAATGTAAGGGCGAAGTAAGAAAGATTTATTCTGCAGTTGGCGTTGTATTTAAAGGTTCCGGTTTTTATAAAACAGATTCTGCAAAATTTAATACTGCTAAAACTCCAACACCACCAACGCCAACACCTGCACCCACTCCAAAATCTGAATAATTAATCCTCGTGGTGTGGCGGTTTATCCGCTTTTATTTCCGCTTCGCGACGTGCATCCTCGAGGGCTTGTTCGGGATCAATCTCATCAGAGGTGACATTCGGCAAAATTTCGCTCATAACTAACTCTAGCTCTTGATTCCGAGTGCAAGTTCTACTGCATCGAGGGCGGTTTCAAAATTTTCAGATTCTAAGTGTCCGCCAATTATTAAACTTGTAGTTCCGTGAACAACGGACCAAGCAAGTAGTTCTCCGTAAGGTCTCATTTTTTCGGTAATTAAATCGAATTCATATAGCTCATCTAGACATTTGGTTAAGTTTTTATATGCACGAGATTCTTCTCGATTTTTTTGGCCTGCACTATCTAGGGTACAAAAATCACCAAACATCAAATTAAATAGGTGCGGCTCTTTTTTTGCCCACTGAAAGTAAGTTCGACCAATCGTCCTAAAACGTTCACGCGCAGCCCGTGCTGAATTCCCAGATATTTTTGAAATTTCTTTTTCTTGATAATCTGCTAATTCCTCAAAAAGTGAAAAACCTAATCCTGAGAGCAATGCATTTCGATCAGGGAAATAGTGATAAGCAGCGCTTGGGCTAACGCCTATGTCATGTGAAACTTGTCTGAGAGATAAGTTTTCTGCGCCCTCTTGCTTAACCAATTTTCGGGCCGTACTAATTAGTGCGCTTTCCAAATCGCCATGGTGATAGTGGCTGCGCGCCCTAGCTGTAGTCATGGGAGAAGTATCCATCTAATCTTGACAATGTTCAAATAGGCTAGGTATTATCTGTACAGTGTTCAGATAAGGGGAGTCATGTTTGAAGGTCTAGGAAGATTCATCGTTCGTCGCAAGAAGTCGGTTCTGATTCTTTTTGTCATTGGAATCCTGGCTGCCGGTGGCGTTGGTTCAATGGCATTTTCAAAGTTGGATACAGGTGGTTACTCAGACCTGGGAAGTGAATCCGCTAAGGCTTACGACTACCTGACTAAGAAATTTAAAGTTCAGGAACCTGCAGCGATTCTCGTAGTTGATACACAAAATAGAAACGTAAATGACCCCGCTGTTATTGCCGAAGCTGCAGCACTTGAAGCCCAAGTTAAAACCGTTGCCAATGTTGATCGCACTCTTTCATATTGGAGCACTGGTGGTGCACCAGCAATGAAGGCGGCAGATGACAAAGCAGCATTCTTATTTATTTACTCAAAGGCAGAAGCAAATGACTGGGCTTCACTTGAAAAAGTTGGAAAAGAAGTTCAAGCGAAATTTGATGGCAAACAAGGTAATTTCATTGTTCACGCTTCAGGTGGTGGAGTAATCACTCACGCAATCAATAGCAAAATCCAAAAGGATTTGGCTCTTGCTGAAGCAATTGCTATTCCTTTAACTTTCGTACTTATGGCCTTTGTATTCGGAGCAATGGTTGCTTCTGCAATGCCACTGTTTGTCGGAGTAAGTGCCATCCTTGGATCGTTTTTAATTATTTACATCTTTACATTATTTACTGATGTTTCTGTCTTTGCACTCAACCTCATTACAGGTTTGGGGTTAGGACTCGGCATCGATTACGCGCTGCTAATTGTTAATAGATTCCGAGAAGAGTTGCACGCCGGTAAAAGCGTGGACGATTCAGTTGTTGCAACAGTAGCCACGGCAGGAAAAACGGTTTTCTATTCCGGACTTACAGTTTTCGTAACTCTGGCATCCCTTCTGCTCTTTCCACTTAACTTCCTTAAATCTTTTGGTTACGCCGGTGTATCGGTTATTTCATTGGCTGTGCTCGGTGCGCTCATTCCATTGCCTGCTCTGCTTGCAATTTTGGGGCACAAAATTGATAAAGGTGTTGTGCGCAAATCTGGAATTGTTCCTAAAGAAGATGGCCGTTGGGCACAAACAGCCCGAACCGTAATGAAGCGTCCAATCCCAGTAGTAATCGCATCTCTACTTGTTCTTGGAATTCTTTCCGCACCAATTACAAATATTGCTTTTGCACAAATTGATGCCCGTGTTCTTCCAAAATCTGATCCTGCAGCCGTTGCATCAGCTGTTATCAATGACCGCTTCACAGGATTAGAAGGAAGCCCGATTGAAGTAGTTGTACCAAATGGTGCAGGTAAAGAGATTGAAATAAATAATTTCTTGGCTCGCGTACAAGGTGTCTATGGAATTGCACGAGTCGGCCAAATTGAATACTTTGGAAAAGATATTCGTGTACAAGTCATTTCAAAAGAATCTTCCAGAAGTCTTGATTCAGAACGAATCATTCACGACATCCGTGCTCTCCCAGTTCCTGAAGGAACACTCATTGGTGGAGCCGCAGCTGACTTCACAGATTCACAAGATGGAATTGCACGTGCACTTCCGTGGGCACTCGGTTGGATCGCACTAACAGTCTTTATTCTTCTCTTCGTCTTTACTGGTTCAATAATTTTGCCGATTAAAGCTGTTCTGCTCAATGGGCTATCACTGATTGCAACCCTTGGCGCTGTTACATGGATCTTTATTGATGGCCACCTTAAGTGGTTAGTCGGCGACTTTACTGTCACAGGCACCGTTGATACAGGTTCAATCATTTTGATTGCTGTAGTCGTATTCGGTTTATCTATGGACTACGAACTCTTCTTGCTCTCTCGCATCCGTGAAGAACATTTAGATGGAAAATCAAATATCGAATCTGTTGCTAAAGGTTTACAGCGTTCGGCGCGAATCATTACTGCTGCTGCGTTATTGCTTGCAGTTGTTTTCGCAGCGTTTATGACAAGCGGAGTCACATCGATCAAGATGCTCGGCTTTGGTGTGGCATTTGCTGTGTTACTTGATGCAACACTTATTCGTGCACTTCTTGTTCCTGCACTGATGCGTTTGTTTGGTGAACGCAATTGGTGGGCGCCAAAGTCATTGCAACGATTTACTCTCAAGCACTAATTAGTAATTGTGTCCCCGGCGGGAGTTGAACCTGCGACCTACCGCTTAGGAGGCGGTTGCTCTATCCACTGAGCTACGGGGACCTGTGTTGGTATTGCGCAATCTTGCCATGTTCTTGCAAACTAACACCATGGCTAAGGACTTTGATGCTCTCATCATCGGTTCTGGATTTGGTGGATCAGTCTCAGCACTCAGGCTTACTGAAAAAGGATATTCAGTTGCAGTATTAGAAGCCGGAAAAAGATTTAAAGAAAAAGATTTTCCGAAAACTTCTTGGCGATTGCGCAAGTTTTTATTCTTCCCAAACATTGGCCTTCTTGGGATTCAACGCATTCACGCACTGCCTGATGTATTAATTCTGGCTGGCGCAGGTGTCGGTGGCGGTTCACTTGTGTATGCAAATACTTTGTATCAGCCACCTGATTCTTATTTCGAAGATAAGCAGTGGAATCACATTACTGATTGGAAATCAGAGTTATTGCCTTGGTATGACCAAGCAAGTCGAATGCTCGGTGTTGCAGAAAATCCTTACTTCTCACCAAGTGATCAAGCAATGAAAGATGTTGCAATCGAGATGGGCGTCGGACACACATTCAGGATGGCTCCTCTCGGTGTTTATTTTGGTGAAGGTTCTGGAGTTGCGAGCAAAGATCCTTACTTTGGCGGCGTTGGTCCTGCGAGAAATGGTTGTCAACAATGTGGTGCGTGTATGACAGGCTGCAGATTTAATTCAAAAAATACTTTGCCTAAGAATTATTTAGGGTTAGCAGAATCTGCAGGAGCCAAAGTATTTCCACTGACTACGGTGACCTCATTCGAACAAGCGAGTGATGGTTCTTGGATTATTAAGGCGAAGAAAACAAATAGTTTATTTGGCCGAACAATGACTTTTACCGCTAATCAATTAATTGTTAGTGCCGGTACCTATAACACTCAAAAACTTTTGCACCGCATGAAAGCAACCGGAAAATTATCAAAGCTCTCTGATCGACTCGGCGATCTCTCTCGCACAAATAGCGAAGCACTTACTGGGGCGCTGATGCCAAAGAGCGATATCGACTTCAGTAAAGGTGCTGCAATTACTTCTTCTTTCTTTCCAGATGAACACACGCACGTTGAGCCGGTGAGATACGGCAAAGGAAGCAATGCAATGGGCTTACTGCAGACAATCATGACTGATGGAAATGTTGCTAAAGATCGCCGTCGTCAGTGGCTAAAAGAATTTATCAAGAAACCTTCTCTGTTACTGCGAGTTCTAAATGTCCACCAATGGTCAGAGCGCACAGTGATCGCACTTGTTATGCAAAACGTGGATTCAGCGTTATCTGTGCGACCAAAGAAAAAATGGTGGGGATTAGGTTTAACTTCTACTAATAACTCTGAAAACCCGAATGCAACTTATATTCCTGCTGCAAATGAAACTGTTCGACGTATTGCAAATAAATATGGAGGCTTTGCAGGCGGACATATCGGTGACTTAATCGGTGCACCATTTACTGCCCACTTTGTAGGCGGATGTGTAATTGGTTCTGACGTTTCCCAAGGTGTTATTGATCCCTATCACCGCGTGTGGAACTACCCAACTATGCACGTTGTAGATGGCGCAGCCGTTACTGCAAATCTTGGAGTCAATCCATCCTTAACAATTACTGCGCAAGCAGAACGTGCAATTTCTTTTTGGCCAAATAAAGGCGAACTAGATCCACGTCCGGTTCAAAATACTCAATACACAAGAATTAACGCAGTAATGCCAAATAAGCCATTTGTTCCAGCTGGTGCAATTGGTGAATTACTTATGCCACCAACGAAGTAGCGGTTCTATATCTTCAGGAACATGCTCGGCAATAAAGATTGCTCCATCTAAATGATTTCCTTGAGGTTCAATTAAAGTTATCTGCGGCAAAAGTGATGATGTACGACGGCGAATAGATTCGGCGTAACCTTTATTTTCTGCAAGCTTTCCTAACAGAGCAATCGATATTCCTTCGTTGCGCATTCCCCCAACATTTGTCCACGCGGCACGAATTGTCTTTGCTAAGTAT
>Ga0209087_1001207_pt1 | contig 15395 bp, 14 predicted proteins | sample S_130805_EF_Meta_FD_187321 | JGI IMG/M metagenome (GOLD analysis project Ga0209087, IMG submission 187321) | Freshwater microbial communities from Lake Simoncouche, Canada to study carbon cycling - S_130805_EF_MetaG (SPAdes) (version 2) | ecosystem: Environmental > Aquatic > Freshwater > Lake ... | reverse complement strand
TAGGGCACGGGTAAATCGTCATCCGGAACGAGGCGGCCGGGGCTCGCGCGGAACCCCTCCGCCACCCCGCGCAACGGGGCGAACACGGCGGAATCCGTGCCGGTCAGGAAGGCCTGCGCGGGCAGCACGGCGAGCGCCGCGAACAGCGCCTCGCGCCGCGTCGCATCGAGATGCGCCGCGACCTCGTCGAGCAGCAGCACCGGCGCGAATCCACGCGCCGTGGCGATCAGCGCGGCATGCGCCAGCACCACGGCGACCAATAGCGCCTTCTGCTCGCCGGTCGAGCAGAGCGCGGCGGCGATGCCCTTCGGCAGGTGGGTGAACAGCAGGTCGGCGCGATGCGGGCCGGCGAGCGTCGCGCCGGCCGCCGCGTCCCGCCCGCGCGCGGCCGCCCAGCCCGCCCGCAACCCGTCTTCCACCGCCAGCGCCGGGCTCGCCGCCAGCGCCTCGGCGACCGGGCAGGCCAGCGCCAGTCCGGCGGCCGGGAAGGCGCCCGTCACGCCGCCGGCGAGCGTCGCGTTCAGCCGTGCCACCAGCCCGCGCCGCGCCGCCGAGGCCGCGACGCCGTGCCGCGCCATGGCATCCTCGAGCCCGGCCAGCCAGGCCGCGTCGCCGCGGCCCTCCCGCAGCAGCCGGTTGCGCTGCGCCATGGCGTTGTCATAGGCCGCGACCTCGCGGGCATGATGCGGCTCGAGCGCCCAGACCAGGCGATCCAGGAAGCGCCGGCGGTCGCTGGCGGCGTCCTGGAACAGCCGGTCCATCTGCGGGGTCAGCCAGACCGCGGCGACGCGCTCGGCAAGCTCGGCCTGGCTGCGCAGCGGTGCACCGTCGAGGCGGAAGATGCGACGCTCGATCGGGCCGCCCTCGGGCGTGCCGGTGCCGATGTCAAAGCTGCCGCCGGCGGCATCCTCGAACCGGCCGGCCGCCGCCCAGGGCTGCGGGGTGCCGGCCTGCTGGCGACCCAGCTCGGCCGTGCGCGCGCCGCGCAGCCCGCGGCCGGGGCCGAGCAGGCTGATCGCCTCCAGCAGGTTGGTCTTGCCGGCGCCGTTCGGGCCGGTGATCACGACGATCCCGGCCGAGACGGTCGCGGTCAGCGCCGGCCAGCTGCGGAACTCCTGCAGCATCAGCCGGGTGAGGCGCAGGCCGGAAGCGGGCGCGGGCATGAGGTCATGTACCCCTGGGCCCAGCGCCGGCGCAGGCGCCGGGTTCAGACTTCCTCGTCGCGGTCGGTCTCGACCTCGATGTCCTCGCCGATCGCATCGGCGTCATCCTCGAGCTCCTCGGCGTCCTCGACCGTCTCGTCGGCCTCGACATCCTCGAGCTCGACCTCGTCGCTCTCGGCCTCCGGCGTGACGACGCGCTTCTTCACCTTCTCCTCCGGCGGCAGGGCGGCCGGGGCGCGACGCAGGCGCGGCTGCTCGGCTGGCTGCTCCGTGCTGCACTTCGGGCAGACCGCGGGGGTGCGGAGCAGGTCGTAGAACTTCGTGCCGCAGGCAACGCAGACACGCTTGAGGCCCAGTTCGGGCTTGGCCATGGGTTCGCGCCTCGCAAGATCGGGCCGGCAAAGCCGGCCTTCCGCCGTCCGCACTCAGGGTTGGTGTGGCGGCTGAGTGCGGACGGCCTGATGGTGAGCCGGCGCATTGCCATGCGGCCGGCCCGCGTGTCAAACGCGCCGCATGGCCCATTCCGAGACTCCCCGCCCCCTGCAGGCGCACCGCCCCGCGGGCGGGCTCAGCGGCACCCACCGCGTGCCGGGCGACAAGTCGATCAGCCACCGCGCGCTGATGTTCGGCGCGCTCGCGGTGGGCACCACCGAGATCACCGGGCTCCTGGAAGGCGAGGACGTGCTGCGGACGGCCGCCGCCATGCGCGCGCTCGGCGCCGAGGTCGAGCAGCGTGGCCCCGGCGCCTGGCGGGTCGCCGGCCGCGGCGTCGGTGGCCTGGTCGAGCCGGCCGATGTGCTCGACATGGGCAATAGCGGCACTGCGGCGCGGCTGCTCTGCGGCCTGCTCGCCGGCCACCCGATCTTCGCCGTGATGACCGGCGACGCCTCGCTCCGGAAGCGCCCGATGAAGCGCGTCACCGAGCCGCTCTCGGCGACCGGCGCCAGCTTCTGGACCCGCGAGGGCGGCCGGCTGCCGCTCGCGGTGCGCGGCGCGACCGATCCGCTGCCACTCGACTACCGGCTGCCGGTCGCCTCGGCCCAGGTGAAGTCGGCCTGCCTGCTCGCCGGCCTCTGCGCCCGCGGCACCACCCGGGTTATCGAGCCGGAGCCGACCCGCGACCACACCGAGAACATGCTGCGTCACTTCGGCGCGACGGTGCGGGTCGAGGACCTGGCCGAGGGCCGCCTGATCGAGCTCGAGGGCCAGCCGGAACTCACCGCGGCGCCGATCCTGGTGCCCGGCGATCCCTCCTCGGCCGCCTTCATGCTGGTCGCCGCGCTGCTGGTGCCGGGCTCGCGCGTGACGGTCGCGAATGTCGGGCTGAACCCGCTGCGCACCGGCCTGTTCCTGACGCTGCGCGAGATGGGCGCGCGGCTCGAGGTCACCAATGCCCGGACCGAGGGCGGCGAGCCGGTCGGCGACCTCACCGCCGAGCATGGCCCGCTGCGCGCCGTCGAGGTGCCGCCCGGGCGCGCGCCGTCGATGATCGACGAATACCCGATCCTGGCCGTTGCGGCCGCCGCGGCGGTCGGCGAGACCCGCATGCGCGGCCTCGCCGAGCTGCGGGTGAAGGAGAGCGACCGGCTCGCCGCGACCGCCGCGATGCTGGCCGTGAACGGCATTGCGGCGCGGATCGAGGGCGACGACCTGGTCGTCACCGGCACCGGCGGCGCCATCCCGGGCGGCGGCACGGTCGCCACCCACATGGACCATCGGCTGGCGATGAGCGCGCTGGTCATGGGCCTCGCGGCCGGGAAGCCGGTCACCGCCGATGACGCCGCCTTCATCGAGACCAGCTTCCCGGGCTTCGCCGCGCTGATGAACGCGGCCGCCAAGGGGGCACCGATCGGCCCCGCGATCCGCCCGTGACGGCGCTGGTCGTCGCGGTGGATGGGCCGGCCGCCGCGGGCAAGGGCACGCTCGCCCGCCGGATCGCGGCCGCGCTTGGCCTGCCCTACCTCGATACCGGCCTGCTCTACCGCGCGACCGGGCGGCGCGTGCTGGATGGCGGCGGCCATCCGGCCGACCCGGCGGTGGCCGAGGCGGCGGCGCGCGGGCTGGCCCCGGCCGACCTCGAGCGTACCGACCTGCGGGGGCCGGAGGCCGATCGCGCCGCCAGCGCGGTGGCCGCCATCCCCGCCGTGCGCGCCGCCCTGCTCGACTGGCAGCGCGCCTTCGGCCGGACGCATGGCGCGGTGCTGGATGGCCGCGACATCGGCACCGTGGTCTTCCCCGCGGCGCCGGTGAAGCTGTTCGTCACCGCCAGCGCCGAGGCGCGGGCCCTGCGGCGCTGGCAGGAATTGCAGGCCCGCGGCGTCGCCGCCGAGCTGGCGCAGGTCGCGGCCGAGATGCGGGCGCGCGATGCCCAGGACAGCGGCCGCGCCGTCGCCCCGCTGGCGCCGGCGGCCGATGCCCTGCTGCTCGACACCACGACGCTCGATGCCGAGGCGGCCTTCAAGGCGGCCATGGCGCTGGTGCAGGCCCGGCTGGCGGGGCCGCCGCCTGATTCCGCTTGACGCCAGGCCTCCGCACGCTTAGCGAATCGGCGGCCGCGGGCTGGAATGCCCGCGGTGTCTTTGTTTGGGCCCTCTCCGTCGCGACGGCGTGAGGCAGGCCCGGATCGGGACCGGAACCGGGCGGACCGTCACACCGCCCATGCACCAGGGTTGCCGGCCCCGCGCCGGACCAAGCCGTGCCCGCATCGGATGCGGGGGCGCATGACCACAGCCTGCCTCGTGCAGGTTCTCCAGGAACATACCGCTACATGGCAACCGCCCTCGCCCAGGCACACCCGGGCATTGAAGACTTTGCCACCCTGCTCGACGAGAGCCTCGGTCCCGACACCGGCTTCGCCGGCTCGGTGGTCACCGGCAAGGTGCTCCGCATCGACGACGACTACGCGGTCGTCGACGTCGGGCTGAAGAGTGAGGGGCGCGTCCCCCTCAAGGAATTCGCCCCCGCGGGCGCCAAGCCCGAGGTCAAGGTCGGCGACGTCGTCGAGCTCTTCGTCGAGCGCTACGAGGACCGTGACGGCTCCATCGTGCTGTCGCGCGAGAAGGCCCGCCGCGAGGAGGCCTGGACCAACCTCGAGAAGGCCTACCAGGCCAACCAGCGCGTCAATGGCGTGATCTTCGGCCGCGTGAAGGGTGGCTTCACCGTCGATCTCGGCGGTGCGGTGGCCTTCCTCCCCGGCTCCCAGGTCGATATCCGCCCGGTGCGCGATGTCGGGCCGCTGATGGGCAGCCCGCAGCCCTTCCAGATCCTCAAGATGGACCGCGCCCGCGGCAACATCGTGGTGTCGCGCCGTGCGGTGCTCGAGGAAACCCGGGCGGAGCAGCGCAGCGAGCTGATCCAGGGCCTGAAGGAGGGCATGATCCTCGACGGCGTGGTGAAGAACATCACCGACTACGGCGCTTTCGTGGACCTCGGTGGCGTCGACGGCCTGCTGCACGTGACCGACATCGCCTGGCGCCGGATCAACCACCCGAGCGAGGCGCTGACCATCGGCCAGCCGGTGAAGGTGCAGGTCATTCGCTTCAACAGCGAGACCCAGCGCATCAGCCTCGGCATGAAGCAGCTGATGTCGGATCCGTGGGATGGCGTGGCCATCAAGTACCCGGTGAACGGCAAGTTCAGCGGCCGCGTGACCAACATCACAGACTACGGCGCCTTCGTGGAGCTGGAGCCGGGGGTCGAGGGCCTCGTGCACGTGTCCGAGATGTCCTGGACCAAGAAGAACGTCCATCCCGGCAAGATCGTCTCGACCAGCCAGGAAGTGGACGTGCTCATCCTCGACGTGGACGAGCCGAAGCGCCGCATCTCGCTCGGCGTCAAGCAGGCCCAGGGCAACCCCTGGGAGGTGTTCCAGGAGGCCCATCCGCCCGGCTCGATCGTCGAGGGCGAGATCCGCAACATCACCGAGTTCGGCCTGTTCATCGGGATCGGCCCGGACCTGGACGGCATGGTGCACATGTCCGACCTGTCCTGGGACGAGGCCGGCGAGGCGGCGATGGCCAAGTACGAGAAGGGCCAGGTCGTCAAAGCGAAGGTGCTCGACATCGACGTCGAGAAGGAGCGCATCTCGCTCGGCGTCAAGCAGCTCGAGGCCGATCCGGCTGCCGAGGTGCTGGACAAGGTCAAGAAGAACGACATCGTCACCTGCGTCGTCACCGCCGTGCAGGCGAATGGCATCGAGGTGAAGGTCGATGAGGTGCTCACCGGCTTCATCCGCCGGGCCGAGCTTGCCCGCGACCGTGGTGACCAGCGCCCCGACAAGTTCGCGGTCGGCGAGAAGGTCGATGCGAAGGTCGTGGCGGTGGATCGCGCCGCGCGCCGCCTGTCGCTGACCATCAAGGGCAAGGAGATCGAGGAGGAGCGCGAGGCGATGAAGGAGTTCGGCTCGACCGACTCCGGCGCATCGCTCGGCGACATCCTCGGCGCCGCCATCCGCCGCCGCCGCGAGATGGCCGGCGAGGAATAAGCCGAAGTCCCTGCGGGGAGTTCGATCGGGGGCGGGCCGCAGGGCCCGCCCCCTTTTTCATGCCTGGCGGCCGGGCATGAAAAAAGGCCCGGGGGTTGCTCCCCGGGCCTGCAAGCCTTTCGCTGAAACGCGCTCAGTTCGCGGAGCTGGACGAGCTCGTCGACGACGTCGTGGTGGTCCGCTTGCGGGGAGGCCGCTTGCCGGTCCGGGGCTGGATCTGGGTGGACGGCGCGCCCGAATCCGGGCGCGACACCGTGCCATCCGTGTTCAGCGTCGAGCCGACGGTGCCGGCCACGCTGCCGCCGCCGTCGGCGCGGGTGATGCCGGTGGTGCCGGGGTTGATGGCGGTGACAGCACCGCTGGTCGTGCCGGGGCGCTGCGCGGCGTTGGACAGCTGCTGCTGACGCAGCTGCTCCTGCACCGTGCCCTGGGTCAGGCCGATCGGGCTGGTCGAGGGGGTGGTGTCGCACCCCACGAGGAAGGCTGCGGCGAGGGCAATGCCCCCGAAGGCGCGGATGGACGGCATGTCTCTCACCTTTGGTTGGTCTGGTGGTGGAACACTAGGACCGTGTCAGGCTACTGAACAGCTTGCGGGGGCGCAATTGCCGCTGGTGCGCCAGGCGTGGCTTTTTCGCCACTGTTGCAGCTTTGTCGCCGCAGGGCCTGCCCCTGGTCCGGACGTCCCGCTGCGCCAACATGCAGGCCATGGCCCTTGAACCCGACCTCCTCATCGATCGCCGCCGCCTGAAGCGCAGCCGGGCGCTCTGGCGCAGCCTCGCCCTCCTGCTGGTGCTGGGCGGCGCGCTGGCCTGGTTCGGCCGCGGCGCGATCGGTTCCTTCGAACGCCCGCATGTCGCCCGGCTGCCGGTCGAGGGCTTCATCGGTGACGACCGCAAGCTGATCGAGGCGCTCGACCGGCTGGCCAAGGACAAGCAGGCCCGCGCCCTGATCGTCGCGATCGACAGCCCGGGCGGCAGCGTCGGCGGCGGCGAGGCGCTGCACCACGCCCTGCTCCGGCTGCGCGAGAGCAAGCCGGTGGTCGCCGTCATGCGCGGCACCGCCGCCTCGGCCGGCTACATGACGGCGGTGGCCGCCGAGCGAATCTGGGCGCGCGACTCGACCGTGACCGGCTCGATCGGCGTGCTGCTGCAGAGCATCGATGCCTCCGAACTGCTCGAGAAGCTGGGCGTGAAGGGCGAGGCCATCGTCTCCGGCCCGCTGAAGGCCCAGCCCAACCCCTTCCAGCCGCTGACGCCGGAGGGCCGCGCCGCGCTGCAATCGGTGATCACCGACATGTACGACCAGTTCGTCGCCATGGTGGTCGCCGGCCGCAAGCTGCCGGAGGACAAGGTCCGCGCGCTGGCCGATGGTCGGGTCTTCACCGGCCGCCAGGCGCTCGCCAATGGCCTGGTCGACGCGATCGGCGGCGAGCGCGAGGCGCGCGCCTGGCTGGAGGCCGAGAAGCAGGTGCCCGAAAGCCTGCCGGTGCGCGAGATCAAGCTGCGCAGCACCGCCGAGCGCTGGCTGGGCAGCCTCTGGCAGGGCGTGCTGGAAAGCCTTGTCATGGAAGGGCTTCGCGTTGACCGTGTTCTCGCCCTCTGGCAGCTTCGCCCCTGACCGATCCCCCCGGCGGATGCGCGGCTATGACCAAGAGCGAGTTGATTGCGGCCCTGGCGGCGGAGAACCCGCATCTGCGGCAGCCCGATGTCGAGCTGATCGTGGCGACCATCTTCGACGAGATCACCGCCGCGCTGGCCCGCGGCGACCGGGTGGAGCTGCGCGGCTTCGGCGCCTTCTCCGCCAAGCGGCGCGACCCGCGCACCGGCCGCAACCCGCGCACCGGCGCCGCCGTGCCGGTGGCGAGCAAGGCTGTGCCCTATTTCAAGCCGGGCAAGGAGTTGCGCGAGCGGGTGAATGGCGGGGCGCCGCAGGCCCCTTCCCGCAGCCCGACCACCGCCTGACCCGTCCCTCTGCCGACAAGGTGGCCCCATCATGCAATGGCTTATCCTGATCCCGCTGATGATCTTCCTGGTGCTGTTCGGCGTCTCCAACCAGGAGGAGGTCGCGCTGCGCCTCTGGCCGTTCGACCTCGAATGGGTCATGCCGGCGGCGGTGCCCATCCTGCTGTTCAGCGCCGTCTTCTTCATGCTCGGCGCCGGCATCGCCTGGACCACCAGCATCAAGCATCGCGGCCGCGCCCGGCAGATGGAGCAGGCGGTGCGGGTGATGGAGGCCGAGCTTGACGAGCACCGCGTCGAGAAGGCGAAGGATCTCGGCCCCGTGCCGCCGCCGCCCGGCTCGAGCCTCGCGCTGGTGCGGCGCCCGGCGGCCTGAGGTGCTGGCCCGGCCGGCCAGCCCCGCGAAGCGGCTGATCCCGGCGGTCGACACCGCGGACCCGGCGCGAGCCTCGGCACTGGCGCGCGCGCTCAAGGATCGCTGCGGCGCGCTGAAGCTCGGGCTCGAGCTGTTCACGGCCGAAGGCCCGGCGGCGATGCGCGCCATGACGGCCGAAGCGCCGGTCTTTCTCGACCTCAAGCTGCACGACATCCCGAGTACCGTGGCCGGCGCCGTCCGCTCGCTGCTGCCGCTGCGGCCAGCGATGCTGACCCTGCACGCTGCGGGCGGCGCCGCGATGATCGCGGCGGCGCGCGAGGCGGCCGAGGCGGCGGGCGAGGCCCGCCCGATCCTGCTCGCGGTCACCGTGCTGACCAGCATCGATGCCGCCGCGCTGGCCGCAACCGGGGTCACCGATCCGCCGGCCGCCCAGGTGGTGCGCCTGGCCAGGCTCGCGCTCGCCGCCGGCGCCGACGGCCTCGTCTGCTCGCCGCAGGAGGTCGCGCCGATCCGGCAGGCCTGCGGCGCCGCGCCCCTGCTGGTGGTGCCCGGCATCCGCCCGGCCGGCAGCGCGGTCGGCGACCAGGCCCGGGTGGCGACCCCGGCCGAGGCGGTCGCCGCCGGCGCCGATTGGCTGGTGATTGGCCGCCCCATCACCGGCGCCCCCGACCCGGCCGCCGCCGCCGCCGCCATCGCCGCGAGCCTGCCGGGATGACACTCGTCAAAATCTGCGGCGTGAACGACGCGGCCGGGTTCGACGCCGCGGTCGCGGCCGGCGCCGATTTCATCGGCTTCGTCTTCTATCCGCCCTCGCCGCGCGCGGTGACGCCGGCCGAGGCCGCCGCGCTGTCGGCGCGCGCGGCGGGCGGGCCGGTGCGGGTCGGGCTGTTCGTCGACCCCGACGACGCGCTCATCGCCTCGGTGCTGGCTGCGCTGCCGCTCGGCCTGATCCAGTTGCACGGGGCCGAGGACCCCGCACGCTGCGCCGCGATTCGCACCCGCTTCGGGCTGCCGGTGATGAAGGCGCTGGGCGTCGCCGAGCCGGCCGACCTGGATGCACTTGCCGCCTTCGCCCCGGTGGTCGACCGCTTCCTGCTCGACGCCAAGCCGCCGCCCGGCGCGACGCTGCCCGGCGGCAATGCCGCGGCCTTCGACTGGCGGCTGACCGCCGGCCGGACCATCCCGCGGCCCTGGCTGCTGGCGGGCGGCCTGACGCCCGAGACGGTGGCCGAGGCCATCCGGCAATCCGGGGCGCCGGGGGTGGATGTCTCCTCCGGTGTCGAGCGGGCGCGCGGGGTGAAGGACCCGGCGAAGATCGCGGCGTTTGTGGCGGCCGCGCGCGCAAGGTAATAGGCCGGCAGGAAGCGGATCGGCGGAGGGCGAAAGCCCGGAGGCGTGAATCCGTTCCAGAGAGATTGCGCTGCCTTGGCAGCGCCGAGGAGATGTCGTGAACAAGCCGCTGCCCAATTCCTTCCGCCAGGGACCCGACAGCCGGGGCCGCTTCGGCCAGTTCGGCGGGCGCTTCGTGGCCGAGACCCTGATGCCGCTGATCCTCGAGGTCGAGGCGGCCTATGAGGCTGCGAAGCAGGACCCGAGCTTCGATGCGGAATGGCGCCGGCTGCTGACGCATTACGTGGGCCGGCCGAGCCCGCTCTGGTTTGCGGAGCGGCTGACCAATCACCTTGGCGGCGCCAAGGTCTACTTCAAGCGCGACGAACTGAACCACACCGGCGCGCACAAGATCAACGCCGTGCTCGGCCAGATCCTGCTGGCCAAGCGCATGGGCAAGACCCGCATCATCGCCGAGACCGGCGCCGGCCAGCATGGCGTCGCCACGGCGACTGCTTGTGCCCTGTTCGACCTGCCCTGCACCGTCTTCATGGGCGCCACCGATGTCGAGCGGCAGCAGCCCAACGTGTTCCGGATGAAGCTGCTCGGTGCCGAGGTGGTGCCGGTGACCTCGGGTGCCGCGACGCTGAAGGACGCGATGAACGAGGCGCTGCGCCACTGGGTCGCGAATGTCGAGGACACCTACTACTGCATCGGCACGGTGGCCGGCCCGCACCCCTATCCGGTGATGGTGCGCGACTTCCAGTCGGTGATCGGCGAGGAGACGAAGCAGCAGATGCTCGCCGCCGAGGGGCGCCTGCCGGATGCGCTGGTCGCTGCGATCGGCGGCGGCTCCAACGCCATGGGGCTGTTCTATCCGTTCCTGGATGACGCCTTGGTACAGATGGTCGGCGTGGAAGCCGCCGGCCACGGCATCGACACCGATCAGCACGCCGCCTCGCTCAGCAAGGGCCGGCCGGGCGTGCTGCACGGCAACCGCACCTACCTGCTGCAGGATGCCGACGGCCAGATCACCGAGGCGCATTCGATCAGCGCCGGGCTCGACTATCCCGGCATCGGGCCGGAGCATTCCTGGCTGCACGAGCTCGGCCGGGTGAACTACGTCAGCGCGACGGATGACGAGGCGCTCGCCGCCTTCCAGCTCTGCTCGAAGCTCGAGGGCATCATCCCCGCGCTCGAGCCCGCGCATGCGCTGGCGCATGTCATGCGCATGGCGCCGACCATGCCGAAGGACCAGATCATCGTCATGAATCTTTGCGGCCGCGGCGACAAGGACATCTTCACCGTGGCCCGCCATCTGGGATTCGAGATGTGAGCGGTCTGATCGCGGAGCACCGCAGCGACCGAGCGAGGAGCGGAGCGTGAATCAGACCGCCAAACAAAACGCATCGCGCATTGCGACCCGCTTCGCCGCGCTGAAGGCCGAGGGCCGCGGCGCGCTCGTCACCTACCTGCAGGCCTTCGACCCCGACCGCGCGACCTCGCTCGAGATCCTGCGCGGGCTGCCGGGCGCCGGCGCCGATGTCATCGAGATCGGCGTGCCCTTCACCGACCCCATGGCCGATGGCCCGGCGATCCAGCGCGCAGCACTTCGCGCGCTGAAGGCCGGCGCGACGGTCGCCGGCGTGCTTGGCATGGTGCGGGAATTCCGCGCCGGCGATGCGACGACGCCGATCGTGCTGATGGGCTACTACAACCCGATCCTCTCCTATGGGCTCGAGCGCTTCTGCGCGGATGCATCGAATGCCGGCGTCGATGGCCTGATCATTGTCGACGTCCCGCCTGAGGAGGCCGACGAGGTCGAGCCCGGCGCGCGCGCCAATGGCCTCGACCTGATCCGCCTGGTCGCGCCGACCACCGACGAGGCGCGGCTGCCACGCGTGCTCGCGGCCACCACCGGCTTCGTCTACTACGTCTCGATCACCGGCATCACCGGCACCAAGAGCGCAACCAGCGACAGCCTGGCCGAGGCGATCCCGCGCATCCGTCGCCACACCGCGCTCCCGGTCTGCATCGGCTTCGGCATCCGCAGCCCAGCCCAGGCGGCCGAGGCGGCGCGGCTGGCCGATGGCGCGGTGGTCGGCACCGCGCTGGTCGATGTGCTCGCCGCCTCGCTGGACGAGGCCGGCAAGGCCGGGCCGCGCACCGCTTCGCTGGTGCTCGACCAGGTGCGCGCGCTGGCGGATGCCGTGCGCGGCGGCCGCAAGGCGGCCTGACGGACGGAGCCGCGGCGGGGATGAACTGGATCAGCGAATGGGCGCTGCCGAAGATCAAGACGCTGTTCGGCGCGCCGCGCGAGGTGCCGGACAATCTCTGGCACAAATGCCCCGCCTGCGAGCAGATGGTCTTCCACCGCGACCTCGAGCGGAACCTGCATGTCTGCGGCAGTTGCGGCCACCACATGCGGGTCGGCGCGCGCCAGCGGCTGGACTACACCATGGACCCCGGCTGGCAGCGGATCGAGCTGCCGAAGGCCCCGCCCGACCCGCTGCGCTTCCGTGACCAGCGCCGCTACGGCGACCGGCTGCGCGAGGCGCAGGCCCGCACCGGCCAGGAAGACGCCGTCAGCGTCGCGCATGGCGCGATCGAGGGCAGCCGCGTGGTCTGCGCCGCCTTCGAGTTCAGCTTCCTCGGCGGCTCCATGGGCGCGGGCGTGGGCGAGGCGCTGGTCGCCGCCGCGCGGCTTGCCGTGCTGCAGGATGCGCCGCTGATCGTCTTCACCGCCTCGGGCGGCGCCCGCATGCAGGAGGGCGCGATCAGCCTGATGCAGATGCCACGCACGGTGATCGCGGTGCGCATGGTCAAGGAAGCCGGCCTGCCCTTCATCGTCGTGCTGGCCGACCCGACCACCGGCGGCGTGACCGCGAGCTTCGCCATGCTGGGCGACATCCAGATCGCCGAGCCCGGCGCGATGATCGGCTTCGCCGGGGCGCGGGTGATCGAGCAGACGGTGCGCGAGAAGCTGCCGGAGGGCTTCCAGCGCGCCGAATACCTGCTGGAGCACGGCATCCTCGACATGGTGGTGCCGCGCGGCGAGATGCGCGCGACGCTCGCCCGGCTGATCAGCCTGCTGCGGGAGCCGGAGCATCTCGGCAATGGCCGCGCCGAATCCGAGCCGCTGACCGACCTCGCGCTGCGCAGCGAGCCCGAAGGCACGGCTTGAGACCGTGAGCGGGTCGCCCTCCGGCCGCAGCGAGGCGATCATCGATCGGCTGCATGCGCTGCATCCGAGGTTGATCGACCTCAGCCTCGGCCGGCTGCAGGCGTTGCTGGCGAGGCTGGGGCACCCCGAGCGCAAGCTGCCGCCGGTGATCCATGTCGCCGGCACCAACGGCAAGGGCTCGACCTGCGCCTTCCTGCGCGCGGTGGCCGAGGCCGCCGGGCAGCGCGTGCATGTCTATACCTCGCCGCACCTTGTGCGCTTCCACGAGCGCATCCGGCTGGCCGGCGCGCTGGTCGACGAGGATGCGCTGAGCGCCGCGCTCGAGGAGGTCGAGGCGGTGAACGGCGGTGCGCCGATCACGGTGTTCGAGGTGATCACCGCGGTCGGCCTGCTGCTGTTCAGCCGCGTGCCGGCCGATCTTCTGGTGCTGGAGGTCGGGCTCGGCGGGCGGTTCGATGCGACCAACGTCATCGAACGGCCGGTGGCGACGGCGATCACCAGCCTGTCCATGGACCACATGGAGTTCCTCGGCGACACCATCGAGAAGATCGCCTTCGAGAAGGCCGGCATCATCAAGCCGGGCATTCCCTGCGCGACGGGGCGGCAGCAACCAGGTGCGCTGGCCGTGCTCGCCGAGGTCGCGGCCGGGCAGGGCGCGAAGCTGCTGGCGCGCGACCGCGACTGGCGGGTCGCGCGCCGCGCCGATGGGCTCGACTACGCCGATGCACGCGGCGCGCTCGCACTGCCGCCGCCCGGGCTGATCGGCGCGCACCAGGCCGAGAATGCCGGCATCGCCATCGCCGCGCTGCGCGCCTGGTCACCGCCCTGGCTGACGGAGGCCGCCATCGCCACGGGGGTCGCCAGCGCCGAATGGCCCGGCCGGCTGCAGCGGCTGCGTGGCCGACTGGCGGCGCTGCTGCCGCCCGACTGGGAGCTCTGGCTGGATGGCGGCCACAATGCCGGCGGTGGCGTGGCGCTGGCCGGGCAGCTTGCGGAGTGGCACGACCGCCCGCTGCACCTCGTCGTCGGCATGAAGGGCAGCAAGGCGGTGGAGGCCTTCCTCGCCCCGCTGCTGCCGCAGGCGACGACCGTCTGGGCGGTGCAGGAGCCTGGCCAGCACCAGGCGCTGCCGGTCGAGCGCATCGTCGCGGCGAGCGGCGGCCTCGCCCGGCCCGGCCCGACCGTCGCCGGCGCGCTGGCGCAATTGCCCCGCACGGGCACGCCGGCGCGGGTACTGATCTGCGGCAGCCTCTACCTGGCCGGCGAGGTGCTCAAGGCCGACTGAGCCAGGGCCCGAGCTGGGCGAGCGGCGCCGGGCGGCCGAGATGGTAGCCCTGCGCCTCGGCGCAGCCGGCGCCGCGCACCATCGCCAGGTGCTCCGGCCCCTCGACACCCTCGGCGGTCGCGATCATGCCGAGCTCGGCGGCCAGCCCCGCGACCGAGCGGACGATGGCCCGGCAATCGGCGCGATCCACCGCATCGCGCACGAAGGACTGGTCGATCTTGATCTTGTCGAAGGCGAAGCCGCGCAGGTAGCTGAGCGAGGCATAGCCGGTGCCGAAATCGTCGAGCGCGATCCGCACGCCCATCCGCCGCAGCCGGCGCAGCGTCTCCGCCACCTGCTCGCTCTGCTGCAGCAGCACCGATTCGGTGATCTCGAGCTCCAGCCGTTCGGGCGCGAGGCGTGCCGCGCGCAGGGCGCCCCGCACGGCCTCGGCAACCTCGCCGCCGACGAACTGCACCGGCGAGAGGTTGACCGCCACCTTCATGCCGGCGGGCCATTGCGCGGCGTCGGCGCAGGCGCGCTTCAGCACCCACTCGCCGATCGGCACGATGAGCCCCGTCTCCTCGGCGATGCCGATGAACTCGCCGGGCGGGACCATGCCGTGCTCCGGATGCCGCCAGCGCAGCAGCGCCTCGAAGCCGATGGCCTGCTCGGTCTGGAGATCGAACACTGGCTGATAGGCCAGGCTGAGCGCCCGCGAGGGGATGGCGTTCTGCAGCGCGATCTCGAGCCGGCGGCGATGCTCGGAGGCGGCCGCGAGCGCCGGCTGGAACAGCCGCGAGCGGTTGCGCCCTTCGGTCTTGGCGTTGCGCAAGGCAAGCGTCGCCTCGCGCAGCAGCGCGTCCGGCCCCTCATCGCGCACCGCCGGGCAGCCGAGTGCCACGCCGATGCTGGCCGTCACGGTGGTGCGGTACCGGCCGAGGCTGATGCGCCGCGAGATCGCCCCCAGCAGCTGGCGCGCGATGACCTCGGCCGTCTCGGCCAGCTCGGCCTTGCCGAGCAGGATGGCGAATTCGTCGCTGCCGAGCCGGGCGACCAGCGCGCCCTCGGGCACCGCCCGGCTCAACCGTCCCGCCACGGCGCGCAGCACCTCGTCCCCCGCGCTGTGGCCCAGCGTGTCGTTCAGCCGACGGAACTCGTCGAGGTCCAGCAGCAGCACCCCGACGCTGGTGGCCGCGGGGTCGCTCAGCGCGGCGGTGAGTGCCGCCTGGAAGGAGTGGCGGTTGGCGAGGCCGGTCAGCGGGTCCTGCCGCCGCAGCTCGCGGATGCGTTCCTGCGCCGCGCAGCGCGCCGTGATGTCCTCGAGCGCGACCGCGACGCCGTCGCCGAGCGGCACCGCCCGGCTGCTGATCCAGACCGGCCCCTCCGGCCCCTCGTAGCGCAGCTCGCGCAGCAGGCTCTGGCCGGTCCGCAACACCTCGAGGAAGCCGCCGACCAGGCCGTTTGCCCAGGCCTTGTCGCCGCACTGCAGGGCGGAGAGCAGGGCGCCGTCCAGGCTGTCGCGGTGGGCGCCGAGCATGCCCGCCGCGGTCGGGTTGGCGTAGGCGATGGTGAAGTCGACGGGCTCGCCGGCCGCATTGCGGCAGGCATCCAGCACCAGCAAGCCGTCCGGCGAAA
>Ga0209087_1001203_pt1 | contig 15430 bp, 19 predicted proteins | sample S_130805_EF_Meta_FD_187321 | JGI IMG/M metagenome (GOLD analysis project Ga0209087, IMG submission 187321) | Freshwater microbial communities from Lake Simoncouche, Canada to study carbon cycling - S_130805_EF_MetaG (SPAdes) (version 2) | ecosystem: Environmental > Aquatic > Freshwater > Lake ... | reverse complement strand
GCGCGAGGCCGACTGCGGGGTGTCATTGTAGCCGGTGGACAGCGCCCGGGCGGCGCAGAAGCCGCCCATGCCGATCTCGTTGATCGAGGATTCGGCACCGCCCGCGACCATCACGTCGGCATCGCCGAGCGCGATCAGCCGCGCCGCGTCGCCGAGCGCATGCACCCCGGTCGCGCAGGCCGTCACCGCCGAGTGGTTCGGCCCCTTGAAGCCGAACTTGATCGAGACGTGGCCGGAGGCGAGGTTGATCAGCGCCGAGGGGATGAAGAAGGGCGAGAGTCGCCGCGTCTTGCCCTGGTAGACCAGCACCGAGGCCTCATAGATCGTCGGCAGGCCGCCGATGCCCGAGCCGATCATCACGCCGGTGCGGCAGCGCGCGGCCTCGTCCTCCGGCATCCAGCCGGCGTCATGGACCGCTTCCTCCGCCGCGACGAGCGCGAGCTGGATGAAGCGGTCCATCTTCTTCTGGTCCTTGATCGGGATCCATTCGGAGACGTCGAGCCCGCCGGTCGCCTTGGTGCCCTGCGGCACCTGGCCGGCGATCTTCGCGGTCAGGTCCTTGGTGTCGAAGGACTGGATGGCGCTGATGCCGCTTTCGCCGGCGATCAGGCGCTTCCAGACATTTTCCACGCCGAGACCGAGCGGGCAGACGATGCCCATGCCGGTGACGACGACCCGCCGCGGCGCGGCCAGCTTGGCGAACACGAGACGCTCTCCGTCGGCGCGCTCAGGCGGCCTTCTGGGCTTCGATATAGGCGATCGCGTCCTTCACCGTGGTGATCTTCTCGGCCGCATCGTCCGGGATCTCCACGCCGAAGGCTTCCTCGAAGGCCATGACCAGTTCGACGGTGTCGAGGCTGTCGGCGCCCAGGTCGTCGATGAAGGACGCGTCATCGGTGACCTTCGCCTCGTCGACGCCGAGGTGCTCGACCACGATCTTCTTGACCTTCTCGGCAGTGTCGCTCATCGCGTGAAACTCTCTCCTGCAGGACCGTGTCCCGTAATTGCCCCCGTCCCGAAGCTGTGTCGGGGCGGCCCCCCCTTCGGACGGTCGCGGGGCTTACCATGGAACCCGGCCGGGGCCTAGGCGCAGATTGCCCGGCTGGCAAGCCCCTTCGACGTGACCCGACTCAGCGCTCGGGCGGGGTGACGGAGAGCGCCGCGCGGGCGAGGCCGAGCATGGCCTCGATCGCGGCCCCGGGCGTGGCGAGGCAGGCCAGCGCTGCGACCAGCGCCGCATGCAGGCTGCCGCCCTGCGCCAGGACGGCGACCGGCGCCGCGCCGGAGGCTGCGATCAGCAACCAGAAGGGGCCATCGGGCCAGCCGCCGACGAGGGGCATGCCTGGCGCTTGCCGCGACCGCTTCGCTCCGCCTGGTTCGACCGCGCGCACCATCCGCCGCCTCGCCTGACCGGGGCAGGCGGCCGGAAGCGGCCGCGTGCCGGGATCTGCCATGCGCGACCCGCGGGGCGGGCCACCATGATCCAGCGCGGAAGCCTAGCGGAGGTTGCCTTTCGGAAGCCCGAAGATTCCGGCGGGTCCCACCGGAATCCTCAGATCATCGCCATGCCGCCATTGACGTGCAGGGTCTGGCCGGTGACCCAGCCGGCCTCGTTGCTCGCCAGATAGGCGACCGCCCCCGCCACGTCGTCCGGCGTGCCCATCTTCTGGGTCGGGATGCGCGCGAGCAGGGCAGTCCGCGCCGCCTCGGGCAGGGCATCGGTCATCGCGGTCTGCACGAAGCCGGGGGCGACGACGTTCACCGTGACGCCGCGCGTGGCGACTTCCTGGGCGAGGGACTTCGACATGCCGATCAGCCCGGCCTTGGCCGCGGCGTAGTTGGCCTGGCCGGCATTGCCGGTGACGCCGACGATCGAAGCGATCGAGATGATCCGGCCATGCCGCTTCTTCATCATGCCGCGCAACGCCGCGCGGGCGAGCCGGAAGGGTGCGGTGAGATCGACCTCGAGCACCGCGTTCCAGTCGGCATCGCCCATCCGCAGCGCGAGCATGTCGCGGGTGAAGCCGGCATTGTTCACCAGGATGTCGAGCCCGCCGAACTTGCCTTCCACCGCCTCGACCAGCTTCGCCGGCGCCTCCGGATCGGCGAGGTCGGCGGGTGCGACCAGCGTGCGCTCGCCGAGCTCGGCCGCCAGCGCCTCGAGTTCGGCGGCGCGCCGGCCGGTCAGCGCGACCTGCGCGCCCTGGGCGTGCAGCGCGCGGGCGATCGCCGCGCCGATGCCGCCCGTCGCCCCGGTGACCAGGGCGGTCCTGCCATCAAGTCGGAACATGCGCGTCTCCATCCAGGCGCTTGAAAAGGGCATGCGCGTGCAGACCGGCGATCACCGCATCGAGCACCGGCTTGTCCTCCGACTCGCTCTTGGTGATGCGGGCGGTGGCGCTCATAGCGTCTTCAGGAAGGCCTCGACCTCGGCCGGGGTGCCGACGGCGATCGCGCTCGCCTCCGGCGCGTTGCGCTTCATCAGGCCGGTCAGCACCTTGCCGGCGCCGAGCTCGGCGAAGCGGTCGCAGCCCATCGTCGCCATGGCGGCGACGCATTCGCGCCAGCGCACCGTCGCGGTCACCTGCTGCACCAGCAGGTCGCGGATCGTCGCGGGATCAGTCGCCTTGGCCGCCGTGACGTTCGCCACCACCGGCACGACCGGCGCCTGCACCGCGGCGCGCTCCAGCGCTTCGCCCATCGCGTCAGCCGCCGGCGCCATCAGCGCGCAATGGAAGGGTGCCGAGACCGGCAGCGGCAGGGCGCGCTTGATGCCGGCGCCGGGCGCGGCCGCGATGGCGCGGTCGACCGCGGCCTTGGCGCCTGAGATCACCACCTGGCCGCCGCCATTGTCGTTGGCGACCTCGAGCACCTCGGCCTTGCCGGTGACGGGATCGGCCTTGTTGGCCTCGCAGAGCGCCTGGGCCTGCTCGAGCTCGGCCCCGAGCAGGGCGGCCATCGCGCCGGTCCCCGCGGGTGTGGCCTTCTGCATCGCCTCGCCGCGCAACCGCAGCAGCCGCGCCGCGGTCGAGAGATCGAAGGCGCGCGCCGCGGTCAGCGCGGAATACTCGCCGAGCGAATGGCCGGCGACGAGAGCGACGCGCGACGCCAGGTCGAAGCCGCCCTCCTGCTCCAGCACGCGCAGCACGGCGACCGAATGCGCCATCAGCGCGGGCTGGGCATTGGCGGTGAGCGTCAGCTCCTCGGCCGGGCCCTCGAACATCAGGGTGCTGAGCTTCTGCTTCAGCGCCTCGTCCACCTCCTGGAAGGTCTCGCGGGCGGCGGGGAAGGCGGCGGCGAGGTCGCGGCCCATGCCGGGGGCCTGGCTCCCCTGACCGGGGAAGACGAGGGCGAGCGCCATGGCGTTGTTTCCTGGAGTTTCCTGGGAATCGGCGGTGGCTGCGATAGGAGCCCGTCACCCAGGTGTCAACGCAGCACCTTCACCCGGCCTTAAGCCGGCCGCCGCAAGCTGTGGCCTGGCGGCCAGGACGGTCGCAGGAGGGTTCGATGCAGGTCACCGGTCAACTCGTCCGGGACGGGCGTTTGCCCGTGCTGATCCCCGCCTTCAACAACCCGACCTATGTCGAGGGCATGGTCGGGCAGTTGCTGCGGTTCCCCGGCCTCCGGCCGGTGGTGCTCGACAACGGCTCGAGCTTCGCGCCGGCGCTCGCGCTCTATGAGCGCTGGCTGGCCGAGGGCCTGGCGCCGGACCGCGTCTTCCTGGTGATGCTCGGGGAGAATGTCGGGCCGCGGGCGATCTGGCAGGATGGCGGGCTGCTGGGGATGCTGCCGCGGCATTTCTGCGTCACCGATCCCGATCTTGCGCTCAACCCCAACCTGCCGCGCGACTTCCCGGTGACGCTCGCGCGCGTCGCGGCGCAGTTCTGCACCGGCAAGGTCGGCTTCGCGCTCAGCCTCGAGGACCGGCACCTGATGGTCGACTCGCCCTTCCGGCATGCCGGGGGCTGGAAGCAGATCTGGGAATCGGAGGCAGTGCACTGGCAGCATCCGCTGCCGGGCCGTGGCATCGCCGAGCCGCTCTTCCGCGCCGAGATCGACACCACCTTCGCGCTCTACGACAAGAACTACTTCGATCCGGCGCGGCCCTTCGAGGCGATCCGCGTCGCCGGCCGCTTCACCGCGCGGCACCTGCCCTGGTACCGCGACACCGGCCTGCCGGCGGAGGAGGAGAGCTTCTACCGCAAGGCCGCCGAGTATTCCTACTACATGGGCGATCGCCCGGCGCTGCAGCTGCGCGCGCTCTTCGCCCGGCAGGACACGATCCTGGCGGCGCGGGCATGACCGGGACGCGGCCGCCGCGGCTCGCCATCCTGCAACTGCGCGGGCTCGAGCACTTCCTGCCCGACCTGATCGCCGGGCTCGCCACGACCGGCACGGTCGAGGTCCGGGCCTTCACCGTGACGGCGCCCGAGGTGCTCGAGGCAGCGCTCGCCTGGGCCGATGATCCGACGCGCGATGCGCTGTGGTTCGAGTTCTGCTGGCCGCCCTTTCCCGACCTGATCGCCCGCACCGAGTTCGGCAGCCGCCGCGTCATCGTGCGCGTCCATCGGATCGAGGCCTACGAGGCGCCGCATGTCGCGCGCTGCCGCTGGGACCGGGTGGACGATCTCGTCACCGTCTCCGAGGACATGGCGCGCATCATCCTGCAGCAGGTCCCGCTGCTCGAGCACACGACGCGGCTGCATGTGTTGCACAACGGCGTCGACACCGACCGCTTCGCGCCCGCCGCCACGGCGCGTGATCCTCATCGCGCCGCCCCGGCGCGTGATCCTCACCGCATCGGCTGGTGCGGCAGCATGATCGCGCGGAAGAACCCGACCTTGGCGCTCGAGGTGCTGGCGCGGCTGCTCGCCGAGGATCCGCGCTGGCGGCTGCACATCGCCTCGGGCGGCGGCGACCGGCTGGTGGAGGATGCCCTCGTCCGGCTGGTGCCGCGCATGGGGCTCGGCGGCGCGGTGCGCTTCGACGGCGCCGTCGCCGCCGCCGACATGCCGGCCTGGCACGCCCGCAACGCCGTGCTGCTCTCGACCAGCCTGCACGAAAGCTTCGGCTATGCGATCGCGGAAGCCGCCGCCGCGGGCTGCGACATCGCCGTGCTCGATCATCGTGGCGCCGAGGAATTCTGGCCGGAGGAGGCCCGCTTCGGCACGGTGGACCAGGCCGCGGCGATGATCCGCGCGGCCCGTCCCGGCCGCTGGCGCGACCTCGTCGCCGGCCGCTTCGGCCTCGACCGGCAGGTCGCGCGGGTGGTCGCGCTGCTGCAGGACCGGTCTCCGCCGGCGCCGGCCGAGCGGCTGGTGCCGATCGCGCATGGCGCCTGGCGCGGCCGCTTCCCGGTGCGCAACCCGGCCGACCATATCCAGGCCGCGGTGCTGGCGAGCGGCGCCTTCTACGAAGCGGAGATGCTGGAGGATATCCGCCGGCGCCTGCCGCCGGGCGGGCTTTTCGTCGATGTCGGCGCCAATATCGGCAATCACAGCCTCTTCGCCGCCGGCGTCTGCGGCGCCCGGGTGCTGGCCTTCGAGCCGTCGCCGACGCTCGCCGAGCATTGCGCCGCGACGCTCGCGGCGAATGGCCTCGCCGGGCGGGCCGAGTTGCGCCAGGTCGGGCTCGGTGCGGCGGCCGGCGCGGCCGCGCTGCTGCCGGGGCCGCTCGGCAATGCCGGGCGCACCCGGCTCGACCCGGATTCCGCGGGCGGCGTGCCCGTGCTGCGGCTGGACGATGCGCTTACCGAACCGCCCGACGTCGTGAAGATCGACGTCGAGGGCATGGAGGCCGCGGTGCTGCAGGGCGCCCGCGGCGTGCTCCGCCGGCACCACCCGGCGATCTATGTCGAGACGCTGACCGATGCCGCCTTCGCCGAGGTCGATGCCCTGCTGCGGCCGCTCGGCTATCGCCCGGCCGCGCGCTTCAACCGCGACCCGACCTGGCTGTTCACCGCCGAGGCGGCCTGAGCTTCAGTCCCGCAGCAGCGCTGCGGCGACCGGCGCGGCGGCGCCCTGCAGTGCGGCGCCGGCCGGCGAGGCGGGCGGCGGCACGATCACTGGCGCCGGGGGCACGGGCGGCGGGGGTGGGGCCGGGATCAGCCGGCGCAGCGCCTCCTCCTTCGCGGCCGCGGCCGGGTCGGGGTTCGCCGTGGTCGGCGGCGGCCCGGCCTCCTGGCGCGGTTCGGCGGCCTCGGGCTTGGCCGGCACCCGGGCGTTGGCCGTTGGCGGCACGGTGTAGTCCGGCACGACCCGCGCCTGGGTGCCGGTGATGACCAGCACCCTCTGACCGACCCTGAGCGCCTCGCGGTCGCGCTGGGTGACGGAGACGAGCTCGCCCCTCGTCGTCCGCACCACGTATTCGAAGGCCGGGGCATCGACGACGGCGCTCTCGGTCGCCCGGCCGATCAGCCCGCCGACCAGCGCGCCGCCGACACCGCCGAGCGCCGCGCCGATGCCGCCGCCCGGCGCCTGGGCGCCGATCACCCCGCCGGCGGCGGCGCCGGTCGCGGCGCCGGTGGAGCCCTCGGCGCTGATGTTCACCTTGCGCACGCCGGCGATCTCGCCCTGCTCGACCTTGTTGGCCTGCTGCACGGCGCGCGTGGCATAGGTATCGGGCGTGAAGCGCTCGCCGCAGGCGGTGAGCGCCAGGAGGGCCAGCAGGGCGAGGGGGCGGGTGGTCGGCACGGCCGCTACCTATGGAAACCGGCGGCCGATGTCACCTCCGGGCCGCCATGCGCCGTATTTGGTCCGGCATTCGCCGTATCTGGTCCGGCGTTCGCCGGACGCAATTCGCTTGCCGGGCGCGGGACCCTGTGCTTAACCCCTCGCCTCCCTGCCGCCGCGGAGGCATCGCGCGCGGCTATGCCCATTTGCGCGCCGGCATATCGCCGGCGGCCCGGGCTGAGCATCCGGAGGGACAACATATGCCGTTCTACGAGTGCGTGTTCATCGCGCGCAACGATGTCACGCAGCAGCAGGTCGACACCATTGCCGACCAGATCTCCGCCGTCATCGCCGAGCAAGGTGGCGCGGTGCGCAAGCGGGAGTATTGGGGCCTGCGCGGCCTCGCCTACCGCATCAAGAAGAACCGCAAGGGCCACTACATGCTGCTCGGCCTCGAGGCCCAGCCGGCCGCGATCCTGGAGGCCCAGCGCCAGTTGTCGCTGCACGAGGACGTGCTGCGGGAACTCACCATCCGAATCGAGGCGATCGACGAGGCGCCGTCGGCGATCCTCGCCCGCCGCGGCGACGACCGTGACCGCGAGCGTGGGTTCCGTGGCCCGCGCCCGCCCGGGCGCTTCTCCTCCGGCCGCCGGGAGCGCGGCGACGAGCGCGAGGAGTTCCGGGCCCGTCCGCGCGACGAGCTCGAGCCCAGCATGGGCGGCGAGGAGTAAGCCAGCATGTCCGAGACCACGACCGAAGTCAGCATCGCCGCCCGCCGCCCGGCCGTCGGCGCCCGCCGGCCCTTCTACCGTCGCCGCAAGTCCTGCCCCTTCTCCGGCCCGAACGCGCCGAAGATCGACTACAAGGACGTCCGCCTGCTGTCCCGCTTCCTGTCGGAGCGCGGCAAGATCGTGCCGAGCCGCATCACCGCGGTCAGCGCGAAGAAGCAGCGCGAACTCGCCAACGCCATCAAGCGCGCCCGCTTCCTGGCCCTGCTGCCCTACGTCATCAACGACTAGGGCCAGGGCCAGAGAGGCAGGCTGCCAGGACGACGGAGCATGGGTGCCGTGACCGCGCTGCGGCCACCGGGACAGGCATTTCTCGGCAACCCCGGCCTGCTGGCCGCGGGGGCGGCTGGGCTCGTCTCCGCCCTGCTGGCACTCTGGGCCTTCCGCGGCCTGCCGCTCGGCACTGGCGTGCTCTGGTTGACCGCCTTCCCGATCTTCGCGGCAGGCCTCGCCTTCGGCGCGAAGTCGGCGATCCTGGGCGGGCTCTTCGCCACCCTGCTGGTCGGGGTCGCGGGCAGCGGCATCGCGGCGCTGATCTACCTGGCGCTGACGGGCGTGCCGGCGCCATTGCTGGTCTCGGCGGGGCTGCGCGGCGGCCGGGTCCAGCCAGGTCTGCCGCTCGCCCTGCTGGGGATCTGGCCGGTCGCGGTGCTGGTCTTCAGCGCGCTCTTCCTCGCCGGCGACGGCGGGCTGGAGGCGGCGATGCGCGGCGCGGTCACGGTCGCCATGCAGTCGGTCGGCGTTGGCGCCTCGCCGGCGATGATCGACCAACTCGTGCGGGTGAAGGCAGCGGCGATCGGGTTCTGGGCGGGGCTTGCGCTGCTGGTCAGCGGCCTCGCCGCGGCCGGCTTCCTCGCGCGCCGCAACCTGCTCGTGGTGCCGAAGCCGGACTGGAGCCAGGTGCGCCTGCCCGGCTGGTACCCGGCGCTGCCGGCGATTGCCGCGGCGCTCTTCGTCGTGATGCCGCGCGGGCATGATGCGGTCGCGCTATCGGCGCTGCTGCTCCTGCTGGTGCCGCTCTTCCTCCAGGGGCTCGCCGGCGTTCACCAGCGGCTGCGTGGCCGACCCTATCGCGTGCCGATGCTCGCCGGCTGCTACGTGCTGCTGATCCTGTTCCTGCAGGTGATGGGGCCAGGGCTGGTCGCGCTCGGCCTGTACGACCAATTCCAGCGGCGCCAGGCGCCGCGCAACAGCTGACGACGAGAGACCACTCCGATGATCGAACTCATCCTGATGCAGCGCGTCGAGAAGCTCGGCCAGATGGGCGAGCTGGTGAAGGTGAAGCCGGGCTATGCCCGCAACTTCCTGCTGCCCCATGGCAAGGCGATCCGTGCCAATGCCGATAACCTGAAGCGCTTCGAGGCCGAGCGTGCCCAGCTCGAGGCGCAGAACCTGAAGCGCAAGGAAGAGGCCGAGCGCGTCGCCGAGCGCGTCGCCGGCCTTTCGGTCGTGCTCATCCGCCAGGCCGGCGAGTCCGGCAGCCTGTTCGGTTCGGTCAGCGCGCGCGACATCGCCGATGGCTGCAAGGAGGGCGGGCTGACCGTCAACCGCAGCCAGGTGCTGCTCGAGCAGCCCATCAAGGTGCTCGGCCTGACCAATGTGCGTGTCGAACTGCACCCCGAGGTGCACATCACCGTCGTGGTCAACGTTGCCCGGAGCGTCGAGGAAGCAGAGCGCCAGGCCCGCGGCGAGGAGATCGTGCGCGAGGAGGAACCGAGCCTCGAGGACGAGCTGCGCGCCGAGATCGGCGCCGCGATGGACGATCGCTGAGCGCGCCTCTTCGCAAACGCGCCGCCGCACTTACGTGGGCGGCATGAGCACGAGTATCCCCATTGATGTCGCCGAGCGGGTCCCCGGCCTGCTCGGCGATTTGCGTTCCGACCATGCCGGCGAGACCGGCGCGGTCTTCATCTACCGCGGCATCCTCGCCGTGTCGCGCGATGCCGATGTGCGCGACTTCGCCACCCGACACTTGGCGACCGAGCAGCGCCATCTCGACCTGATCGAGGAGATCCTGCCGCCCTCCCGCCGTAGCCTGCTGCTGCCGATCTGGCGCATCGCCGGCTTCCTGACCGGCTGGCTGCCGGCGCTGGCCGGACGGCGTGCCGTCTTCGCCACCATCGAGGCGGTCGAGACCTTCGTCGACCACCACTACGCCGAGCAGATCGCCAAGCTCGCCCCGACCGGCGAGGAGGGCGCTCTGCGCCGCCTGCTGGAGGAATGCCAGGGCGAGGAAATCCACCACCGCGACGAGGCCGCGGCCGCGCTCGGCGGCGTGCCGCCCGGCGTACTGCTCCGCGGCTGGGCCTGGCTGGTCGGCTTCGGCAGCGCCTCCGCGGTCGCCGCGGCGCGGCGGATCTGATGACGCGCGAGGCGGAGGCGACCGTCTTCTACGACGGCGCCTGCCCGGTCTGCGCCCGCGAGATCGCCTGGCTGACACCGCAGGCCGAGGGCGTCTGCTTCGTCGACATCGCGCGCGAGGCGCCGGAGGGCATCGACCACGCCACCGCGTTGGCGCGGCTGCATGTGCGGCGGCCGGATGGCAGCCTGGTCTCTGGTGCGGCCGCCTTCGCGGTGCTCTGGCAGCGCGTGCCGCGGCTGCGCTGGCTCGGGCGTTTCGTCGGCTGGGCGCCGGTCACGCCGGTGGCCGAGCTCGCCTATCGTGGCTTCCTGCGGCTGCGCCGGCTCTGGCGATGAAGACGCTGGTCATCGGCGCCGGCGGCGGGATCGGCGCCGCGCTGGCCAAGGCCTCGGGTGCGATCGGCCTGTCGCGCCGCAGCGACCCGCCGCTCGACCTGCTGGATGAGGCGAGCATCGCGGCGGCCGCGCGCTGGCTGGCCGGGCAGGGGATCGAGCGGATCATCCTGGCGACCGGCTTCCTGCACGACGAAAGCTTCCAGCCCGAGAAGGCGATGCGCCAGCTCGACCCCGCGCATATGGCGCAGTCCTTCGCGGTGAACGCGATCGGGCCGGCGCTGGTGATGAAGCACTTTCTCCCGCTGTTGCCGCGCGACCGGCGCACGGTCTTCGCCGCGCTCTCGGCACGGGTCGGCAGCATCGGCGACAACCGGCTGGGCGGCTGGTGGAGCTACCGGGCGAGCAAGGCGGCGCTGAACCAGTTGGTGCGGACGGCGGCGGTCGAGCTTGCGCGGACGCACCGCGAGGCGGTGGTGGTGGCGATCCATCCCGGCACGGTGGCGACGCCGCTCTCGGGGCCCTTTGCGAAGGCGGGGCTGGAGGTGCAGGCGCCCGAGGAAGCGGCTCGGCGGATCCTCGGCGTGCTGGATGGGCTGCAGCCTCAGGATAGCGGCGGTTTCTTCGACCATCTTGGGAAGGTCGTGTCCTGGTAGCAGCGGTCAGGCGAGGCCGAGGTGCAGCGCCAGCGCGCGTTCGATCCGCTCCATGTCCTCGGGCGCGATCCGGCCGAGACGTTTGCCAAGATTGCCTCGCGGAATGGTCGTGACCTTGTCGGCCATGGCACGCGATGGAGAGAGAAGCCCGTTTTCCGTTGTTGGGGAAAGCACGGGCCTAAGCAAAGGCGCGTCCACGGCGCTCGTGGTGCAGGGCACCAGCGTCACGGAGGCGAAGCCTGAGACGCCGTCGGCCTGGACGACCACGGCAGGCCGGGGCTTGCCCGCATAGGCACCGCCCGAGACAGTCCAGACCTCGCCGCGCGCTACGGCCAAGGCGCTGAGATCGCCTCGACGAAGGCGATATCGTCCGCTTCCTGCTCGCTCTTTGCGATCGCGAGCACCTGGCGCGCCAACTCCTCAGCGAACCCCGGCACCCTTGTATCCGGCACCCAGATCTGCACCGGCCGCAGCCCCTGCGCCCGCAGCTTCTCGCGGTGGCGACGGACCTTCTCGCGGTTGGAGTTCGGATTGCTGGCCATGGGTTACATGTAACCCGCCGCGACCCGCCCGCACAATCGGAAAGGGGCCCCGCAGGGCCCCTCCCGACCTCAGGCCGCCTTCGCCATGCCGCGCAGCACGTAGTGCAGGATGCCGCCGTTTTTGTAGTACTCGACCTCGTCGGCGGTATCGATCCGGCTCAGCACCTTCGCCCGGTCCACCGTGCCGTTCGGCCGGCGGATCACCAGCTCAAGCGTCTGGCGCGGCTTGATCTCCTCGAGCCCCAGGATGTCGATCGTCTCCTCGCCGGTGATGCCGAGCGACTTGCGGTCCTGGCCGTTCATGAAGACCAGCGGCAGCACGCCCATGCCGACGAGGTTCGAGCGGTGGATGCGCTCGAAGCTCTCGACGATCACCGCCTTCACGCCGAGCAGGAAGGTGCCCTTCGCCGCCCAGTCGCGCGAGGAGCCGGTGCCGTATTCCTTGCCGCCGAAGACGACCAGCGGCACGCCCTCGCGCTTGTACTGCATGGCCACGTCGTAGATCGGCGCGACCTTGCCGTCGGGCAGGTGCTTGGACATGCCGCCCTCGACGCCCGGCAGCATCTCGTTCTTGATGCGAATGTTGGCAAAGGTGCCGCGCATCATGACTTCGTGGTTGCCGCGGCGGGCGCCGTAGCTGTTGAAGTCGGCCTGGCGGACCTGGTGCTCGAGCAGGTATTCGCCGGCGGGCGAGGACTTGCGGATGTTGCCGGCCGGCGAGATGTGGTCGGTGGTGATGCTGTCCGCCAGCACCGCCAGGATGCGCGCGCCGGCGATCGGCTCGATCGGCTTCGGCTCCAGCGTGATGCCCTCGAAGTAGGGCGGGTTCTGCACGTAGGTGGAGCCGGAGTTCCAGCGATAGGTGTCGCTGTCGGCATCGACCCGGATCGCCTGCCACTGCGCCGGGCCCTTGAAGACGTCGGCATAGCGGGTCGAGAACATCTGCCGGGTGACGAAGCGGTGCACCTCGTCGGCCACTTCCTTGGTGCTCGGCCAGATGTCCTTCAGGAACACATCCTGGCCGTTCGTGCCCTTGCCGAGCGGCGTGGTCGCCAGGTCCATCGTCACCGTGCCGGCCAGCGCATAGGCCACGACCAGCGGCGGCGAGGCCAGATAGTTGGCGCGGACATTGGCGTGGACGCGGCCCTCGAAGTTGCGGTTGCCCGAGAGCACCGCCGAGACCACCAGCTTGTCGTTCTCGACCGCATCGACGATCGCATCCGGCAGCGGGCCGGAGTTGCCGATGCAGGTGGTGCAGCCATAGCCCGCGATGTTGAAGCCGAGCGCATCGAGATGCGGCTGCAGGCCGGACTGCTCGAGGTAATCGTGCACCACCTGGCTGCCGGGCGCGAGCGAGGTCTTCACCCAGGGCTTCGACTTCAGCCCGAGCTCATTCGCCTTCTTGGCGACCAGGCCCGCGGCGATCAGCACATAGGGGTTGGACGTGTTGGTGCAGGAGGTGATGGCGGCAATCACCACGTCGCCATGGCCGAGATCATAGGGCGCGCCCGCGATCGCCACGCGCTTCTGCGCCTCGTCGCCCGGCACGCCCATGACGCCGGCGGCGAGGTCCTTGCCGAAGGCGGAGGAGACATTGCTCAGCGCAACCCGGTCCTGCGGCCGCTTCGGCCCGGCGAGCGAGGGCTCGACCGTGCCGAGGTCGAGCTCGAGCGTGTCGGAGAAGACCGGCTCGGGTGCCGCGGCATCGCGCCACAGCCCTTGGGCCTTGCAGTACTGCTCGACCAGCTTGATCCGGTGCTCGTCGCGGCCCGAGAGGCGCAGGTAGCCGAGCGTGGTGTCGTCGACCGGGAAGAAGCCGCAGGTCGCGCCATACTCGGGCGCCATGTTGGCGATGGTCGCGCGATCCGGCAGCGACAGGTCATCCAGGCCCGGGCCGAAGAACTCTACGAACTTGCCGACCACGCCCTTCTTGCGCAGCATCTGCGTCACGGTCAGCACCAGGTCGGTCGCCGTCATGCCCTCGCGCAGCTTGCCGTGCAGGCGGAAGCCGATGACGTCGGGGATCAGCATGGCGATCGGCTGGCCGAGCATCGCGGCCTCCGCCTCGATGCCGCCGACGCCCCAGCCCAGCACGCCGAGGCCGTTCACCATGGTGGTGTGGCTGTCCGTGCCGTAGCAGCTGTCGGGATAGACATAGGTGTCGCCGGTATCGGTCGCGGTCCAGACCACCTGCGCCAGGTATTCCAGGTTCACCTGGTGGCAGATGCCGGTGCCCGGCGGCACGACGCGGAAATTGTCGAAGGCCGACTGGCCCCAGCGCAGGAACTCATAGCGCTCGCCATTGCGCTCGAACTCGATGTCGACGTTCTTCTGCTCCGCATCGGCGGTGCCGGAGAAGTCGATCATGACGGAGTGGTCGATGACGAGGTCGACCGGGACCAGGGGGTTCACCTTCCGCGGGTCGCCGCCGAGCTTGATGATGCCGTCGCGCATGGCCGCCAGATCGACCACGCCGGGGACGCCGGTGAAGTCCTGCATCAGGATGCGCGCCGGGCGGAAGGGCACTTCCTTCTCGGAATGGCCGGCGGGCAGCCAGCCGGCGATCGCCTTGGCGTCGTCGACCGTGTAGCTCGTGCCGTTCTCGAAGCGCAGGACGTTCTCGAGCAGGACCTTCAGGCTGTAGGGCAGGCGGGCAATGTCACCGATCGTCTTCGCCGCCGCGGGCAGGCTGAAATAGTGGTAGGTCTTGCCGTCGACCGAGAGAGTCTGGCGGGTCTTCAGGCTGTCCTGCCCGATCATGCGCATGATCCGGAACCTTCCTTGTCTGGCGTCGGCGCGGCGCCGGCATTGCGGTGCAGCACGAGGCGAGGTTTAAGCACGGGTCGGGGGAGTGGTCCACGGGGCCGCGATTTCAAGAGGGGGCTCGTTCCGGATGCTGGAGGCGCAGGACCTCGCCTGCCTGCGCGGGGAGCGGGCGATCTTCGCCGGGCTCTCCTTCCGCCTGTCCCCCGGCGATGCGCTGCTGCTGGTCGGCGCCAATGGCGCGGGGAAATCGACGCTGCTGCGCATGCTGGCCGGGCTGCTGCTGCCGGCCGAGGGGCGGCTGCTGTGGGATGGCGCGGATGCGCTGGCCGATCGCGCCGCGCATGCCGCGCGGCTGCGCTACCTCTCGCACCAGGATGCGCTGAAGCCGGCGCTGACCGCGCGCGAGAACCTCGATTTCTTCGCCCGGCTCTGGGGCGGCGAGGTGGCGGCGGCGCTGGATGCGCTGGACCTGATGCCGCTCGCCGAGTTGCCGGCGCGGGTGCTGTCCTCGGGGCAGAAGCGTCGGCTGGCGCTGGCGCGGCTGGCGCTGGGCGCGGCGCCGCTCTGGCTGCTGGACGAGCCGACGGTCGGGCTGGATGCGGTCTCGGTCGAGCGGCTTGGCGTGCTGCTGGCGCGGCATCGCGCGTCGGGCGGGATGGTGCTCGCGGCGACGCATCTGCCGCTGCCGCTGCCGGGTGCGGGGGAGCTCCGGCTGTGATCGCGCTGCTCGCGCGCGAGCTGCGCCTGGCGCTGCGCCACCCCGCCGATACGCTCGCCGCCGTGCTGTTCTTCGTGCTGGTCGCGGCACTCTTCCCCTTCGGCATCGGGCCGGCGCCGGAGACCTTGGCACGCATCGCGCCGGGCGCGCTGTTCGCCGCCGCACTTCTGGCCGCGCTTCTGCCGCTGGATCGCCTGTTCGGCGCGGATGCCGAGGACGGCACGCTGGATCAGCTATTGCTCTCCGGCCTCTCGCCCGCGCTCGTCGCGCTGGCCAAGGCAACGGCGCATTGGCTGACCACCGGCCTGCCGCTGCTGTTGGCGACCCCCGTCGCGGCCGCCATGCTGAACCTGCCGGTCGAGGCCTGGGGCACGGCCATGGCAGCACTCGGCCTCGCAACCGGCTTCCTGTCGCTGCTCGGCACGGCGGGTGCTGCGCTGACGCTCGGCGCGCGGCGCGGCGGCGTGCTGCTGCCGCTGCTGGTGCTGCCGCTGGCGATCCCGGCGGTGATCTTCGGCGCCGCCGGCATCGAGGCCGCTGCGGCGGGGCTCGAGGCGCGGCCCTATCTGCTGCTGCTGGCGGCGCTGCTGGCAGC
>Ga0209087_1001202_pt1 | contig 15431 bp, 29 predicted proteins | sample S_130805_EF_Meta_FD_187321 | JGI IMG/M metagenome (GOLD analysis project Ga0209087, IMG submission 187321) | Freshwater microbial communities from Lake Simoncouche, Canada to study carbon cycling - S_130805_EF_MetaG (SPAdes) (version 2) | ecosystem: Environmental > Aquatic > Freshwater > Lake ... | reverse complement strand
ATATCTATTATACCGTCTACCTTAATTTATGTCAAGTGACAGTTCCATAAAGAACACCTGCATAACATCATCGCTTATTCTACCTTGTTGGTGTAATGAAGTCACCATCTTAAGCATTTTAATTTGTTCTATTAGTCGTCCTTCTTCAATAGATGACTTTACAATTCTGTTATACATTTCTTCAAGTTTGTTGTTATCCATAACACTCCTCGTGAGCATCCCAGAAATCTTGTATCTGTTCTGGATGTATCATATTTGTACACGTCGTTCCACAGACGCAGATTAGATGATTACTTACCTGGACCATTATGTTTCATTATTAGCACCACGGTTCATTCCTGAGATGTACCCTGCTTGAAATGCAAGAATCTCTTGCTCACTTGGCATACGATCAATATTTAAAATCCAGTCTGCCATATCGTGCTTTGCCTTACGCTTTACTGTCTCAAGAACCTTCTTGTTATCTCTACGTGCTTTTCTATCCATTAGTTTGTCTCCAGTATCTCATATCATATGTGTATCCGTCTTTAGCGATTAGCCAGACACCTCTCGTGCCAACAACTTCAACACTAATAACTTCTCCAGTAGAGATATGCTTGATGTTTTCCATCCTAAAGATTTTCAATCTCTACAATCAAAGCTTCTAGAAAATCAATCATAGCTCTATCATCATTACCATAGGCTTCTGTGATCTTACGCTCAAGTAATTCAATAACTTTTTCGTTCTGTCTCATTTCTCCTTCGTGAATAACTGCGTTCACAATCTCCCTTTCAGTTTCATTCATATCTTTAATGTCAAGGTTTACATAGTTAGTCATTAAAACTCTCCTCTTCTAATACTTCCAATTATTGCAGTACAGGCAGCAACAGCACCACTAAGATAAGCTCCAGTGTCTGGATGCCCTTGCTTATAGGCAGCTTCAACTTCAAGAATACCGTTCTCCATTCGAGACTCTACAAGATCAACGAGCATAGTCTTCATTTTCTGAGCACCACGCTTCATCATTAACTCGTCTCTAAGTTTAAGATTCTTAGGTGTGGGTATAAATATTTTTCTCATACCCCTATTATCTCATTAGTCCTTGAGTTTGTCAAGTACTATAGCAATAAGATTGTCGCCTGTAATGTAGTGCTGTTCACCATCTACATCAATGCGATAGGTGCGGTCTGGGTATATTGGGTATTCAAATTGTGTCATACTCTATTGTACCAGACAGCTAGGCTGCATTAATTAAAGCCTGTTCACGATTATAGGTTCTTAACTTGTGACAGTTAGAACAAACAACGTCACACTTGTTTACCTCTGCCCAAGCCTTGTCAGATCCGTACTTCTTGAGCACACGATATACATTGCCAAACTTACGTTCCCCTGGTCTGTGGTCAAACTCTAGGACAAAGTGGGGGTAGTCTAAGCCGCAGTCAGAGCATCCCTGGTCCTCTTTATATTTTTGGAGGGCTGGAAGTTGCTCTGTAATTGACATTAATACTATTATACCTAATGTTATACTAGAAGTAAGAGATTGGATGTAAACTTTGGATTACGTTTATGTATGTCGTCCTGGAGACAATGAAGAGTTAAGATACTCAATTAGGTCTACCGTCAAGAATTTACCAGAAGGTCGAATATGGTTAGTTGGTGGTAAGCCAGATTGGTATACAGGAGACTTTATTGCTGTAAAGCCAACTGGTGAAAATAACCACGCTAACGTTTGGAACCAGCTAAAGGTTGCCTGTAACACCAAAGAAATAAGTGATGACTTTATCCTTATGAATGATGACTTTTTTACAATCAAGAAGATTGAGGAGATTAAATATTTTTATGGTGGAACTATGTACCAGGCACTACAAAACTATTCCGACTCTGGTCAAACAAACTATGGTTATCAAAGACTATTTAATAAAACATACAAGCATATAGGTAGAAGAATAGATAAAGCTCTTTTAGATTATGAACTGCACGTTCCAATGAAGATGAATAAAGAAAAGCTTTTGCCAATCTTAGACAGCGGAATGTTGCACAGATCTTACTATGGTAATCTCTACGATGTTGGTGGAACAGAAACGTATGATGTCAAAGTTTATAGTAATACTGAACTACAAGGAAAGTTTGAAGAGCTATACCTTGAAGACTTAAACTATCTATCTACTCACGATGATAACTTTGAGTTTATCCTTAACTTTATTTTAAAAGATATGTTTCCAGATCCTTCTCCTTACGAGTCCCCCTAGAGAGATTCGAACTCCCGACCTGTAGGGTAGAAACCTATCGCTCTTCCGCTGAGCTATAGAGGGCTGTTTATTTATAGCGTAGGGTGTGTGGGACTCGAACCCACGATCTCCGTGTTATGAGCACGATGCCTTAACCAGCTTGGCGAACACCCTTGGTATGCTAAAGACTAATAGACTTAGCAAATACCACTCTAGAAGCCATCTTAGAGGCACTGATAATAGCAATGGGAGCAGCGATACTTAGAATAATACCTGCCCACATTTGAGGATTGACCCAGTCATACTGCCAGAAGTCGAGGGTATGGAATCCATTAGCACCAACTGCAATAGCACCAAACATAAACATTCCCCAGAATGCACCACCAGATCGTTCTGGGTTTCCATTCTCATCGATGCGAGATCGAAGCACAAGGTAAGCCATAAGGAATAGGACATACATTAATTCAATAAAGAAGAAGAACAATGTTGCCATCCACGGTGCTGATAGTCCTACATACTCTGCCACTGCTGTAATGCCATTGAACGATACTATTCCCGACGACACAAAAGCAATTGCAATACCAATAATCCAGGTCCAAAGAACTATTCCCTGGTCAACCTGTACTTTTGGAGCACGTTTAGCTTCTTGCTTTGCGTACAATGCATTTTTTGCTCGTTCAGCTTTCTTTTGTGCAGATAGCTGTGGGCTAATTCTTTTACGTTTTACTGTTACCACTTTATCTTCTCCTTTTGGTGGTGCTACTGGTGTCTCACCAATAACAACCATCTCTGTATTTTCTTCTATAGGAATAGTTTCCCCAAAATATGCACGAGGATAACTGTTTGCACCTTCTTGTTCCATAATAGTATTATACCCCATAATCTTCTTCACCTTCAATTACTGCAATGATGTCGTTATATGAAATGATTACATAGTCTGTATCATCGTGTCGAACTTCTGTACCGCTGTACTTTGCAAAGATTACCTTCTGTCCTACCTCAAGTGGGATTGATACGTGTACTCCATTCTTAGTTGTAACGCCTGTTCCCACAGCGATAACGATAGCCTCTTGTGGCTTTTCCTTGTCTCCTGTGATGATAATCCCAGACTTTGTTACCTGAGCATCCTCGATAGTTTTAATAACTACCTTGTCTTCTATTGGCTGAATCATTAGTACCATTCCTCCTGTGTTAGTCTCATCAGGTAGCGAGTTACGCTACGACTCCCCGAAGGGAGTTTCGACTTTAGTGTTCGAAGCCGTGTTCTTCATCAATCTCTCGATGAATGTCCTTGCGTAACTTGGGAAGAATCATCTTCTTGAATACAATCCCATACAGTACGGCTACAAACAATCCGTCCTGAATAATTGTCCACCCCAACTCTGCAAGGATGTGTGCTGGGTCGCTAAATACTTCCCAGGCTACTTGCCAGATTGATTCTCCTGCGTGGTCGTGTTCCTCGTGCATTTTCTCTCCTAATGCGTTAGTGTTGTATATATAGTTTACAGCAAACTAACAAGATTGTCAAGGCAGAAGCCAGAATTTTGACATATCTGGAAGCTTTGCTGGGTCCATTGTTTTAAGTCCAGCTTTTCTATATTGGTCTCTTGCATCTGGATTATTTTCAATAGCAAGAGTTGCACCACGAGCCTTTAGCTTTCTTCCCATCTCGCCCTTATATTCATTATCAGACATAGGACCAGGATTCATATACAGTGCAGAATAACGAATACCAGCAGCTCTCAATGCACGTACAGTCTCTGTGCGTTGCTTTGGTGATCTTCCAGTAACAATATAGATTGGACCATCAAGAGTCTTAATGTATTCAATAGTTCTTTTAATTGGCTGGTCGCCATATCTTAGGAGGGTATCGTCAATATCAACGATGGTAGCCATTAAGAAGCCCTTAGAGTATTCATTCTGTGTGAAACAACTGTGTCGGTTGGCTTACCATCACGGTATAGAGTGATTACTGCAGCAGGATTATCTGGAGTCCCATTGATTGTAACATCTGTACCTGGAACATTGTAAGATCCATCACGAATAATTCTAGTAATCTTGCCTGTTGCTCTACCGCCAGAAGAATTCCAGCTAACCATAGAGCCAACACCAATTGCCTTAAATAGATCTACTCGCTTAGATTTTGTATAGTCCTTACCAAAATCAGCAAACAGTGCCTTGTCCTTCATACGCTCAGAGATTCCTCGTGACCAAGAGAATCCTGCATCTCCACCCCAAGCGTCCCACATAATGCGACCATTGCTAGGGTTGGCGGTGTTGTTAAAGTCTTTGCCCTTCTTATCTACTTCGTGACGTGAGAAGAAAGAGTACATACGCTTAACTACACTAAGAGACATAGCTCGTCCTGCTACGATATCTGTTGCTCTACCCCAACCGACTGGAGTACCTGCACCTGTAGCCTTGCCATCTTCTTTCCATTTAAGAGCACGACGTGCAGCAGCTTTCATACCTGAAGTTGGTGTATATGTATCAGCCTTAGCCATCATTTCCATATCTTGCTCGTCTTCGTCTTGTCCAATTGGAAGGTCTGGAATCTTTTGTGCATCCATCATCAGCATACCAATTGAGTATGCTGTTGGGTAGTACATTCCGTCTTCTTCTTCAAAAATTCTAACAGCCATTGCTGGATTCTCTGGGGTTGACTCAACTGCGTACTCAGTGTTTGGTGTACCATAAGTTCCACCCTCAAGCATCACGTGCTCTACCTGACCAATGACCATACCCTCTACAGTCATTCCCATTACGTAGTCACCCTCTGTAACATCAGCCTTGTGCATTTCATTACGACGACGACCCATACGCTCTTCTTCATCGCTCATTCCAGAATGTCCAGACTTTGAGTCGATATTTCCCTCTGACTGATTGATAGCATAAATTTGATTAGCAGCTTCTTCAGCTGTCTTGTGGCAACCCATTACTGTTCCGTCGTCTTTAACGGCTGGGTAACCTGAGCAACCGTAAGACCCTTTTTCTCCAACGCTATATGGCATACAAATATTATATCACAAAAAATAGAGTCCCTCACACCGAAATCCGCTGCAGTTAGCCACGGTCTTATCATTTGGGTAACTAGTCCATCCTAAGATAGTGTGAGGGACACTTATAGTATACAACACAATATGATAAAATAGAACTATATCAGAAGAGGTTATTTTGGCAAAGATTACATTTCTTGGAAACTTCCGAGTAGATTTTAGCAGTGAGAATCATCACGCAAAATCATTAGAAGCATTGGGTCATACAGTTGTAAAGTTCCAAGAGGGACGTGGCACAACAATGGGCAAAGTGCTTCGTGAAGCCGCAACCTCAGATTTATTTGTTTGGGTTCATACTCACGGATGGCATACGCCTGGTCAAGAAAGAATAGATATTCTTCAGGAGCTTAAAGATTCTAATGTACCAACTATGACCTATCACCTAGACTTATGGTTTGGTCTTAAGCGTCAAAACGATCTTGAGAATGATCCATTCTATAAAAACATTGGTCATTTCTTTGCTACAGATAAACTTATGGCTGATTGGTTTAATGAAAACACTGCGGTCAGAGGGCATTTTCTTCCTGCGGCAGTCTTTGGTCCTGAGTGTTATGTTCATCCAGACTATGATGGCACGTTTGACTATGACGTTATCTTTGTTGGTAGCAAGGGGTATCACCCTGAATATCCATACCGCCCACAATTAGTAAACTTTCTACGTGATACATATGGAGACAAATTCCTACACGTTGGTGGAGATGGAGACACAGGCGTTATAAGAGGTGACGATCTTAATCGTATCTATGCTCGTAGCAAGATTGCAATTGGTGACACACTAAACGTTAACTTTAACTATCCTTACTATTCTTCAGATAGATTATTTGAGTCTACTGGTCGTGGTGGCTTTACAATTTATCCCAACATTCTTGGGCTTGACGCTTTCTTTGAAGACAAGAACGAAATTATTTTTTATGAGCACGGCAACTTAGTAGATCTAAAAACAAAAATTGATTACTACCTTGAGCACGACGAAGAGCGAGAATCTATTAGAGTTGCTGGACACAAACGTGCAAAAAATGAACACACATACAAGCATAGATGGGCAACGATCTTAAAAGAATTAGGCATCAAGTGATAGCTTATTCTATTACCCCAAAAACAAAAGGCTTCCCAGACGACAAGTGGGACTTTGGATTTTTACAAGAAGCATTTACGAGAAACAACATTGAGGTTATTAAAGTAAATCAACTACCACCAACAGAAAGAGCCTTTGTTGTTGTTCCTGGTTTTGAATGGACTGGGTTAGAAGAAAAACTAAATAGAAATCTTAACAACATAGGCAGAGTTGTTTTATTTATTACTGCAGACGAACTTAATGTGTTTGGTGTAGAAAAAATTAAGCACCCCAATATAGAAATTTGGATTCAATATCCATACCCTCGTCACGTAGCTTACAACAAGTTACCACTTGGAGTTCCAAACCATAAAGATAATGTTATTCCAGAATATCCAACAAAAACAACTGATGTATACTTTTCTGGTCAGATAACTCACCCACGCAGAAGACAACTTGCAGAAGCACTTCCAAAACTTTCAAACGCAGTCTATAGATTTACAGAAGGCTTTACTCAGGGCGAGACACCAAAAGATTATTACAGGCTATTGTCTTCTGCTAAGTTTGCCCCCTCACCTGCTGGCAGTGCAACAATAGATTCATTTAGATTTTATGAAGGACTAGAAATGCTGTCTTTGCCTATTGCTGATAAGATAAGTAGTCTAGGAGAAGCCTATGGATTTTGGGAAATATTGTTTAAAGATATGCCAATAGAGCAGATTGAGGATTGGAACAATCTTTCCGAACTTATTCCCTTGCTATCAGAAAACTATCCAGCAAATATGCATAAGGCAGTCTCCTGGTGGATAAAGCAGAAGAGAGATTTTGCATACAAGATAGTGGAGCAAATAAATGAACATTAAAGATGTAACAATAGTTATTCCAACATCTGTAAGCCCTGTACATCCAAGCACAGAGATTATTGATGAAGTTATAAGAAGCATAAGGCAGTACTTTCCAGACAATGAAATAATTCTGCAAGTAGATGGGCTTAGGGATGAGCAGATTCATCGTAAAGATATGTATGACGAATACAAAAATAGAGTTCTTTGGAAGTGCTTACACGAGTGGCACAACGTACTCCCAATTATTTTTGACGAGCATAGCCATCAGTCTACGATGATGGAAAAAACAATTGACCTAATCAAAACCCCATTGATGTTTTACATTGAGGGCGATATTGCGTTGCAAGATAACTTAGATATTAATTGGCAAGAAATAATGGATATGCTAGATTCAGGCAAAGCATATACCGTAAGGTTCTATACATTTAACAAAGTTATTGAGCCAGAGCATATGTACCTTATGAGAGATCAGGATGGTGACTTTATTCAGTGCTACCAATGGAGCCAGCAACCACATATCTCCTATGTGCCATATTATAGAGATATTGTGCTACCTAATACTACCCCCAAACTTTTTATTGAAGATAGATACTATAGCAAAGTCTTTACAGATTGCAATGAGCAAAAAAATGGCTGGAGGATTCATCGACTATGGCTATATAATCCACAAAACAAAGAAGATATCAGGGTTGTGAATAATTTAGATGGAAGAAGAAATATGAAAAAGTTTACTGAGGATGATGAAGCTTGGGGACTTACAGAAGTATGAAACTAGGAATGATAGTTAGAGCAGACAATACTGGTCTTGGTAATCAAACATATGAGCTAACACAGATGCTAAATCCACATAAAATTATGATTATTGACTTTACATTTTATAATGGTAACCAACAGCACTTTGGGTGGTATGCAGAACGTGACTATACTATATGCAGGGGCGTTCCGAGCGACGAAGAAATGAATGATTTTTTAGATGATATTGATGTCCTATTAAGTTGTGAAACATTTTATAATGACGACACTCCGACTTTTGCAAGAGCAAAAGGAGTAAAGACATATCTTCAATACAATTATGAACTATTTGGAAACTTAAGAAAAGGTAGTAGACCTCTTGCAGATGTTCTTATATCTCCAAGTCCTTGGATGATTGATAAGGTAAATAAAAAATTTAGACACTATGCACAAGTTTTTCATATTCCTCCTCCAACTAGACACGAGTTGTTTGAAAGAGCATTAGAAACAAATATTTCTAAAGATCATAAGCGTATGCTACATATTGCTGGCAAAGCTGCTGCCAATGATCGTAACGGAACAGAGAGTGTTCTTGAAATGATGCGACACTCTAAGGCAGACTTTGAATTAGTTATAAAGAGTCAAACACCAATTAGCTCTAAAAGATTAGACTCACGCATTACTGTTGAAATTAATAATGTAAAACATAGACAAGATATGTATACTGGATTTGATGGTATGATTCTGCCTAGAAGGTATGCTGGTTTATGTTTACCTATGAACGAAGCTTTGCTTAGTGGTCTACCAGTTTTTATGACAGACATTTCTCCCAATAATTTTATTCTTCCAAAAGAATGGCTAACAGTTTCTGAAGAGCTGGGAGTAATGAGGTTAGCAACACCCATCATTTATTATGATGTTAATCCAAAAAAACTTGCAGAAAATATTGATTATTATATAGGAATGTCTGACAAGAAAAGTGAAAAGCAACGTGCATTTGATATTGGATATAAATCTTTCTCTCCAAATGTATTAAAATCTAAATACTTAGAGATATTAGGGCAATAAAAAGTGGGCTACCTAAATAGCCCACCTTCTAGTGCTAGATTAGTTCTCTTCAGTCTTAACTGCAGCAGCAACGTCTTCGGCTGATGGAACACGACCAAAGGCTGGGTCGTTTGGGTTAACATAGCGAATAATTACTGGAAGCAAAGCAGCCCAAAGTGCGTTAGCGAGCTGTGCTGGTTCTGTAACTCCTGCGGCATAAAGTGCTAGACCAGCAGCCAAAAGGCTACGTCCATATGACGAAAGTAGTTCTACCAATTGCTTTGTGTTCATTTTTATTTCTCCTTGTTGTTTTCTTCAGGTAACAGTTTTTGTAGTTCACGATATGCAGCCAGAATATCTTCTAGCCCTTCTGTATGTGGACCTGCTGTTACCCTTCCATATTTGTCAAAGTATTCAAGTCGTGGACCTGCTTGTTCGACAAAATTATTTAAACCAGTCTGAACAGTTTCAATATATTCAAATGCCCAGTCTCGTGATTCTGATAGAAATCTTACAAACCCTTCAGTTTGCTCAATATCTTTTTCAGTAGATCTATGTTCTATTTTTGTTAACAATGTTCTATTGTCAACCATTACTTGTAGTAATTCATTTGCTAAGTTTTTTGTAAAAAGTTTTTCTCTAACAAGCAGCCCAGTTAGCACTATGATTACTACTGAAAATATTGCGATTGCAATTGTCTCAATCACTGTGGCACTGCCTTTCTGGTTAGTTGTACAATTGCACCGTTGTCTTCAAGTGCTTTTTTTACTCTTACCATATATTCTACAGCAATACGTTTGTCTGTGTCAAGTAGTTTCATAAACTTAATTTCATCTGCTACCAGCTCAATCCACGTAATACCTTCAGTATTGTGCTCTACAATATCTAGCCCAAATCCCTTTGGTGCGGTGATTGAGTGAACGGCACGTTTCATTGCATCTGTATACACAATAACTCCTAATCGTTTGTTAGATTTTTCCAGGTCTCAGCCCAATCAGCTTTTGACCTATGCCTATTAAATTCTCGTGAGATCTTTCCGTTCTCAAGATATACACCGCCCCAGACTCCCCAAGCCTTTTGAGAAACCCCAGTAGCAAAACAAAGCCTTGCAACAGGGCATCCTGCACAAAGATTATCTATACCAACTCTGAGGTCAAGATCTTCTTCATACTTGTCAAAGAATAGGTTTGTGTCGTAGCCTTCGCAACGTGCTTCTTTTTTCCAGTTTTCACTTTGCATCGTTTCCCACAAACTTAGATGGAATGTCCCAGCCATCAAATTTAATATTGTAAAGCTTCTGGATGTTCCAGATACCGTTGCGGAACAGTCCGTTTGACTTGCTCCATCCAACTGGCGATGGAGTGATTTCTTTTACGGTCCACCCATCCCACTCAAGAGACCTATTGTTTTCTACAATGGTCTCCATTTGTTCTAGAGAGTTAATCTTCATTATCTTCTCCTACTGTGTATATTACTTTTTTGATTTCTGCCGCATCAATTACTGATTGGCATCTGATACAAGGTTTGCTGTCTCTATCCATACCCCTGGCATTTACCCTGGCTACATATATGACAGCACCCTTGACATTCCAGTTTGCATCTCTGATTGCATCCACTTCTGCGTGAACAGAACAATGTGTTTTGATGTGCTCAGGTGATACATAATAAGGATTATTACGATCCTTGTTATAGCCTGTACCAACTACTCGTCCAGACTTTACTACTACCGCTCCGTGCATCCTACGAGACTTCGACTTCGAAGCAAAGTATCGTGCTACAGATAGGTAAGCTTTTTCTCTGTTGCTCAGGTCATACTCCATTAGTATCTAAAAATCCCAACGTCAACTTCTTTATCTTCTGCCTCACGGACTAGATCAGATGTTGACTCCTTTGGCTGACTAAAGAAAGCAAAGTAATCCATAGTGTGTATGCTTTCTTTAAGTGCCTTTGGTGGAAGCTTAAACACTCTGGTTCGAATGCCCTGAGCCTTTAGACTACGTTCAGTAATGTTGATAAACTCCATTGCAAATGAATTAACTTTTGCTGGACCAGCGGTGTAGATAAGAAACTCTTCGTCGCCCTCTTTAATTTCTGAAAGAGCTACACGCATTGCACGAAGAAATACATTGTAGTCTCCAAAGGCATTAGTGCCTTGAATACCAACCTTCATATTACAATCCTTCTTTTAGCTTCTCAACAATAAACATTAACTTATTTAATTGTACCTTATCCATAGCCATTGTGTCAACCTCTTTGGCTGTGTCTTTTTCAATTTCTCCGTTGATTACTTCTGCAACAAATACAGAATTATTTTTAATCCAGTATGCTTGCTCTTCTAGAATAAGTATGCGAAGATTTATGCTGTCAAAGTATTTCATTGCCTGGCTGGTTGCCACTGGAAATGATTCGTTTGGCATAAACATTTCTTTAATAAGTTCGTTTGTTCTGCTTTGTGTTGCAAGAACCTTAATTGGCTTTACCCGAACACTATTTTTTTGCAACCACCTATATGTAAAAAACATAGTGGAAGCAGTAACTATTGCTCCAAATAAATATTCCATATTACCTAATTAATTATACTACGATTGTTCCGTAATTGATCTAATTATTGCAATAAGATTTAGCTTAGTTGATTCAGGTAGTTTGTTTATTTCTTCTGAGTCGAATGCTCTGTCTGTCAAAGTTACCTTTGGATCATTTGAAGTAATGTCCATAGAGATAAATCCACGTTCCCAAAGAAAGATAATCTCTTTATACATTATCTGAATAATGTTTGCGTAAAGATCTGGGTCAAGATCTTTTAGTTTGTCTGTAAATTTATACAGAAAGTCTCCAGACTCACTAAGGCTTGCAACCTCTATGCCACCTTCAAGAATAAGTTCGTCAATCTTGGTAAGGTTTTCATTCATTAGTCATTACCCTTAAGTCTGTTTTCAATAAGTTGTTCACGCTCGTCGATGATTTCAAAAGCAAACTCTTCAAGTTTAGATTTATCTGCCTTGCCATAGTGGTGTCTACATAGGAACAACTCTCCTACAACGCCCTTGACGTGTACATACGCCTGTGATGGGCAAGCATCGCATCGATCATTTGCAGTTAGTGTCCACTGCTTGGTCTCTAGTTCTGTCAATGTATCTCCTACTTATCGGTGGAATAAAAACCAGAGCCTTTAAAACTAACTCCTACCTTAGAGTATACCCTAGTTAGTGCAATATTGCAAGTGTCACAGGTATATCCAGGGTCATCTTCTGTCATCCCACGACTGACTGTGATTTCGTTCTTGCAGTCTGAGCAACGGTATTCGTAGAAAGCCATACCACTCCTTAATAAATAAGCCCCCTAGAATTTCTAAGGGGACTTATCTATTATACTACAGGATTGCTAATTAGCCAATAGCTGCCCAAGTCTTTGGACCAGCGATGCCGTCAGCAACTAAGCCTCTAGACTTTTGAAATGCAATAACCGCTTTGTGGGTCTTAGGACCAAAATCTCCATCTGCTGAGATACCAAGCTTCTGCTGAAGGTAAACAACATCTGGACCCTTTGAGCCTTTCTTAACTTCTCTGCGAGCTACTGGAGCTGCAGGGGCTGCAGGAGCAGCTGGCTTTGGCTTGTCTGTTGCAGTCTTATCAACAGGCTTTGCTACATCGGCAGGTTGTGCCTTGACAAAAGGTTCATAGTCAAAGTTACCGCCTCCGTTAACGTGCTTACCACCAATACGAGCAGAAAAGTGTAAGTGTGGACCGTATCCACGCTCAGAGCCCTTTCCAGAGGCTCCTGAGAGCCCTAAAACCTGTCCCTGCTTAACTTGTTGCCCCTTGGCAACGTCAACTCGACTTAGGTGTAAGTAATCAAAATTGTAGCCATCGGTAGTAGTGTCTAGCCATACCATACGCCCTCCTGCACCTGAAATAGTTGTTGTTATACCAACGACTACACCATCTGCAACAGCCACCACAGGTGTTCCTACTCCTACAACATAATCAGTTCCAGGGTTGACAGATCCACGTGCTTTGTGAGCAGCAAAACTATCTGATATTCCAGCATTAACTGGACGAATAAATCTAACCATTTTATTTTCTCCTTCTGGAAAAGGAAATAACCTCTTCCTTATCTAGTATACCATTTGTCTACTAACTTGGTAGACAATACTTTGATATGGAGGAGGCTATTTTCTTACTTGTTTGCTGTTGGCTTCTTAACTACTGGTGTAGTTACTTCAGTCAAACTAGCTTCAGCGGTTGCCGCACCAGCTTCATCGTGAGTTGGTGTAGGAAGTACTGGGTCTTCTGGCTTTGCTTCTACTGGAGCGGTAGCAATAGACTTTTCCCACTCAATAAGACGTGTAAAGAATTTGACAGGCTCAATGTATCCCTGCCCAGTAGCACTCCAGACGTGTTGCTTTCCCTTGTGTAGTTCCCAGTGAAGGTGCTTACCAGTTGACATACCAGTAGAACCCATCTTGCCAATAGGGTGTCCAGCTTCAATCTTCTGACCCATCTTAACCTTGATAGAACCATCAGCCATATGAGCATAGAGTGTTGTATACCATTCACCCTTGATCTTGTGCATAAGAGTTACTGAGTTTCCAAATCCAGCTGGATTGTTACCAATTGCTACTACCTTACCTGCGTATGGTGCTTCAATCCAGCAAGGCTCTGCTGATGCCCAGATATCTGTACCGTTGTGGTGTCTTTTGTCCTTGTGGACTGGGTGAATACGCCAACCCATATATGATGTTACTTTCCATTTTTTCCCTGGATTTCCATCAATTGCATATTGTACTTTAGTCATAGTTTTATGACCTCCTTCACAACAAGTATACCAGGGATAATTACCTGCTTTGTGAGGTATTTACTAATAAACTTTATATTTTTGAGCCACCTCTCGGAATCGAACCGAGCACCTGATCGTTACAAAGGACCTGCTCTACCAAATGAGCTAAGGCGGCGTTGCTCTCCCTCTTGGATTCGAACCAAGAACCTACGAGTTAACAGCTCGTTGCTCTGCCGTTGAGCTAAGGAAGAATAGACAAAACCTCTCGTTAGTATATATATATTATACACGTAAACGAGAGGACTGTCAAGTTATTACTGTTGTGGTGGTGTGTTTTTTCTAAAAGCTGCGTTAATTTCTGCATCTGATAGTTTGCCATCGTTAAGATATCCACGAGAAAGGTCCTCAAGAACATTTGCAACACCCATAACTCCAGCAAGGATTGCTGTTTGTAGTGTGTCAATTCCAATAATAGCACCAGCACCAATTGTAGTCAATGCCGATACAAGGAATAGTGCAATAATTCTTCCTGTAACTCTTCTAACTGTTTCGATATTCATATATATCACCCTTTCACTAAGCTTGGGGAAGCTTAACTATTTAAGTATACCATTTTATTGCAAAAGAAAAGGGCTACCGAAGTAGCCCAATCCTTTGTTTTTACTAGAAATCCCAGTCTTCATCCTCTGTAGCCTCGTGCTTGCCAATGACATAGCTTGAGCCTGAGCCAGAAAAGAAGTCGTGGTTCTCGTCTGAGTTTGGTGACAGTGCTGAAAGAATAGCAGGGTTCACTTTGCAGGTTTCCTTTGGAAACAGTGCCTCGAACCCTAGATTCATTAGAGCTTTGTTGCCATTGTAACGAAGAAACGCCTTGACATCCTCTGTAAGACCCATTGGATCGTACAGGTCTGCCGTGTACTTAGCCTCGTTGTCATACATCTCCATAAGAAGTGTGTAGGCAAATGATCTAATCTCTTCCTGCTCAGTTTCTGCCAACTTATTGAATGCTTGCTGAAACTTGTATCCAATGTAGTAACCGTGTACCGCTTCGTCACGAATGATAAGACGAATAAGGTCTGCAGTGTTTGTAAGCTTGCCACGGCTTGACCAATACATTGGAAGATAGAATCCTGAGTAGAATAGGAATGACTCAAGAAGTGTTGAAGCAATCTTACGCTTTAGTGGGTCTGTTCCATTGTATCGCTCTAGAACGATCTCAGCTTTCTTCTGGAGGTAAGGGTTGTCCTCACTCCATCTAAATGCCTCGTCAATCTCTGAGGTTGATGTGAGTGTTGAGAATACGCTTGAATATGACTTGGCGTGTACCGATTCCATAAATGCAATGTTTGTTAGTACTGCCTCTTCGTGCTGAGTAGTTGCATCAGGGATAAGGCTGACTGCCCCAACTGTACCCTGGATTGTGTCAAGCATAGTTAATCCAGTAAACACACGCATTGTTAGAATCTTTTCATCCTCGTGTAGCGTTGCCCACGACTGAACATCGTTTGAGAGTGGAACTTTCTCTGGTAGCCAGAAGTTTGCTGTCAGTCTATTCCAAACATCAAGGTCTACTGGGTCCTGGATCTTGTTCCAGTTAATTGGTCTTGTTATCATATTTGCCTCCTAAAGCATACAACTTACACACTCTGATACGTCAGTTCCCTCAAGGGCAAGCTGTCGAATTCTGATGTAGTAAATTGTTTTAATTCCCTT
>Ga0209087_1001201_pt1 | contig 15432 bp, 14 predicted proteins | sample S_130805_EF_Meta_FD_187321 | JGI IMG/M metagenome (GOLD analysis project Ga0209087, IMG submission 187321) | Freshwater microbial communities from Lake Simoncouche, Canada to study carbon cycling - S_130805_EF_MetaG (SPAdes) (version 2) | ecosystem: Environmental > Aquatic > Freshwater > Lake ... | reverse complement strand
CGCTGATAAGAGTCGGCTTCCATCACCACAAACCGCAGTTCGCCTCGCACGCTCAGTCCCACCTCCCGTTCGTGCTCCAGCGCCCGTGAGATGGCGCCGATGCCACCGGTCTTAAGGTCGTTCGCCGAGATGGCCTGCATCGCACTAATTACCGCTTCCCTAATCATACGGTGAACCGTACAATTGACAGTGCGGCTTCTGGACTTGCCGGGACCAGCTCCTGGCATCACCGGTAGTGATATCTGCAGGCCAGGATCACCAGCAGATCGCCAGCGAGCCGACAAACCAGGCGATGTTCAGTATTGATGCGGCGTGACCAGCAGCCGTCCAGGCCAGCCGCTCAAGCGCCGGCATCGGCTAGATCCGGATCGATCAGCCCATGGGAAAAGAGATCCCCACGATCGGCTTGCTCCAGTGACCGCTGCAGATGGGCCGCATTCGCCGAAGATCGCAGCAGATGCACGGTTTCCATCAGGCTGTTGTAGGTGTCGAGCGACATCACCACCGCCCCCTTGGCGTGCCGCCGGGTGATAAGGGTGACGTCCGCATCAGCCTCCACCCGATCCAGCACGGCCTTGAAGCTCTCCCGGGCCTCGGAAAAGCTGACCACCTGCACGGCGTTGTCCAATAGACGGTACATCAGTTTAGTTCGGTGGAGGCCATCCCTGCCGAATTCGATGCCGCTGAGGTGGGCCCCTCGAGATCGGAGCCGCTCCTACCTAGCCTGGCCCCATGGCCGCGGGACTGGGCGATCAGCGGACTGGCGTCGGCGATGACGATTGCAGCCACTGCTCCAATGTGTCGAGATCGGCGTTGGTTTCGGCGGCCGTGAGCCGGATGGCGGATGGCGGCAATGCCAAGCCGTCCGAGATGGGCGATGCTTCGGTTCCGTTTCCATTTGATGTTCACGCTCTGATCTCAACAAGTGACGCACCCACCCTTGAAAGCAGTCTCCATAAGCACTTTGGAGAAAGGAGAGTAAACCTTGAGAATGAGCGGAAGGAGTTTTTCAATGTGACCATTGAAGAACTGAAGCTTGAGCTAGAACAACTAACAGACAGACTTGGCATTGAATCCGAACTTCAACTAACCCTGGTCGCTGAGGCCAAGCAATACAGAATCAGCGAGGCAAGGAGACAGCAGCTTGAAGGAGGTTCCATATAGCCCATGAGGTTGCCTTCAAGGGCTGGCCGCGGCCAAAGCATCAGAAGACGCTTTGAGGGGTCAAGCAAGACCGGACATGGCGGCCAGCAGGGTGACGCGGCCAGGGGGCGAAGGGGTCGGGCATGGCGGTGCTGTGGGGTACTACATAGGGTTCTCCGGCGCCCGTCATGCTCGTCAGCCGCCAGAGAGGTTGCTACGACTCGCTGGAATGGGCAGACTTAGCACTCAAACCCTTTGTGCGAACCTCATCGACAACCCGGTCGAAGTCTGACTTGTATTCGCGGTCCTGAATGACACGGAACTTTTCGTACTCGCCTTCTGCACGATGGTTTGCGACTTCCCTCCGCACTCGTCCAAAGTCTCGCAATACCTCATAGGCATTGAACTCCAAGAAGCCATCAAGTTTTTGCGCCCATTCCTGCATGGTCATTACCTTGTGTCTGCGCGCAAAGCCTTCAGCTGTATCCAAATACATCGATACAAGTCTGTTCAACTCTTCAAGCTCGCTGGGATTAAGGTAGTTTTTCCCAACAATCACATCGGCCTTGGTGATCTTGCCACCGCGCCTTTCGTTATTCCAGCTATGTAGCCCCATGTGCGGCTTGGTGGCGTCCGCGCGCATGCTGATAAGTTCGGCAGACGTATGTCCATGAACTGCGAAGTGGAGCTTGTCTTGAACATGAGCGTAGAACTTCTGAGTCACCTCCGCAGTCGCATCGTAGTCGATGCTGCATTGTGCATATATATCTGTTATCTTCTGATAAAAGCGCCTTTCAGAAGCCCGAATCTCCCGTATGCGTTCTAGCAGTTCTTCAAAGTAGTCCTTACCAAACATCGTGCTGCCGCTCTTCAATCGTTCGTCGTCTAAGGCAAACCCCTTGATCAGGTACTCTTTAATGACGCTGGTTGCCCACTTCCGGAACTGCGTTGCCTGCATCGAGTTGACGCGGTAGCCAACCGAAATAATTGCGTCCAAACTGTAAAAATTTGTCTCGTAATTCTTCCCATCAAATGCAGTTGTCCGGATTTTCCGGACAACTGATTCATCATCTGATAGCTCGCCTGTGGCAAAGATGTTTTTCAGGTGCTCGCTGATCGTGCGCACGTCAACGCCAAAAATCTCCGCCATACCCCGCTGCGAGGCCCACACGGTCTCGTCTTCCACCATCACCCGCACCTTCACGGCGCCGCTTTCAGATGCATAGAACAAGAACGGCCGTGCTTCAGCCACCTCAGGCGGCGCTAAAGGTGCCAGCGCGAGGCCTTTTACGGCCACAGGCGTAGTAGCAGTCAACTGCTTACCGATCAGATCCTCCGCCGAAAGCGACACGCCGAGTTGTCCAGCCGCCTCAAGCAGAACCTGATGCCAGCGAGCCGGAATCGAGCCGGCCTTGACCCAGTAGGCGACTGTGCTTTGGCCCTTGCCGATCAGTCGCGCGACGGCACTTTGGCCACCGAGTCGCTCAACTATGACCCTAGCGTCCATCAAATTTTTGATAAGCCCATGGAACCATCCTATAAAAAAACTGTTTAATCGCGCTCTTCGGGGCCCGCGGGCATCGGCCATCACGAAAAACCTCGGCCATAGTGCGGCCGTTCTTGTCGATGGTCTGGGGGCGGTGGGTCACCACCGAACCAAGCGGCGCCAGCTTCTGCAGGTGCTCACGGGAAGCGGCCAAATAGGGGGCCTGGGGCCGTCTCGGGACCATCAATGCAGGCTCTGCGGAGCGTTAGCCGCTGGGGGCCATCGCCCCCCGCAGGGTGTCGCCATCACCCCCCGATAGGACCGTGGCTGCCGTGTCCTTCCCCACGGCCAGTTGCCGGGTGCGGCCAGCAGGCCTTGGCCGTGAAACCCCAGTGGCGAGCAAAGGCGGCAATGGTGGGGTTAACCACCAGTGCTCCCGTTCTGGGGTTCTTCAAGGTGATCAGCGCCTTGGCGTTGTCGACAAGCACCTGCTCTGGAATCCCTTCACAAAAGTCCGCCTGCAGCTGCTTGCCGGGCCGCGTCTCATAGCGCACCGTCGCATTAGCGCTCTGCCGCAGTCCCTCTGGGGTTTCCATCTCGCCCTACAACGCGACCACCCCCCCCTCTCTATGGGCGTGGCCGCCTTGACCACCCCAAAGCCCACACCCGCTGTCGATCGCGTCGCGGCCGCCGATGACCGTTGCAATACCTAGTCATGACCCGCCGCTGACGCGGCCGGTAACGGCTTTTCCATCGCTTCCGGGTGGCTCACTTTTGGTGTCGGCTGACAGCCAACGCACCTACCGCTGCCCCCACTGGCGTTCTGCTGCCCCATCAGGCAGTCTGAGGGCAGATCTTGCGCCCGCCATGCCAAGGCCCCGTTACCGGCAGGATCCCCTGCCCATCGGTCCTGATGCACCCCAGGTGGAGCTGTTTGGCCCCGAGCAGCCCAATCCCCCCGGGTTGGAGCTAATGCAGCAGGGGCACCTGGAGCTGCTCCCCCTGGGGCCCCTGTTTGAGGGCAATCAGGAAGAAGCCAAGCCGGATGAAGGGGATGGCTGACATCCTCATCACCACCCAGGACGTCCTGCCCGGGGCGGATGGGGATGAGCCCTACACGCTGTTCGAGAACCAAACCGACTACGGCATTTCCCGCTGCCTGCGCTTCCGGCAGTAGGCGAACCGAGCTACCCGACCCCTTACCGGCCAAGCAGCACAACCCCTGGCGCCAAAACGCGTCCCCCTGCTAGTACAGGTTTACGCCAGCAGGAGCAGTCATGGTGCCGGTCCCCCTCTCCCGTCTGGCGCCTCTCAGGGGCGCACAGTGGTTAGGTGTGGGGCTGGAGGGCTTGGAGTTTGGCTTGGATTACGGGTTCGGAGAGGCCCAAGGCTTGGAGGAGGGCGATGTAGTTGCCTCTCACGGATTGGGTGTTGGGGTGATCTAAGCCCAGGCTCTGCCAGAAGACTGCGAAGCCACGGGCCATCAGCGGCTCTGCCTCCGCCAGGCGGTTTGTGTCCTGCAGCAGCTGCGCCAGGTTGTTGAGATGAATAGCAACGTTGAGATGGTCATTGCCGTAGCTGGCCTCATCGGTCGCCAGAGCCCGGCGCATCAGCGGCTCCGCCTCCGCCAGCCGGTTATTTTTAAAAAGATGCGAAGCTAGATTGTTGAGATCGGTGGCCACCTCGGGATGGGCATTGCCGTAGCTGGCCTCATCGATCTCCAGGGCACGGCGCATCAACGGCTCCGCCTCCGCCAGCCGGTTGGTGACCTGCAGCAGCGAAGCCAGGTTGTTGAGACGAATGGCCACCTTGGGATGGTCATTGCCGTAGCTGGCCTCATCGATCGCCAGCGCCCGGCGCATCAGCGGCTCCGCCTCCGCCAGCCGGTTAGTTTTAAAAAGATGCGAAGCTAGATTGTTGAGATCGGTGGCTACGTTGGGATGGTCATTGCCGTAGCTGGCCTCATCGATCGCCAGCGCCCGGCACATCAGCGGCTCCGCCTCCGCCAGCCGGTTGGTGACCTGCAGCAGCTGCGCCAGGTTGTTGAGATGAATAGCAACGTTGGGATGGTCATTGCCGTAGCTGGTCTCATCGATCGCCATGGCACGGCGCATCAGCGGCTCCGCCTCCGCCAGGCGGTTGGTGGCCTTCAGCAGCAGCGCCAGGTTGTTGAGATAAGCGGCGACCTGGGGATGGTCATTGCCGTAGCTGGCCTCAGCGATCGCCAGGGCACGGCGCATCTGCGGCTCCGCCTCCGCCAGGCGGTTGGTGGCCTGCAGCAGCTGGGCCACGTTGTTGAGGGCCGTCGCCGTGAAGGGATGATTGGGCCCAAGCCTGTGCTCACTCCGCTCCAAACAAAGCTGATGCCACTTGAGGGCCTCGGCAAAGGCGGCCTGATGCACCGCCACCCGAGCCAGACCAAGGGTGGGCCAAATCAGATCCTCCTCCCCAAGATCATCCGCCAGATGCTCCGCCACTAACTGGATATGGGGCAGGAAAACCTCCAATGCCTGCACCTGCTCCAGCGTGAGCGTCTGGGGAATCCGCTCCCGACAGACTCCCGCCACCGCCGCTGCCAGTTGTTTCCGCCATCGGGCCACCAGCTCCAGCTGCTCCTGGCTCTGCAACCTGAGGAATTGCCGCACCAGGGGATGAACCTGATAGAGCCCCGGGCCAGAACGTTCCAGGAACTGAGCCCGCAATAGCTCGGCTTGCTGATCGCCAAAGGCGCTGCCCTCCTCCACCTCCAGCTCCGGCAGGCGACAGGCTTCCACCAGCTCCCAGGGGATCAACGCAGGAGCCATCACGCTCAAGAGCAACAGCAGGCTTTTGGCGGGGTCAGTGAGGGGCTCCCAGCTGATGAGCAGGGCTTCCACAACGCCGCGCATTGCCCCCAGTTCAGGATGGGCTTGCTGGAGGGCTTTCGCTGCTGCTCCCTTGGCCTGCAGATCTGCCAGGAGTTGGTCCAGCCGCAGATCGGGCCGCTCAGCCAGGCGGGCGCCAAGGAGCACCAGCGCAAGGGGGAGATCCCCCACCTCAGAGCAGAGCCCATCGGCGGCCTGTTCCTCTGCCTTGAGGCGGACTGTGCCGCCCTCCCCCGCCTGCAGGACCAGAAGCTCCAGGGAGGCCTCCCGTTCCAGCAGAGGGAGCCCCATGGCCTGGGCATTGGTGGGTGCCGTTTCCCGCTGGGTGATCAGCCGGCGGAATCGGGGCGGCAAACCCTCAAGCAGCTTGCGTTCCGCCTCATAGCCCCCCTTGTCGCCCCGTTGGTCGTCGAGGATAAGGAGCACCGGTTCCGATGGGTTGGCACTTGCTGGCCACTGGCTCCAACACAGGGGCAGCAAGTCAGTGGGGCTCTTGTCCGCAGGGAGGGCCAGATCCGGGAAGACTCCCCGGAAGAAGGTCACCACCTGCAGCGCCATGGCGTCCAGCCCCTGGCGGGCATCCAGGCGCACGATGCCGCCCCGGTAGAGAGCAAAGGAGTAGTAGGCGTGCTGGATCGCCAGCTCGCTTTTGCCAACCCCGCCCATGCCCGTGAGATAAACCCGCCTGCCTTCTGGGGCCAGGAGGCTCTTGAGCTGCTCCAGTTCCTGGCTGCGGCCCACGAACCGCTCGGCGCTGGTGGTGCGCTCTGGGAGGTTGTGGGGGGTGTGGGGGGGAAGGGTGGGCTTTGGTTTGGGTGCCTGAAGGATCGATTGGGTGATGGATAGATCCCTACCCGCTCTTGCATCGGTGACGGTTATGTTCTCCGAGCCGCCCACCTCCACAGTTGAACCCGAGGGAATCAGCTCGTCCGAGCCCGGATCTGATCGGGGTGGCTCTGGCTGGGGCATTGGCAGGCAGAGCCAGCAGAGTGAGACCCGTTCCAACCTATTGAAATGACCCTGGTGCGGCAATCGTTAGCTCAACCCCAGCAAGCAAGATCGTGCCAGCTGGCTGAAGTGGCGCCACAGTGGCGAAAACTGAGACTCCCCAGGCGAGGCGATGGCAGAGCTGCTCCCGATCTCGTCACCCCTTGCGGCGGAACGCCAGCTGGATGTGGTGTTCGTCCATGGCCTCGGCGGCGATCCCATCGAAACCTGGCGCAGCGGAACGGATCAGAACACCTCTTGGCCCCACTGGCTGGCCCTGGAGTTTGGGACGTAGATTGGGGTGTGGTCGCTGGGCTATGCCGCTGCCCCCAGCAAGTGGCAGGGCTTCCCATTCTTTGGAGGCAAGGATCCTGATGCGGTGGCAGCGATGTCTCTGCCGCGGCGGGCTGAAAACGCCCTGGACCGGTTGGTGGGCGCAGGCATCGGGCAACGGCCGGTGTGTTTCATCACCCACAGCCTGGGTGGCCTGCTGATGAAAAGCATCCTGCGCCGCTCTGCCGATTCCCAATTCGCCACGGATCGGCTGCAGGTGGTGGAGCAGTGCTGTGGGGTGCTCTTTCTGGCCACGCCCCACCACGGTTCGCGGCTGGCGGATCTGGCGGGTGACATCAAGATCTACCTGCCCAGCGTGAGCACCCTCGATCTCAAGGACAACGATGACCACCTCATGGATCTCTATGAGTGGTATCGGGGCTATGCGCCCAGCCACCACATCCTCACGCGCAGCTACTACGAAAACAAAGAAACCAAAGGGGTGGTGATCGTGGTGCCGCGCTCCTCAGCCGATCCTGGCGTCGCTGGAGAGACAGCGCTTGGGAACACCCCCTTGGATCGGGACCACCTGGAGATCAGCAAGCCACGCAATCGGGATGATCAGGCTTATATCGGTTCCACCCAGTTGATTCGTTTGATCCTCAGCGGTGGAGCACCGGCTGCAGGGCCTGAGGGGTCCTCTCAGGCCGCACCCACCAACCAGGTGACGGTCAGTGGCAATCGAAACATCACCATGACAGGGGTGAGTGCTGGAGGCAATATCAACGTGGGCAACACGATCCAGGGAGATTATGTGGCTGGGGACAAGTTCAGCGGCGACAAGGTGATGGGGGATCAATTCACAGGGAATAAGATCATCAATAACCTGGCCCCTTCAAGTGCCGGACCAGCTACGTCTCCAGGAACCTTCCCACTGAAACCAGGCCCCTGGCGCGTGTTTCTCTCCCACACCTCCGAACTGCGCCAATATCCCCAAGCCGGTTCGTATATCGCCAAGGCGGAGCGGGCCGTGAGCGCCGCCGGCCACGCGATTGTGGACATGGCGGATTTTGCGGCCATCGATCAGGCGCCGGCCGCCGTGTGTGAGCAGCGGGTGCGCAACTGCGATGTGCTGGTGGGCATCTACGGCCTGCGCTATGGCTCACCGGTGCGGGATCAGCCGGAGGTGTCGTACACCGAGCTGGAGTTCATCACCGCTACGGAGGCCGCGATGCCGCGGCTGATCTTCGTGATCAACGCTGAATCGGAGGAACTGGGTCTGCCCCCCTCAGCGCTGGTCGACCGGAAGTACGGCGACCGCCAGGACGCCTTCATCCAGCGTGTCAAAGACGCCGGCCTCACCCTGCAGTTCTTCCGCAACCCCGACGACCTCAAGGGGTTGGTGGAACGCTCGTTGCGGGAGCTGGCAGAGTCGGCCGCAGCAACGGCTTGATCCGGGGGCTCTGGCCATGGCCGCAGGTGATCCCCATCCCGACGCAATCGCTGCCGCTGACGTTGGCCAGGGGACTGCTGCAGATGCCCGGGCGGGCAACCAGCCATCTGGGCAAGCGGTGGAGGGTGACGGCAACCAACTGCTGAACGAGGTGAGCACCGGCCGCGATCTCACCCTCGGCGACAGCGTGTCAGGCGACAAGATCGAAATCATCGTCGCCAGCGCCGAGCAGGCGACGGATGTCGCCCGTACCCTGCGCTGGAGTTGGCCCCAGCCTCTCGACTTCGGTCCCTACCGCAGCTTCCGGCGCGAGGGCTTCGTGGGCCGCTCCTGGCTGTTCGAGGAGGTGCGCGCTTGGGCGATGGCGGAGGGCGCCGCGGCGGGGCGTCCCCGGGCCCAGCTGATCGAGGCCGAATACGGGGTGGGCAAATCGGCCTTTTTCGCCGAACTGGTCGACACCCAGGCCGCCGGGGTGCCGGTGGTGGCCCAGCACTTCTGCCAGTTCGACGCGATCGCCACCCTGGCGCCGGGGCGCTTTGTGAGCAGCATCGCCGCCCAGCTGGCCGCCGCCCTGCCCGCCTTCCGCGCCGCGATCGAGGCCGAAGATGCCGCCGGCCTGCGCCAGTTGCTCGAAGCCCCGGACAACGACCCGATCGGCGCCTTTGATCAGGCCGTGCTGGCGCCCCTGGAGGCCATGGCGCCGCCCGCCAGCCCGCTGCTGTTGGTGGTGGATGCCCTCGATGAGGCCCTGGAGCACCGCCCCAACAGCGACAAAGTGCCGAACGTCACGATCGTGAGCCTGCTGGGCCAGCGGGCCCAACGTTTCCCCCGCTGGCTGCGGCTGCTCGCCACCGCCCGCCCCCTGCCGGCGGTGCAGCAGCCCCTGCGCCAGGCCTTCAGCCTCCATTCGCTCAATGCCGAGGAAGCCCGCAACCTGGCCGACCTCGAGGCCTACGCCGAGGCCCGCTGCCAGCAGCCGCCCCTGGCCGCTCTGCTCGCCGCCGCCGGCCTGGGCGCCGCTGAGGTGGCCATACGGCTGCGAACCCTGAGCGGCGGCAAGTTTCTCTACGCCGCCTTCGTGCTCAACGACCTGGCATCAGAAGCCCTGCCGCTGCGCAATCGCGCCGACCTCGAGGCGCTGCCCGCCGGCATGGACGATTTTTATCTGCAGGCCTTCGAGCGGCGCTTCCCCAGCGAGCAGGCCTACGACCAGGTGCGCGAGTTGCTGGCGGTGCACAGCGTGCAGCGCGATCCCCTCTCCCGCCGTGAGCTGGCGGCGATCCTGAACTGGCCTGAGCGGCGGCTGGTCGACCTGCAGAAGCAGCAGCTTCACGACCTGCTGCGCCTGCGCAGGAATGATCCCGCCTATGGGCCCAACGAGTTTCTGGCGAGCTTCAACCATCCATCCCTCAGCCGCTGGCTCACCGCCACAGACGAACACTCCGGCTACCCACGCGCCGGCCGCTTCTCGATCGACCCCGAGGCCGCCGAGGCGGCGATCCGCCGCTGGGCACTTGCCGAGCTGGAGGCGCAACGGGCACACACCTGGCCCTACCTGGTGCGGCACCTGGCCAGCCATCTCACGGTGGAGGAACTGCCGGTGGTGATCGCAGGGCAGTTGGGGCAATTTGCCTGGCTGGAGGCGCGGCTGCGGCTGGCGGGGATCAATGCGCTGCTGGGGGATTGCGCGCTGGCGACCCCCGCTGCCTGGCTGGGGCGGCTGGGGCGTGCACTGGGCCAGGGGGCCCATGTGCTGGGCCACAGCGAGGGCTGGCGGGGGCAGGACCAGCTGGCTTCTCAACTATTGGCGCGGCTGGCGGAGGAGAGCGACAACCCCCAACCAAGCGCCCTGCGCCAGGAGGCGGCGGACTGGCTGCAGCAAGCTGGCGGCGCGGCCCCTCGCGCTGTCAGCCTGCTGGCCCCCGATGCACTGCTGCGCACATTTCCGGTGGGCATTGTTGTTGTTGCCTTGGTGGCCCTACCCGATGGGCGTCTCGCCTTCGGCTCATTCGACAACACCATCCGGCTATGGGATCAAGCCAGCGGCGCCTGCGAACGGGTCTTCGAGGGTCATCAGAAAGGGGTGAGGGCACTTGCGGTGCTGTGGGATGGGCGCATCGCCTCCGGCTCAGACGACAACACCATCCGGCTGTGGGATCCGGTCAGCGGCACCTGCGTACGTGTCCTCGAAGGGCATCAGGGCAGGGTTATAGCTCTTGCAGTGCTAGGAGATGGGCGCATCGCCTCCGGCGGCTCAGACGACAACACCATCCGGCTGTGGGATCCGGTCAGCGGCGCCTGCGAACGGGTCTTCGAGGGACATCAGAATGCAGTGAATGCCCTTGCTGTGCTGGGCGATGGACGCCTTGCCTCCGGTTCATTCGACAACACCATCCGGCTGTGGGATCCGGCCAACGGCGCCTGCGAACGGGTCTTTGAGGGGCACCAGGCGTGGGTTTGTGCCCTTGCTGTGCTGGGCGATGGGCGCATCGCCTCCGGATCATTCGACAACACCATCCGGCTGTGGGATCTTGCCACCGGCGCCTGCGAACGGGTCTTCGAGGGGCATCCAAATGGGGTGAACGCCCTTGCTGTACTGGGCGATGGACACCTCGCCTCCGGCTCCCGAGACAAAACCATCCGGCTGTGGGATTTGCACACCGGCAACTGCCAACGGGTCTTTGCGAGACATCAGGGGTGGGTGGGGGCCCTGGCAGTACTTGGGGATGGGCGCCTCGCCTCCGGCTCTTGCGACAACACCATCAGGCTGTGGGATCCGGCCAGCTGTGCCTGCGAACGGGTCATCGAGGGGCATCAGGCGTGGGTGTGTGCCCTTGCTGTGCTGGACGATGGCCGCCTCGCCTCCGGCTCATTCGACAAAACAATCCGGCTGTGGAATTTGGCCACGGGTGCCTGCGAACAAGTCTTAGAGGGGCATCAAGGGCCGGTGTGGGCCCTGGCGATGCTGAGCGATGGGCGCATCGCCTCAGGCTCAGAAGACAAAACCATCCGGCTGTGGGAGCCGGCCACCAGCACCTGCAAACTGATCTTGGAAGGGGATCAGGGCTGGATTAGAACCCTGGCGTTGCTGGGCGATGGGCGCCTCGCCTCAGGCTCCATAGACGAAACCATCCGGCTGTGGGATATGGCAAGCGGCAACTGCCAACGGGTGTTCGAGGGGCATCAGGACTGGGTGAATGTCCTGTCAGTGCTGGGCGATGGGCGCATCACCTCCGGCTCCTCAGACAAAACCATCCGGCTCTGGGATCCGGCCAGCGGCGCCTGCGAACGAGTCTTCGTGGGGCATCAGGACTGGGTGTTGGCCCTGGCGGTGCTGGGCGATGGGCGCCTCGCCTCGGGCTCTTCCGACAACACCATCCGGCTCTGGGATCCGGCCCGGCCCAATGGCGCCCCCAGGGTGTTGTTCGTGGCCGATGCCTCCATCACCGCCCTGGTTGCACACCCCACCCGCCCCCTGCTGATCGCCGGTGACTCAAGCGGCCGCCTCCACTGGCTGCAGTTGCCTTAAGCCCTTTGATGCCGATGCCTACACGGCTGTGGTTCTCACCACATCACCAAAACACCCGCTCCAATCAGCGCTGGGTTTGCCGCTGCTCCTGGGTTCTCCCCCATGAAGCCAGGCCCCTGGCGTGGGTTTCCTTCCCACACATCCGAACTGCGCGAGTTCCCCATTGGCGGCACTGAACAGGCGGGTGCGCCGCTCACTTGTCCAGACTGCGTACCATCCGCCGCTACCCCAGGCTTTGCGCCCCTCCGCAAGACGCGAACCCCACAGGAGTGGCTGGCTTGCGGCTCTGGCCCTGGCGATCGCCCTGGCAGCAGCGATTAGGCCCAGCCACGCAGAACCCAAGCCCCCTGACGCCGCCAGCCCTCAGGCCGCCCAGGGAGGCAAGGACATCAACCCGTTGATCGGCTTCGCCCGCGAACTCGGAGCCCCGGCTTGGCTGTTTACCGCAGGCGGGGTTATGGGGGCGATGTTCCTTCTGGGGGAACCCTTTCAGAAGAACCTCAAGGCCTGGCGGGAGAGTCTGGGCCTGAAACCAGAGCCGGCCTCAAAAGGATCACCAGCACCGGAACCCTTGCCGCCGACGCCCGGGGCGCCAATCGCCGGCCAGGCGGTGAGCGGCAACGACAACCAATCCCTCCAGCAGACCAGCGCCGGGGGAAATCTGACGCTGGCCTCAGGCGGTGCGGTGGTTCACAACGATTTGATCACCAACACCCAGACGATCAACTACGTCTACGCAGCCAGCGAACCCAAGCGCCAACGAATCCTCTCCACGATCGCACCGCCGCCCCAGGGAGTAGGCGTGATGGGCCGGGATCATGAGCTGGAGGATCTTGATCAGCGCATGGGCCAGCCGGGCAACAACCGCCGGCTGGTGGTGCACGGCGAATCGGGGGTGGGCAAGAGCGAACTGCTGCGGGAATACGGCCGGCGCCATGAAGCCCGCTATCCCGCCGGCCGCTACTGGATCGATTGCCGCTTGAACCTGGCGTCGGAGCTCGCCAACCTCGGCCGTCAGTGCTGGCAGATGGCGTGGCTGGAGGGACCCCTGGAGGAGCAGGCGCTTGAGGTGCTCCAGCACCTGGCGAAGGAGAAGGTGTTGCTGCTGTTCGACAACGCCAGCCACGAAGAGCAGGTGCAGCCGTTCCTTCCCCCCGCTGGCCAGGCCCATGTGCTGCTCAGCTCCACCTCGCGGGACTGGGGGCCGCCGCTGGTGGTGGTGTGGCGGCCCGAGGGGCTGCAGCGGCTGGATCCCCCTACGGCCCTGGCTGTACTCGAAAGCGTCGCCGGTAAGGCGGTGGCGGAGCAGGTGGGTGAAAGGGTGATCGCTGAGCTCGGCGGCCTGCCGGTGCACCTGCTGCCCACCGCCCGCACCCTGGCCCGCAAGTCTCGCCACGGCCGGCTGAGTGAAGGCCAACTGGTGCAGTTGAGCAACGAGGGGATCGATAGCTTCTCGCTCGCCTGGGAGTCCCTGGAACCCGCCGCAAGGTTGTTGCTGCAGGCGGCCGGCCGCTGGTTCAACCCCAACGCCCTGTTGGAAGGGGAACTGGTGGCGGCGTTGGCGTCCAGCTTCCAAGGAGAAGGGGTGGTGCGTAATGCGGTGGATGCCTGCCGTGATCTGTACCTGCTGCAGGGGGAAGGGCGGCTGACGATGCACCAGCTGCTGGTGAGGTTTGTACAAGCCCAGGCCCCGGAGCGGCTGGCGGGAATCGGCGCGGAGGATCTGGAGCCAGCGGTGGCGACGGCCCTGGGAAAGGCGGCCAAACGCTTGGAGCAGGCACCCGCTGATGGGGAAGCGCTCGCGGCTCTGCAGTGCCACCAGCTGGGCTGGGACTTCTGGCGGCAACACCCCGATGGACCGAGAGCAGACGGGTGCCATCACATCGGGGAAGCGCTATTCGTCATGGGGCTGTTTGTGGAGGCGAGCCACTGGTTTGAGGCGGCGGCGGACCTGATCCGCCACGCAGAGGAGATCGACCACCTGGCCCTGAGCGACAACCTCAATGAGATCGGCAACTGCGCCTATCAGCAGGGCCAGTGGCCCGCGGCAGCCGGCTGGTATGAGCAGGCGGTGGCGGAGACGAGCCAGGGCGACCTGCACGGGCGGGTGGACCACGAAAGCCTTGGGAGCAGCCTGCATCAGCTGGGAATGTGCGCGTGTCAACAAGAGCAGTGGCCCGCGGCAGCCGACTGGTATGTGCAGGCGGTGGCGGAGACGAGCCAGGGTGACCTGCACGGGCGGGTTGACCACGAAAGCCTTGGGAGGAGCCTGTATCAGCTGGGGTACTGCGCCTATCAGCAGGAGCAGTGGTCCGCGGCGGCCGGCTGGTGTGAACAGGCGGTGGCGGAGAAACGCCAGGGCGACCTGCACGGGCGGGTGGACCACGAAAGCCTTGGGGTAAGCCTGCATGGGCTGGGAAACTGCGCCTTTCAGCAGGGGGAGTGGTCCAGGGCGGCCGACTGGTTTGAACAGGCGGTGGCGGAGCGGCGCCAAGGCAACCTCTTTGGTCGCGTAGATCAGAGTAATGTTGCTGTCTCGGTAGAAAGCCTTGCCCTATGTCGCAAGAAGGTGGGCTTGGCTTAATAAAACCCCTGCGTCTACTGAGGCTTTGGTCAGAGAAGAAAAGTACAATTACAATGATCTGGCAGAGGCTTTGTCCATGGGCCTCGGCCCTTTGGCATATTCGACATTGCTAGCAAAGGCCGAATCTGGCCCTCGCCGCAGACCTGGCTGAATGACAGTTGGTCATTCAAGCTAGTCCATCAGCCCAAGCCATTCACCATGCTCATCGGAACTAAATTGCTCGCCAAGGTCAAGGAACTAGGCGATGTCTCGGCATCCGATCTTGTTCGTTCCGCCGGCTATTGCAGCACCAAAAAGGGCGGCATGGATCGGCTGAACTTCATCGCCTTTTATGAGGCGCTGCTGGAAGCCAACGGTATGCACTTCTGTGCCGGCAGCAGTGGCGGCAAGGGGCGGCCTGGCCGCAGCCTGAGCTACGCGACCAAAATCCAGTTCAACGGCAACCTGCTCGTCAGCAAGGCCTACACCGTCCAGCTGGGCCTCAGGCCCGGCGATGAGTTCGAGATCAAGCTGGGCCGTAAGCAAATCCAGCTCAACCCCTTGGGCGCAGCTGAGGTGGAGTGAAGGACTGCTGGGGTTCAGTGGTTGGGGCAGGACAGATAACCGTTCTGTCTCACCCCACCAGCAGCGGTTCCACCCTTTAGGCAGCGGGGGAGACCGATCAGGTCATCGGCTCTGACGGGATTCACGATGCTGCAACTGATGTTCAGCAGCGTATCATTTTGATTGGCCATTGGCTGGGGCGCGATGCAAAGCTTCGTGTGGTTCTGGCTGAAGCAGTGGATCCGGTTGCGCTATTCATCGGTTCCCTCCATTCGTCCTGATCGCCTGCAAAAGATCCTGGCGATGCAGCAGGCTGGCGACTGGTTGGTTCTCGACGCCCGCACGACCGCCGAATTCAATGTGAGTTGCCTCCCAGGCGCGGTGTTGATCGGCGATGGTGAGGAGATTCCCCACTCAAGCCCGCTGGGCAATGCCTCGAGGGAGCGGCCGATCCTAGTGTGCTGTGCGGTGGGGGTGCGCAGTGCTGCCGTGGTGAAACGGCTGCGGCAGAGGGGCTTCCGGAAGGCCGTAAATCTGGAGGGAGGGCTGTTTGAATGGGTGAACCAAGGG
>Ga0209087_1001197_pt1 | contig 15483 bp, 23 predicted proteins | sample S_130805_EF_Meta_FD_187321 | JGI IMG/M metagenome (GOLD analysis project Ga0209087, IMG submission 187321) | Freshwater microbial communities from Lake Simoncouche, Canada to study carbon cycling - S_130805_EF_MetaG (SPAdes) (version 2) | ecosystem: Environmental > Aquatic > Freshwater > Lake ... | reverse complement strand
AAAAGTTTGTGCTGACGCACCAAAAGAAAAGAGAAATAAAAAAATTACTAATAGATTCTTCATACTTCAGTTTTTAATTATTTAGTAGATGCATCTTGAGCTACAGCACCCAACAAGAACAGACCAAGAGCTTGAGCTATTTGACCTACCACTTGTAGTGCTCCAGTTTGAGAGTTTGTGAGATAGCTACCAAGAGCAGCTAAAAGACCTCCGAGAGTTGTTTTCCAGTTTTTCATAACTTTTGTTTTTAGGTTAATTGATAAATTTAAGACGTGATTTAAGAGAACTATTATAAGTGACAATAAAAGATATAGGTGTTGTACAGCTATTAGCATCCTTTATTGTAATAGTATGATTACCTGCTGCAACACCCGCAAAAGATGTTCCAGATTGATAAGATCCTCCATCTAAGCTATATGTTTTAGAACCAGTACCTCCTGTAGCTGTAACAGTGACAGTAGTAGTTCCTCCATTTACAGTGATAGGAGTGAAAGAAACAGATCCATTTAAAGCTGTAGGTTGCGTAAGCAATACTCTTATAGAGTCTGTCGTAGCGTCAGAATCTGTCACTTTGAACACATAGTTTCCTGCATTTTTTGTAAATGAACCAGTTCCTGTATAAGGAGGTACGCCACCATTTGCTGAAATAATCACAGTAGTTGAACCTCCGTTACATAAAATAGTACCAGCTGTATAACTAAGCGTCAAGCTTGAAGGTTGTAATTCTAGTATACCAATATCTGGTATTCCTATGATAGGATTACCCGCAAAGTCTGATGTTAACCCTACAAAAGCTCCTCCATTAACAGCTGAAGAAGTATCTACTAGTGAGAAGTTCCAGTTTTCAGGAAAGTTACTTGATGAGTCTACAAAAAGTTTTGTATTAATAATCTTTTCTGTAGCTGTAAGAGTTCCTCCCAAAACAGTATTTGCACCAGTGATATGGTAAATATTGTTTGTGTGGAAGTATTTTGGTCTTGACACAGTACTATATATAATCTGTAGTCCTGTTGTAAGCCAAGCTATATTATTTTTACTATTAACTAATGTATCAGCAACGACTGTTGATTCTGTAGGATACTGTATCATTCTAAACCCACCAAAGTTAGCTGTAGTAGGATTCTTCGGCCAGGTGGGCCAACTTGGAAATGAAGAGAAAGATTGACCATCACCATAAATGTCTGTACCAAACCTAGGACCAGAAAATCTAGAGTATTGGTTCTCTACATATACATTGTTCCAAAACTTAAGATTGGAACACACAGCATTACTTATTCCTAAATAAGCCATGTTTCCATTATTGATAAACTTATTATATGCAAATGTATCACAGTTCATTCCTATTGAAGAATTTCCTGTAATGTTTCCATATTCTATACCCCCTGCACAGTCAATGATAGTGTTATAAGCAATAAAGCTACTATCTATATCATTTACAAGTTCAATACCTACACCATTAAGACCTTGTCCTGAGGCTGTAGCACCTGAAAATCCCCAACCACCTTTGATGTAGTTGTTCTTAATAACATAATGCTTACCAGAAGCAATAGACATAGGAACACAACCAATATCAGCTTGTGTAGCTGTATCACCAAAGTTCTTAAGGTTGTTAAAAGTGTTATTCTGAATTGTAATATAGTTACCACAAGCCTCAATACCTGCTCCTATATTATTGAACAAACAGTTCTTAATAACAATATTATTAGACCCTGCAGTTTCTTCACCTATAAGTAGACCTGTCTTTGTAAGACAAGTGCTCACCTTATCATTAACAGAAAACCTATAGTCATTAAACTGTAGGTTATCAAATACTAGATAGTTAGTTCTGTCAAATGCAAATACTATTCTATCTCTACCTGCTATAGTAGAAGGAGTAGGAAATAAAAAGTTAGGTTTATCTCCTGTTCCATAAGAGGTAAATACTATTGGAGCAGTAGCAGTTCCTGAGTTAGCTGAGTTGAAAGGACTTCCCCATTGTACAGATCCATATCTATCATATGGACCAATGAATACATCTCCACACTTAAATGCAAAGGTGTCACCAGGAACAGCTGAAGTTGCAAAAGATTGCAGTTTAGCTAATGATTTCCAAGGTGTTAGAGGATTCTGAGCTTGTGTACTAGTATACCCATCACTACCTGACGTACTAAAATAAAACTTCCTCCCGAAAGTAACGAGAGGAGCTAATAAAAGAATTAGCAGTAGTTTTTTCATAGATTAGTATTTATATCTGTCTCTAAAGAAAGTATCTAAATCAGAAGGACTTGATGTCTTAGATTTTTGTATTTTATCAGAGTATACCTTTTGAATAATAATTTTAGACTGACCTATATCCATAAGTCTAGTTTCAATATCTTCAATACGTGCTCTATATTCTGCATCAACGCTATCTAAAACAGTTTGTTTTTTTATAAGCTCTAGATTAATTCTATCAAGAGCTTTAATTTTACTTTCAATATCAGATGTATTTGACATCTTAGGCTTAGGAATGATGATATTTAGTAGTACAATAATACCTATAAACACACCTAATCCAATTAAAAGATACTTTAAGAACTTACTCATAAATATATATTTTGGTTTTTAATTATACACTCTTACTTCTACTGTTGATGGGTTTACAAGAATATTATCACTATCTCCACTACCTGCTACACCAGTATATAATAGTATGCTATAAGGATTTTCTACATACCATTGTAAGACTTGATCATAATTAGCTTGATTATTTAATGATGTTATTACAACTGGATTATTAAATAAACCTTCATATGATCCAAGTCTATACCTACCTACTCCAACATATTCAAAATAAATATTTCCAATAGTATTTTCTAGAACTGTTGCTATTGGAGCTGCTGGAATATATTCTATTATAGCACCAGTACCTTCATCTGAACCCCAGCTATTAGGAGTGGTACCAGTAGCAATAAAAAAAGTACCAGGTGTATTATTTGGTGCTCCTACATTTGTAAAGTCCATACCTGGTGAGTCATTCAATATATAATAAGTAGTACCTATTTGCAAAGTTCCTGTATCTAAGTTTACACCAGCAGCTCCAGTACCAGATTGTGATACTAAAGCTGTAAATACTTTATAAGAACCAGCTCCTGACTTTTTGATCTGATCTACAGCACAACATAATCTTTTTACTCTTACAGTGAGCCAGTCTAGCTGACCAAATATTGTCCAAGCCATGTTAATTAGTTTTATAAGGTATATACTTCTTATTTTCTATATAATACTCTTCCTTGTTGTTCAGCACAGCATAAATGTTATTATTATCTGTAACTGGTTGATTATCATCAGGTGGAGTATTACTAGCTGTCCTAGGCATTTTAAACACAGCTTGGTTAAGCTGTGTCACTTGTTTCTCAAGGTTTTCCACCTTAGCTTTATTAGAATTAGACTCAGCTAAAAGCTGTTTAACATCTGACCTAAGTTCATTTACATCTCTCCAAATCATCATAGCTAATATGGTTACGAGTGATGGGAAAAGGTATAGTTTAAAGTTAGAAACTATAGAATTCTTAGGGGCTCTCACCTCTGACATAGTAAAAATTTATTTAAATCATTTAAAATTAATTTTAAACTTGTCGGTTTTAAACGAGATGTTTATTTTTGAAAAACAATCACACTCTACATTATAATATACTAATTATTTTCATAACCTACAATAAAATTTTACCATGGATTTTCAAAACTACGAAGAAATCACAGAAAAGGATCTAGTTAATGAATTTTTAAAAAACTTCCATGAAAAGCTAGGATATTACCCTACAGTTATAACTAATGCAGATTTAAAAGAGAATTCTTTAAACGTTTTAAGTTTAGATGAGCTAGGGAAATACTTCACTCCCTACCTACCAATAGCCTATGGAAAGATAGTGGGACTAGGGTCAAAGCTCAGAGTAAGAGAGATAATAGAGCTCAGACAGATGTTCTGCAGTATAGCAAGAAACATAGGGTTTTCTTTGAAATCTATAGGTGTTTACTTGGGAAACAGAGACCATACCACTATAATACATGCCTTAAGATCTTTTGGAAATCTAATGGAGACAGACCCTACATATAGGGAGAAATACAATAACATAATAAACAAAATAAAAACTGATGGCAACTATTATAACTCATCAACTATGGTCGGTAATTATAAAAAATAACATAAGTCCAAACCAGATATACTTTCTGGACTGTTGTAGGTGTAAGATAAAACCAACAGGTATCATCAATGAAGAAGCTGAGAATCTTATAGCTAAATCTAAAGGATTTATAGATGATGACGGAAACCTCTCTGATAGAGCCATAAGACTTTTAGATGAGTTTGAGACCTATTTGGTAAAGAGAAAGGCAAAGGTTACAAAAGAAGTACTAGGAGAAGACTTCCTAGAAAAGGTTAATGAGTATAGAGAGGCTTGGCCAAAGAAAAGACTCCCTAGTGGAGAACTGGCTAGACAGAGTGTACAAGAGCTCAAAGATAAGTTTGTATGGTTTTTCAAGACCTATCCAGAATATGACTGGAATCTAGTATTAGATGCTACAGATTATTATAATATTCTATTTGAGAAGAAAGGTCATATGTATATGGCTACTAGTAGCTACTTTATCAAAAAGACTAACCCTCAGACAAAAGAGACAACGTCTAAGTTGGCAGATTATTGTCAACAGATATTAGACAATCCTGAAAGTTTAAACACATTACAATGAAAATAACAGAAAAACAAATACACAAGATTCTATTGGCTTTTTTATTCACCCTGATGAACTGGACTATTGTCAACAATATTATTGTAGAGGTAGATTTAATAAGGTGGATTTTTATAGAAATACTTTTGGGATTTTCAATAAAATTATTTAACTTTACACTCACAAAGTTACAATAACACATGCCACAACCTACAGACCAAAGACCCTTTGGGGCAAAGACGTATTCAGAAATACTTCAGGAAGGTGTTCAATATATAGAGGATAGAAAGAAAGGTAAGATACAATCATTTAAGACTCCTTGGTCTACACTAAATGACGCAGGTGTAGGTGGTTTAGAATGGAATTCAATAGTAACTATAGGAGCAAGACCTGGTTCTGGAAAGACAATGTTTGTATCTCAAATACTTAGAGAGTCCAGAATTCTAAATCCAGGTCAAGATTTCAACATTTTAGAGTTTCAGTTTGAGATGGGTGCTAAGCAATCAGCTACCAGAGCTTTTGTTGCAGCTACAGCATTAGACTACAATCTAATACTAAGTACTACAAAAGAGCTGGATGAGTTTTCCCTGAAACAAATAAAGCAGTATGCTGAAGAAGCAATAGAGTTAGAGAAGAGAGGAGTACATAGACTACAGATAAATACCCCCTTAACCCATAAGGATATAGAAAAAGCTATTCACATGTACTATAATGCACTAGGTGGTAAACCTATGCTTATTAGTCTAGATCATAGTTGGCTTGTAAAAAAGTCAATAGATGAGAAAGAGAAGATAAATACTTTGTATAACACTGTAGAAATGCTGATGAAGGTTAAGAATGAACTTCCTATCATTATTTTTATGATTTCACAGCTTAACAGAAGTATTGATGACCCTACAAGAAAAACACCAGGTAGTATAGGAAACTACCCTACCAGTTCAGATATATTCGGTGGTGATGCATTACAGCAAGGTTCTGATATGGTACTTGTTCTAACAAGACCATTTAAAGCTGACATTCCTATATACGGACCTAAGCAGTATTTGTGTAAGTCAGAAGATTTATTTCTACATGTTCTAAAATCTAGAAATGGTTCTGATGACACTAATGTTGTCTTCTTAAACGGAGACTTTAGAAGACAGAGAATGCTAGAAGTAATAGCCCCACCTAATGTCAATCCAACATTTACTCCCAGGAGAAATGGTGGTACTGGTAGAAATAGAGATGCAGGTATAGATATTTAACCACAAAATACATATAACATGTCAACATTTCAATTAAACCAACCAGGAGGATCAGCTGATGCCTGGAAAAAGACCAAGCTAGAAGCTATCCGTGATTATCATCAAGAGTTAATTAATGACTTAGGTATCCCAAGGTCAGACTTTAACATGAAGATGCCATTCTATGACCAACAAGGTCAGATGGTAGTAGGTATTTTTGCTTCTGAGTTTAGAAAGGAAAAAGGTTTCTTCTTTGAGTTAATCAATAGAGGACTAGATCCTGCTGACCCAGAACGTAAAGTGTATCGAGTACCACCAAGTAGTTCTTATGAAGAAGAGTATGAGCTGAATGAGAAAGGTTCATATCTTGTACCATTGGAAGAACTAAGAGTTGTAAATCCAGATTCTGTGGCTATTAGTAAATCATCTGCAGTTACTAGTAGTGATAGAGTATTAAGAACTAGTTTGTCAGATGTAGCATACAAAGCCCCTGCTCCTATGGAAGATTCACCTTATAGTGAAATGACTATAAGAGATTACTATGCTATACATACTAACAAACCTGTTAGTGCAAAGTATTGGCTCAATGAACTAATAAAAAACAATAAATAACATATGGCACAAGGAGTATTAATCATCGCAGAATCTGGAGCTGGTAAGTCTACCAGTATAGAAAATCTAGATCCAAAAGAAACATTTATTATTAATGTAGCTAACAAGCCTCTTCCTTTTAAAGGTTGGAAAAAGAAGTACACTATCTGGAGTAAGGACAACCCTGCAGGTAATATGTACGATAAAGCCAATCCTGAAAATATAGAAGCTTGTCTTAAGTATGTTAATGAGAAACGTCCTGAGATTAAAACTGTAGTGGTAGATGACTTTCAGTACATGTCAAGCTTTGAGTTCTTTGACAAAGCTAATGAGAAAGGTTATGAGAAGTTCACTCAGATAGGTGCACACCTAGCTAGAATAGCCAGGATGCCTAAAGATTTGAGAGAAGACTTAGTTATCTTTTTCTTGACACATGCTGAAGAAGCTACAGATTTAGAAGGTAAACGTAAATTTAAAGCTAAGACTATTGGTAAAATGGTAGATGAAAAGCTTACCTTAGAGGGTTTGTTTTCTATTGTTCTATTTGGTAAAGCTAAGAAAAACAAAGATGCAGAAATTAGATATGTATTTGAAACCCAGACTAATGGTGAGAATACATGTAAGAGTCCAAGAGGAATGTTTGATACCTTTGAGATTCCAAATGACTTAGAACTAGTAAAAAATAAAATTGTAGAATACGAAAATTAATTCACTTAAAATTTAAACTTAAAAACATGTTTAGTACACAAGGACAAGAAGTCAAACAAGGAGGAGTTTCTAAATCTTTACAGCCAGGAGTAGTATATGCACACATCCATAGTGCTGTAGTTAAAGAGTCTAAGAACACAGGTAAGAAAGCTCTAGAGTTAATTCTAGAAGGACCTGAGCTAGAGAACTTTGAAGGTTGGTCTACAGATCGTAATGATGAGAACTCACCTAAGTTCAAGGGTCAGTCTGGAAGAGTGGGTGCCACTATGTGGACAGACCAACATAATGAGCCAAACGTGATGAAGAATGAAATCATGTATAAACTCACAGTTATTTCTGAGCAACTGGGTCTTAGAGATGAACTTAATAGTATCTCTGCTACCAACTTGGAAGAGTGGGTGGAGAAAGCAGTAAATGTTCTGAAAGGACATGATGCTTATTTCTTCCTAAAAGGTACAGAAGAAGAGTATAATGGTAAGACAATCATTAAGCTTTCTCTGCCTAGATATAAGTTCTGTTCTACAGATGAATCTAAGCTTGATAAGTTTGACAAGAATAATCAATATCATTATAAGGCTCTGCAGAATAAAACTATTTCTGGTTTTGATGCTCCTTCCTCTGATGATTTTGCATTCTAAATAAGTTTTCTTTCTTTTTTGTTTTGTAATAATGCTACGGAGGGATGTTTCTACATCCCTCTTTTTTATTAAATTTGGAATTATGTTTAAAACAAAAAACCTAGTACACAATATAAAAGATGTTCCCGTAGGTTGGATATTTCAAGAGTTTTGTAGCTTGAAAGAAAAGCTAACAGGGCAGGATGTAAAGATTAAATCTTTATTCAATCCTAAAGAACGTACTCCTAGCATGTGTATTTATACTGATAAGTCTAGTACTTATAAGTATAAAGATTTTTCTACAGGCAAAGGAGGTAGTGCTGTAGATTTAGTAAAAGATTTAAAACAGATTTCCTACCACAAAGCTTGTCAGCTTATAGTAGAGAACTACAACGATTTCGTTCTCCATAATAATGGAGGATATGACATTAAAGAATTTAAACAAGCTTCTAAGTATAAAGTGACTAGTTATGCTATGAGAAGCTGGAGTACACAAGATCAATATTTCTGGACACAGTTTAATATTGGATCTAAACTACTTGAGGCTCACATTGTGAGACCACTAGAAAGTTATTGTATGACCAAAGATGATAATGAGCTTTGTATAAAAGGACTCTATCTCTATGGTTATTTCAAAGCAGATGGTACTCTCTATAAGATATATCAGCCCAAGACTCTTGACAAGAAGTTTATTAAAGTGACTGACTATACCCAAGGTATACATCAGTGTACGGGTGAAAAGTATCTCATCATTACATCCAGTCTTAAAGATGTAATGTCTATAAAGTCTCTCAAGCTAAAACACCTGGACATTATAGCACCTGACTCTGAGAACACTATGCTAAAACATGAGATGATGGAAGATTTAAAAGATAAGTATAAAAAGATAATTCTTCTATTTGATAATGATGACGCAGGTATAGAGTCTATGAAAAAGTATAAGGAAAAGTTTCCTTATGTACAGTTGGCCGTTCTACCTATGAGTAAGGATGTATCAGACAGTATAAAAGATTACGGAGCTAAAGAGGTTCGTAACAGATTAGTTCCTATCTTAGATAAAAAATTAGTTTGATGTCTCCCGCAAAAAAGAAAATATCCAGAAAAACCACAACCCCAAAGACTAGAAATGCTGGTACTATGACAGAATCAGCATTTTGGTCTTTTATCAGAAGTACTCTTAGACAGAAATCCAGATGGTGGAAACCAGTAAGTCAAGCCAAAGAGGCTGCCAAAAGAAAGTATAAAGGACCTAACAAGAGACAGAAGTGGGAGTATGAGTGTAACATTTGTAAAAAATACTACGCTAACACTGAAATCAATGTTGACCATATTATACCAGCAGGTACTCTAAGGTGTTCTAATGACCTACCAGGATTTGTTGAAAGACTATTCTGTGAAGTGGATAACCTTCAAGTATTATGCCAGGGCTGTCACAACAAAAAAACTAAGAATGAAAGAGAAAATTAAAATAGAAGTAACTGATGAGTTTTTAGCTTCTCAGGGTCATACTAGAGAATCTTATGAAAAATTAAGTAGATCTGGTAAATGGAGTGTTCGTAACAGAGCAAAACATTATGAAATAGCTAAAAAGACTAGAGCTAAAAATCCTGAATATTATAAAAGAAGACATAGAAAATATGTTCTTATGCAAAATTATAATATTACAGAAGAGCAGTATACTGAAATGTTAATTTCTCAAAATGGATGTTGTGCTATTTGTGATACTCCTACTCCTACAGGTAAATGGAAAGTATTTGCTGTTGATCATGATCATAAAACAGGTCAAGTTAGAGAACTTTTATGCAATGAATGTAACAGAGGAATAGGTTTACTTAAAGATAATCCTGAACTTTTAATAAAAGCTGCAGAGTATCTTATAAAACATAATAAAAAAACGCAAGATGAAAAGTCCAAAAACTAAACAGGACCTTATAGAAACAGTTATAGAACAAATAATAGTAGATGTACACTGCGGTGATACACAAGCTATAGAAGAACTACTTACGTTCTGTCCTATAGAAAACTTAACAGCTTATCTTCCAGAAGAAGACTGGAAACAATTTAAACATTTAGAAGATGGCGGAACTGCATGAAACTTTAATGGGAAAGAGACTTATAGAACACACTCTTCCTGAAATAGCAAGACAGCTAGAACGTATAGCTGATTTAATGGAGAAATCTAGTAAAAATAAAGAAGAAGAAGAAATACTTAAAGCTACAAGAGCTTATTTAAAAAACTCTAAAATTTATGAAGATGAGCAACGAGTTAATCAAAAATGACAAATTCACTAAAGAAACAAACAAAGATCTTATTAGTATACATAAGCTAATAGACTTTCTTGAGTATGAAGAAGCTCTTACTAAAGACAAAGAAACGGCATCTAGAATTAGAAAACTACTAACAGAACTAGGAATATGGAATTAGAAAATTTAATGAATGAGTCTATAGAAAACTTAGAGAAGCAGTTCTACAGTAAACAGTTTCACTTTAGTTATAGTAGCATTAGTAAACTACTATGGAACCCTGTTATATTTCATCAGCTCTATATACTAGGGCTAAAAGAAGAAAGACAAGAGTCCCATCTTGTGCAGGGTAAGATTATACATGCTCTGTTATTAGAACCAGAAAAGTTTCAAGATAACTTTATCATCAGTCCTGATAACCTACCTACAGGTAATACAAGAATAGTTATAGATAGAGTGTTTGCTCATCATACAGAGCTTGCTAAGCATGGTGATGAAAGAACAGACCTTAAAGAATACTTTGATGCTATTCTAGATGTTCTTAAAGATATGAAGTTGCATCAGAGCTTGAAGACAGACCAACAAAGGATAGATAAAATCTATACACCAGAGGCTGTCAACTACTGGCATTTTCTTAGAAGTAAAGGAAATAAAACTCTTATAGATCAGGAAAGTCTTGAGTTCTGTATGAACGCTGTAGAGCTGATTAAAATAAACCCAGAGATATGTAAACTAATAGGATGTAAATCTACAGAGTTTGATAATATAGAAATCTTTAATGAGTTACCATTGTCATGTTCTATTTCAAATAAACCTTTTGGATTAAAAGGAATTATTGATAATTTAGTTATTGACCATGATCAAAAAATTTTGTATATTAATGATGTAAAGACTACCTCAAAAGATCTAAAAGATTTTCCTGAGACTATTGAGTTCTACTCTTACTGGATGCAAGCTGTTATATATTCTACTCTGGTAAGTATAAATTTCCAAAATTATGTACTTAGCGGATACACAACGAAGTTTCACTTTGTTGTTGTAGATAAAAACCTACAGACCTATGCATTTCCAGTGAAAGAAACAACTCTTATGGAGTGGATGGATAGACTTGGTAAAACTCTTGAAAAGGTAGAATGGCATTATGTAAATAACAGTTATGACCTTCCTTACGATTTTGCAACAAAGTCTGTAGTTTTATAAAAATACAAACATGATAGAAAAGCTCTATAATAAGTATTTTCAAAAATCAAAGTGTTTTCTTTATCCTGCATTAGGTATAAGGAAACGTAGTTATGCTACACCCACTGATACATACTTAGCAATAGAGGGAACTATAGGTGTAGAAGATTTAAAGCTTATATGCTGTTTTAGAAAAGATGACTCTGAAAAGTATAAGATATTTGAAGAGAAGATGCTTCTGTCAAACCCATTGTTTGAAAGAATCATAGAGAACGAGAATATAAATATCTATGTTTTTAGTATGGAGATATATGAAAATGATTACTTCAATGTAGTATTTGGAAGATACTCTAAACTGTCAAACGTCTTAAAAAGAGCTATAAAGGAATATTTTGGGGAGAAATCAGCTGAATATTCCTATGTTGAGACCTATCTATACCCAGAAAAATTCTACGAGAAGTATGCAGAACTGCTTCAGGTTGATATGAAAATATTAAAAGCCATAGGAGAACTATGTGATCCTACTGATTTAGAAAAAGAAACTTTAAAAGTTTTACCAAAAACTTTTGAAGTTTTAGAAAAAAGAATATAATTTTACAAAAAACCAACAGAATGAAAAATTCAATGAGAATTATCACCTCTACATGGGGTCCCGCTAAGACATTCAAGATGATTCCTATTACAAGAGAGTGTCCTTATAATGAGTGCATCTTTGATGTAAATACCAAAGTATTAGCTATCATCTCTAAAGAAAGTAAAGAGTCTTTGCATATGCTGCCTAAGCTCACTGAGTCAGGAGATGTTATGCGTCTGAAGCTTGGTAAGAAAGAGAATGGAAAAGACTATGCTGAAGAAAGAAAAGCATTGGTTACTTTCTACGAGTATTACATAGAGGCTAAAGATGAAATTATAGATTTTGTAATGAACGTTGGAGAGAACAATACCTTTGACTTTCAGCAGTATATTGACCTTGAGGTTCCTAAAGAAGGAATGATTCCTCAAAGCAACATCATTACTTCTGTTGTATAATTTGTGTGTACTATAAAAATTAAGGGAGTGGAAACACTTCCTTTTTTTATCTCAAAGGGGGAACAGCTTAACTGAACATATAGAATATGACAAAAGAAAGAACACATTGGATAATGGACTATGAGACTATATGCAACTGTTTCATAGGTGTATTCCAACATTATAAAGATGACTCTACAAGATATATCTTTGTTGTAAATGAGTCTACCAACGACCTACCTCGGCTTATAAGTTTCTTAAAGCTAAATATTAAGAACAAAGAGTGGCACATATCCTTTAATGGATTAAACTTTGATGCTCAGATCACTCATAAAATACTTAAAGAATCTCAGAGTCTACTTAAGATGTCTGGTCTTGAAGCTGCAAAGTATCTATATCAGTATGCACAGAGTGTCATAGATAAATCCACTAAGGGTGACTTCTTAGACTTCCCTCCATTTAAAATGCAGATTAAGCAGATAGATTTATTTAAGCTTAATCATTGGGATAATAAAGCTAAGATGAGTAGTCTCAAATGGATACAGTATTCCATGGACTGGCAGAATGTAGAGGAGATGCCTCAAAAACATGACCAACCCGTTACAGATGCTGAAACTTTGAACTCTGTAGTAGAATACTGCATCAATGATGTTATGTCTACAAAAGAGGTGTTAGTACATTCTAAAGAACAGCTTAACCTTAGACAGACTCTCACAAAGGAATATAATATAGATCTTTATTCTGCCTCTGAGCCACGTATATCTAAAGAGTTATTTCTTCACTTCCTGGAAAAGAAACTAGGATGGGAGAAGAGTCATATTAAAACTCTTAGAACAAAGAGAGACTATATTGTACTAGCAGATTGTATACTTCCATATGTAAAGTTTGATACTCCTGAGTTTAATAAAGTGTTGGATTATTTCCGTACTAAGGTGATTACATCTACCAAAGATGGATTCAAACACTCTATTAACTTTAAGGGAGTAAAAGTAGATTATGGACTAGGTGGCATCCATGGTGCAATAGAGTCTGGTGTATATGAAGCTAAGCAAGGATGGACTATTATGACATCAGATGTCACTAGCTTCTATCCAAATCTAGCTATTAAGAATGGCTTCCATCCAGAACATCTTCCTAAACAAGAGTTTGGTCAGCTGTATGAATGGTTCTTTGAGGAAAGAAAGAAGATACCTAAGACAGACCCTAAGAACTATGTCTATAAGATTATTCTGAATAGTACATATGGTTTGACAGGTGATGAAAATAGTTTCCTGTATGATCCTAGAATGACTATGCAGATTACTATTAATGGTCAGCTGTTATTATCAAAACTTGCAGAAATGTTAAGTGCTGCTATTCCAGAGTGTCAGCCTCTCATGCTAAACACAGATGGTCTAGAGATGATGATACCTGAGTCTAGAGTAGACGACTATATGAAAGTATGTGCAGAATGGGAGAAGCTCACTCAGTTAGCTTTAGAACATGACCAGTATAGTAAAATGGTTATTAGAGATGTCAATAACTACATGGCTATTACTACTAAAGGTAAGGTTAAATGTAAAGGTGCTTTTGAGTGGGAAGATTTGTCTAAGAAAAAGGTAGCAACATTCCACAAAAATAAAAGTTTCTTGATTATACCTAAGGCTATCTATGCATGGTTTGTACATGGAACTAAGCCAGAAGACTTTCTAGATGCTAACACTGACATATATGACTATTGTGGTGGTGTTAAAGCTAAGGGTGGTTGGCATTTTGAAGAAAGATATATAAAAGATGGACAGGTGATTAATAATAAGCTGCAGAAGATTATTAGATATTATATTTCTAATAGTGGATGCAAGCTTGTAAAGTGTCATCAAGATAGTAGAGAAATCCAGGTAGAGTCTGGAGAGTGGTTACAAACCACAGTAAATAAGTTAGATCCTTCTAAAGCTTTTGATAAATATGATATCAACAAGAAGTATTATTTAGAAGAGATCTATAAAGAAATAGAGGGAATTCAAGCTGTAAGTTTTAATAAATCTACACAGCTTTCCCTATTTTAACAATTAAAAACCAACAATCATGCCTCCAAAAGTTCCATTTTATACAGAACAAGATTTAAGAAAAGTAAGTCTCCCTAACTATGGGGGACGTTATGCCGTGGTAGCTCACGGTGATGTTATAGATAATGCAAAGAACCAGATTATGAAAGCTGGTTTCACTATTAAGAAGGAAGAATATAGAATGAGTAATGAAGGTAATGTTGCTCAGGGAATTTATCATTTAGACTATGCAAATGACCCTGATATGGGGATGATGTTTGCATGGAGTAATAGTTATAACAAGACTATGAGATTTAAGTGTGCAGTTGGTGCATATGTATTTATCTGTGGTAATGGTGTAGTGAGAGGAGACATGGCTAGTTATTCTAGAAAGCATTCTGGTACAGCCCTACAAGATGTAGTGGCTCAGATTGACAATCAGATAGGTCATGCTAAAGAACACTATGATGTACTTCTACATGATAAAAAAATGCTTAAAGATGTTAAGCTTAGTGCCAGAGACAAGGGTAGAATCTTAGGTCAGCTATTTGCTAATGATGAAATCCTCACTCTCACTCAAGTAGGTATAGTTAAGCGTGAACTTGATAAGCCCACTCATAGTTATAATGCTGATGTAGATTCTGCATGGACTATGTACAATCACATCACACTAGCTCTGAAAGAATCTCATCCTAGTACATTTATGAAAGATCATCAAAGAGTACATGAATATTTTGTAGATGCCTATGGTATTCTTTGTACAGCTAAGGTTGTTGACCCAGGAACACAAGCAGATATAGATGATGACTATTATCCAGATACAGCAGTTTTACAACAAGAAAATGTATTTGGTGTAAACTTTTTATAGGTTTTCGTTTTTCTCATGTAGTTTAATGGTAACGGGGGAGGTTTCTACTTCCCCCTCTTTTTAAAATTATTTTATGTACGAAAGAAAAAATACTATTTTTGGATGGATGAAGCATGTGTGGCTTTGTTTACTTTCACTAACTAAAAAACCTCAAGATGATTATAGGAATTAACGGCTATAGTGGCTCAGGTAAAGACGCTATAGGAGCCATTATACAATATCTAAACTGTCCTAATGTAGGAAATAATTCTATAGAAGATGTATGTAGCAACTATGAAGAACATGAAGAGTGGTTAGATGAATATTCTGGTTGGGAGATTAGAAAGTTTGCAGGT
>Ga0209087_1001196_pt1 | contig 15483 bp, 13 predicted proteins | sample S_130805_EF_Meta_FD_187321 | JGI IMG/M metagenome (GOLD analysis project Ga0209087, IMG submission 187321) | Freshwater microbial communities from Lake Simoncouche, Canada to study carbon cycling - S_130805_EF_MetaG (SPAdes) (version 2) | ecosystem: Environmental > Aquatic > Freshwater > Lake ... | reverse complement strand
GTGGCTGGATTACTAGGGAAGGTCTTTCTTTTATTATTAGAATTCACATATCCTAATTTACATACATTTGCAGTTACACATAGTAAGTCTATATTTCAGGCATTCTTTTACTGGGGGTTTGCTAATTTTTCGCCAGAATCTGAGCGCATGATTGTTAGAAAACAGTTAGATTCTTCTACCAAGGAATCTAATATATTTCTTCTGAGTGAGAAAGAGATTAAGGGCTTACATAGTTTGCGTGGGGATACTTCGCCGCTAGACACTATTCCAGTTATGCATTTAGTTTTACTAAAATGATTCCTGAATCCATTTGGCCGAAATATCAATCCAGGAAATAATAGTGCTTGATTTCTTCAGAGTTTCTCTGATGGCATCTTGTTGTCCGTTTTTGTCAGAAGCCCTCATTAGTTCAATAACTTTCAGAGCAATATTTGCATAGACCATTGGACTTGCATCAGCGAGATCAAACTTAATACCCTCTCTCTCTTTAAAGACACCAAAGGTTGAAAGTATGGGTATAGCTCCTGTCACTAAGCTTTCCTTAACTGTAATACAATCGATCTCTGCTTCTACAGATGATAGATAGAGATGAAAGCTCGACATGTATTTCTCTCGCACAATTACATCCACCGGTTGGCGCCCATGATCCATTACACCCTTTGATGCTAGTAACTGTGTCATGACTTTCTTAAATTCTTCATTTTGCACAGAATCCATTCCATAATATACATGAAGTTCTGCACGCGGCTCGATTTGTTTAATCAGAGGCCACATATGTTGAAGAATTTGTAGAAGTCCTCGTGTATAACATGAGCAATAACAGAATCTGTAAGGATTTCGTTGAACTAAATCTGTATTTTTTTGAAATGTTTCTAGACGAACGCCATTTGGGATCACGGTAAAACGCCGAGGGTCTAACTTGAATCGAAAATATTTTTCAAATAATTCTCTGTGAAAATTACTTTTAAAGAAGATCTTGGTGATTTTCTCATTATATCTGAACCACATCTCCATTAATTCCTTTGGAAAATTGCCATCATGCAAGTCTAACCAAATATGTTTGGCTTTTAAAGAAAAGGGTAAACCAGTTACCATTCCATAGGTTCTCCATAGGACCACGATATCATGGACCTCATTAAATGGAAATTTCTTCCAGTCGAAATAATCTACACCCTCAATGGTGGCCTCAGGAATTATACCATATACTGCAACCTTCTTTCCTAGCTTAGTCCAGCTCTGTGCTAGCTGCACAATAGCTTGTTCTGAGCCTGAGAGCGATTTAGATGCAGGGTCCCATGCAAGACAAAATCCACCTGCGAGATAGACTATGTCATACTTGCTGGGCTCCTCCTTATAAAAGAGCGCCTTGTATCGACTGAAGAAGGGTTCCTTAATTAAATCGGTCACTGGTCTCGTGATTTCCGTATTTGATTGCATGATCTTACAAACACCGCCAGTTAAGATTTCGCGCTTATTAAAGGTATTCTGTGTATGACTAGATTGCACAACCGTCTGATCAGGATCTAATTGAATCATTGGCTCCTTGAACTCATTAGTAAAACTAGGTTCTTCTCCACATTCCTTCGATTCATCATGCGAGTGGTTCTCCAGATATTTCTTCTTCCAGGCAAAACAACTATTAATAGAATGATTCTCACCGAAGCCCTTGAACTTACAGAGCTTCTCTAAGGTGTAGTCGTAAATATACATTGGAGAGCACCCTGCAATGAGCTTAGAAGATGCCTGCAGCTGCTCTACTGCATGCTTTACTCGTGTCGCAGGGTAATAATCGTCATCATCCATGACCACAGTAATATCTCCAGTGCATGCCTTGTTTCCCTTGTTTCTCAGGCCACCGAGTTTCTCACCTGGGCTTTTCTCCAGATAGATAATGGAGCACTGTAAATCTGAAGATTCCTTTAAGGCCTTAATATTCTGAGCATTTGCAGTGGCATCCTCCTCGGACTTGCTTCCTTCCACAATTACCCACTCAATAATATTCTGATAAGTCTGTGCCTTGATCACATCCTTCAGAATTTCTAAACAGGCAAATCGTTTCAATTGTGTAAGAGTGACAATTGAAACGGTTGGTGATTTTCCTTTTTTCTCCTTGGATCCAGAGCCCATATGGGTGTTACTCTGACAGACTCCTTAGACAGTTAGACCGCCTCAACCTGAACCCCAGCAAGTCCGTGGAGCCAGGTAATAAATTGTTTCTCCCATCCCCAGAAGCATCCTGTCTGAGCACGTCCTGCAATTACGCGACCACTAGTATTTGTTCCGTGATTCAAGGCGACCAGAATTTGCTGGGGTGGGATTTCTAGGAAGCCCTCGCCATTAGGAATAAAAGCCTCACCCTCAGATTGCTGCTGGTCAGGGAATGGGTGTTTTGCCGCATATGTCTTCCAGAAGCAGAAGGAGGCCTCGCTCACTCTCTGGCACTGTGGAAGAGCCCAAGGGGGTGTATTTACCGCACTAATCCCCTTCTGTAGATCATACATTGCAATCATCGTGCATCCGACAACCTCGGCCTTAGGGAATGCCTGGAGCCAGGAAACACGACGTCTAAAGGATGATGCTGGATATACATCGTCGTCATCCATATTTACACAGATGCCATACTTGGCGTGCTGCACCGCCTTATTCCGCTTGTAGCCAATAGATCTCTTGGTAGCCAGTGGAACATAGGTAATCTCAACTCCAGGTTGTCTTAATTCGAAGGACTTGATCTTATCAAGAACTCCCTTTGACGGATCATCACTATCATCTACGATTACCCACTGAATCTTATCTAAGGGATAATCGGTTACTAGGAGGTTTAAGAATGCCAGATCAATGAAATTACGGCGATTATACGTTAAGGTTAGCACGGAAATAGGAGGGCACTCAGCTTGCTTTAGAACAGGTGGGAGGCCTTGTAAGGGCTTGTCTTCAGATGAGGCTAGAGCATCTCTTACTAAGTTACCAACTAGCTCGTTGAAGTTCACTAACCTAGCATCGGCTACTTCTACCTGTGCTTGTCCACTAGGGATTGTCTGTCTCAGAACAGACTTGATATTTTCCGTTGTCACGGAAGAAAAATCTGCTAAAAAACCAACATGGTTTTTACTACCTTTTACACAGGGCGTTTCTAGAAAACCGGCATATTCCTTGGATCCATAATATTCCTGGTAAACGGGCAACGAGTTCAAAATCATCGCCGCAGACCTAGCCTCCGCCTGAGCTGCTGTGAATCCGAAACCTTCAGCTGCACTAATGCATACATGAGTAGCAGCCGACACATTGAGCTCTTCTAGCTTAGAAGCCTCTAAGAAACCCCTTAAAACAGTAACAGAAGGGGGAAAGTCACCAGGTAGATCTGCTGCCTCTAGTGTAGTAGTCACAGTCAAGGGAAAATCTGCTGGCCAAAGGGGTAGGAGAGCTTTCGCAGCAAGATGCTTATTCTGTGATGCACCTAGCACCCAAAGTGCCTGTCTGAGTCCGAGTGCCTCAGGATTAATAGGCTTTAGAGGTCCTCTTACTGCCCACGGCACATGGATTGCCTTTGAGCCGAACTCGCTTACACGGAACTGCTCCTTTAGCCACACTTGACTGAAGCGTTCATGATAGGAGGACCAGTTTGGAGAGCACCATTCAGGATTTACCATCCAAATTTGGGTTGGTGCCCAAGGAAACCATACCGGATGTGGGACCTCAAGGTGAATCACTATATCGGCATGGATTGGTGGCTGAAGAGGGTCTAGTTTGACAATCTCGAAAGGGCTAGAAACAACGGGTATTTGTTTAATCGCTTCTTCAATGAGCGCTGCATCCTGGCTGAGACCGAAGGTGTTTGACTGATTCCATAGTATAACTACACGAGGCATATAAGTGTAGAAATTAATTTATGTTTAGATACTAGAATCATGGCATTAAGAAAGACAATTATACAAGTATATTCTGGAAATGAGCCCTTTGGATTTCACGACTTTGTTCGAGGAACTCTCAGGCTCTTTAATTATGCTATTGATCATAATATTGATGTTAAGGTAAATGTGGTAGGTGCAGAATTTGAGCCATATGTTATAGTAAAAAATTATGACTACGATAAGGTAAATATTCAGCCAAAGATGTATTATATGAATGTCGATCAGGCAACCTTGATAAAAGATTTAGATGATTTCATGACATCACCAGATCCTATTTTTGTTTTAACATCAAATGTTTGGTTAGATCGGTGCGATATTTATAATATGTCGTTTTTAGGATTTGATACTGCCGTTCGTCTGAAAGATTACTTATATGTGGCGGCGGCTCAGAAAGTCGCGGCAAACTTATTACATAGGCCAGGTGGTGCATCAGACAATTTGCTCTATGGATATACAATCGTATATGTGAATAGGGGCGATTTTAACTTTAAAAGCACTGCGCAAAATATTTTTTCTCTTGCCAGACAAATTCGTCAGAATATAGATTTAAATAAAGATATAATGGTATTCTCTAATAGTATACAATTGCGCAAAATATTGTCGCAGTATATTGAGATGAATTCGGCAGCGGTTCAAGCAATTGATGAATCTGATATTGATATAAGTGTAGTAGAAAGCCTTCCAAATATTGAGGATATAATTATTGATTATATAATATTAATGAAATCTAAGAAAATTTTTAGATTTACGGATACTTCAATGAAAACGGGTCATAATGTGCGCTACGGGACTAATCAAGATGTTCTGACAAATGTCTATGAGACCGCATTTGATATAAATAATATTATAGGAAATTTAGAAATTACAATAATACCCCTTTATCATATAACATACACAATTGTGGGGTGCGCTGGGCCGGTAAATCCTGCTCGTTTTAATTTTCAAAACTCAATTCGCCTAGATGCATCTGGAAATCCAAGATCTCATGGCACTATTTCTCAGCCAGGTATTTCGACGGATGCTTCTGGAAATTATATTTCCCAGTTGAATAATCCATCAGGCGTAGCTCTGGATCTATCGGGAAACCTATATATTGCAGATACAGGAAATAATCGTATTTGTATTCTAGATCCATCAGGAAATTTTATAACCTATGCTGGCTCTCCTATAGGGATTGCAGGATATCTCGACAGTGGTTCATCTGGAGCATTATTTAATGGCCCTACTTCGATTGCAGTAGATAAGTTTGGTAGAGTATTTGTAGCAGATACTGGAAATAACGCTATCAGAGTGATTGAAAAACAAAATCAGTATGATTCTTCGGGGAACATTATAGATGTTCACAAGCTTGTAGTGACATTAGTTGGACGAGGATTTACTATCGCTAGTTCTGCAGTGGGTGAGACCAATGTCTTGAATGCACCACGCGGTGTTGCAGTTGATTCATCGGGTTCTATATATATTTCTGACACTGGAAATCACAGAATATGCAAGATTACAGCAGGTGGTCAACTAATAACTCTGGCTGGTTCAACAACGCTAGATGGTAGTCTAGGATATTTAAGTGGATTTGTAAATGGTCAAGGAACAAACGCATCATTTCATTCACCCACCGGCTTAACAGTAGATCTAATAGGAAATATATTTGTTGCAGATACAAGTAATAATGTAATACGTAGAGTTACTCAGGCAGGTAATGTTAGCACAGTGGCAGGTAGTGGACAACCATTTTACAAGGAGGGTAGGCGTCAGCAGGCCAGTTTTAAGGGACCGACTGGAATCACAGTAGATTTACAGAATATCTTATACGTAAGTGATACTGGAAATAATATGATACGTCGTATAACTACTGATGGTGATGTCTTACCCATTGTTGGTGCACCCGATCAGAAACCAGGCGCAATTGATGGATATGGGGCAATTGATCCTAAAAGAGCCCTGGTTTCATTTAATAATAGGGCTACCTTTAATAGACCGGCTCAAGTTCTCATGACTCCATTAAAGGAGCTGATTATTGCTGATCCAGGAAATAATACAGTGAGAAAGATAAATACTGTATTTTCTACGCCGACCAAGATAAAGCCAGTTGCAATGCAGTCAATAAGGGTATCTCATGCACCAGGTGTAGGATTAATGCTTGGTCCGACCTTGTCAACCCCTCCGCCTTGTCCTGATTCGATTATTTACGGACATCGTAGGGGATTTAGATAAAAATACTAGATTATACTAGGATGTCCTTGGACAGTGGGGAAAGAAATTTAGGATATATCGCATGGAAAAATGATTTATCCTGGATGGAGACACAGAAGGGAGTCCGTTGGGATAAATTACTTAGGGATGAAAATAGGCGATTCAGAAATAGACTTAGTAAGATTAAACCTCTGATAAAGAAAATGGAATCTGAATTAGAGGGTGATACTAGCGACGATAAAACAGAACCATATATCTTAGGCCCCTGGAAAATCGAGGATGATGAATATACGTATGAGGAAACATGGAAGAATATGAATTCAGGGTTTTCATTTATATGCTTTGATGCAGATTATTCTGAAGATTTCTTCGTAGCAGGAGTTGGAATCCCAGGTGGGTATGAGCGTTTTACGGTTGAGATTATTTCAGTAAGGGACTCTAAGCTAAGACATCTTAAGACAATTCACAATACTGGTCCAGATGTAGCCATTTTTAAAGGCGAAATATATTTCTTGCATTCCGAGAAACCCTTGAGATATTCTAGTCTATGTAAATGGACAGGTAAAGAGATAGTTACTCTGTTTTATTCAAGCAATTTAGAAGAAAATTTAGAACTTGAGCGAGGAGAAGATGGATCTGTATATCTAATAAAGGGTGATTATACACAGAAATCATATTCATTAGTAAATGAAATTAAGTGGTTAAGAAAGCCACATTTAGAATCTTGTATTGTTTCTGATGACCTAGAATTACCTGGAATTAAAGGAACCATTGAATCCTTTTCCTTAAAGGGCGACTGGACAGTTACTATTTCCAGAGGAATTCGAACCTTATGGAAAGGAACGAAGCCAATTGTCTGGGTATGGGGAGAAATAGTATCTGATTCCAGAAACCCATACAGGTTAGATATTTCTGATGTGCGGTATGAGCCATATACGATCATGTTACCTCAGTGGAAACTGACAAATCCGAAGCCGGTTCAATTCCCTTGCTCATATTATGATACTCATCTTCCAATATTTGTGGTTCACCCTAAACATGTAGGAAAAGATAGAGCGGCAGAAGTAAGAGGTCTCTTAGTTATAGCATATGGTGCATATGGTATGCCAACTCAGATTACTTCACTTATAGATAAATGGAAACCGCTCTTACTAAGGGGTTGGATGATTGCGGCTGCTGAAGTTCCAGGAGGTGGTGATGATACCAAAGAATGGATTAAAAAAGGTCAGAGATTAAATCGTATATATTCCATTGATTTACTTGCTAAAACAATTAAAAGCCTGCAGGAAGAGCATGGTATTTCATCTGTAAATACAGCACTATATGGACGTTCGGCAGGTGGACTTTTAATGGCAAGTGTTGCAGTAAGAAACCCCGGGTTGGTTAGTTCTCTTTATATAGAATCACCATATGTGGATATCTTGAGAACTATGACGAATCCCAAATTACCTTTAACGACTCTGGAAACTTCTGAATTTGGAACTTCGGCAACTGACTTTATCGCAACTGCAGAATGGAGTCCAATGGAGCATATTCCTGAAAAGGGTATGCCAGAGTTGCTTGTTATAGCTAGAACTGACTTGGCAGATTTACAAGTCATGCCTTATGAACCTCTTAAATTTATTCAACGGCTTCGTGGTTCTAGCTTAGATTTGGAAAAGGGGGCTGAAAAACTTATTTATGTGCATCGAGGGCGAGGTCACCATACGACTCGACTGAAGAGTAGAGCTGAAGACTTGGCCATATTAGAATCTTCCGGTGCGCGTATAAAAAATCTAGGGTATAAGTATAAAATGCCTTCCCTCAAGAACCTAACTATGTCTGGAGGTCGTCGTCGCCGTGCTCCCCGCGCCACTCGTGGTCGCAAGAACGTGAAGAACGCTAAGAATGCCACCATGGGTGGCCGCCGCAGCAAGAACCGCACTCGCCGCGGCCGCCGTGGCAACCGCAAGCACTAAACGTTTAGTAAACACATATAAATAAGCTAAACCCTAGACTATTTAATATTCTAGGGTTTACTTCTTCTCTAATTCAGAAACAGGACATCCCCTATAAAGTCTCTATGCTAGCCTTTTTAGCTCAGGTAAATTAGATGGCAAAGACACGTAAGGCAAGAAAGGGGCCAAATAACTCTGCCTCCGAAGGAATCGAAGGTGCCTTAAAGCTAGGAAATGATAAACGCATGTGGGTGATTAAGAAAATAGGAAAGACTCAGAGATGGGTTCCTTATGCTTCTAGTGTGATTCATGGCCTGAAGCCTCTTACTATTGATATCCTGGAGAAACATATTGGTAAGCCAGTTACAGTATATGAGCGCCAATCATCGCCGTTTTGGCCTAAGAGCCTTAAAGAGTTTGATGTAAAATATACATTTACGGCTTCAGGAGATGGGTATTTACATACGAAGGAAAAGGATACCGAGTTTAAGGGATGGCTCAAGAATAAGGCATATACCATTAAGCCTGACGAGGTATTTATTCTAGAAGGAAAGATGGTATCCAAGGATATTGATTCTACCTTACAAGTTAGCCCTGATGGTCTTGTTGCAACTAATTTAATGGTGTGTGATGCATTTGTTAAGGCATAGCTTTTGTCTAGCTCATATTTTTGCTAGCTTTTTTCTAAAAGCTCATATTTTTGCTAGCTTTTTTCTAAAAGCTCATATTTTTGCTAGCTTTTTTCTAAAAAGCTTAAAGTCATAGCCAGTTACGAATAAACTGCTTCCTATGCTGCTCATGAGCTCCATGGGCCTTCAGGCCCTCCCTATGCTTTGCAGTTCCATAGCCCTTATTTTTCAGAAGATCGTATCGTGCAGCTACCGCCTTATTTTCTTCTGATGCTGCTGACCATTCCTTAACATAAGTATCTTTTGCTACTTTTGCTAAGATAGACGCTGCGGCAATCGGCAAATAGAGACCATCGCCACCAGGAATACACTGAAACTTTACAGTGTCACAACTTTCACCAAGAGGAAGCCCGAGAACTCCATCAATGAGAAGTAAATCTGGTTTGAGACCGGATGAGCATGCACCAATAGCTCTTCTGAAGGCCTCCTGATTTGCCCAGGTCATCCCCTTCTCATCAATTTCGCTCGCACTCACTTGACCAACACCCCAGTCGATTGCACATCCCTTGATTGCGCCAGCAATAGCATCACGTTTCTTCTCAGAGATCTTCTTACTATCGTTAATTAACGGTGCAACCTCCCTGTGCTGGTCAGTCCATTCTTCTTCTGGGGCCCATATAACAGCTCCGGCGTAAATGGGTCCCCAGAAGCAACCACGACCTGCCTCATCAATACCTACTTCAACAGCTTCGCCGAGAGAAAATGTTGTTTTCATTTTATACTAATAATTATTTTGCATATAGTATATCAATTTTCAATCTAACTATGACTTAGATGAAGGCGATATCGATATTATATTTGGTTCTAATTGTTGGTATAATATACTGGATCGTTACAAGCACAGATCTATTACACTATACAAATGAGGGATTTAAAGATATAATGCCTTCACCAGCTTCTGAACCGGTTATACCAAAGTTTCTTCCGCCTACAAGTATTAAAATGGATGCTATGCCAAATCCATCAACCTTAGATGCATTACCCTTTGGTCCTTATGCGCAAATGGCATCTACTGGTTCCTATCAATATAAGGATCCTTCGACCTTGCCTGCTGGGCTCACGCAAATGAAGAAGATAAATGAGGACTTGCGCTCATTCTTAGTCTTTGAAGGCGTAAGTCTAGCTGATACCAGTGACCCTTCAGTTCAGCTTCCTCTGACACAGTTAAGGGCTGATAGTCAGAGGTTACAGTCTGAGATTAGTGTCTTAGATAAGAATCCAGGTATAGATTCTCAGCTTACTCAACAGGATCTTGCTAATATTGAGGGATCTCTTACTTTCTTACAGAGAAAGGTAAGACTATTTGAAACTTCAGGAGTTATAACTGAAGGGTTTGTGGCAGGGGGTCCAGGGGGTCCAGGGGGCCCAGAGGGCCCAGAGGGCCCAGGGGGGCCAGGGGGGCCAGGGGGTCTAGAGGGTCCAGATGGTTTACCATTGCCAACAGGAACCGTTAAATCAGGAACAGCTAAAACAAGAGCAACACTAACAGATCTTATTGCGTTTCAGAGACGTATACATGCAGCTATCTTAATTCTATCATCAAGTGGAACAACCGACCCAGTTGTTCAAGCTAGAATAAAAGCATTACAAGATATGTATACCGCAATAACTGATATGATAATTAAAGTAAATAACGGGACAATGTTACCCGCTAATATTCCAGTATACCAAGAAGATATTAATGTAATTCTACCAAGGCTTGCAGATCCAGAGAAAAATATAAATACAGTGTTTAATCAACCAAGTGGAATACAATTAAGCCCGATTGAGCAAGGATTATCTACACTGGTTGGTGAAGAACATGCAACTTCTGTATTTAATAATCTGAAGGATAAGGGTATGTTTCGCGTAAGTGTAGATCTTGGATATAATGTGAATGGTTCAAATGGTCCAGTATTTTCACAGACTGCGCAATTACGCCCCAATGGAACAATGTCATCTGTGAACCAATCGAGGCCATTAGCCCCAGCAGGTCCACCACATTATCCAGGGGCCTTAGGAGGCCCAGGGGCCCAAGGGGCCTTAGGAGGCCTAGGAGGCCCAGGGGCCCAAGGGGGCCCATATAATAACAACCCAATGGGTGTTAATCTACCTTTCGATAGTTCTACACCAGGAATGGATGATAGATCCGCATCTAATAGTAAAAATAAGGCATCTAATTTTGACTGGAAATCCCGTGCAGCTTCTATTTGTGAACAGGTAAGGCTCAGAGGTCTAGATCCAGAAGATTTTGGATGTATTGCGAAAGATTCACTCATGTCTCCTGCATATTCATGGCGCGGGCATTCTAAGATGATATGCGGTCGTCTCGCAGCAACAATGGATCCAGGTCTACCAGTCACATGTGGCTGTCCTCCATCTAATTGGAAGGGATGGACTCTCTCAACATAAATAGTATTTCATTATGTTAGAAGGAGTGATGAACTTCACTTGGACACATATGATACTTGTTGGAATAGTTGCCCTAGTTCTAGGTGGAGCAGGTGTTGCTAGCTTTGCCATTACACGCACAGGATTTAGAAATAGAGAAGGTTTTGAAGATTCCCCGGTCTGTAATTCATGCAATATGCCCAAGCCCTCTTGTGGATGTAGGAAAAGAAGATGTGGCGAATGTAATAAGCCGGCATCTTCATGTTCTTGTGTAGGGTCTCGTCCAACTAAATGCCCCCCTGTAGCCCCGTGCCCGCGCACAATGGAGCCAGATCTAAGCAAGTATATTCTAAAGTCCCAGATTCCAGTCTGTAATAAGGTGAGTTCGCCTGAGATGACTAATTACATGCTAAAGACTGAATGCCCCCCAGTTCCTGACTTAAGCAAGTATGTCTTGAAGAGCAGTATACCTAAGCCCCAGCCAGTAATTATAGACAATAGCAAGTGCAAGGGTGATGCAGGCGAGTGCCCACCCTGCCCTCGCCCAAGATGCCCTGTGACCAAGTGCCCTCCCCCTACAAAGTGCCCTACTCCGGCTCCATGCCCAAGGGCAGTGTGCCCCCCTACTGTTGTAAAGTGCAAGTCTGAAGAGGCCACTCAGCCCACGGTGCGCCCATTCCTGGCTCCACTGAACATGAGCGGATTTGGCCTAGCTTAACACTTTTTTAAAAAAAGTGTGTAAAACAGCCTTGATACAGATACATATATTATATAGTTTACTATATAATATATCTATGTAATAGTTAATGGTTTACTCTAAAACTCGATATGTAACCCCCTACACCAGAAAAACATATACACGGACGATTCGTCCACAAAGAGAAACAATGCCAGCTAGTAAAGGACATACTAGGAGAAGAACAAGGGTTAATACTTTTTATCCTAGAACTAAAACTAGAACTATACAAAGAACAGTTCCTCCAGTAATTAAACCAAAGAAAAATATGCCCAAGACAATATTAGAAAAAATAAAAGAACTTACTAAACATAAACCTATAGCTTCTAAGGAAGGAATCGATAAATGGGTAGCTATATTTAATGAAATTGATCCCCCAGAAATAGTTGAAACTACAGGACTAATTATTGACGATAATGCAAAACTTGTTAGCAATGAAGGAGGTGAAATTCTTCCTGAACAATATACACATCTTATTGATGCACTAGAGGATAGATTACATTCTGCTTATGGTAATAAAAAACAAGTGTTTAGGGAGGCAATTAAATTTGTAAAAAAACAGCGTGATGCAGAAAATAAAGCTGTTAAAGAAGTTGATGATTTAACAAGTATGATGAGTAAATTATGAGCCGATAATTAAACTACACTCATCTAAACGACAACCTACATCTTAGTGTATAAGATGCAGATTTTCGTGAAGACCCTAACCGGCAAGACAATTACTCTAGATGTAGAGTCTTCTGATACAATTGAGGGCGTGAAGGCAAAGATTCAGGATAAAGAGGGCATTGCTCCAGACCAGCAGCGCCTTATCTTCGCTGGAAAGCAACTAGATGATGGTCGCACTCTTGCTGACTACAATATTCAGAAGGAGTCTACCCTACACCTTGTTCTCAGACTTCGTGGTGGACTATAATCTAATATAGAGTAGCAATGGATATAACAATATTTACAATTCCACAATATCCTCCGAATTTTATTCCCATAGGATCTGTATTTGCACATCGTGTAAATCTAGTAAAGGCTGCTCAAAAAGGCGTATTTAATTACGTAGGGACGCCTGTAGTTAGTTCTGGAGTTAATGATTTAGAAAAACAAATTGAGCAAGTAAGAATAGAATTATTAAAGAAATTAAAAGAAGAGGCAAGGAAAAAGGATCCTAATGCAAGTGCTCTTGTTAATGTTAAGGTGATTTTTTCAGTAATTGGAGAATCTTCCATTCTTGGTCAAGCAAGTGCTACTGTTCTAATTAAAAAATCATCTGGGCTAAATAGCCAGATAGGCCGGCAAAATAGCCAGATAGGCAGGCAAAATAGCCAGATAGGCAGGCAAAATAGCCCAGTGGCTCCATTAGTGCAAGTTCCTAGGCCAAATAGTCAAATCGCACCACTAGGATCACCAGCGCTAGTAGCGCCAGGGCCAGGACCAGGGCCAGGACCACTAGGGTCACCAGGCTCACCAGCTCTAGTACCGCGGGGGTCACCTCCGCCTCAACAAGGTGGTCGTAAGAAGTATGTATCTAAACTTGGAAAATCACGCAAAAATCGCATATAATCTGCTCATTTGATAGATGGATACCCGTTTCTGGGGACCCTCCGGATGGAAAATATTACATTTGATAACCTTCGCCTACATACCTCGTACTGATAAAGTAGCAGTAAGAGAAATGTTTAAGATGCTTCCCTTTGTCTTACCATGCAAATACTGCCGAACATCACTCAGTGAATACATGGATCGCCATAGCTTAGATGATGCACTAGAATCGCGTGATAAACTAACACTATGGCTCTGGAAAATACACAATGAGGTAAATTCAAAGCTAAGAAATCAGAAACTTCAAGTTACACCCGATCCCCCATTTGAAGATGTGGCCCATTACTATAAACAAGTCTTATCCACAGGCTGCTCGCGAACCGAATTTCCTGGATGGGACTTTTTCTTTTCAATTGCAGATTTACATCCTTATTCAAAATCAGCTCGCACATCGGTTCCTTTACCCGGCGCACCCCCATGTGAAGCAATTGCAACCCTGGAAGAAAAGAATAAATGGAATTGTTTGAGTCCTGAAGAACGCCTACCCTTATATGATGCATTCTGGACAAGCATTGGCCTTGTTTTACCCTTTAAGGAATGGCGTGAATCCTGGATACGACACTCTGGAAAAGGTGAACAGATAACCCGTTCTTCTACAATAAAATGGCTATGGAGTATACGATGCAAGATGGAAAACGATCTAGAATTTCTAAATCGCTGTAATTACTCTTCTTTATGTAAAACGCTAACACTACACAGAAGTGATTGCAGTAAAAAGTTAAGAGGAAAGACATGCAGAAAAAGAAGAACTTAATAGACAGATATGGAAGAGACTGCCGTATTAGGATTAACAGGATTTCAGTGGATTATTATAGCATTACTTATATTGGGTATATTACATTATTTATGGTTAGTATTTGATTCACCATACGAATACAAGGAATCTGGATTAACGGAAGGGTTCAAATCGGGGGCTACGAGTGATTCTGAAAAATCAATGGTAACCTGGTTTGAGAATGATGAATTATTTGATGATTTTTACGTATCGGTATATGATAGTTTAACGCAATTAGCGAATCGTTTTCCTCAGGAGGTCGCATTAACAGTAAATCAATGGAAGAAGCTGGCTAACACTGATACAATGGACATTCTGGATTGTGGATGTGGTTCTGGAATAGCGACGGTGCTTTTTGCACGAATGGGGGTAAATTCGGTAATTGGCCTTGATAAGAGTGAGCCTATGCTCCGGCGGGCAAGAGCAGTTACACTACCTTCAGCTAAATTAACGAAAGAACAACGTGAATCAGTAAGTTTTTTAAAGGGAGATATGAATCAGCAGCATACATTTTCAGGCGGCCAGTTTTCTCATGCTGCACTCTTATTCTTCACTGTATATTATTCAAATGATGTTACGGGCTTATTTAGAAACTTATTTCACTGGATTCGACCTGGTGGTCAGTTAGCCATTGAGGTGGTGAATAAGTATAAGTTTGATCCGTTATTAGAAGCTGCATCTCCCTTTGTTGGAACAACAATTCAGAAATATTCCAAGGAGCGTGTTACTAAGAGTAAGGTAGAGTTTGATAAGTTTTCTTACGAAGCCGAGTTCGATCTACAAGATCCAATTGCAGAATTTCGTGAAGTATTTCGTTTTAAGGATAAGTCCGTGAGAAGACAGCGTCACACCTTGAATATGCGTGATATAAAGGAGATTGTTCATCTTGCGCAGACAACTGGTTGGAATTATACTGGATATGTTGATTTATTAAGTGCTGGATTCGAATATGCATATGTCTTAATCTTTACACATCCATAATTAAAAGCGCCTTGGCTTAAAATTTGCTACAAGAGCAGCGGCAGCTGCCCTTGCAGCTTCATTCCGCTGAGCAACTGATTGACTTGCAAGTGCAGGTGTCATTGAAGATGGCGTTGATAGAACACTTGTATTTACAGGGTTTACCGAAGGCATAAAAGGCATACCAGGAATAACACGTTTAGCCGCAGGGGCTGCAGGGGCTACAGGGGCTACAGGGGCCTCTACAAGAGCTACAGGAGCTACAGGGGTTACAGGGGCTACAGGAGCTACAGGAGCTACAGGGGATACAGGAGCTACAGTCGCT